>Ga0302235_10000648_pt1 | contig 26883 bp, 31 predicted proteins | sample II_Palsa_N3_3_FD_193577 | JGI IMG/M metagenome (GOLD analysis project Ga0302235, IMG submission 193577) | Peat permafrost microbial communities from Stordalen Mire near Abisko, Sweden - II_Palsa_N3_3 | ecosystem: Environmental > Terrestrial > Soil > Palsa > Peat permafrost | place: Sweden...
CGGGCGCGCTCAGCTGATCGCCAGGGCGGTCGTGGCTCAGGGAGCCACGGACGGAGGAATCAGGGGCACGGCCCGTAGGGGTCGATCACGGTGTCGGCGACCCCGGTGATGACATAGGAGTTGGAAGCCTCGTTCATGTAGGCCTGTGGGCAGGGATCGGCGATGGCGATCACCGCCGAGGTGGGGCAGGCCCCTACCACCCCTAGGCAGGTCATCGCCTCATGGCCCTCGGCATAGCCGGGGCATTCAAGCGTGAACCCCTTGGCGGCGTACGCCTGCAGGTAGGCCAGTGCCGCGCCACAACCCCAGGCCGTTGCCTGGCCGATCGGCGGCACCACGCTCGGCGTGGTCGGCGCGGGCGCCGCCACCAAGGCAGCGGACGCCGGGGCAGGAACGGGCACCGGTGCCGGTGCGGAGGCCGGAGCAGGAACAGGAGCAGGAACAGGAGCAGGAGCAGGAACAAGAGCAGGAACAGGAACAGGAGCAGGAGCCGTCGTCGTCGTGGTGGTCGTGGCAGTCGGCGCGGCCGGCGCGGCCGGCGCCGTGGTGACGGGCGGGGCCACGCGTGCGGCAAACGCGACCCCGGCTTCCTTCAGCGCTGTCTGTTCGGTCCGCAACGCCATCCGTTGCGACTGCACGGGTGTTTGCGACGTCACCGGACCGGCCGTGACCAGCTGGGCCGCCACCAGGATCATGACGGCGAGGAGAACTTCCGGTACCAGTGCGAACAGGCGCGTGCGTACGACTCGAGACAAGAGGGAGGCTCCTTCGGGGCGATAGCGGGGCGGCGGGTTCGACTGCCGATGCTGACTTCGTTACCCACGGCACGCCCGTTGAACGCCACGAGGCACGAATCTCCCGCAGAAACCCTCAGAACCTCGCTCGCACGGGGGTTCCGGCACCGGGCGTTGAGGGGTTCGAGCGCTCCGCACGCGTTCGTCGCGAGGCAATGGCCATGTCAAGGCTTCTTCGTTGCCTTGGGCGCGTCGACGACCTGCCTTGGAACCCGCGTTGCCGACCCGTCGCCGGGCGCCGCGGTGCCGGCGGCTCAGATGGTGACGACGGGGCAGGTGATGGTGCGGGTGATGCCTTCGATCTGCTGCATGTCCTGGACCACCATGCGACCGAGGTCGTCCATGGACGGCGCCTCCGCCCGGGCGATCACGTCGTACGGCCCGGTGACGCCGTCGGCCACCAGGACGCCCGCAATGGCGCTGAGTTCCCGCGCGACGTGGGCCGCCTTGCCGACGTCGGTCTGGATCAGCACGTACGCATGGACGGTCACGGCACACCGTACATTGGCCTGGTGGCGATGTCCCCCAAGATCGAGCAGTTCAAGGACATGGCCCGTCAGGCACGACAGGACCTGTTCGACCAGTCACATCCCATCGGCCGGCTGTCGCTGGTGCAGTGCGCCATGCTCGGAGGTGCGACGGTCGTCACCATCTCACTGGCGGGCTCGCTCTTCTTCTCCATTTCGCCGAACGCAGCCGATCACAAGATCCTGCTGTACCTCCTCTTCACCCTGGCCCCGTTCGCCATCGTGTCGCCACTGCTCGGCCCTCTCATCGACCGCAGCCGCGGGGCGCGCCGCCTCATGGTCGTGACATCAGCCGTCGGGCAGGTGGTGCTGTGCCCACTGATGGCCACCCATCTGCATAGTCTGCTGCTCTTCCCGCTCGCCTTCCTCGTGCTGGTCTGCCAGAAGCTCTATGTCGTGACCAAGGGCGCGCTCGTGCCCGAGATGGCCGCGATCGACGGCTCGAACTCAGAGGCCGAACAGGCCGGCTACGCCACGCTCAACGCGCGGCTGACGCTCCTCGGCACCCTGGCCGGCTTCGTGGCATCCGTTCCCGCCGTCATCCTCTACAAGGTCGCGGGCTCTCCGGGCGTGCTCGTCTTCGCCATGATCGTGTTCGTCGGCGCCGCGGTGGCCGGCGCCCGACTGCCGGTGCTGACGAGCCGCCGGGCGGACGATCTGTGGACCGACCAGTCGACGAAGGTGCGCGAGTACGGCCAGGAGGGAGAGGCCCTCACGCGGGAGCAGGATCTCCTGCGCCTGCAGCCCTTCGCCAATCCCGAGGTGATGCTCGGGTTAAGTGCCATGTGTATTGTGCGCGGGCTCACCGGCTTCATGACCTTCATGCTCGCCTTCGGGCTTCGGCGCATGCACGGCGTGGGCCTCTATTGGTACGGGCTGGTCCTGGCGGGCAGCGGCGCCGGGGCCATCGTCGGCCTCGTGCTCGTGGGGCGCCTGCGCAAGCGCATGACCGAGCAGCAGCTGCTGCTCAGCTCCCTCTGGCTCATTGCCATCACGGCGGGCGGCTGCGCCGTCTGGGGCACACTCCTGGCGCAGGTGGTGCTCGCCTTCATGGTCGGCCTGTGCGGCTCGGTGGCCCAGCCGTCCTTCGACGCCATGACCCAGCGCTACATCCCGCTGTCCGCCCAGGGGCGCGCCTTCGCCCGCTTCGGCATGCGCCAGCAGCTGGTGTGGGTGGTGGGCTCGCTCATCCCCTTGATCATCGTCTTCACGCTCCCGCAGGGCGACGCCACCATGGCGGTGCTGGCCGCGCTCGGCGGCCTCTCGTACGTGACTGGGCGCCGCGCCGCCCATGCGCCGCGTGCGGTGCGCCGCGACTATCGCGAGATCGGTGACGTGGGGGACGCGGGGACATAGCGCCAGCAGCTGGTGCTGCGGCGTCCAGCCCTCAGCCCAGGCGTTCCCCGAGCATCTCGGCCTGCTCGGCCAGGGCCTCGGGCAGGCGGTCGCCGAACTTCGCGTAGTACTCCTTAATGAGGGGCACCTCCGCCCGCCAACCCTCGGTGTCGACCCGCAGGAGCTCTTCCATCTGCTCCCTGCTCACGTCCAGCCCCGTCGTGTCGATGCCGTCAGGTGTGGGGACGGCGCCGATAGGCGTGTCGACCGCCGGCGCCTTGTCCATCACGCGGTTGAAGATCCACTCGAGCACGCGGGAGTTCTCCCCATACCCGGGCCAGAGGAACTTGCCGTCGGCGTCCTTGCGGAACCAGTTGACGTAGAAGATCTTCGGCAGGGCGTCGCGGTCGGGCGCTTCGGCACCGATCTGCAGCCAGTGCGCGAAGTAGTCGGCCATGTTGTAGCCGCAGAACGGCAGCATGGCGAAGGGGTCGCGGCGGAGATTGCCGACCGCACCGGCCTGGGCAGCTGTCGTCTCGGACGCCATGATCGAACCGAGGAACACGCCGTGCTCCCAGTCGTGGGACTGGAACACGAGCGGAACGATCGAGGCGCGGCGGCCGCCGAAGAGGATGGCGCTGATCGGCACGCCCTTGGGGTCCTCCCACTCCGGAGCGATCGCCGGGTCCTGGCTGGCCGGCGTCGTGAAGCGGGCGTTGGGGTGGGCGGCCGGTGTGCCCTTCTCGGGCGTCCAGTCCTCGCCCTTCCAGTCGGTCAGGTGGGCCGGGGGCTCGGCGGTCATGCCCTCCCACCAGATGTCGCCGTCGTCGGTCAGCGCGGTGTTGGTGAAGATGCAGTTGCCGTCGAGGGTGAGGATGGCGTTGGGGTTGGTGTGGGTGTTCGTGCCCGGTGCCACACCGAAGAAGCCGGACTCCGGGTTGATGGCATAGAGGCGGCCGTCGGCGCCGAATTTCATCCAGCAGATGTCGTCGCCGACTGTCTCGACCTTCCAGCCCTCGATGGAAGGTATGAGCATGGCGAGATTCGTCTTGCCACAGGCCGAAGGGAAGGCGCCGGTGACGTACCGGGTGTCGCCCTCGGGCGAGGTGAGCTTGAGGATGAGCATGTGCTCGGCCATCCAGCCGGCGTCGCGCGCCATGACCGAGGCGATGCGCAGCGCGAAGCACTTCTTCCCCAGGAGCGCGTTGCCGCCGTAACCCGATCCGAACGACGTGATCTCGCGCGTCTCGGGGAAGTGCACGATGTACTTGTTGTCGGCGTTACAGGGCCACGGCACGTCCTGCTCGCCGTCCTCGAGCGGGGATCCGACGGAGTGCAGACACGGGACGAACTCACCGTCGCCCAGCACCTCCAGGGCGCCCGCGCCCATGCGGGTCATGATGCGCATGGAGACCGCCACGTAGGCCGAGTCGGTCAGTTGCACGCCGATGTGTGCGATGTCCGAGCCCAGGGGGCCCATGGAGAAGGGCACCACGTACATGGTGCGGCCCTTCATGCAGCCCTTGAAGAGCCCGTTCAGCATCTGGCGCATTTCGTCGGGGTCGCACCAGTTGTTGGTCGGGCCGGCGTCGATCTCCTTGGCGGAGCAGATGAACGTGCGGTCCTCTACCCGGGCCACGTCGCCGGGGTCCGAGTGGGACCAGTAGCTGTTGGGGCGCTTGGCGTCCGACAGCCGGGTGAACGTGCCGGCGTCGACGAGCCCTTGGCAGAGCCGGTCGTACTCGTCGGCCGAACCGTCGCACCACTCGATGCGGTCCGGTGTGGTCAGGGTCGCCACTTCGTCGACCCAGGCGAGCAGTTTCGCGTTCTTTGTGGGCACCATGTCGAGGGGATCTGCTCCTTCGTCCGGCCAGTTTCGGTGGGGTCCAATGCTAGGCATGTGACGTGGGATCCCCCAAACCTCGGCACATGACACTGCCCGTCCAAGAAGACGAGGTGTTACAGCGTATCCGCCGCATGCTGGAAAACGGAATCGAGGCCTTTGGGCTGCGCGACGACGCCGCAGTACTGGACGTCCCGGCCGGTGGGCCACTGGTGGTGTCGGTCGACAGCGTGGTGGAGGGGATCCATGTCGACCTGTCGCTCTGCAGCCCGGGTGATGTGGGTTGGAAGGCGCTGATGGGCGCGCTGAGCGACCTGGCGGCCATGGGGGCCACGCCACTCGCGGCCCTGGTGGCGCTCTGCGTGCCCGGCGGCTCGGGCGACGGGCAGCTGACGCTGGGGGTCATGGAGGGTGTCGCCGAAGCCTCCCGGGCCAGCGGGTGCGCCGTCGTCGGCGGCGACGTCTCGGGCGGGAACCAGCTGGTGGTGTCCGTGACCGTCCTGGGCACCTCCGAACCGATCGACCCGCCGGCAGTGGCGCGTATCGGGGCGCAGCCGGGGGACGTAGTGCTCGTCACCGGACCCTGCGGCGCTTCCGCGGCGGGGCTGCGCGAGCTCCGCCGCGGCCGCGGCGGGTCCGACACGCCCGGGTTGGCCGAGTCGTACCGGCGGCCGGTGGCGCGTCTGCGCGAGGGTCGGCTGGCCCGCCTGGCAGGGGCCCACGCCATGATGGACGTGTCCGACGGGCTGGCGCTCGACCTGCACCGGCTGGCCGCCGCGTCCGCTGTCGGCCTCGAGCTGGACTCGGTCCCGGTCGCGGCCGGAGCCACCGAGGAAGAGGCGCTCGGTGGGGGCGAGGACTACGAGCTCCTCATCGCCATCGACGTGGTGGGCGCGGGCATGCTGGTGGACCGCTTCTCCTCGGAGGGCCTGCGTCGCCCGACCATGGTCGGCCTGGTGGTGGAGGACGCCTCGGTGTTCACCCTGCGCGGGCAGGCACTCCAACCCTCGGGCTGGCAGCATCGGCTCGGGTAGGCCTCTGGGATGCGCCGGGTGGCCAGTCAGCCCGGCAACAGGGCCGCCGGGGCCGTCAGCTCGTGGCGGCGGGCTCGTGCGTCCGACGCGGCGGCTTGGTCACCTTGCCGGCCCGGATGCACGAGGTGCAGACGTGCAGCCGCTTGGGCGCACCGTCGACGATGGCCCGCACCCGCTGGATGTTCGGGTCCCAGCGCCGCTTGGTGCGACGGTGGGAGTGGCTCACGTTCATGCCGAACGAGGGCTTTTTGCCACAGATGTCGCACACTGCTGCCATTGGAGAAACCTTCCTGGGGGGAGGCCGCGGTCACCGGACCACGCAGGCCTTCACGAACGGGTCAAAGGTTAGCATCCCTTGCCATGACCTCCCCGGCGACGCTCGGCGCCGATGATCTGCGCGCCGTCATGGGGGGCTACCGGGACGCCCTGCGGCTGCACCAGGCCGACATCAACCGCCTCAACGTCTACCCGGTGCCCGACGGGGACACCGGGACCAACATGGCCCTGACCCTCGAAGCCGTGGTCAGCGAGCTGCAGGACGTCGAGGACGGGGCGGGCCTGCTCGAGGTGTGCCGAGCGATCGGGCACGGCTCCCTCATGGGGGCCCGGGGGAACTCGGGCGTGATCCTGTCCCAGCTGCTCCGGGGCATGAGCGAGCGCATGGGGGCGGCCGGCGAGGACGGCGTCGGCCCCGACGTCCTGGTCGACGCCATCGGCCATGCCTCCGAGTTGGCCCGGCGGGCCGTGGTGCGCCCGGTCGAGGGGACGATCCTCACGGTGGCCGCCGCCGCCGCCACGGGAGCGGCCCAGGGTTCGGGCCTGGTCGGCGTGATGGAGAGCGCCCGGGGCGAGGCGGCCGACGCCCTGGCCCGCACGCCCGAGATGCTGCCCGTCCTGGCCCGGGCCGGGGTGGTGGATGCCGGCGGCAGCGGGTACCTGCTCCTGCTCGATGCTTTCCTGCTGGTGCTCGACGGGCGGCCCCTGCCGGAGCCGTCGGGTGTGGACGCCCCGGACCTCAGCAACCTCAACGGGGCCTGGGCCGATCAGGACGGGACGCACGGCGAGGAGCACGCCGTCGGGGACCTGCGCTACGAGGTCATGTACTTCCTGCACGCCCCCGACGATTCCATTGAGTTCTTCAAGGACGTCTGGGCCGGCATCGGCGACTCCATCGTCGTCGTGGGGGGCGACGGCCTGTGGAACTGCCACATCCACACGAACGACATCGGTGCCGCCATCGAGGCCGGTGTGGACACCGGGCGCCCCCACCGCATCCGGGTGACCGACCTCGACGAGCAGGTCGAGGAGGAGCGCTGGGTGCGCGAGAGCGTCGGCGCCGCGGGCGCCGGCGCCGGCACCGAGGACACCGGTCCCCCTCCCACCACGAGCGTGGTCGCCGTCGTGTCGGGCGACGGCATCGGGCGCATCTTCCGCTCGCTCGGCGTCCATCACCTCGTCGTGGGCGGCCAGACCATGAACCCGGCGACGGCCGACCTGGTCAAGGCGGTCGAGTCGATCGCCTCCGAACAGGTGGTGATCCTGCCCAACAACAAGAACATCCGGCCGGTGGCCGACCAGGTCGACGCGCTGTGCGGCAAGACGGTCCGGGTGGTGGCGACCGGCTCCATCGTCGAGGGCTTCGCCGCCCTGCTGGCCTACGACCCGGCGGCGGAGGCCGACGCCAACGTGGCCTCCATGTCCGAGTCGGCGGCCCGCGTCCTGCCGGCGGAGGTCACCCGGGCCGTGCGCGACAGCGTCACCGACGCCGGTGAGGTGCACGAAGGCGACTTCATCGGGATCTCGCGAGACGGTGTGGTCGCGGTCTCGGACAACGTCGTCGTCTGCGCCCGCCTGCTGCTGAGCCGCCTGCTCGAGCCCACCCACGAGCTGGTGACCCTCATCGAAGGCGAGGGAGCCCGTGTGGCCGACACGAGGCGCATAGAGGAGTGGCTCTCCGAGGAGCACCCCGACGTGGCGATCGAGGTGCACCAGGGCGGCCAGCCTCTCTACCCGTACCTGTTGGGGATTGAGTAGCGGCCGCACACTCAGCGACCTGAGCCTGCGGGAGGTCTCGGTGCTCGCGTCGGTGTCCGAGCGCAAGGCCGGGCGGCTGGAGGAGCTCGGCGTCGAGACGGTGCTCGATCTCCTGACGACGTACCCCCGGCGCTACATCGACCGCACCCGCCAGGCCGACGTCTCGGGGTTGCAGGTGGGCGAGGAGGCGGCCGTGCTGGCCACCGTGCAGACGGTGCGGTCCCGGCGCTCCCGGCAGGGCCGGGCCGTCGTCGACGTCGTGGTGCGCGACGACACGGGCCGGCTCAAGATCGTCTTCTTCAACCAGCCCTGGCGGGCCAAGCAGCTCGAGCCCGGCACCGAGGCGATCTTCTTCGGCAAGGTCACGGAGTACCAGGGCGCCCGCCAGCTGACCAACCCCGTCGTCGACGTGGTGGCCGGCGTGACGCCCGGACGGCGGACGCTGCGCATCCTGCCCGTCTACCCGGCCTCGGCCAAGGTGGGCCTGACCTCGTGGGAGATCGGTGAGTTCGTCACCGAGGCGCTCGAACGGGCCGGCGAGTTCGCCGACCCGCTCCCCGACGAGTGGCGGTCCGCCATCGACCTGTGGGACCGCACGGCGGCCTTCCGGGCCATTCACGCGCCGGAGTCGCTCGAGGTGGTCGAGCCGGCCCGCCGCCGCCTCGTCTTCGACGAGCTCTTCCGCCTGCAACTGGCGCTGGTGCTGCGCCGGCGGGCCTTCGAGGACAACGCCCGCGCGCTGCACCACTCCGTGTCGCCCCGCGAGGTCACCGGCGGCGTGAGCGACACCTTGGTGGCGCGGTTCCTGGCCGGGCTGCCCTATGAGCTGACGAAGGCGCAGCGCCGCGCCCTGGCGGTCATCGTGGCCGACATGGCGGGGCCGTTCCCCATGCACCGCCTCCTGCAGGGCGACGTCGGGTCGGGCAAGACGGTGGTGGCACTGGCCACGCTGCTCGCCGCGGTCCAGAGCGGCCACCAGGGCGCCCTCATGGTGCCCACGGAGGTACTGGCGGAGCAGCACTTCGCGGCCGTGCGCGCCCTGCTCGGCGCGTTGGAGGGCCCTGGCGGCATGGCGGGCGGCGAGGTGCGGGTGGAGCTGCTGACGAGCCGGGTCAAGGGCAAGGCGCGTACGGCGGTGCTGGCAGGGATGGCGTCGGGCGACGTGAGCATGGTCGTGGGGACCCACGCGTTGTTGACCGAGGACGTCGCGTTCGCCTCGCTCGGCGCGGTGGTGATCGACGAGCAACACCGGTTCGGCGTGGAGCAGCGGGCCACGCTGCGCGCCAAGGGCGCCGACGGCGACCCAGACCTGCTGGTGATGACGGCCACGCCGATTCCGCGCACCGCCGCCATGGTGATCTTCGGCGACCTCGACCTGACCACGCTCGACGAAATGCCCCCGGGCCGCCTGCCCGTCACGACGGAGTGGCTGCCCGGCGACACTGCGGGTGGCGACGAGCCGGCCTGGGCCCGCGTGCGCCAGGAGGTAGCGGAGGGCCACCGGGCCTTTGTCGTTTGTCCGCTGGTCGGCGACTCGCCGCGCGTCGAGGCCAAGTCCGCCACCGAGGAGTACGAGCGGCTGCAGGCGGGGGAGCTGGCGGGACTGCGCGTCGGGTTGCTGCACGGCCAGATGGCCGCGTCCGCCCGCGAGGAGGTCATGGACCGCTTCCGGTCGGGCGCGCTCGAGGTGCTCGTCGCCACCACCGTCATTGAGGTCGGCGTCGACGTCCCCGAGGCGACGGTCATGGTGGTCGAGAGCGCCGACCGTTTCGGGATCGCCCAGCTGCACCAGTTGCGCGGCCGCGTCGGGCGGGGTGGCACCGCGAGCTGGTGCTACCTCCTCGGCGGGGAAGAGGGCAACGAGCGGCTGACCGCGGTGGCGGGGTCGACCGACGGCTTCGCCCTGGCCGAGGCCGACCTGCGGGTCCGGGGCGAGGGCACCCTCCTGGGAGCACGCCAGAAGGGACAGAGCGACCTCCGGCTGGCCTCACTCACCGATGCCGGTGACATGGAGCTGCTGACCGAGGCCCGCCGCGTGGCCGAAGCGCTGGTCGACGCGGATCCGCAACTGCGGGCGCACGCGAACCTGGCCGACGAGGTCAAGCTGCTGCTGAGCGAGGACGAGGGGGAGTACCTCTTCAAGAGCTAAGCGTCAGCGGCATGGCCCGGGGGCGGGTGCCTCGGGGGAGCGGGCCTCGGGGAAGCGGGCCTCGGGGAAGCGGGCCTCGGGGGAGCGGGCCTCGGGGGAGCGGGGCCGCCGTAGGGTTGGCGCGATGCGCGTCATCGGAGGCCGGAGCCGCGGGCGCCGGTTGCCCGCCCGGCTGCCGGCCTCGGTGCGGCCGACATCGGACCGGGTACGCGAGGCCATCTTCGACATCCTCGGGTCCCAGGGTGGCGTCGAAGGCCTGGCCGTGGTCGATCTCTTCTGCGGGAGCGGCGCCCTCGGCGTCGAGGCATTGTCCCGGGGGGCGGCGTCGTCCACCTTCGTCGACCTGGATCCGGACGCGCTGGCCGCCGTCCGCCAGAACCTGGCGGCGGTGGGGCTCGACGAGGAGCCGGCCACGCTGGTGCGGGCCGCACTGCCCGGATGGCTGGCCTCCGCGGCGGCCGGGACGTTCGACCTCGCCCTGTGCGACCCGCCCTACACCTTCGAGGACTGGCCGGCGCTGCTCGGCGCGCTGCGGGCCGAAGCCGTCGTCATGGAGTCGGCCGCACCGATTGTGCTCCCGGAGGTCTGGGTGGTCGCAAGAGAGCGCCGGTACGGCGGTACGCTCGTCACCGTGGCTCATCGCAGCGCTGACGACTCGTGAAAGTCGGTCTTTTTCCGGGGTCGTTCGACCCCTTTCACAACGGGCACCTCGAGATCGTCGAGCGGGCGAGCCGGCTCTTCGACGAGGTGGTCGTCGCCGCGCTGCGCAATCCCCAGAAGAGCACCGCGCTCTTCGACCTCGAAGAGCGCGAGGAAATGTTGGAAGAGGTGGTCTCGCACCTTCCGAGCGTGCGGATCATCTCCATGTCGACCCTCCTGGTCAACGTCGCCCGCGACGTCGGCGCCTCGGCGATCGTCCGGGGACTGCGAGCCGTGTCCGACTTCGAGGTCGAGATGCAGATGGCCCAGATGAACAACCACCTGTCGGGCGTCGAGACGATCTTCATCCCGACCAGTCCCGAGTGGTCCTTCGTGGCCTCCAAGCTCGTGCGCGAGGTCGCCCGCTTCGGCGGCGACGTCTCCGCCTTCGTGCCCGAGGTCGTGGCGAAGCACATTCAGGCCAAGTACGCGAACGGGCACGGAGGTGACGAGTGAGCGACCAGTTCCTCGACGTCGACGACGAGCCACCGGTGGAGGACGTCGGCATCGAGTCCATCCTCAACCAGTTGCTCGACTTGATGGCCGTGGCCAAGTCGATGCCGCTGTCCTCGTCGGTGATGGTCTCGCGGGAGGAGGTGACGTCGCTGGTCCAATCGGCCATCGAGTGCCTGCCCGACGAGCTGCGTCAGGCGCGCTGGCTGCTGCGCGAGCGCGAGGAGTTCATGGCCGAGCGCAACCGCGATGCGGAGGCGCTCATGGACGACGTGCGCGCCCAGGCCGAGCACATGGTCCAGCGCACGGAGATCGTGCGCCAGGCCAACTCGGTGGCGCAGCGCATTCTCGACGACGCCAACGAGGAGGCCCGGACACTCCGCCACCAGGCCGAGGATTTCGTCGACACCAAGCTGGCCGGCGTGGAGATCGTGCTCGACCGGCTCACCCGGACGGTGCAGGCCGGCCGGGCCAGGCTCGCCGCACCGCCGCTGGAGACCACGCCGACCGTTATGACGGCAGGGACGGAGGAGGACGGCTTCTTCGACCAGGACCGGTCGTAGTGATGGCCGCGGACCCCTTCGTCGTCCACGTGGCGCGGCTGCGCCGGTCGCCCGGCCAGGCCGTCCACGAAGTGCGCCGCGGCGAGGTGCCGCAGGCGGGTCCGATCGACGAGGCCGGGATCGATCCGGGCCGCAGTGTGGTGCCGGCCGGTGCCGACATAGAGGTCGACGTCATGCTCACCCCTTTCGAGGGAGGGATCGACGTCGTCGGGACGGTCACGGCGCCGTGGTCCGGCATCTGCCGGCGTTGCGCCGAGCCGGTGACGGGGGAGTTGCGCATCCCGGTCCACGAGCGTTTCGCCGACGCGCCGCTGGCCGGGCCGTCCGACGAGGAGCTCTACCCGATCGTCGACGACACCATCGATCTGGGGCTGCTGGCCCGGGATGCCGTGGTGCTCGAGCTGCCGATGGCGCCGCTGTGCCGGGAGGACTGTGCCGGCCTGTGCGTCCAGTGCGGGGCCAACCGCAACGAGGGCGAGTGCGGCTGCGTTGCCCCACGCGACCCCAGGTGGGCTAATCTCGACGTGCTCCGGTAGCCGGTCCCTCCGGGTCGGGCACCGTCCGAGAGCGCATCTGCGCCCGAATCGATCGTTGGAGTTCCGCCATGGCCGTCCCCAAGAAGAAGAAGTCCAAGGCCAAGGGCCGCAGCCATCTGGCTGGGGCGTGGCGGCTCGACCTGCCTCCCCGCAGCGTGTGCCCGCACTGCCAGGCGTCGAAGACGCCGCACGTGGTCTGCCCGAGTTGCGGCTGGTACAAGGGGCGCCAAGCGGTCGAGGTCGACTGACTTGAGCCGCCGGGGCGAGCGTCCCAGCCCCGAAACGCTGGCCACGCTGCCCGTTGCCGTGGACGCCATGGGCGGCGACCGGGCCCCCGGCGAAATCGTCGAAGGCGCCCGGCGGGCCTCCGAGCAGGGCGTGGGGATCATCCTCGTCGGCCCTCCCGACCTTGTCGGCGACACGCAGGGCCTGGAGCTGCTCGCCTGCACCGAGGTCATCGGCATGGACGAGGACCCGGCCGGCGGCGTGCGCCGCAAGAAGGACTCCTCGCTGGTGCGGGCCGCCGAACTGGTACGCGACGGGAAGGCCTCGGCCATGGTCTCGGCGGGCAACACGGGCGCCACCATGGCGTCGGCACTCCTCCGCATGGGTCGGCTGCCGGGGGTCGTGCGCCCCTGCATCGCCACGCCACTGCCGCGACTGGGCCGGACCCCCGCCGTACTGGTCGACGCCGGCGCCAACGCCGAGTGCACGCCGGCCATGCTGGTGCAGTTCGCCCAGATGGGCGCCGCCTACGTGGCCGCCCGCTTCGGGACCGAGGCGCCCTCGGTCGGGCTCCTGTCGATCGGCGAAGAGCCGACCAAGGGCACCCCGCTCGTGAAGGAGACCCACGGCCTGCTGGTCAAGGCGGCCCACGGGGGTACCGGCAACGGGGGGAGCGGCGGCTTCGCGTTCATCGGGAACCTCGAGGGGCGCGACCTCCTCCCATCGCCGGCCGACGTCATTGTGACCGACGGGTTCACCGGGAACGTGGCGCTCAAGGCGCTGGAGGGCTCGCTGCGCTTCCTCTTCGACACCATGCTGGGTGTCTTCGGGACCGACGAGGCAACCACGGAGGCAGCGGGCGTCCTGCTGCCGCACCTGCTCCCCATCGCGGCCCAGTTCGAGCCGGAGAACACCGGCGGGGCCATGCTGCTCGGGACCGACGGGGTCTGCGTCATCAGCCACGGCTCCTCCAGTGCAACCGCCATGATGAACGCCGTGCTGGTCGCGCACGAATGCGCGACCCGCGGCCTGGCCGACCACGTGGCGGCGGCGGTCCGAACGATCGAATAGGCATAAAAGTCCAGCTCAACAGGTACAACCGGGCAATTATGGGCCCGCGGGACGTACACTGGTCGCCGTGCCAGCCGAAACCCACACCAATCAGGGGCCTCTCGACCGCAACGGGGTCTTCGAGCTGATCAGGGATCAGCTGGCCGACATCCTCGAGACGGACCCGTCGTCGATCACCGAGGGCGCTTCCTTCGTGGAGGACCTCGATGCCGACTCGCTGGCCCTGATTGAGTTGGTCGAAGCCCTGGAAGAGGAGCTGGGCGAACGAACGGTGGGGTTCCGCATCAATGACGAGGACCTCGAGGACCTGCGCACGGTCCGGGACGCAGTTGACTACGTCTACGCCAAGCTCGAGGGGGGTTGACGCCGGCGCTGAGGGTGCGGCCGAACTGGCCAAGCGACTTGGCCAATCCTTCGCCGACTTGAGCCTCCTTCAGCACGCCCTCGCCCACCGGAGCTGGTGCGGCGAGCAGGAGGGTGGCGCGCCCTCCAACGAGCGCCTCGAGTTCCTGGGCGACGCCGTCCTGGGCCTCGTTGTGGCCGGCTACACCTACGAGCGCTTCCCCGACTTCGCCGAGGGCAAGCTGGCCAAGGTCCGCTCCGCCGTGGTGAACGCCCGCGTGCTGGCCCAGGTGGCGGCCCGGCTCAGGGTGGGTGAGGTCCTCCTGTTGGGCCGGGGCGAGGAAGGGTCAGGTGGCCGGTCCAAGGCCTCCATCCTGGCCGACGCCTTCGAAGCCATCCTCGGGTCCATCTACCTCGACGCCGGCTGGGGGGCCGCCCGGGAGCTCGTCCTGCGCGAGCTGGGAGAGGCCATTGAGCGGGCCGGCGAGGAGCCCGACGACTTCGACCACAAGAGCCGGCTGCAGGAGAAGGCCGTGCGCGACGGCGAAGGGACGCCCCGCTACGTCGTGGTGGGTTCGGGGCCCGACCACGACCGGGTCTACATGGCGGAGGTCTTCCTGGGCGGGACCCGGTGGGGTGCGGGCGAAGGACGCTCCAAGAAGGATGCCGAACAGGAGGCCGCACGAGCGGCCTGGGAAGGCCTCACCAGTGCCTGAACTGCCCGAAGTCGAAACGCTCCGCCAAGATCTGTCCCGCGAGGTGGTGGGCCGGAAGATCAAGGCCGTCGCCGTGTCCAACGGCCGCTCCGTGCGCCGCCACGCTTCCGCCAAGCACTTCCGCGCCCTCCTGGAGGGCCACAGCATCAAATCGGTGGGGCGGCTGGGGAAGTACTTGCTCCTGACGCTGGACAGCGGAGACACGCTGGTCGTGCATCTCGGGATGAGCGGCCAGCTGCTGCGGGTCAAGTCCCCCAAGGACCCCAAGCCCAAGCACACGCACGTGGTGATGACATTCACCCAGGGCGGGGAGCTGCGTTACGTGGACCCACGCACCTTCGGGGAGATGTTCGTCTCCACCCCGCCGCTCAAGGCGGACGGGACGCCGCTGAGCCCGGTCTCGGGGACGGCGGGCGGCGACGGCGCCGCCATCAGGAAGGCCATCCCCGAACTGGCCCATCTCGGCTTCGACCCCATCGAGGACCTCATGAGCTGGGACCGCTTCGGCGCCCTGCTGCACCAGCACCACGGCGGTATCAAGGCGCTGCTGATGGACCAGACCTTCACGGCGGGCATCGGGAACCTCTACTCCGACGAGATGCTCTACCAGGCCGGCCTGCGCTACGACCGGACGGCCGACTCGCTGACGGCCACCGAGGTGCGGCGGCTCTACCGGGCCATCGTCGAGACGCTGGCCGATGCGATTAAGCACCGGGGTTCCTCGCTGGCCGACGAGCAGTACCGCGATCTCTTCGGCGAGCTCGGTGACTTCCAGGGCTCACACCAGGTCTACGACCGCGAGGGCCAGCCCTGCCGCCGCTGCCGCAACACCATCGTGCGGGTGAAGGCCGGCGGTCGCTCGACCTTCTTCTGCGAACACTGCCAGGTGTGAGCCTTCCGCCACCCGTAGGCCTCCGATAGGGTCGCCCCGATGTTCCTGAAGTCGCTCAGCATGAAGGGTTTCAAGTCCTTCGCGGACCCGACGGTGCTGGAGTTCGAGCCCGGGGTGACGGTGGTGGTCGGCCCGAACGGGAGCGGCAAGTCCAACGTCGTCGACGCCGTGACCTGGGTGCTCGGCGCCCAGGGGCCCCGCTCGCTCCGCTCGGCGAAAATGGAGGACGTCATTTTCGCCGGCACCTCCTCGCGACCCCAGCTGGGCCGGGCCGAGGTCTCGCTCACCATCGACAACGCGGCGGGCAAGCTGTCGATCGATCTGGCCGAGGTCACCATCACCCGGACGCTCTTCCGCTCCGGCGACAGCGAGTACGCCATCAACGGCGCTCCGTGCCGGCTCCTGGACATTCAGGAGCTGCTCAGCGACTCCGGTGTGGGCCGCCAGCAGCACATGATCATCGGCCAGGGCCAGCTAGACACCGTATTGAACGCCCGGCCGGAGGACCGGCGGGCCATCATTGAGGAGGCGGCGGGCGTGCTGAAGCACCGCCGCCGCCGCGAGAGGGCCGAGCGCCGACTGGCGGGGACGGCCGAGAACCTGGAGCGCCTGGGAGATCTGGTGCGCGAGGTCCGACGCCAGATCAGGCCGCTCGAGCGCCAGGCGGCGGCGGCCCGCTCGCACGACAGCGTGGCGACCGAGCTCCTTGCGGTGCGCCGGTATCTCGCCGGGACCGAGCAGGCCGAGCTGAGCGCCCGGCGCCTGGCGGCCGTGCAGCACCTGGCCGTCTGCCGTGACGAGGAGATCGAGCTGCACACGGCCCTCGAGCAGCTCGATGCCGAGGCCACCTCCACCACGGCGGAACTGTCGTCGCGCCGCGAGGAGGACCTGGCCAACGCGCTGGGCCGCGTGCAGGGCCTGGTGGAGCGGGCGCGCGGGCTGACCGGCGTGCTGCGCGAGCGGGGCCGGGGGGTCGTGGCCGCCCTCGATGCCGCGGCCGACGTCGACGTGGTCTCGACGCTCGAGGCCGAGGCGGCGCGCCTGGCCAGCGAGCTCGTCACGGCCGAGGCGGAAGAGGAGGCCGGCGCCGCGCCGGAACGGGCGGAGCTCGACCTCGCCGTGGCCGGCCTGGACGAGGAGGCGGGGGCGCTGCGGGGGCGCTGGGCCGCCGTGCTCGGGGACGACGCCGACGCGCCCGACCAGGCCCTCGCTCAGGTGCGCTCCCGCACGGAGTCGCTGGCCCGCGCCGCCGCGCGCGAGCAGCAGGACATGGACGCGCTGGGGGCGCGCGTGGGCACGCTGCAGGAGCGGGCCGCCGGCGCCGCCGTGCGCGCCGATCTCGTGGCCCGGCAGGCAGACGAGTTGGACCAGGCGACCGCCGCGCTCGAGACCGAGCTGGCGGTGCGCACGGCGGCGCTCGAGGAAGCGGCCCGCAACGCCGAGACGGCACAGGTGGCGACGGACCAGGCCGAGGAGGCGCGCCACCGCACGGCAGCCCGGGCCGAGGCCCTCGAACGCGCGCTGGCGGACCTGCAGGGCGCGGGTGGGCGCGAGCTGCTGCGCGACGTCGACGGCGTCGTCGGCTCGCTGGTCGACCTGGTCGAGATCGACGACGGCTGGGAGGCCGCCTTCGAGGCCGCCGTCGGGGCCGGAGTCGCCGCCGTGGTGGTCGACGGACGGCGCTCGGCCCAAACGGCCCTCGCCACCCTGCGCGAGGGCGGCGTCACCGGGGCGATCCTGACGCCTCGGCAGTCCTCGGGCGCGGCCGGGACGGGCGAGCTGCCCCCGGGCAGCAGCGCCGAGCCTGTGCGACGCCACGTGCGGGTGCGCCAGGGCGGGACGGTCGCCGAATCGGTGCTCGACACCCTGGTCGGGCGCGCCGTCCGGGTGGACGGCTGGGAGGAGGCCATCGATCTCTCGCTGGCCCGCGACGACCTCGTGGTCGTCACTCCCGAGGGTGACCGCTTCGCCGCCTCGGGGTGGCGCGTGCGCTCGGCCACCAGCGTGGTCACCGCCGCCTCGGTCGAAGAGGCGCGGCGCCGGGCCGAGGACGCGGCCGCCGCTGCCGAACTGGCCCGGGCCCACCTCACCGAGAGCCGCATTGTGCTCAGCCGGTGTCGCGACGCGCGAACAACGGCCGAACGGGCCAACGACCGCCACGCCTCGGCCTGCGAGACGGGCCGGGCGGACCGGGAGCGCTCCGGCGAGGAGCAGCGCCGGGTGGCGGCCGAGCTGGACGAGGCCCGTGCCGCCGTTGTCGCCGCCCAGCAGCGGCTGGCCGACGTCAGTGCCGAGCAGGCGCAGCTGGCGGGGTCGCTGCCGGAGCTGCAGGAGGCCCAGGAGACCTGGGCGGCGCTCGAGGAGCGGCGGGCCGGGCTCCGGCGTCGGCGGCAGGAGCTCGAAGTGCGCGTGGCCGGTGTGGTCGAGCGCCGGCGCGTGCTGGCCGAGCGCCAGGCCGAGGTGGAACGGCGCCTGCAGGGCCACGCCGAGGAGCGGGCCACCGCAGCGTCGCGCCGGCGCCGGCTGGAGGCCGAGGGCGCCGCCCTGGCCCGGCTCGAGGTCCTGGTCCAGGGGGAGCACGACCGGCTCGATGGCGTCTTCGAGTCATTGCGCCACGACTACCAGGACCAGGTCGATGCCGTGCGCGCCGGCGGCGAGAAGCTCGAACGGCTGCGCCAGGACCGCCACACGACGGAGCAGCGCCTCGACGCGGTGCGCACCCGCACCCGCACCCTCGACCTCGAGTCCAACGAGGTCGCCCTGCGCATGGAGGCCTTGCACGAGCACATCGCGCGCGACCTGGGCGCGACACCCGAGGAGCTGGCGGGCCTGCCCGAGCCCGAGGCGCCCGAGGACACGACGCTGGCGCAGCACGCAGAGGAGCTGGAGCGCAAGCTGGCGGCACTGGGACCGGTGAACCCGCTCGCCCTCGAGGAGCTCTCGACGTTGGAGGAGCGCCACAAGGAGTTGGAGGCGCAGGTCGACGACGTCCGCGGCGCCCGACGCGAGCTCCACGAGGTGGTGCGCACGCTCGACCACGAGATCATGACGTCCTTCGCCGCCGCGGCGGCCGACGTGAACGAGCACTTCTCGGTGTTGATCGCCATGCTGTTCCCCGGCGGGACGGGGCGGCTCATGCTGGTGGAGCCCGACGACCTGCTCAACACGGGTGTCGAGATCGAGGTGCGCCCGGCCGGTCGCAACGTCCGGCGGGTGTCGCTCCTGTCGGGTGGAGAGCGCTCGATGGCGGCGCTGGCCTTCCTCTTCGCCGTCTTCCGCAGCCGGCCGTCGCCCTTCTACATGATGGACGAGGTCGAGGCCGCGCTCGACGACGTCAACCTCAGCCGCTTCCTGGCCCTCGTCCACGAGTTCCGTGACGAGGCCCAGCTGCTCATCGTGAGCCACCAGAAACGCACCATGGAGACCGGCGACGCCCTCTACGGGGTGACGATGGCGCCGGGTGGCTCGTCCCAGGTGGTCAGCCAGAAGGTGGAGAAGGAGAAGGAGCCGGCGTGACCGGCACCCTCACCTTCGTCTTCATTCTGGTGGCGCTGGTCTGCGTCGTGGCCGGGGTCACGGCAGTGGCCCGCACGCGGCGGGCGACGCGGGGCGAGGACGACGAATACGGCGACGACGACGCGACCTACGCCGAGGAGGCGGCCGCGGTGGCAGCGGCCGAAGCGGCGGCGGCGGCCGTTGCCGCGCCTGACGACGACCCCGGCTCCGAGTCGCCTCTCTCATGATCGGCACCATCATCATCATCGTCGTCGTGGCGGTCGTTCTGGCGGTCGCGCTCGGCGGCATCGCGGTCAGCCGCTCTCGCCGGCGGACAGGCGGCACGACGCCGCCGACTCCACCGGCCGCCCCGCCGACGCCACCTCCGCAGGCACCGCCGAAACCGGCGGCTGAGCCGGAGGCACCGGTCCGTGCCGCGCCGGTTGCGGCTCCTCGAGCACCCGAGCCCGAAGCACCGGGGGCACCGCCCTCGTACCGGAGCCGTCTCGGCGGCGTGCGTGGGCTCTTCAGCGGGGCCGTCGCGGCACTGCGCTCGGGCCGGATCGACGAGAGCACCTGGGACTCCCTGGAGGAGGCACTGATCCGGGCTGACGTCGGCGTCAACACGACGAACGCACTCCTCGACGAGCTACGGGCGAAGGTGCAGACCAAGGAGATAGGCAGCGGGGACGACCTGCTGGAGGCCCTGGGCGCGTCAATTCGCCAGCTGCTCGACTCCGTCGGGTCGCGGGCGCTGCGTTTCGATGGCCGGGAGGACCACCCCGACGTCTGGCTCTTCGTCGGGGTGAACGGCGTCGGCAAGACGACGACCATCGGCAAGCTGGCGCGGCGCGAAACCGCGGCCGGGCACTCGGTCCTCCTCGCTGCGGGAGACACCTTCCGGGCCGCGGCGGCCGACCAGCTCGCCATGTGGGCCGAGCGCACGGGTGCCGAGATCGTGCGCGGCGCCGAGGGTGCAGACCCGAGCGCCATCGTGTTCGATGCCGTGCAGCGGGCGGCGGCCAGGAGCAACGACCTCGTGCTGGCCGACACGGCCGGTCGCCTGCACACGAAGGTGAACCTGGTCGAGGAGTTGAAGAAGATCCGGCGCATCGCCGACCGTGACCCGGGCAACGTGACGGAGGTCCTGCTCGTCCTGGACGCCACCACGGGCCAGAACGGGTTGATTCAGGCGCGCCAGTTCGCCGACGCGGTCGACGTGACCGGGATCGTGCTCACGAAACTCGACGGCACCGCCAAGGGCGGCATCGTGATCGCGGTCGAGCGCGAGCTGTTCGTCCCGGTCAAGCTCGTGGGCCTCGGCGAGGGGCCCGACGACCTCGTGGAATTCGACTCGGCGGCGTTCGTGGACGCCCTCCTCGAATCCGACGAGGCGTGACGGCGAGCTCGACATGAGCGAGGCGCAACGTGGCGGTCCCTTCGACCTGAACGATCAGCAGAAGGTGCTCCTGGTCGTGGTCCTCGTGGTCCACGTGATCCTGGCCCGGTTCACCTGGCGCGACCTCCGCCGGCGCCCCGCCTCCGCCGTGCGGGGGCCCAAGCGGATGTGGCGCGTCTGGTCGATGACGAACACGACGGGAACTCTCGCCTACTGGCTGGCGGGACGCCGGCGCGCGCCCACGACGTGACAGCCGAGGGCGCCGGCTGACGTCGGCCCCGGGTGATCAGCGGATCCGCACCACATCGGCGAACTGGTGCGCCACGGCGGGATCGCCCTCCGTGCGCAGGTGGTCGGCGGCGGCGCGGTTCCACAACGCGAAGTAGAGATCGCTGGCCTTCCCGCTCACTGTGCAGGTGCCGGGTCCGTCCTGGCCGCTCATGGTGCGCGTCGCCGTCACCCCGTCCGTGTCGGCCCGCAGCAGCCACGAGGCCGCGACGTCGGTGCAGCGCACCGCCAGGGTCGCCGGCGGATTGGCGCGCAGCGTGGCACTGCGGCGCGGGACGAACAGGGTCAGGAGCTCGTCGATGCCGTCGGCGGCGAACGCGGGGTCACACGGCGTGACGCCCCTGCCGGTCGCGAGCTGGGTGTCGACCCGGTGGATCGCGGTCTCGTGGGCTTGGCGGCGGGCCCACATGGCCCGCGGCGAGGGAGCGGGCAGGAAGGTCCAGCACTCCAGGTCGTCTGGTGCCGCATGCAGGGCGGCCACGAGGTCGGCACACCCATCCTCGAACCAGGCCGTCAGGTCGTGGTCCGCCGGCCAGGTCCCCACCGCCTCCTCCAGGCCGCCCAGCGCGGGCTCGCGTCGGCGCCCGGCGACGTAGCCCGTCGCCCAGCGGTGCACGGCGCCCGTGTGGCGCAACAGCTCGCGCACCGTCCACTCGGGACAGGTGGGCACGGCCGCGTCGGCGTCTGCTCCGGCGGCGGCCGATGCCATCCGCTCGCCCTCGGTCCGCAGCGCGTCGATGTGGGCGGGGACCTCCATGCTGTGATGGTCAGGCGATTTTGAGGAGGTCGATCACGAAGACGAGCGTGTCGTTCGCTGCGATGCCCTGTGCTCCGGCGGGCGGGGGCGGGGGAGAGACACGGGTCGAGACGGTAGCCGTTGGTCATGGCGCTCCACTGGCAGTCGCCCGGGCGGACGGCGCCACTAACGTGAGAGACCATGTTCGATGCCCTCTCTGACCGCCTGGAGCGGATTTCGACGCGCCTGCGCGGCAAGGGGCGTATCAGTGACGAGGATCTCGACGAGGCGCTCAAGGAGATCCGCACCGCCCTGCTGGAGGCCGACGTCGAGCTCGGCGTCGCCCGCCGCTTCTCCGACGGCATACGGCTGCGGGTCAGCACCGAGGCGCTCGCCAAGAGCCTGACCCCGGGCCAGCAGGTCGTCCGGGCGGTGCACGAAGAGCTCGTCGGCGTGCTCGGCGGTGAGACGCTCAAGCTCACCTACGCCTCGCGGCCACCCACCGTCGTGCTCATGGCGGGCCTGCAAGGCTCGGGAAAGACAACCACTTCGGCCAAGCTGGCCCTCTGGTGGAAGCAGCAGGGCCGCAACCCGCTGCTGGTCGGGGCCGACCTGCAGCGTCCCGCCGCCGTGGAGCAGCTGCGCGTCCTCGGCCAGCAGGCCGGGGTGAGCGTCTTCAGCGAGGCGACCGACCCGGTGTCCTGCGCCAAGGCCGGCCTGGAGGAGGCCCGCCGCCTCGGCCGTGACATCTGCATCATCGACACGGCGGGTCGTCTGACCATCGACGCCGAGTTGATGGAGCAGATCCGCCAGATCTCGGAGGCCACCCAGCCCCACTACACGTTCCTGGTGATCGACGCCATGATCGGCCAGGACGCGGTGGCGACGGCGAAGGCCTTCCATGACACGCTCGAGCTCAGTGGCGTGATCCTGACGAAGCTCGACGGCGACGCCCGAGGCGGTGCCGCCCTCTCGGTGAAGGGGGTCGTGGGCAAGCCGATCGCCTTCGCCAGTACCGGCGAGCGCCTGGCCGATTTCGACCTCTTCCATCCGGATCGCATGGCCGACCGAATCCTGGGGATGGGCGACGTCCTCAGTCTGATCGAGCAGGCCGAACGGACGATGGACACCGATGAGGTGACCAAGAGCGCCAACCGACTGATGCAGGGGCAGTTCACGCTGGACGATTTCCTGTCCCAGCTGCGCCAGGTCAAGAAGATGGGATCGCTGGGCGGTCTGATGCGCCTGATGCCGGGCATGTCCAAGGAGATGCGGCAGGCCGCCGGCGACATCGACGACGGGGAGGTGGCGAAGGTCGAGGCCATCGTGTGCTCCATGACGCCCGCCGAGCGCAACGACACCGCCTTGCTGGACGGCTCCCGCCGCAGCCGGGTGGCCCGTGGTTCGGGCACCTCGATTCAGGACGTCAACACGCTCCTCAAGCAGTTCAAGGAGATGCAGAAGATGATGAAGGGGATGGCCTCGGGCAACGTGCCCAACCTCCCCGGCATGCCGAACATGGCGGGCATGAGCGGTCGGGCCGCCCGCAAGCTGGCCCAGCAGGGGGCCGGGGGCCTGCCGGCCGCTCCTGCAGGAGCCGACTTCGACATGCTCTCCCAGCTCATGGAAGAGGGCGGTGAGCTGCCCTCGGGGTTCCCGGGGCTCCCTGCGCCGGCCCCGGCGCGGCCGGTGGTAAGCGGCAACAAGGGCACCAAGAAGAAGAAGAAGGGCGGGCGGGTCACCCCGCCGAAAGGCCGGTAGCCCCGCTATCTGCCAGAATGGACGGCCAAGACGTCCAGATCAGTGGAGGATTCAGTCCGTGGCAGTGAAGCTCCGCCTCGTGCGGATGGGTAAGAAGAAGCAGCCGACCTACCGGGTCGTGGCTGCCGACAGCAGATCGCCGCGTGACGGCCGGTTCCTCGAGATCGTGGGCACCTATGCGCCCCGGGGCTCGTCGACGGCGGAACCCGACGCCGTGATCAACATCGACAACGCCAAAGCGGTCAAGTGGCTGGTCAACGGAGCGCAACCGACCGAGCGCGTCGAGCGCCTCCTGAAGACCTCCGGGGCCTGGGACGAGTTCGCTGCGGCGAGGGCCAAGTGACCGACCTCTACGAAGCCGGCGACATCAACCAGTCCGAGAATGCCGACGACGACTTCGACGACGTCGACGACATTGAGGACGAGGCCGGAGCCGGCAACGAGCTCGGCGACACGGATGGCGGCACGGCCCTGGCCGTCCTGACCTACCTGGCCCGTTCACTGTCCAACGACCCGGATTCGGTGGTCATCGAGACCGAGGAGCGGCGGGGCGGGTTGCGCCTCAACCTGCACGTGGCTCCCGACGACATGGGTCGGGTGATCGGGCGCCGCGGGCGCACGGCACAGGCCATCCGGACGCTGGTCAACGTGGCCGGCGCCAAGGACGGCGTCCAGGCCAGCGTGGACATCGTCGACGACTGATCTGCTCAAAGTCGGCCGGGTCACCAAGGCCCACGGTCTGCGCGGCGAGGTGGTCGTGCAGCTGTGGACCGATCAGACCCAGCGGGTCGACGCCGGATCGGAGCTCGCCACCGATCGGGGCGCACTGACGGTCGTGTGGTCGACGCCCTTCGGGCCGGACCGGTACATCGTGCAGTTCGAAGGCGTGTTCGACCGCACCGCCGCCGAGAGCTTGCGTGGCGTCGAACTCGAGGCCGAACCCCTCGGGGACCTGGACGATGTGCTGTGGGTGCACGAGCTGGTCGGGGCCACGGTGCGCGACAGTGCCGGCACGGACATCGGCACGGTCGCATCCGTCGAGGCCAACCCGGCGAGCGACCTGATGGTGCTCGAGTCGGGCGGTCTGATCCCGGTCCGCTTCGTCACCGCCCACGACGCGGCACGGCGGACGGTCGACGTCGACATCCCGGAAGGGCTGTTGGACCTGTGACGCGTGCGCGGTGAGGATCGACGTCTTCACGATCTTTCCCGACGTCGTGACCACCTACTGTGGCATGTCCGTTCTCGGTCGGGCCGCGGCCGCCGGCGCGCTCGACGTGCGCGTACACGACCTGCGTGAGGGTGCGGACGATGCACGACGCTCGGTCGACGACAGCCCGTTCGGCGGGGGAGCCGGCATGGTGCTGAGCCCCGAGCCGATCTTCCGTTGTGTCGAGTCGGTGCCCGATCTGCCACGCCCGCTCTTCCTCCTCGGCCCCGGCGGCAGGCGGTTCGATCAGCACGTGGCCGCCGAGCTGGCGGCACAGCGCGCCGGCGGCTTCTCTCTACTGTGCGGACGCTACGAGGGAGTCGACCAGCGGGTGGCCGACCACCTGGTGGACGGCGAGCTGTCCGTCGGGGATTTCGTGCTGGCGGGTGGCGAGCTGGCCGCCCTGGTCGTCGTGGAGGCGGTCGCCCGCCTCCTGCCCGACGTCTTGGGGAACGAGGAGTCCGCCCGCGAGGAGAGCTTCAGCGAGGGGGTGCTCGAATACCCGCAGTACACCCGGCCGGCGGAGTTCCGGGGCTGGGCGGTCCCCGAGGTGCTCCGATCCGGGGACCACGGGGCGGTGGCGGCCTGGCGCCGTTCGCAGGCGCTCGTGCGGACGGCCGAACGCCGGCCAGATCTGATTGCGCGCCTGGTCAGGGCCGCGGCGCTCAGTGCCGCCGACGTGCAGGTCCTGGCGGCACACGGCTACGATGTTCTGTCCGGCACTGAGCCGGTGTGACCGAAGGACGCCTCTCATGCACCCCACCGAAACGATCGATCGCGACAGCCTGCGCGACGACATCCCCGAGTTCCGGCCCGGCGACACCGTCAAGGTGCACGTCCGGGTGGTCGAGGGCAACCGCGAGCGGGTGCAGGTCTTCCAGGGCGCCGTCATGCGGCGCCAGGGCGGCGGGGTGCAGGAGACCTTCACGGTGCGCAAGGTCAGCTTCGGCGTGGGCGTCGAGCGGACGTTCCCGGTGCACTCGCCCACGATCGCCAGGATCGAGGTCACCACGTTGGGCGACGTCCGCCGGGCCAAGCTCTACTACCTGCGCGACCGGCACGGGAAGGCGGCCAAAATCAAGGAGCGCCGGATCCCACGGGGCAAAGCTGCCGTGGCGGTGGTCGAGGACGACGTCGACCACGACGACCACGACGACATCGAAGAGGTCGACCCGGTGGACGCGGTCGACGACGTGGACGTCGTCGGCGAGGCCGCATCCACCGAAGCCGAGGCCGACGACACCGTCCAGGAGGACGCAGACGAGTAGCGCGGTCGCAGCGTGAGCGAGGAAGACCTCGAACGCTACGAGTCCGAGATAGAGCTCGGGCTCGTCCAGGAGTACCGAGCCGTCCTGCCGGTCTTCACCTACGTGATAGAGACCGAGCGCCGTTTCTATCTGGCCAACGAGGTGTCGCTGACCGTACGGTCCGACACGACGCCGGCTTGCATTGAGCTGGAGATCCGAGATGCCTGGGTGTGGGACATGTACCGCCCGGCACGGTTCGTGCCCGAGGTGCGCGTCGTCACCTTTCGTGACGTGAACATAGAACGGCTGCCCGAACAAGAGCTCTGATGCGACCGTTCCACCTCCGGTGGGATACGGCGATCGGCGCAATGCCGCACTGGGCGGGTTCGGCGAGCGGGCCGCCGCCGCGCACTACCGGGCGCACGGGTACACCGTGCTCGAGCGGAACTGGCGCTGCTCCGTGGGCGAGGTCGACCTGATCTGCGCCCGCGGCACCACCCTCGTCGTCTGTGAGGTCAAGGCCCGGACAGGGTCGGCGCGCGGGCATCCGCTCGAGGCCGTCACGGCCGCCAAGCAGCGCCGGCTCCGCCGCCTCGCCGCGGTATACCTGCGGCAACAACGGAGACGCTGGGCCGAGGTCCGCTTCGACGTGGTGGGCGTGCTGGGCGGGTCACTCGAAGTCGTCGAAGGTGCGTTCTGAGGCGGCGCGGCATAGGGTCCGTGCCCATGGAGACACTGATCGTCGAACGCAAGGATGGGGTCGTGACCGTCGCGATGAACCGCCCCGAGCGCAAGAACGCCGCCAACGGCAAGATGTTGACCGAGTTGCGCACCACCTTCGAGGAGGTCGAGGACAACCCGGACGACAGGGTGATGGTGCTGACCGGAGCCGGGGGAGCCTTCTGCTCGGGGGCCGACCTTTCGGATCCCAGCGGACCGGCCACCGATCCCACGCGCTCGGGCCTGGCGCGCATGCGCCGCCTCGGGGACGTCGCACTCGCATTGCACCACGTGTCCAAGCCCACCCTGGCCAAGGTGGACGGCTTCGCGGTCGGTGCCGGGCTGTCGCTCGCGCTCGGCTGCGACCTGATCGTCTGCAGCGACCGGGCCAAGCTGTCCATGATCTTCGCCAAGCGCGGCCTGTCGCTCGACAACGGCGCGTCCTGGCTGCTGCCACGGCTCGTCGGCTTGGCCCGGGCCAAGGAGATCGCGCTCTTCGGGGGCATGTGGAGCGGCGAAGAGGCCGCAGCCATCGGCCTGGTGAACCGGGTGCTCCCCCTCGACGAGCTGGACGCCTTCGTGGACAACTGGGCCACCACCCTGGCCGCCGGGCCACCCCTCGCGCTGTCGATGACCAAGACCCTGCTGCACGCCTCGTCCATGGCCTCCATGGAGCAGGCGGTGGAGGACGAGGCTCGCTGCCAGGCCCTCAATTTCTCGACCCAGGACACACAGGAGGCCCTGGCCGCCTTCGCCCAGAAGCGGGAGCCTCTCTTCATCGGTCGCTAATAGACTGCGAACTGTGCTGAATGGC
>Ga0302235_10000649_pt1 | contig 26870 bp, 22 predicted proteins | sample II_Palsa_N3_3_FD_193577 | JGI IMG/M metagenome (GOLD analysis project Ga0302235, IMG submission 193577) | Peat permafrost microbial communities from Stordalen Mire near Abisko, Sweden - II_Palsa_N3_3 | ecosystem: Environmental > Terrestrial > Soil > Palsa > Peat permafrost | place: Sweden...
AATGCTGTCGTACCTCGTGTGCGCGACCCCGCGCAGCGGCAGCACGCTGCTGTGCCATCTGCTGGATCAGACCGGCATCGCCGGGCACCCTGAGGAGTACTTCGAGGCACTGCGCCATTCGGGGCTACCGCGCCGCCCGCACGAGTACTTCGATCCCGAGCGCCACGCCAACATCATCGAGCGGCTCGCGTTCCGCGAGATGCCCGACGAGGCCCCGAGCCCCAACGCGCTGTGGCAGCCAGAGACCTACGACGGCTACCTCGAGTGGGCAATCGAGCAGGGGACGACGCCCAACGGGGTCTTCGGAGCCAAGGTGATGTGGGGGTACCTCGGCGACTTCGCCCAGTTGTTGCGTGGGATCGAAGGGCTGGCCGGGCTCCCGCTGCCCGAGCTGCTCAATCGTGTATTCCCGGGCCTGCGATATATACAGATCACACGCAAGGACAAGTTTCGCCAGGCGATCTCCCTGTGGAGGGCCGTGCAGACCCAGGCCTGGCGCAAAGAGGGCGATCGCACTCCAGCCACCATGGCCGAGCCCCAGTTCTCATTCCGTGCGATCAATTACCTCGTTCGGCTGCTGACCGCCCACGACGCGTCGTGGGACGCCTACTTTCTTGGGCTCGGCCACGAGCCTCTGAAGATCACCTATGAGGACCTCGCCGGGGACCCCGAGCCGATCATCCGCGAGATCCTCACTCAGTTCGGGATTCCGGCGCCCGCGAACCTGGAGATCTCGGCACCGCGCCTGAAGATCCAGTCCGACGAGCTGTCGGAGCGGTGGTTCACCTGGGTGCAGGAGCATCTCTCCGCGCTCGAGTCGCCCGATTCGATCCCGCTCGTCCGCACAGAGCGCTGAGATCGCAGATGAGGCACCCTTGGAGGTGCCCGCATGACCCCCACAGCGCGACCCGTCGATGCCGCGGCCTACGCCGAGCTCGAGCGAGCGCTCGCCCGGCTGCTCGAGACCGACCGCGACGCCGTGATCCTCCAAGGGGAGGCGATCCTCGTCCTCGAGGCGCTCGCCCTCGGTCTCGGCGGCCCCGGGGTTCGGGCGCTGAACCTCGTGAGCGGGCCATACGGCGAGCAGATCGGGCGGTGGCTCGAGCGCGGCGGCGCGACCGTGCATCAACTCGCGTGCGAGTTCGATCGCGCGCTCGACCGCGGCGAGGTCGCCCGCGCGCTCGCAGAGGAGCGTTTCGATGTCGTGAGCATCGTGCACGCCGAGGCGGCGACGGGCGCCGTCAATCCGCTCGCCGAGATCGCCGCGCTGGCGCACGCCTCCGGCGCGATCGTCGTCGTCGACGCGGTCGCGTCGGTCGGCGCCGAGCCGCTCCGAATCGACGACTGGAACCTTGATCTCGTGGCGATCGGCCCGCAGAAGGGGCTCTCGGGCCCGAATGGCGTGTGTGCGCTGATCGCTGGACCCGCTGGATGGGAGGCGATCGAGCGCAACCCGCGCGCGCCCCGCGAGTCGATCCTGTCGCTGCTGGACGTCAAACGGGAGTGGGTCGACGCGGGTCGCCGGCGGCTCCCGTTCTACGCCAGCGACTTCGAGATGCGCGCCCTCGGGGACGCACTCGCGGTCCGCGAGCAGGAGGGGATCGCGGCATGCGTCGAGCGCCACCGGCGAGCGCGCGACGCGGTCCGCGCGGGCATCCGCGCGCTCGGACTCCAACCGTGGATCGCCGCCGACGAGCAGGCGGCCGCTGTCGCGACGCTCGTCGCGCCGCCGCACGCGATCTCGCCGAAGCGCTTGCTCGACGCGAGCGCCGCCGCCCTGCCGGGCGCCAGGCCCGGTCTGCTGGCGCTCGCTCCCGGTCCCCTTGCCGACACCGCCCTGCGCATCAACCACACGGGCGACGGCGCGGCGACCGCGCCGGTGCTCGAGGCGCTCGGTGCGCTCTCGCTCGGACTGCGTGAGCTCGAGCTGGCGCCTGACGCGGGCGCCGCCCTCGAGGCCGCGCTCGCGGCGTTCGGCTGAACTCGACCGGCGTAGCCCGCAAACCGCCGGCTCGGGCGCGTCACCAGCCCGAGCGAGCTCTTAGCAAGAACAGGTCTTACTCTCATCCACCGCGGGATACAATCTGCGCTATGTCTACGCGCGTCCGGAGTGAGTGGGCCGAGCACGCGAGGGTCGTTCTCGACCACGCGGGACATCACAAAGCCCGGGCACGCACTGCGTTGATCGACCTGCTCGCCGGCCAGCCGTGTGCCTTGACTGCGCTCGAGATCGAGGACCGGTTGCGGGAGCGCGATCAGCGGGTCGGGCGGGCGAGCATCTATCGGATCCTCGAGTTGCTCGGCGAGCATGGACTGGTCGCGCGCTTGGAGCTCGGCGACAGCACGACGCGCTATGAGCTGATCGACCCAGCGGGCGAGCACCATCACCACTTGCTATGCGACTCGTGCGGGACCGTGGTGCCGTTTCACGATCGCGATCTGGAACGTGCGATCGAGCATCTCTCGCGCCGCCTCGAGTTCCGCACCGACGACCACGAGGTCGTCCTGCACGGCGCCTGCCGCGGCTGCCAGAACTAATAAGAAGAAGTCTTACTCTCATGTATGCTTCCGGTCTTGGCGCTTCACGCCGGGCCTGTCCGTTCCACTGCGCGCACGCCGGTCGCGGTCTTCGTAGCCGCGGGGCTGCTCGCGATCATGGTCGCGGGCTGCGGCTCTTCGTCGTCGGGGAACACCGGGGGCAGCGGGGCGATCCCGGCAATCGGCGCAGAGAACGAGTACGCGAACGTATTGGGTCAGATCGGCGGCCGGTACGTGCGGGTCTCGTCGATCCTGAACAACCCGAACACCGATCCGCACACGTTCGAATCCTCTCCGAGCGTCGCCGGGCAGGTGAGCGCCGCTCAGCTGATCGTCCAGAACGGAGTCGGCTACGACACGTTCATGAACAAGATCGAGTCGGCGTCCCCAAACGCGAAGCGGAAGGTGATCGTCGTCCAGGACGTCCTGGGGCTGCCGACCGACACCCGCAACCCCCACCTTTGGTACGCACCGCGCACGATGCCGGCGGTCGCGAAGGTGATGGCCGCCGACCTGTCCTCGCTGCGGCCCTCGCATGCGGCCTACTTCCACGCGAACCTCACCAAGTTCATCGCGTCGCTGACGCCGCTTCACCAGGCGATCGCGGCGTTCAGGGCAAAGTACGCCGGAACCCCGGTTGCGACGACCGAGCCGGTCGCCGACTACCTGCTCCAGGCGATGGGGATGCAAAACCTGACGCCGTTTCCGTTCCAGGCGGACATCATGAACGGCGTCGACCCTTCACCCCAGGACATCACCCTGGAGAACGGGTTCTTCACCAGGCATCAGGTGAAGGTGTTCTGTTACAACCAGCAGGTGGTCGACTCGTTGACCACCTCGATGCGCGAGACCGCCCTGAGAGAAGCGGTGCCGGTGGTAGCGGTTTACGAGACGATGCCGACCCCGGGATATGACTTCCAGTCCTGGATGCTGGCCGAGGTCAACGCGATCCAGAAGGCCGTGACGACCAAGACCTCCACCCAACACCTGTGATCGGCGCCGACGACACGGATGCAGCCGGTGTGCCGGCCGAAGGTGAGGTGCTCGGCGTCGAGGGGGTGAGCGTGGCGCTCGGCGGCCGCGAGATCCTCGACCGGGTCACCTTCAGCCTCGCGGCCGGGGAGTTCACCGGGCTGATCGGCGCGAACGGCGCGGGCAAGACGACCCTCATCCGGGTCATCCTCGGACTCCAGGCACCGAGCGCCGGAACGGTCCGGATCAACGGCCGCAACCGGGGGCGGTGGAACCGGGCGATCGGATATGTCCCGCAAAAGGTTCAGCTCGACCCCGACCTGCCGATGCGAGCCCGCGACCTGGTCGGTCTCGGACTCGACGGCCACCGCTTCGGGATGCCCGTCCCGTCGGCCAAACGGAAGGCCCTGGTCGACGAGATGCTTGCCGCCGTCGACGCGCACGATTTCGCCGACGCCCGCGTCGGCACGCTGTCAGGCGGCGAGCAGCAGCGGGTCCTGATCGCCCACGCTCTGATCTCCCGCCCCCGGCTGCTGCTTCTCGACGAACCGCTCGCCAACCTCGACCTGCGCTCCGGACAGGAGATCATCGCCCTGCTCCACCGCATCGCTGTCGAGCATCGGATCGCGGTGCTGCTCTCGGCGCACGAGATGAACGCGCTGTTGCCGGTGATGGACCGCGTCGTCTACCTCGCCGACGGCCGCGCCGCGGCCGGGACCACCGAGCAGGTGATCCGCACCGAAGTGCTCAGCGACCTCTACGGCCACCACGTCGAAGTCCTCCGGTTAGGTGGCCGCATCCTCGTCGTTGCCGGCGACGCCGACCCCGGCGCCGGGCACCACGATCACGGCCCGGTCCGTCGCGCGGGCTGAGGGGCATGCACTGGCTGTTCGAACCCGGCTTCTTCTCGAGCCAACCGGTGCACACCGCATTCGTGATCGGCACCGTGGCTGCGATCGCGTCCGGCGTCGTCGGTGTCTTCACTGTGCTTCGTGGTCAGTCATTCGCCGGTCACGCCCTGACCGACGTCTCGACCGCCGGCGGGTCCGCCTCGTTCCTGCTCGGGATCAGCCCCCTGCTCGGGTTCGTCGGGTTTGGACTGGTGGGCGCCGGGACGATCGATGCCATCGGGACGCAACGCGTGAAGGGCCGCGACCTCGCCACCGGGATCGTCCTCGGAGCCGCAACCGGCGTCGCCGCCCTGCTGCTCTACTACGACACCATCGACAGCGCCACCACCGGCGCGACCCAGACGATCCTGTTCGGATCGATCTTCGAAATCGATCCCTCCACGATCCCGATCGTGATCGCCTTCTGCGTCATCGCGATCGGGATCATCGCCTTCCTCTACCGGCCATTGCTGTTGGCCTCGACCAGCAATGAGCTCGCCGCCGCGCGCGGCATTCCCGTTCGTCTGATCAGCCTTGGGTTCATGGCCGCGCTGGCCGTCGCCGTCGGGCTTTCCTCACTCGCGATCGGCGCGATCCTCTCCACCACGCTGCTGATCGGCCCGGCTGCGACCGCCCTGCGGCTGACCAACCGCACCGGCCTCGCGCTGATCACCGCCGCCGCGATCGGCGTGCTCGTCACCTGGCTCGGTGTGCTGCTCGCCTACGACAGCTACTACTGGGGCTCCAGCCAGATCGCCTACCCCGTCAGCTTCTTCATCGTCATCCTCACGATCCTCGCCTATCTCGCCTCCGGGCTCCCGGTTCTTCGAAACCTCACAACCAGACGCGAGCAGCGGCGTGTTCTCTAGCTTCATGACCAACGCCTGGATCGCGGCCACGATCATCGCCGTGATCGCCGGCGTGGTCGGGTTCTTCGTGGTCCTGCGCGGCTCGGCGTTCCCCGCCCACGCCCTCCCCAACAGCGCCTTCGCCGGCGCAGCGGGCGCCAACCTCCTCGGGATCAACGCGCTGATCGGCCTCGCGGCGTTCGCCGGCGCCGCCGCCGTGTCGATCGCCACGCTCGGCCGCCGTGGCCGCCACGACGTCGCCACCGCCCTTGCGCTCGTCCTCGGACTCGCCCTCGGCGCACTGTTTGTCAGCCGCTCACAGGAATACGAAAACCAGCTCTACTCCCTGTTGTTCGGCGAGGTCCTCGGCGTCTCCACCACCGAACTGCTGCCCGTCGCGCTGCTGGCGCTCGCCAGCATCGCCGCCATCATGTTCCTCTTCCGGCCGCTGCTCTACTCCACCGTGATCCCCGACATCGCCGAAGCCAGAGGCGTATCCAGCCACCGCATCGAGCTCGCGTTCCTCCTCGTGCTCGCGGCCGCGACCGCCCTCACCGTCCCCGTCGTCGGCGCGCTGCTGATCTTCTCGCTGATGATCGGGCCGCCGGCCGCGGCCCGATCATTCACCAGCCGAGTCGCCCTCGCGATCCCTCTGTCGGTGATCATCGCCCTGATCACCGTCTGGGCAGCGATCGCGATCTCCTACCAGACCAACTGGCCGATCGGGTTCTTCGTCGGCACGATCAGCGCCCTCGCCTACGCACTTGGACGCGGCTGGGCCGCCTGGCGAGTCTGGGATGATCGCCGCGCCGCGAGCTTCAAGGGCTAGTGTGGAACGGTGCACCAGCCTCGCCGAGGTCCAGTCCGGAGATGCGGGCCTGCTCGAGTGCCTCGGGGTAGCCGGCGTGGGCGTAGCGAGCGATACCGAGCGCGGGATCGGAGTGGAACACGCGCGTGATCTTGCGGGCGGCGAGCTCGCTGCCGTCGGCAACCACGGTCATGGCCGAGTGGATGCTGCGACCGATCCCAACCCCGCCGCCGTTGCCGATCGCCACCCAGCTGGCTCCCTGAGCCGCATTCAGCAAGGCGGACAGGACGGGCCAGTCGGCGATTGCGTCGGAGCCGTCGCGCATATCCTCCGTCTCCCGCGACGGCGAGGCGACGGAGTGGGGATCCATGTGGTCGCGGCCGAGTGCGAGGGGGCCGATCTCGCCCCGGGCTACGAGCTCGTTGAGCCGGGTACTCACGGCTTCGCGCGCGCCGAGTCCGAGCCAGCAGACCCGGGCCGGTAGCCCCTGGTCGGGAACCCGGGCTCGGGCGAGGTCGAACCACTTGGCGAGCGAGTCGGTGCCGATCACCTCGAGGACGGCGTCCTCACTGCGCCTGAGGTCCGCGGCGTCGCCGCTCAGGCAGATCCAGCGGTAGGCGCCGACGCCCCGGGCGAGGATCGGCCGCACGTACTCCGCGACGAAGCCGGGAATTTCGCCGGCCCGCTCGGTACCGGCGAGCTGCGCCTGGGCTCGCAGGCCGTTCCCGTACTCGAACACGACAGTCCCGCGGTCGCGCAGGGCAACCAGGGCCTCGGCGTGGTGGGCGAGCGAGCGGCGCACTGCGCCGTCATGAGCGGCTGCCGCGGCCGGGTCGGCGTCGGCCAAGGCGCCGGCCGCCCGCGCCTCGGCCGCGGTCGAGCCGACCGGGACGTAACCGTGGCGGGGGTCGTGGGCGGCGGTCTGATCGGTGGCGACGTCGAACGCGATCCCGTCTCGCACCAGTCGCGGGGCGATTTCGGCGATGTTGGCGACCAGCGCGATCGCCCGGCCGTCGCCGTTGCGGTCGAGCTCGGCGAGCGCCTCGCCGTAATCTGAGGTGACCGTATCGACCCACCCGGCTCGCACCCGGCGCGCGGCTCGCTCCGGATCGACCTCGACGATCAGCGCCCGTCCGCCGAGGTTGGCGATCGCCAGGCCCTGGGCGCCTCCCATCCCGCCGAGACCGGCGGTGAGCACGCGCCGGCCCGCGAGGGATCCGCCGAAGTGACGGCGCGCGACCGCGGCGAACGTCTCGTGGGTGAAGCCGAGGATCCCCTGGGTGCCGATGTAGAACCACGATCCGGCGGTCATCTGCCCGAACATCGTCAGACCGGCACGCTCCAGACGCGCGAACTCGCTCGCGCCCGACCAGGCGGGCACCAGCATCGCGGTCGAGATCAGCACCCGCGGCGCGTCCGGATGGGAGGGCAGCACCGAGACCGCGCGGCCGGACTGAACGAGCAGCGTCTCGTCGCCGCCCAGCCGTCGGAGCGCGGCGGCGATGCGGTCGTAGTCGGGCCAGCTGCGCGCGGCCCGTCCCTCGCCGCCGTACACGACGAGCCGGGCCGAATCTTCGGCCACGTCGGGATCGAGCGTGTTCATCAAGCAGCGAAGCGCCCCCTCTTGCTCCCAGCCGCGGCAGCGGAGGTCGAGACCGCGCGGCGCGGGCTGGCCAAGCCGATCGGCGGTTGCGTCCATGGATCCAATCCAAGCAAATTGGGTAGGTTGTGGGGGTGACGAGCCCGGGCCTCCCAGCGAGTGCGGCTGTGCTCGGCGCCGGCACGATGGGGCTGTCCGCCGGCATCCTGTTCGCGGCCCACGGCGTCCCGGTGACGCTCGTCACGCGCCGCCCTGAGGCCGCCCGGGGCGTTGGCGCGGCGGTCGACCGGCGTCTGACGCGCCTGACCGCGCTCGGGGCCGTCTCGACCCAGCAAGCCCGCGCCACCCGGGGCGGCATCCGCGCGAGCGTAGGCCTTCCCGAGCGGGAGTCCTTCGCGCTCGTATACGAGGCTGTCGGCGAGGATCTCGGCCACAAACGGGCCGTACTCGCCGGCGCAGAGCCGAGCGTGGCCGAGGATGGCGTGCTTGTCACCACGACCTCCTCGCTGCCGGTCGCAGAGCTCGCCTCGGCGCTCGAAGCGCCGTGCCGGTTCGCCGCGTGGCACTGGTTTCACCCGGCCGACTTGATGGCGCTCGTGGAGATCGTCCCCGGTGCCGACACCGCGTCCTGGGTGGTCGAGGCTCTGCAGCGGTGGTCGACGGCGCTCGGCAAGCGGGCGATCGTCCTGCGCCGCGACGTCCCTGGCTTCGTCGCCAACCGGCTCCAGTACGCGCTTCTGCGGGAGGCCTACGCCCTCACTGAGGCGGGCGTCTGCGACTACACCGACGTCGATCTAGCCGTGACCGCCGGGCTCGGCGCGCGGTGGGCGGCGCTGGGTCCGTTCGCCGCGATGGACCTGGCCGGCCTCGACGTCCATGCCGCGGTCGCGGCCGCTCTGTTCCCGGAGCTGTCGGACGCGTGCGAGGTCCCGCAACCGCTCAATCGCCTACGGGCCGACGGCGCCGGCGGGGCGCAATCCGGCCGCGGACTGCTCGGCGAGTATCCGCCCGAGCGACTCGCCGAGCTCGAGCAGTTGCGCGACCGGACGCTGGTCGCCTTGCAGGGAGGCGCCCTGTGAACGGCGAGGGATCGCTCGTGCTCGGCGAGCGACCGGTCACGCCCGAGGACGTCGTCGCGGTGGCGGCCGGGCGGCCGGTAGAGCTCGGCCCCGCCGCGCGGGCGGAGATGGCCCGGACGCGTCAGGTGATCGAGCGTGCGCTCGAGCGGGGCGATCCCGTCTACGGGGTCACGCGCGGCGTCGGCGCGCTCAAGACAGTGCCGGTGGGCAAGGCCGATCAGGCGGCCTTCAACCGCGCGTTGCTCATCTCCCACAACGTCGGCCACGGCCCGCTTGCGGCGCCGGAGTTCGTTCGCGCCGCGATGGTGACCCGGGCTGCTGGCCTCGCGCTCGGGTTCGCCGGCGTGCGCTCGCGGGTGGCCGAGGCGCTGTGCGACGCGCTCAACGCCGGCGTCACGCCGCTGCTGCACACGATCGGATCCGTCGGCCAGGGGGACCTGAGCCAGATGGCGGAGATCGGCCTCGCGCTCACCGGTCAGACGGTCGGCGCCGACGAGCTGCGCCGAGCCGGGCTCGAGCCGCTCGAGCTCGGCCCGCGCGAGGCCCATGCGATCCTCAACTCAAACGCCTACGCGGTCGGCACCGGCTGTCTCGCGCTGCGCCGCGCCCGGCGCGCCCTCGACGGCCTCGAGCTCGCCGCCGCCCTCTCGTACGAGGCGGTACTCGGCAACATCGACGCGCTCCATCCCGAGATCGCTCGGGCCCGGCCGTTCCCGGGCCACGAACGCTCCCGGGCCCGGCTAGCGACGTTGCTCGCCGGTGGCGCTCTCGCGGAGGGACGTCGGCGCCCCCGCAACCTCCAGGACGGGCTCTGCTTCAAGGGCCTCGCGCAGACGCATGGCGCCGCCCACGATGCGCTCGCTCATCTGCACCACCAGCTCTCGGTTGAGCTGCGCTCGTCCGGTGACAGTCCGTTCGTCGTTGCCGATGAGGACCGGGCGATCTCCACTGGGGGCCACGAGATCGCCCCGGTCGCCCTCGCACTCGACCACGCCCGGCTCGCGCTCGCCGGTGCGGTTACGATCGCCGCCGAGCGGATTCAGAAGCTGCTCGATCCACGTTTCACCGATCTGCCGGCCGGCCTGCGCGCCCGGCCGGAAAGCGCCGAGGACGGCCTGGCGATCGTCGGCCACGGTGCCGCGTCGATCGCCGCCGAGGCCCGTCTGCTTGCTGCCCCGGTGACGCTCGAACAGCCGACCTCGTCGATCGCCGAGGGCATCGAGGACCGGGTGACGATGGCGCCGGCGGCGGCCGCTCGGCTGCACGAGATGGCCGGGCTGGTTGCCCGCTTGGCCGCCGTCGAGCTTCTCTGCGCCGCCCAGGCGGTCGACTTGCGCGAGGTGGCCGCCGAGCTCGGGGGTGGGACCGCAGCGGTCTACAGGCTCACTCGCGAGCACCTGCCCGGCGGCGATCTCGCGCTTGACGGCGCGGAGCGGCTCGGCGCGCTCGCGGCCGCGCTGGAGACCGGGCCGAGCGTGCTGGTGGTGGCCGGTCCGGTCCGCGATCCGGACGTGCTCGCCGGACTCGGCACCGCGGCCGGGCCGCTGTCGCCGCGGCAATGCGCCGAGCGGGCGCAGCAGGCGGCGGCAGCGCTCGACATCTCGGGCCTTGTGCCCAGCGGTGCCGGCGAGGCGGTGCTGCTGTGGCGCTCGGACAGCTCGGAGGCCTGGCTGAACCTGTGGTGGGAGCCGCGAGACACCGGCTACCACGACCACGACGGCTCGTGCGTCGGGGTCCACGTGATCAGCGGGGTCGCTCGTAACGAGTCGTTGATGTACGGACGACCACGCCGTGTCCAGGAGTACCGCGCCGGCGATTCGTTCTCCTGTCCGAACGGCGGTATCCATCGCATGGAGCACGACCCGGGGGCGATCACCATCCACGTCTACTCCCCGCCGATCCGCTCTCTCGGCCACTACGACCTCGTCGACGGGATGCTGCAGCGGACCCCCGGTGAACCGGACGATCCCTCCCCGCCGAGCGCCGATCTATTCGCCGCTGCCGAGCCCGGCGCCCCCGCGCGCGAGTGACCCCACGGAAGTTCACTTCGAGATCGCCGAAGTTGGCAGCGACACGGCTTGGACCGGAGTCGTGACGTCCGCAGCCGGCCGGCGGCGCGTCAGCAGCGCCGACCCGACGGCTGCCCCCAGCAGCGCGAGCGCGGCGATCACCCACGAGGATCGCTCGTACACGTGCAGGACCGCCTGCGGTGAGCGCGGCGAGCCCAGGATCGCGATCAGGATGGCGACCCCGATCGCCAGCCCGATCTGGCGCAGCATGTTGATGACGGCCGACCCGGTGGCAAACGAGTGGGGCGGCAGCGACGACGCGCCGGTCGCCATCATCGTCGGGAGCGTGAGGCCGACACCGATCCCGGTCAGGATCATGCCGCCGAGCATGTCGCCGACGTAGTCGGGCCTGAGCCCCATCGCGAGCGCCCACCAAACGGCGCCGCCGGCGAACACCGTCGAGCCCGCCGCGATCACGACGCCCGGGCCGAACCGCGCGGTCAGGCGACCTGCGACGAGGAACGAGAACAGCGGGACCATCAGCGGGCCGGGCACGATCGCCAGTCCAGTGCTCAGCGCCGACCAGTGCCACACGTCCTGGGCCCACAGCACTCGCGAGAGGAGCATCGCCCCGAACGCGGCGGAGAAGAACAGCGCCACCGCCGAGGCGCCCGTGAACGGACGAAGGCGGAACAGCGTCCGGTCGATCAGAGGGTTCGGGTGCCGGAGCGTGTGGAGCGCGAACAGCGCGATCGCGGCCGCGCCGCCCCCGAGCGCAGCGAGCGTTCTCGAGTCCGCCCAACCCCAGCTCGTTCCCTGGACCAGGCCGAGCACCAGCGCGCCCACGCCGGCGCTGATGAGCAGCGCACCAAGGGCATCAGGCACGGGAACCGGATGACCGGGGACGTGCGGCAACCGGCGCCAGCCGACCCAAAGCGCCAGCAGCCCGATCGGAACGTTGACGAAGAAGACCCACCGCCAGCTCGCAGTCACCAGCAGCCCGCCGACGACCGGACCGGCGGCGGCCGCCAGCCCGCCCACCGCCGTCCACGCCCGCACCGCGCCATGGCGCCGTTCCGGCGAGGTGGTGGCGAGGATCAGGCCGAGCGAGGTTGGCGTCAGCAGCGCCGCACCGGCCGCCTGCACGACCCGGAAAGCGACCAGCATCGGGACGCTGCTCGCCAGTCCGCACGCCGCCGAGCCGGCGACGAACACGGCGACCCCGAGCAGGAAGCCCTGCTCGCGCGGGTAGCGCTCGGCGGCCCGGCCGAACAGGACGAGCAGCGACGCGTAGACGATCGCGTACGCGTTCAGCACCCAGGACAGATCTGCCACGGCGTTCCCGCGGACGTGGAGATCGCGCGCCATCTGCGGCAGCGCGACGTTGACGATGAACAGATCGAGGCTCGCGAGCACGACGCCCGCGCAGACGATCACCAACACCAGCTGCGACGAGGCATCGCCACGGCCGCGGCGTGCGAGCGAGCCGCGCCGCGAGGCATTTGAGCGCTGACTAAGGGTTGACATAGCCAGGCACGGTAGCATACTGACTTAGGGCCGTCAAAGTCAGCTAAGATTGGGGGCATGGAACACACGGTTCAGCTGACGGGTGTGCTGGAGCCCCGCGGAGCGTGGACGGCGAAGGGGTGCACGATCGCCAGGACGCTCGACGTGATCAGCACGCGCTCGGCGTTCCTGATCCTCCGCGAGGCCTTCTACGGCACGACCAGATTCGACGACTTCGCCGAACGGGCCAAACTGAGCGAGCCCGTCACGGCCGCCCGCCTCAAGGAGCTCGTCGAGCACGGCCTGCTCGTGCGCGAGGACTACCGCGAGGCGGGGCAGCGCACCCGTCAGCGCTACCGCCTGACGGACAAGGGCGCCGATCTGTTCCCCGCGCTGGTCGCGCTGATGCAGTGGGGCGACCGGTGGCTCGATGAGCGCGGCGGCCCAGTCGAGCTTCGCCACCGTGACTGCGGTGAGCCCGTGGCACTCGAGCTGCGCTGCGCCGCCGGCCACTCGGTGACCCCGGACGAGCTCGACCTCGGAGTGCGCGAGGTCGGCGCGCGAGCGCCGCGCGCCTGATCAGTTGAGCTGTCGCTGCCAGTCCCGCGGGACCGCGCCGGCAGGGCCGGGCACCGGCTGCTCGCGTGGGTGGCTGTGCGGAGCGGCGAGCGCCGGCCCCACCAGGAACTCGCCCGTCCGGTAGTCGTAGAACCAGTCCTCGCCCGGCTCGAAGCTCCGGATGATCGGATGGCCTGTCGCGGCATTGTGCGCCGTCGCGTGCTGGCCCGGCGAGTTGTCGCAACAGCCGATGTGGCCGCAGGCGGCGCAGCGGCGCAGGTGGAACCACCATCCTGGCGGCACCGCCGCCAGGCAGTCCGCGCACCCCGTGCCACTCGGCGGGACCTCTGGGTCGATCTCGTTTTGCATCAAGGCAGCGTACCGCCGAGTTTCGCTCGGCATCCGGTTTGCGTGCCCGGACATCGCCGCGGCTCTGCTGTACTGAGCGACATGCGCAGCACGGTCGGGGCGAGCCGCGACGGTCGGTCGGCACCACATCCGGCCGGACCGCGCCGATCAGGCCGGCTGGCGCAGAACCTGACCGTGCGCCTGACGGTCGCGCTGGCATTTGCGGATGCGTCGATCGTCGTGCTTGCCCTGCCTCAGATCGTCGCCCGCCTGCACGCTTCGATCTCGGGCGTCACCTGGGTGATCATGTCCTACAACATCGCTCTGATCGCGACCGCGGTCGCGATCCTGTTGCGCGGAGGACGGCTCGCGTCGACGCGCATGTTGCTCGCAGGGCTCGCGCTGTTCGGACTCGCCTCGCTCGGTTGCGGTGCCGCGAACAGCATGGCCGCGCTGATTCCCTTCCGCTGCGCGCAAGGCGTCGGCGGTGCGCTCGTCCTGTGCGCGTCGCTGCCGATGTTCGCCTCAACGGCGCGCGCCGGGGACTCGCCGCTGATTGGATGGTCTGCGGCGGCGGCAATCGGCGTGGCCGTCGGACCCGCCGCGGGCGGCATCCTCACCCAGTTCTTCGACTGGCGCTCGATCTTCCTCGCTCAGGCGCCGGTCGCGGCGATCGCCGCGGCGCTCGTGTCGGCCGTCCACGTGCCGGTGGGGACCGACGGTGCGACCGACCCGGCGGGCGACGCCGCGGGCAGCGCGGGCGCGCGGGGCGCCCGCATCGGATCGCTGACCGCCAACGCGGGTCTGACGCTGCTGTCGGCGGGGCTGATCGCCGCCCTCTTCCTAATCGTCCTGGAGCTGATCGATGTGTGGCGTCTGAGGCCGATCGCAGCGGCAGCGATCGTGACGGCGATCCCGCTGTGCACTGCGATCGCGGAGCGCGCCGTCCGGGGGAGCTCCACGGCGGCGCTCGGTGCCGGTGGCGCCGTTCTGGTGGCGGCGGGGCTCCTCGGGGCCTCGCTCCCCACGCACCGAGAGCTCGGCTGGGTGACCGTGGCGCTCGCGCTGCTGGGAAGCGGCCTCGGCCTGGCGTTCCCCGGACTCACGACCGCCGCGCTCGCGGGGGCAGAGCCCGCGAGCAGGCGAGCGGCCAAGACGGTCGCGGCGCGGGATGCCGGAATCCTCCTGGGCCTGCTGATCCTGACCCCGGTGTTCGTGTCCCAGCTGCACAACGCGCCGAACCGGGCGCTGCCAGCGGCCGCAAGGGCTGTGCTGACGGCTCCGCTCCCGCTGTTGCTGAAGCTCTCGCTGATCCCCGGTCTCGAGGCCGACTACCACGCGGCGCCGCAGAGCGAGCTCCCCGACTTCGGCCCGACGTTCGCGCGAGCGAGCGCCGCCGCGAGCCCGTCGGAGCGGGATGCGCTAAGCGCCCTGCACGCGCGCCTTGACGCGATCGTGTCGCGTGCCGCCGCCGGGGCGTTCCGGCTGCCGCTCCGCTACGGCGCGCTGTTCGCGCTCGCGGTGCTGCCGCTGCTCGGCCTGTCCTTCGCGCGGGTGCGGCGGGCCTCAACCGTGTAGCGCGGGTCACGCAGCTAGCGCAGTCCCAGTGCGGCGCGCATTTCAGGCGCGCGGGTGGTGAGCCAGTGGGCAGTACGTTCGGCGCGGAGTCGGCCGCCTCGTCGCCAGTCGAGGCTGAATGTCTCATGACCGCTGGCGACGGCGTGCTGAACGATCGAATAACACCAGCGGTGACATTCGGCCACCGCTTCGATCAGGCCCTCGCGCTGCTCGCGTGAGGCGCCGTAGGCGTCGGCAAAGATGGCCAGGCGCTCCAAGAGCCGGTCGCGGACCGCGGGCGGCGCATCGCCCCGCTCGCGCAGCGGCACCCACAGCCGCGCGGTGCAGGCCAGGTCCCACGCCGCGGAGCCAGGGCTGGCGAGGTCGAAGTCGATCAGGGCCACGGCGTAGCCGTCGCGGAAGATGATGTTGTCGAGATTCGGGTCGTTGTGGGAGATGAGGCCGCGGCGAAAGCGGGTGGGTAGCGGGTGCGGCCACGTGTACGCCCCCGGGTCGAAGCCGGCGACGGCGTCGTGGTAGCGACGCAGCAGCTGCGCGACGCTGATCAGCGCCGTGTCCGTCAGAGCCAGAGTGGGATGCGGAGCGATCATCGCCTGTCCCGGGATGTAGCTGAGGATCTCGCGCCCGCGCTCGTCCACTCCGAGGTAGCGCGGAGCACCGTCGAAGCCGGCGCGCTCGAGATGGTCGAGCAGTGCCTTGGTGGAGTCGCTCGTCGGGCGGCGCGGACGTCTGACGGTGTCGCCGACGCGGCTGACGAGCCCGGTGTTCGTCATGCCCCCGTGCAGCAGCTCCTCGGTCACTGTGGCGGCGGGGGTCTTCATGGGATCTGGAGCAGCTTGTGTGCGAGCGACGCGTGTGTGATCAAGCTAGTTGTGAGCCGGCCGCTGACGGCGGCGCGCACGGCCTGCGCCTTGACCGCGCCGTAGGCGATCCCGATGATCTCCGGGACGGCGGTGAGCTGCTCGGCGGTGATGCCGATGATCCTTCCACTGAGCTTGGTGTTGAGCGGCTGTCCGCTGGCGTCGAGCTGGATCCCACACACCTCGGCGCACGCTCCGAGGGCTCGATCGGCCTCGAACTCCTCGGCGCTGACCCCATGGGCGACGGTCGAATGGTCGGGGTGCCAAGCGCCGATGCTGACGATCGCCTTCGTGAGTTGGCTGAAGCGCTGTATCGCGCGGGCGACCTCCGTCTGCGCCTGCAGCGAGCGTGCCGTGTCCGCCTCGGGCACGATCATCGGCGCGTAGAAGCAGAACGCGGGCCCGCCGGCGATTCGAGCGACCTCACGCACGAGTTCGATCGAGCCCTCGTCGACATCCGAGCGAGATAGCGCCCCTGTCAGTTGCACGACGGCGCACGGAGCGATCGCAGTCAGCGATGAGCGCATCGCCATCAGCGTGCGCGACCACGCCAGGCCAAGCACGTCTTCATCAGTGGTGATCTCGCCGAGCAGGCCGGCGGCCACTCGGCCGAGAGCGGTGCGGAGTTGCGTCGGGTCCTCCTCGGGCGTGTCAATCACGAGACAGCGCTTGAGCTGTAGGTGACTACCGAGCCGAACCGACAGGTCGAGATCGATCTCGCCCTCGTAGTGGAGCTCGATGCGGACCAGCCCAGTGCTTCGAGCGCGCTCGAGCACTCGTGCCACCTTGAAGCGACTGAGACCCAGCTCCTCGGCGATTTCACTCTTGGAGGCACCGTCGAAGTAGTAACGCCGCGCCACGGTCGCAGCGAGCACGGCCGCGGCGGGGCCGGCGGTGATTGACGCCATCGAAGTCGGGCCTCGCGGTGTCGAATGCGTGCTCATTTGAGCGACGTTATCAGAAGGCTGCACATTAGTTGACTTTTTCGTCACCGTGAGGCTATGATCCTCACGAGCGAGCAGACCTACGCTCAAATGAGCGCTGTGCCGAAGGAGGGAGAGGCGAGAGATCGGTGTCGGTCGCGGTCGTGAACGTGGCCACTCACTACTGGTGAACCAGTCCGTGGTTGGGCGAACGTCTCACGTGGTGCGCCCTGTAGGCGTCACATCCGCGGAGGGCGTTGGCCGTGGCCTGCAATGAGGGATGTCAGCACCTCGAGTTTGTCTCGAGGTAACAGAGAAGAGGAGTAGCGTTGCCAAGCAAGCAGAGGGATCAACTCGGCCGCGGGCCGAATGCGAGATGGAGTGGGACCAGGCGACGGTGGGCGCTGGGGTCGATTGGCGCGGCGGTCGTTACGGTTGTGGTGATCGCCAGCAGCACAGCCGGCGTGGCCAAGCCGCAGGCGCACGCGGCGACCGCAACGATCAAAGTGGCGGTCGTGTCGAACTCGAACATGATCAACATCGAGAAGCTCACCCCATCTTTCGAAGCGCAGAATCCGGGCATCAAGGTCGTCTACGACACGCTGAACGAGAACAACGAGCGGTCGTTGATCGAGACCGACATCACCACGCATGCGAACGAATTCAACGCGGTGATGATCTCCAACTACGAGACGCCGATTTGGGCAAAGAACGGCTGGCTGGTGAACCTGTCGCCGGTTCTCAGCGCAGATTCGAGCTACGACATCGGCGATCTGGTGAAGCCGATCGCCAACGCGCTCAGCTACAAGAACTCGCTCTACGGAGTGCCGTTCTACGCCGAGTCGTCGATGGTCTACTACCGCAAGGACCTGTTCAAGGCGGCTGGACTGACGATGCCGCTGCACCCGACGTGGGCGCAGATCGCGTCGTTCGCGGCAAAGCTCAATGATCCGGCGAAGGGGCTGGCGGGCATCTGTCTGCGTGGCGAGAACGGTTGGGGTGAGAACCTTGCCGCGCTCGATACCGTGATCAACACCGCGGGCGGGTCGTGGTTCAACGATTCGTGGAAGCCGCAACTCACCTCACCGGCGGACGAGGCCGCGACTAACTTCTACGTCAACCTCGTGCGCAAGGACGGCGAGCCCGGCGCATCCAACGACGGGTTCACCGAGTGCGAGACCGACTACGGCGAGGGCAAGGTGGCGATGTGGTACGACGCGACGGTCGCCGCCGGCCTGATCGCCACGTCCTATCCGAAGATCTCGGCCGACACCGGCTACGCCTACGCGCCGACGGGGACGCCGACCGGCGCTGCCGGCGTCCCGTCCGGCTGGCTGTACACCTGGTCGCTCAGCATCCCGAAGGGCGTTCCGAACGTGGCGGCGACGGAGAAGTACCTCGAGTGGGCCACGGGCAAGCAGTACATCGCCTACAGCGGCCCCAAGGTGGGCTGGGCGAACATCGATCCGGGGACCCGCTACTCGACCTATACGCTGCCGCAATACAAGAAGGCAGCCGGGGCATTCGCCGGGATCACGCTCGCGTCGATCAACGGAGCGGATCCTGATCACCCGACGGATGCGAGCGTCTCCGTGCCATACGTCGGGGTCCAGTTCGTCGACGAGCCGTGGTTCATCGCCCTCGGGACCGAGGTGTCGAACCAGATATCGGCGGCGATCGCCGGCACCGAGTCGGTTACTCAGGCGCTGCAGACCAGCCAGCAGGACGCAACGACCACCGTCCGACAGGCAGGCTTGCTCAAGTAGACGGCGAAGTCCGCGAGTCGAGCAGTGATGTGGTGTGGAGGAACATGCCCGGCCGCGACCGTCGCACATGAGTGACGTTCTAGCTCCTCCCCGAAAGTCGCCGGCGGGCCGCATGTCTTTTGCGGCCCGCCGGCGGGCCGGGCCGCGGCGCCCGGTGCCGGAGGCTGGGTCGCGCCGAGCGGCTTGGCTGCGCCGGATGCCGCTGCTTCCGGCGCTCATCTACATGATCGTGGTCACGCAGGCGCCGTTCGTCGTGACGCTGTGGTACAGCCTGCGCAGCTGGAACACGCTCACGCCCGGCTCGAACAAGTTCGTCTGGTTTGATGAGTACAAGCTGGTGTTCTCCGACCCGACGTTCCGCGCTGCGGTCCTCAACACGGTCAAGATCACCGCCTCGTCGGTGATCCTGTCGATGCTGCTGGGGACGACGCTCGCGGTGCTCGTCAACCGGAAGTTCGTCGGGCGAGGGATCGTCAGGACGATGCTGATCACACCCTTCCTGGTCATGCCGGTCGCGACGGCTCTGCTGTTCAAGACAACGATCTACGATCCGATCTTCGGCCTGCTCGACTGGGTGCTGTCGCCGTTCGGCGTGCATCAGGTGAACTGGGTCGGGACCCACTCCGTGGCTGCAGTCGTGGCCGTGCTCGTGTGGGAGTGGACACCGTTCATGATGCTGATCGTCCTCGCCGGGCTCCAGAGTGAATCGCTGGAGGCGCTCGAGGCGGCGCGCGTCGACGGCGCGAGCACGGTGCAGACATTCGTCTGGATCACGCTTCCGTACCTGCGACGGTACATCGAGCTCGGGATGCTGCTCGGGTCGATCTACCTGCTGCAGGCCTTCGGCGAGATCTTCATCCTCACCCAGGGTGGCGGCGGCGACGGCACCGCCACGACGAACCTCCCGTATTACATATACGAGCTTGCATTCAACTCGTTCAACGTGTCGGAGGCCGCTGCGGCGGGTGTGATCGTCGTGATCGCAACCGAGATCGTCGCCACGATCACCTTGCGGCTGCTGTCGGGACTGTTCGCCGCGGCAGAGGCAATGGGCTGAGATGGTCGTGCTGCGGACACCGCGCATGGGCCGGCGACGCTTCACGCGCGAGCGCTCGACGGCGGCGTTCACGACGCTCGTGACCTGGCTGATCGCGATCGTCATGTTCTTCCCGGTGCTGTGGATGGTGCTGACCTCGTTCAAGCGCGAGGGAGACGCCTACACCGATCCGCCGAAGTTCATCTTTCGCCCGACGTTGACGGAGTACCACCAGGTGTTCTCAGGCGGAGCCGGGCCGCCGTTCGAGCACTCGATCTTCGTCAGCCTGGTCTCGGTCGCGCTCGTCCTGCTGCTCGGGATTCCGGCGGCCTACGCGCTGTCGATCCGCGCGATCGAGCGCTGGCGCGACGTCCTGTTCTTCTTCCTGACCACCAAGATGCTCCCGTATGTGGCGGCGATCGTGCCGATCTACATCATCGCGCTGCACACAGGCTTGCTCGACAACGACTGGGCGCTGGTGATCCTCTACACGGGGTTCAACCTGCCGCTCGCGGTCTGGATGATCCGGTCGTTCCTGCTCGAGATCCCCAAGGAGATGCTGGAAGCGGCGAGAATCGACGGGGCGAATATATTCGTCGAGATCACGCGCGTGATCCTCCCGATCGCGATGCCAGGAGTCGCCGCGACGGCGCTGATCTGCGTGATCTTCACGTGGAACGAGTTTTTCTTCGCCTACTTCCTGACTGCGACCAAGGGACCGACCGTGCCCGTGTTCATGGTCAGCTTCCTGCAGAGCGAGGGCGAATATTGGGCGCGGCTTTCGGCAGCGGCCGCGGTCGCCTGCCTGCCGGTGATCCTTGCCGGCTGGATCGCCCAGAAACAATTGGTTCGCGGCCTGTCGCTGGGGGCGTTGAAGTGACGATGTGCGGAGGAGAGCCGTGGCGCAGATCTCGCTAGATCGGGTGACGAAGGTCTACCCGAACGGGTTTCAGGCTCTGCACGGTCTCGACCTGAGCGTCGCCGACGGGGAGTTCATGGTGCTCGTCGGACCATCCGGGTGCGGCAAGACGACCGCGCTGCGGATCGTCGCCGGTCTCGAACGCGTGACCGACGGAGTTGTTCGCATCGGAGACAGGGTCGTCAACGACGTCAGCCCGAAGGATCGCGATGTCGCGATGGTCTTCCAGAACTACGCGCTGTACCCGCACATGACCGTCGGGCAGAACATCGCGTTCGCGTTGAAGCTTCGCAAGATGCCCAAGCCCCAGATCGCCGTCCGCGTCGGCGACGCCACGCAACTGCTGGGGCTGACGGAATGGGTCGAGCGCAAGCCGTCGCAGCTCTCAGGCGGGCAGCGCCAGCGGGTCGCGATGGGCCGCGCGATCGTCCGCGAGCCAAGCGCGTTTCTGATGGACGAGCCGTTGTCGAACCTCGACGCGAAGCTCCGCGTCCAGATGCGTGCGGAGGTTGCGCGGATCCACCGCCGCCTCGGGGTTGCGACCCTCTACGTGACCCACGACCAGATCGAGGCGATGACGATGGGCGACCGGGTCGCCGTCATGAATGCGGGTGTCCTGCAGCAGTGCGACACCCCGGAAGTCGTCTACGACCACCCGCGCAACCTGTTCGTCGCGAGCTTCATGGGCTCGCCGCCGATGAACCTGTTCGAGGCGATAGTCGGCGAAGGCGCCAGTAGCGTCCAGCTCGGCTCGCAGAGCATCTCGCTGCCCGCGAGCGTCGCGGATTCAGTTCCGGCGCTCCGCAGCTATGCGGGTCGGAGCATCGTGCTGGGTGTGCGGCCCGAGGATCTCGACCTGCTGGCCGAGGGCGATCGGGCTGAGGTTTGCACGCTCGACGGCGCCGTCGAGCTGGTCGAGGCGCTCGGCTCAGAGCAGCTCGTCCACTTCACGACCGACGCCCGCACGATCTCGGCCGTAACCGTGAGCGCAGATGAGTCGGCGGGTCTCAGCGAAGGCACGATCACACGCGCCGGAGAGGGGATCGCGCGAATCGAGTCGCGAGTTCGACTGCGGCTCGGAGCCGCTGTCAGATTGCGCATCGATCCGAGCAGCCTGCGCTTCTTTGACCCAACGACGACGGCCGCGTTGGAGTTCGAGCCACCGGCCTCGAGCAACGGTCACACCGGGGACGGCAGGGTCGAGCTCGGCCGAGCTGACAAGCCGCAACCTGACGCGGCGGTTCTCCCGGTGGGTGACGCGGCGGTTCTGCCGGTGGGCACGGCGACGCTCGCCGAGCTCGCGGCGAGATTGCCCATGCCGATCTACGAGCGCGCCGCCCTCACTCGCGGGATCGTGCACTTCGGCGTGGGAGGCTTCCACCGTGCACACCAAGCCGCGTTCATCGATCAGCTGCTGAATGCGGGCGCCTCACCGGACTGGGGCATCTGCGGCGTCGGCGTGCTGGCCGCTGACCGGGAGATGCAGCGGGTTCTGCAGGCGCAGGACTATCTGTACACGCTCGTCCAGAAGCACAGCGACGGGCACTACGACGCGCGCGTGATCGGCTCGATCATCGACTATCTGTACGCCCCCGATGACGGGGAGCAGGTGATCAGGCGTCTCGCCGACCCGGCCACCCAGATCGTCACGCTGACGATCACCGAAGGAGGCTACGGGATCGACGACCTGACCGGCAAGTTCAACCCCGCCACGCCCTGGATCGCCGCGGACCTGCAGCCGGACGCGACCCCGCGCAGCGCGTTCGGCCTGATCGTCGCCGGGCTCGCACGCAGGCGACGGGAGGGCCATGGTCCGGTCACGATCGTCTCGTGCGACAACCTTCAGGGGAACGGGTCGCTCACGCGCGAGGCACTGACCCAGTTTGCGCGGCTGCGCGACCCAGAGGTGGCCAGTTGGATCGAGGATCAGGTCGCGTTTCCGAACTCGATGGTTGACCGGATCACGCCGGCGACCACAGATCAGGATCGCGCCCAGCTCGCAGCGCGCTTCGGCGTCGAGGACCGTTGGCCGGTGGTCTGCGAGCCCTTCACGCAGTGGGTCCTCGAGGACTCGTTCTCGTCCCGCCGGCCGCCGCTGGAGCAGGCCGACGGCGTCCAGCTCGTCGCCGACGTCGCCCCCTACGAACTGATGAAGCTGCGCTTGCTCAACGCCGGCCACCAGGGTCTGTGCTACTTCGGGCGGCTGTGCGGCTACACGTATGTCCACGAGGCCGCCCAGGACCCGCTGTTCCGCACGTTCCTGAGCGCCTACATGGACGACGAGGCGACTCCGACCCTCGAGCCCGTCCCGGGCGTCGACCTCGACCTCTACAAACGTACCCTGATCGAGCGATTCTCCAATCCGGAGATCCGCGACACGATCGCGCGACTGTGTGCCGAGAGCTCCGATCGCATCCCGAAGTGGGTGCTGCCGGTGATCCGGGCGCAGCTTGCGCGCGGCGGGTCGATCACGCGCTCGGCCGCGATCGTTGCGAGCTGGGCGCGATACGCAGAGGGAACGGACGAGGAGGAACAACCGATCGAGATCGTCGATCGACGAAGAGATGAGCTGGTAGCACTTGCCGCACGCCAGCGCGACGATCCGACAGCGTTCCTAAGCAACCGCGAACTGTTCGGCGAGCTAGCCGAAAACGAGCGATTCACCTCCGCCTACGTGTCGGTCCTGACGTCGCTGCACGAGCACGGCGCGAGGCAAACGCTCGAGGCACTCAACGTGGTTCCGAGCGAGCGATGACCGATACCGGCGTGCTCGCATCAGCATGATCACGGTCGCCGGCGAAGCGTTGATGGACATTGTGGCCGACGCCGCCGGCACGCTCACGCCGCTGCCCGGTGGAGCTCCTTTCAACGTGGCGCGAATCGTGTCGCGCCTGGGCGAGCAATCCAGCTATCTGGGACTCCTGTCCGCCGATCAGTTCGGTGCGCGCCTGCGCGCCGAGCTCCTCGGGGCGGGAGTGCAGCTTGCGACGCCGGCAGCGGTGTCCGCACCGACGACGCTCGCGATCGCCCAACTCGATGCCGGCGGCTCGGCCGACTATCACTTCTACGTGCAGGGGACATCCGCCGTCGCGCTGCGGCGCGACGACGTTCCACCAGGCCTGCTGGACGGCTGCCGCGCGCTCGCGCTCGGTGCGCTCAGCATCGTGTACGAACCGATCCGTTCGACGCTGCTCGAGCTCGTCGAGCAAGCGCCGGCCTCAGTGCTGGTGTTGCTTGATCCGAACTGCAGGCCCCATGCCATTCCGGACCTCGAGTCATATCGACGCACGATCGAGCGGCTGGTGAAACGCGCAGACATGATCAAGGCCAGCGTCGAGGACTTGGAGCTCATCTGCCCCGCTCGTGACCCGCTCACCTATGCGGCCGAGCTGGTTGCGCGCGGTCCGGCGGCCGTCGTCGTCACCGACGGACCGAACTCGGTGACGCTGATCACCCGCGACGGCCTGCGTTCGATCCCGGTGCCGAGCGTCGAAGTCGTCGACACGATCGGTGCGGGCGATGCAGTTGTCGCCGGCCTGCTCGCATGGCTCGCCGGTCACCCTGACGTCGATCCACGAGCCGCAGCCCTCGAGGTGTGGCAAGGCGCGGTGGAGGCGGCGGTCGAGGTAGCCGCCGCGGTCTGCACAACCCACGGTGCGACCCTGCCTGACGGATTCAGCTGGATCGGCGGCAGGGCACCGCTGATGCGCTGAACCGCGGTCACTCGCGCGTGAGCGCGGGTCTGCCCGCCGAGCAACCTAAGATAGCTTGAAGCGATCGTGGCGGCCATGTTCCCTGACCATCTGCGGTTCGGCATTCATGCTGGACAGCAGTACACCGATTTCCCCTCCTACCTCGAGCTGTGGCAGACCGCCGAGGAGCTCGGTCTGGATTGGGCGTCGGTGTTCGATCACTTCATGCCAATCCAGGCGGACCCGACCGGGCCCTGCTTTGAGGGCATGTCGCTGCTCGCCGCGATGGCGGCCCACACTGAACGGCTGCGTTGCGGGATCATCGTGACCGGGGTTACATATCGCTCACCGGCGGTGCTCGCGAACATGGCGGCGACGATCGACCATGTCTCCGGTGGCCGGCTCGAGCTCGGGATCGGCGGCGCGTGGTATCAGCTCGAACACGACCAATACGGCATCCCGTTCCCGCCGATCGGTGAGCGGCTTGCGATGATGGGAGAGGCGGCAGTAATCCTCAAGTCGTTGTGGACCGAACCGCGCACCACGTTCTCGGGACGCCACTACCAGCTCAAGGACGCGATGTGCGAGCCCAAGCCGCTTCAGCAACCACGCATCCCGCTGTGGATCGGCGGATCCGGGGAGCGAGTGACGCTGCGCCATGTCGCGGCCGAGGCTGACGGGTGGAACACGTTTCTGATGCCGGTGGAGGAGTTCGACCACAAGCTGGATGTGCTCGATGCCCATTGTCGGGACGTCGGTCGCGATCGCTCTGACATCCGGGTGCAGCTGGTGCTCCAGGCCGTGCTCGGTGCCGACGAGCATGAGGCCGCCCAGCAGCTCCGGGCCCGTGCGGACGCGCTCGGGGTGACCGAGGAGGTACTCGCCGACCGGATGCTCGCGATGACGCCCGCCCAGCTGGCCGAACGGCTGCAGCCGTATGTCGAGCGGGGCGTGGGTGACTTCCTGCTGATGGCCAGGCCGCCGATGGACCGCCGTACCCTCGCGCTGTTCGCCGGCGAGCTCGCGAGCACTTTGCGCGCCTGATCGCTCCCGGGCGCTCCAGCTCAGGCGATCGCTTCGCGACGGTCGGCGCCCGCCCACCATGGCGTTCGCGCAGGACCTGACTGCGCACGCGATGGGTACTCCTAGCAGCGTTCGCGGCCAGCGGTCATCGGCGCGTAGGCACGGCGGGGTCTCTGGGTCCGCAGTGGCCGACATGGTCCCGTTTTGTGACGAAAAACGACACTTTCGGGGACCAAGTCGGGGACTGGGCCCTCGAGCCGCCGCTTTGTGCTCCTCACTTCTTGACAGCGCCTCAGCTTTGGGCCACCAATGCGCTCGGGCGTTCGCGCTACCGGAACGGCAGATCTAGGCTGTGCCGATGGCCAGGGCCACGACAGGAGGCACTGCTGGACGCGAGGCAGCCGCCGAACAGCCATCCGACGCGCCTCTGCACCCAACGCGAGTGGGTCTGAGCGGCTGGGTCGGCGCGATCGCCGCCGTACAGGCGGCGGTGCTGCTCGCGACGAGCACGCGATACGGCTATCACCGCGACGAGATGTACTTCATCGTCGCGGGTTCGCATCCCGCGTTCGGGTATCCCGATCAGCCGCCGTTGGTCCCGTTTCTGGCCTGGGCGATGAATGCGCTTGCTCCCGGATCGCTCCTCCTGCTGCGAACCCCGTCGGCGCTGGCCGCCGCAGCGACGACAATCCTCGCGGCCGTGATCGCTCGAGAGGTCGGCGGCGGCACGCGCGCGCAGATCATCGCGGCGTCCTGCACGGCTTGTTCAGGCTTCGCGCTCGCCGTCGGCCACTTCGTCACGACCACGACCTTGGACATGCTGAGCACGACCGGCCTGGGGTGGCTGGCGATACGGACAGTCGTCCGTCGGAGCGGTACGTCGATCCTCGCCGCGTGCGTGGTCGTAGGCGTCGGCGTGGAGGCCAAGCCCCAGGTCGGCCTGGTGGCCGCGGTGATGCTCGCGATTGTGATCGTCGTCGGTCCGCGATCAGTGCTGCGGTCGAGGTGGGCCGCCGGCGGTGCCTTCTGCGCCGTTGCGTTGGCTGCCCCGTACCTCATCTGGCAGTCGCAGCACGGCTGGCCACAGGTGACCGTGGCGGGCAACATCGCCGGCACCCAGGAGGGAGGGCGGGCGGGCTTCTTCCCGTTCCAGCTCGTGATGGTCAGCTTGTTTCTCGTCCCCGTCTGGGTCGCCGGGCTCCTCGCCCCGTTCCGTCGCGCCAGCTGGCTTGAGCTGCGCTTCGTGTCGATCACCTACGCGGTGATGGCGGTCCTGTACTTCGCCGGCAACGGCCACGCCTACTATCTGGCGAGCCTGTACCCCATCCTGCTCGGTCTCGGCGCGACACCGACGGCCGAGTGGACGGTGCATGCCCCGAGGCGCACATCGCTGCTGGCCGCCGCGATCGCTCTGAGCGCCGCGATTGGCGCCGTGATCGCGCTGCCGCTGCTCCCCGAGCGCGATCTTCAGGGAAGCATCGTGATGGCGCTGAACCCCGCCCAGGGCGAAACCGTCGGCTGGCCACGCGTCGTCCAAACGATCTCCAGCGCATGGCGAGACATCCCAGTCGCACAGCGGCGACACACGGCGATCTTCACCAGCAACTACGGCGAAGCCGGCGCGATCGACCTGCTCGGATCGCCACTCCGGCTCCCGCGCGCCTACAGTGGCCACAACGGATTCAGCGAATGGGGGATCCCACCAGCTGCGGACACCCACGCCTTGCTGATCGGCTTCGACAACGCCGTGGCGGCGGCGCCCTACTTCGAGCAGTGTCGGACGCTCGCCACCGTCAACGACCGTGTCGGGCTGAACAATCAGGAGCAAGGTCTCCCGGTGATGCTGTGCCAAACCACCGGCTCATGGGCCGCACTCTGGCCACACCTCACGCACTACGACTAGTACCGCTAAGGGGC
>Ga0302235_10000652_pt1 | contig 26803 bp, 23 predicted proteins | sample II_Palsa_N3_3_FD_193577 | JGI IMG/M metagenome (GOLD analysis project Ga0302235, IMG submission 193577) | Peat permafrost microbial communities from Stordalen Mire near Abisko, Sweden - II_Palsa_N3_3 | ecosystem: Environmental > Terrestrial > Soil > Palsa > Peat permafrost | place: Sweden...
GGATCCACCACGTTCGGGAACGGGCGCGGCTGCGCTTCGAGAGGGGGCGCGGAGGACTGGGGCGGGGCTGCGGGCGGCTACGACATCAGCTTGCGCAGCTGCAGCAGGTCGAACAGATTGCCCTCGACCTTCAGCCGGCCGGTGAGCCACGCACGGGCGAAGCTCCCCGGGTCAGCAGCGATGGCCAGCACGTCGTCGCTGCTGGCAGTGAACCGGATCTGGGCAGCATCATCCGCCGCGGTCGCTTCCCTGACCGGGGCGGCGCCGCCTGGCCCCAGCCGGGTCAGGAAGATCATGCCCAGATCGCTGACCTTGCAGCTCAGAGTGCGGTCCGCCAGATGGGCGGCCCGGTCTTGCGGATTCATCTCTGAGATGCGGGCCGTAAGGCTCTCCAGTGCCTTGCGGCACTCTTCCGCCGTCGCCATCATGGCCTCGCTTTCAAGGTCATTGTCTATCTCCCGGGCACCAGACCGCCGCGCGGGGCGGGGCCGCGGCGCTGAGGTGCGCCGTTTCGTCGTTTCCGGACGGTAGCGTTTCCGGGGGAGCGGCGCACGCACTGGCCCGCGCCGCCCAGGGAGCGTGATGGCTGATGCAGGATGAGCAGGTGAGCCAAGGGCGGCCTGCCACCGGTGAGAACAGGGTGGATGAGGCGCTGGCGAGGCTCGATGAGCTGGCAGGACTGCCGGTGACCGAGCACCCGGCTGTCTTCGAGCAGGTGCACAGGCGGCTGCGAGAGGTGCTCGGCGAGCTGGACTCGGGTTCACCCGGTGATCCTGGCTCGCCGGGTGATCCTGGCTCGCCGGGTGATCCTGGCTCGCCCGGGCCGGGCCGCTGACGGGGGCCGGCCAGTCGATGGGCAGGATGATGCGGCTCGATACCGAGCTTGTCCGCCGCGGCCTTGCCCGGTCCCGCGAGCAGGCGGCTGAGCTGATCGCGGCCGGCCGCGTGCTGGTGGCCGGGCAGGTGGCGGCCAAGCCGGCCACCCAGGTCGGCCAGGAGGCGGCGATCACCGTCCAGGATCGGAGCCAGCAGCCGGACTACGCCTCCCGAGGGGGACGCAAGCTGGCGGGCGCCCTGGAGAGGTTCACGGATCTGGCCGTGGCCGGCCGGCGCTGCCTGGACGCCGGGGCCTCAACGGGCGGGTTCACCGACGTGCTGCTGCGGGCGGGCGCCGAGCATGTCGTCGCGGCGGACGTCGGTTACGGCCAGCTGGCGTGGCCGCTGCGCGGCGATCCCCGGGTCACCGTGCTTGACCGCGTGAACGTGCGCCAGCTCACGCCCGAGCAGGTAGCCCCGGCCCCGGCCCTGGTGACCGCGGACCTGTCGTTCATCTCGCTGACCCTCGTGCTGCCCGCGCTTGCCGCCTGCGCGGCTCCGGACGCCGACTTCGTGCTGCTGGTCAAGCCGCAGTTCGAGGTCGGCAAGGGGAACGTGGGAGCCGGGGGGGTAGTACGAGATCAGGCGCAGCGGGCGGCAACTGTCACGTCGGTGGCCGCGGCCGCCGCGGCGATCGGCCTGGGCGTCCGCGGGGTCACGGCGAGCCCGCTGCCCGGCCCGGCCGGGAACGTGGAGTATTTCCTGTGGCTGCGCAGGGGCGCTCCGCCGCTCGATACTGCCGCGCTGTTGCGCGCGATCGAGGAGGGGCCGCAGTGAGCCGGGTCCGGCCAGGCGGGCTGGCCGCGGGCCGGCCAGGCCGGGGCGAATGCCCGGGCGAGACGGAAGGATCCCAGTGAACTCAGAGCGGGCCGTGCTGCTGGTGGCGCATACCGGCCGCCCGGCGGCGCTGCGCAGCGCCCGCCTGGTCGTGGACCAGCTGACCGCGGCCGGCCTGGTAGTGCGCGTACTTGCCGAGGAGGCGCCGGAGCTGCGCTGCCCGGCCGCTGCCGAGGTAGCCGCGTCGTCGGCGGCGGCGGCCGGCGTGGAGATGGTCATGGTGATCGGCGGGGACGGCACGCTGCTGCGGGCGGCCGAGCTTGCCCGCCCGGCGGGGGCGCCGCTGCTCGGCGTCAACCTCGGCCACGTCGGCTTCCTCGCCGAGGCGGACCCGGAGGACCTGCCGGTGACCGTTGAACGGGTGGTGGCCGGCCGCTACGCGGTAGAGCAGCGGATGACCATCGACGTTACTGTCCGGGTGAACGGGAATGTCGCCGCCACCACCTGGGCACTGAACGAGGCCACCGTGGAGAAGGCGGCCAGGGAGCGGATGCTCGACGTGGTGACCGAGGTAGACGGCCGCCCGCTGTCCCGGTGGGGATGCGATGGCGTGGTGTTCGCGACCCCGACCGGATCCACGGCGTACGCGTTCTCGGCGGGCGGGCCCGTGGTCTGGCCGGAAGTTGAAGCGCTGCTGCTGGTGCCGATCAGCGCCCACGCACTGTTCGCGGGGCCGATGGTGGTCTCGCCGCGGTCGGTCCTCGCCGCGGAGGTGATCGGCGGCACCGGCATGCGGCTGCAGGCTGCCGGCGGGGACGGCCAAAGTGAGGCGGCCGGCGCGGTTCTGTGGTGCGATGGGCGTCGTAGGGTCGATCTGCCGGCTGGCGCGCGGGTCGAGGTGCGGCGCGGGGCCAGGCCGGTCCTGCTGGCCCGGTTGCGCGGTGCTGGCCAGGACGGTGCCGAGTTCGGGGCGCTGTTCACCGACCGGCTGGTCGCCAAGTTCGGGCTGCCGGTAGCCGGCTGGCGCGGCCAGGCCGATTCGCGGCACGCGATGGCGGCGGCCGGCCAGCGAGAGGAGGGTCCGGGCAGCGATGCTTGAGGAAGTCCGTATCACCGGGCTCGGAGTGATCGACGACGCCATCCTCGAGCTGTCCGCTGGCTTCAACGTCGTGACCGGCGAGACCGGCGCGGGCAAGACCATGGTCGTCTCCGGGCTCGGCCTGCTGTTCGGCGGCCGGGCCGATCCGGCCCGGGTGCGGCCCGGCGCCGAGCGGGCCAGCGTGGACGGCCGCCTGCGGGTCGATCCGGATGGCGCGGTGGCAAGGCAGGTCAGCGAGGCGGGCGGCGATCTCGACGACGAGGGCGGCGCACTGGTCATCAGCCGCTCGGTGTCCGCTGAGGGCCGTTCACGCGCCTATGCAGGCGGCCGTTCGGTGCCGGTGTCACTGCTTACCTACCTCGCTGACGACCTGGTGTCCGTGCACGGCCAGGCAGATCAGCAGCAGCTGCTCAGGCCCGCGCGGCAGCGCGACGCGCTCGACCTGTTCGCCGGCCCGGAGCACGCGGCCGTGCTTTCCGGCTACCAGCGGGCCTACCAGCGGCTGCGCGACATCACCGGTGAGCTGGCCGAGCTGACGTCTCTTGCCCGCGAGCGGGTAAGGGAGGCCGAGGACCTGCGCCGGGGCCTGGCCGAGATCGCCGCCGCTGAGCCCGTGGCCGGCGAGGACATCGAGCTACTGGCCGAGGAGGAGCGGCTGTCGCACGCGGACGCGCTGCACGCGGCGGCAACCACGGCGCATGAGGTGCTGCAGGCCGATCCGTCCGGCGGGCAGTACGAGGCCGCCGACGCGGTCACGCTGCTCGGCCGCGCCCGCCAGGCGCTTGAGGCGGCGGTCAGCCACGATGCCGCGCTCGCCGCGCTGGCGGCCCGGCTGTCCGAGGCGGCCTACCTGGTATCCGACGTGGCGGCTGAGCTCGCCTCGTATGCCCAGGCGGTGGATGCCGACCCGGGCCGGCTTGCTGCCGTGCAGGAGCGCCGCGCCGAGCTGGCCCGGCTGGTCCGCGCCTACGGCTCAGAAGGCGGCTACCGCGCGGAAGGCGGCTACGGCCCGGAAGGCGGGCGCGGTTCCGGCGGCGTGGCGGCCGTGCTCGGCTGGGCCAAGCAGGCAGCGGCCCGGCTGGGCGAACTCGACGGCGACGATGACAGGATCACCCGGCTGGCCGAGGAGGAAACGGCGCTTGCCGCGGCCGTCGGCGAGCTGGCCGGCCAGCTCAGCGCCGGCCGGAAGAAAGCCGCCGAGCGGTTCGCCGCCGACGTCACGGCCGAGCTTTCCGCGCTGGCGATGCCGCACGCCAGCCTGACGGTGTCAGTCACGCCCCTGGACGAGTCTGGCCCGCACGGCGCTGACGACGTGGAAATCAGGCTCGCCGCCCATCCGGGTGCGCCCGCCCTGCCGCTGCAGAAGGGCGCATCCGGCGGTGAGCTGTCCCGCGTCATGCTGGCTATCGAGGTGGTCTTCGCCGGCGCCGACCCAGTACCGACGTTCGTATTCGACGAGGTGGACGCCGGGGTAGGCGGGAAGGCCGCCGTGGAGGTCGGCCGCCGGCTCGCCAGGCTCGCCCGGCTCGCCCAGGTCATCGTGGTCACCCACCTGCCGCAGGTGGCGGCGTTCGCTGACACGCACCTCGTGGTGGAAAAGGCCGACGATGGCTCCGTGACCAGGAGCGGGGTCATCAGGCTCGACGATCAGGGCCGGGTCAGGGAGCTGTCACGGATGCTGGCGGGCCTGGAGGATTCCGAGTTCGGCCGGGCGCACGCCGAGGAGCTGCTCGCGGCCGCCGCGGCCGAGCGCGCCAGCCCCCTCGCGCCCGCCACGTCCCAGGGGCGGCCCGGGCGCACCGGGCCGGCGAGCCGCGGCGCGGGCCAGCGGTAATGTCCCAGCAGGGGCGATAACGCCCCGCGAAAGGTCGTGTTGCGTCGCCGGCTCGCGGGATCTGGCAAGATTACTGTGCGATGAAGGCATGGTCTCGCAAACTACCCGGAACCCGTCGGAGCAGGTCTCATGACCTGCCCGGCATATCAGCGACGGCTCGTCTGGACCGAAGGACCAAGAATCTCACCAAGCGGCTCCAGCGCGGCGACATCGCGATTATCGATCATGCCGACCTGGACCGGGTGAGCGCGGAGGCCCTGATCAGGCGCGAGGTGGCCGCCGTCGTGAACGCCGCGCCGAGCATCAGCGGGCGTTACCCCAATCTCGGGCCGCAGCTGCTCGTGGAGGCCGGCATCCCGCTGGTTGACGACGCGGGTACTGATGTCTTCGACCGCGTGTCCGACGGCCAGGCCGTCCGCCTCGACGGCGAGACTCTCTACCTGGGCGAGGAGGTCGTGGCCAAGGGCACGGTGCAGGACAACGAGTCCGTCGCCGCATCGATGGAGGACGCGAAGGCGGGACTTGCCGACCAGCTCAAGGCGTTCGCGGCCAATACGATCGAGTACATCAGCCGCGACTCCGAGCTGCTCATTCACGGGATTGCCGTGCCCGAGCTGACGACGAGCGTCCAGGGCAGGCACGTCCTCGTGGTGGCCCGCGGCTACCGCCACCGCGACGACCTGCAGGCGCTGCGGGCCTACATCCGCGAGTTCAAGCCCGTCATGATGGCCGTGGATGGCGGGGCGAACGCGCTGCTCGATGCCGGGTACAAGCCCAATCTCATCGTCGGCGACATGGACTCGGTATCCGACAAGGCGCTGACGTGCGGTGCCGAGCTTGTCGTGCACGCGTACCCGAACGGGGTAGCGCCGGGCCTGGCGCGTGTTCAGGATCTCGGCCTGACGTCGGTGATCTGCCCGGCCACCGGCACCAGCGAGGATCTCGCGGTGCTGCTCGCCGACGAGATGGGCGCCACCCTGATCGTGGCGGTCGGCATGCGGTTCTCCATGGCGGAGTTCCTCGACAAGGGCAGATCCGGGATGGCGAGCGCGGTGCTGACCCGGATGAAGGTCGGCGACAAGATCGTCGACGCCAAGGGCGTGAGCAGGCTCTACCGGAGCCGGATCTCCGGGTGGGCGCTGTTCACCCTGGTGCTGGCGGCCTTCGTCGCCGTTCTCGCGGCCGCATCCGTCTCCGAGCCCACGAAGGTGTTCGCGGACTTCCTCATTGCCCAGTGGGACGCCTTCAGGTTCTGGCTGACCGGGCTGCTGTAATGATCGACTTCCGCTACCACCTGGTATCCATCGTCGCGGTGTTCCTCGCCCTGGCGATCGGCATCGTGCTCGGCACGACAGCTCTCAATGGTCCGCTGACCAGCCGCCTCAGAAACCTTGAGGAGATCTCGCGCAATGAAGCCGATTCCCTCCGTACGCAGAAGGGCCAGCTGGAACAGCAGATCAGCAGCGACCAGGCCTTCGCGCAGGCGGCTGCCCCGCTGCTGCTCTCGCATCTGCTCGACGGCCAGAGCGTCGTGCTGGTCAGCGCCCCCGGCGCCGAGCCGCAGGTGATCAACGGCATCGGCGCGGCGGTGCGGCAAGCGGGCGGCACCGTGACCGGCCAGCTTGAAATGCAGCAGCAGTTCTTCGACACCAGCGCGACCACGGAGCACAGCCTGACCGCTCTCGCGCAGCTGGCCCCGCCGGGAACGGCAGGGACCGGCCAGAGCTCGCAGCAGGCCGCCGATCCGCAGCTCGCAGGCCAGATCGCGGCGGCCAGCGTGCTCGCCGCCGCGATCGTCACCAGGAACGTGCCCGCGCTCTCGCCGGCGCAGAGCCACGCCATCCTGGCTGGCTTCGCGCAGGGCGGCTTCTTGCTGGCCAGTAAGCCGGTGCTTGCGCCGGCGACGCTCGCCGTGGTGATCACCCCGGCGACCCCGCCGACGGCGGCTGATTCTGATCCCGCTAATCTCGCGCTGATTTACCTGACGCAGAAGCTCAGCGCGACCAGCCTGGGCGCTGTCCTGGCCGGGTCCATCTCAGGTTCCGGGTCCGGTAGCGCGATCGACGAGCTGGTCAGCGGGAATACCGGGATTGAGGTGTCCAGCGTGGACAATGCCGATACTGAATCCGGGCAGATCATCGCGGTGCAGGCGCTGAGCCAGCTGCTCGCGGGGCATAAGCCGGCAAATTACGGTGTCGGGCCGGGGGCCGTCCCGAGTCCGGCGCCTACCCCGTCACCCACCGTGTCCCCGGTGCAGTCAACGACCAGCCCGGCAACCAGGCACGGGGCTGATGCCACGCCCAGCCCGTCCGTCAGGCCCAGCCCGTCAGCCACGCCCAGCCCGTCCGTCAGCCCGGCGGGCCGATGAGGCAGCGCGCGGCACCGGCGGGCGGGCTGGCTGCCGCGGCGGCTACCGGCGCCGTGGCCGCCCTGGCCGCCAGGGGCGCCTACGCAGGGCTTGCGCGGCGGCCGCCGGGCGGCGCCGCGACCTGGGCAAGGACGAATCACCGGGGCGAGCCGGTCACCCTGCTGGAGGGGCCGGCGGTTGCGGCGGCCGCCGTCATGGCTGCCGCGGTGGCCCCGGGACTGACGGCGCGCGGCCGGTCGGCTCTCGCCGTCGCCGGGACGGGGGCCGCGGCCTTCGGCTGCTATGACGACCTGGCCGGCAGCGGCAAGCGGCGCGGTTTCCGCGGGCATCTCGGCGCCCTGGCCCATGGCGAGCTGACCAGCGGCACGGTGAAGATCGGCGGGATCGGTGCCAGCGGGGCGGCGGCCGGCGCGCTGCTCGGCGGTTCCGCTGCCGACGTGGTCATCAACGCGGGCCTGGCAGCGGGCGGCGCGAACCTGCTCAATCTCTTTGACTTGCGCCCTGGCCGGGCCATCAAGGTGGCCCTGGCCGCCGCCGCCCTGCTCGGGACCGGTAGCCAGGCAGCCCGGCCGCCAGCGCGGCGGGCCGCGCGCTGCGCCGTGGCGGCGCCCGCAGGCGCCGCCATCGCGCTGCTTCCCGATGATCTCGGTGAGCGCGCCATGCTCGGCGACGCGGGGGCGAACGCCCTCGGCGCGCTCCTGGGCACCGCCGCGGCGGCCACGCTGCCGCGCAGGGCGCGGGTGGCGGCGCTGGCCGCCATCCTCGGCCTCACCGCGGCCAGCGAGGTCGTGAGCTTCACCAAGGTGATCGAGCGGACCCCGGCGCTGCGCTGGCTTGACATGCTCGGCCGCCGGCCAGCCGCCGTCCCGGCCGCAGCCGCGACCCGGGATGCCGCGATGGCGCCCGAGCCGCCGGTACCGGCAGCAGCCGCCGGCCCGTGACCGGCCCGGCTGCCCAGGTCACCGAGCCGGAAGGCGGGCCGCAGGCGGCGAGCGGCATCGGGCGCGCCGCGGTACTGATCGGCGGTCTCACCGTGCTCGCCCGGGTGGTCGGCCTCGGCCGTCAGATCGTCTTCGCGCACACCGCCGGGAATCTCTGCCTCGGCACGGCCTACGCCACCGCGAACCAGCTGCCGAACATCATCTACGACATCGTCCTCGGCGGCGCGCTGACGTCCATCATGGTGCCGGTGCTGGCGCGCCAGGCGGAGCGGTCCGGTGGTGATCAGGCCGCTGCCCGGGAGGTCAGCCAGATCAGCTCCGCCTTGCTGACCTGGACAGTTGCCGTGCTGGTGCCGGTCAGCGCCGCGCTCGCGATCGCCGCAGGCCCGCTCGTCTCGCTGCTCATCCCGCCGGGCAGGTCGGGCTGCCCGCACGCCGAGCTTGTCGCCGTCAGTACCCGCATGCTGGTGGTGTTCGCTCCGCAGATCCTGCTCTACGGCCTGGCCGTGGTGCTGTACGGCATCCTGCAGGCGCATCGCAGGTTTACCGCCCCCGCGCTGGCTCCGGTGCTGTCCAGCCTGGTGGTCATTGCCGCGTACCTCGCCTACTCTTCGCTCCGCCACGGGCACGCTACCCAGCTGGCCGGGCTGTCCAGGCCCGCCGAGCTGACGCTGTCGGCAGGCACGACGGCAGGCGTCGCGGCACTGGTGGTGACCGCGCTGGTGCCGGCCTGGCGGCTGCGGCTGCGGCTGCGCCCGGCGCTGCGGTTCCCCGAAGGCGTCGCGCGCCGTGCCCGCGGCCTGGCGACGGTGGGGATCGCCGCGCTGGTCGCGCAGGACGCATCGGTCCTGATGGTCACCTGGCTCGCCAACGGTCATGGCGAGCGGGGCGCCGTCGTCCTGTACGGCTACGGCTGGCAGCTGTTCACGTCGGCGTACGCGGTGCTGGCCATCCCGATTGCCATCAGTGCCTTCCCGGTGCTCTCCGCCAGCCGGGGCGGCGCGTTCGACGACACCGCGGCGACCTCAGCCCGCGGCGTGCTGCTGATGTCATGCCTGGGCGCTGCCCTGCTGGCCGGCGCCGCCGTGCCGGTATCGCGCGTCTTCGCGTACCCGTTTCAGGTCACTCAGCTTGCGCAGGCGCTGGCCGCGTTCGCGCCGGGGCTGATCGGGTACGGCCTGATCGCCTGCCTGTCCAGGGTGCTGCTTGCCGACGGCAGGAACCGGATGGCAGCGACGGCCATGTCGGCGGGCTGGCTGCTGGTGATCGCCGCCGATGTAGCCGCCGTTCACCTGGTAGCCCCGCGCTGGGTCGTGCCGGTGCTCGGCCTTGGCAACACCGTCGGCCTGACGGCCTCCGCCGCCGCCTTGCTGGCGGCCGTCCGGCGGGCCAGGGGCGCGGCAGCACTGCGCGGCATGGTCCGCGCGGGGGCGGCGGGCGTGACGGCGGCGCTGGCGGGAGCCGGGGCGGCCGCGGCACTGTCCGCCGCCGTGCCGGCCGGCACAGTCATTGCGAACGGGCTGCTCGCGGCTGCCGCCTGCGCCGTCGCCGTCGTGGTGTTCGGGGCGATTGCCTATGCCCTCGACGGCGGCGATCTGCGTGCCGTGATGGCACGGGCCAGGCGGGCACGCCGGTGAGCGCCCTGCGGATCGCCTACGTGCTGGGCACTACGGCCGGGGGCACCGGCCGTCATGCCGCCATGCTCGCGGCAGGCTGCTCGCGGCGAGGGCTGACGGTGCGCACATTCGGCCCGGCAGCCATCCGGCAGCTGCTGCAGCCAGGCTCGTTCTCGTTCGTGCCGATCGAGATCGCGGACCGGCCGCGCCCTGCCCGCGACGCTGCGGCGATCCTGCGCCTGCGCAGGCTGCTGGCATCCTTCCAGCCCGATGTCGTGCACTCGCACGGCCTGCGGGCCGGCGCCATCGCTGCCCTCGCGCTGACGCCGGCGCCGCGCCGCGGTCCGGCGCTGCTGGTGACCGTGCACAACGCCCCGGCCGCCGGTGCTGCCGCAGGGACGGTCTATCAGCTGCTCGAGCGTGTCGTCGCCCGGCGCGCGGACGCTGTCCTTGCCGTCTCGCCTGACCTCACCGCCCGGATGCAGCGGCGGGGCGCCCGTGACGTGGCACTGGCCATCGTGCCGGCCCCGCGGCCGGCGCCGCCGTCGGCGGCGGAGACCGCGAAAGCGCTGGCGGGCATCGGTGCCGGCGGCGCTCCGGTGGTACTCGCGGTCGGCCGGCTCGCGGAGCAGAAGGGCTTCGCGGGACTGCTCGACGCCGCGGCCGGCTGGCAGGACCGCGATCCGCGGCCGCTGCTGGTGATCGCCGGATCCGGCCCGCTGGCCGGCCAGCTGGCCGGCCAGGCCAGCGCGCTGGGGCTGGCAGCGCGGTTCCTCGGCCAGCGCGACGACGTGCCGGCGCTGCTCGCCGCCGCTGACGTGGTCGTGGTGCCGAGTCACTGGGAAGGGCAGCCGCTCATCGTCCAGGAGGCGCTGCGGGCGGGCAGGCCGCTGGTGGCCTCCCGGGTCGGCGGGATCCCGGAGCTGACCGGCGAGGACGCGGCCCTGCTCGTGCCGCCGCGCGACAGCGGCGGGCTGGCCGCCGCAGTGCTGGCGGTGCTCGGGGACCCGGCCCTGGCGCGCAGGCTCGGCGCGGCGGCGCTGGCACGGGCCGGCGCACTTGCGTCGGAGTCCGCGGCGGTTGACGCGGCGATCGCCGTCTACCAGCGGCTGGCCAACCGGCGCGGTCTGCCGGAATGAGCGAGCCTGCCGGACGGCCCCGCCGAGCGTCACCATCACGCCGGCGACGTGCCAGCGGCTATGAGCAAGATGCAGAAGACACGTTGCAATAAGCAAATTTCATGACACACTATAGCGTTTTGGTAACAACTGTGTATTTCGGCTGAATTACCTGGTAAGAGTGTGCTGGGCTGGCCGACTGAGGCCGTTTTTATCCCCGTGTGCGGCCTCTTGGGGGGTTACAGCGCATGGGCGAGCCGAGCAGTGCCCGGCCGCCGGACCAGCGGCCAGGCAGTGCCGGCGACGCGGAGCCTTGGCGCGTGCCGCGGGATCACCCGGCGGAGCCGTCCTTGGCGACCGTCCTGGTCAACACGTGCCGCCTCTGGCTGGAGCGCAGGGGGCTGCGCAGGCCGGCCGGCACGGCCGCCGGGCACGCATCGGGCTGGCGTAAATTCGGCATGCTCTGCCTAGTGCTCGCGGTCTTCGCTGCGGGCGCGCTGACGGTCGCGCTGATCCGGCAGGCGGCCACTGCGCCCGGCGATCCCGCGGATCCCGGCGGCGGAAGCCTCCGCGCCGCCGCGGCCGCCCGCGGCGCCGCCGCGGCCTACGTCGTCGGTCAGGTCAGCAGGGGGGCGATCGTGGCCTGCGATCCGGTCATGTGCTCCGCGCTGCAGGCCCGCGGCTTCCCGGCCGGAAGCCTGCTGACACTGGGCTCGTCGGCTGGTGATCCTCTTGGCTCGGACATCGTGGTGGCCACGGCAGCGGTGCGCAGTCAGTTCGGCAGCCGCCTGACCAGCGAGTACGCGCCCGTCGCCATCGCCGGCTTCGGATCGGGAACAGCGCGGGTCGAGGTGCTGGTGACGGCAACGGAGGGTGCCGCGGCCTACCGGAGCGACCTGCGCGCCGACCAGCGGGCGCGGCGGCGCGGCGGCGCGGCGCTGCTGCGCGGCGGCGGCGTCAGATGCTCGCCGCAAGCCTGCGCCGCGCTTGAGGCCGGGCAGGTCGACGCCAGGCTGCTGATCACCCTCGTGGCCATGGCGTCGCAAGGCCAGGTGCACATCCTGGCGTTCGGCGGCGCGGCTCCTGGCGCGAGCCCTGGCGTCCCGCTGCGCACCGTCGAGCTAGCCAGCCCGGCCGGCGCCAGCGGCCGCAGCTACCTGCGGTCGACGCTGTCCTTCCTGCGCGCTCAGCGCGCCCCCTTTCTCGCCTCGGTCATGACGACCACGAGGCTGGCCAGCGGCAGGATCGCCCTGATCGTCGGATTCGCCGCACCGAGCCCGCTCGGGCTGCTGGGCCAAAGCGCGCCTGCGCAGCACGCGAAGAACGCGAAGAACGCGCAGCAGGCGAAGAAGTGACCACTTAAGGAGCAGTTGCGGCACAAGAAGCATTCAGAACCTGGAAAATGACAGGCCGGATGATGGCCCGTCCTGGGAGGGAAAAGAGGAAACAATGAGACTTACCAGAAATATCGGCCGACCGGCCAGGCTGGCCGCCGTCCTCGCCCTGGCACTCGGGCTGGCCGGGCTCGCCGCGCCGGCCGCATTGGCGTCAGCCGCCGGATCCGCGTCGGCGGCAGCGCCCGCGGCGGCGCCGGTTGGCTGGATACGGCTCGCCCACCTGTCACCGAACACCCCGGCGGTGGACGTCTACCTGTACTCGTTCGGTGACCCCAGCGCCATGATCGTGCTGAAGCACGTCACCTACGGCACCGTATCTGGCTATCAGGCGCTGGCGGTCGGCGAGTACACCGTGGCGATGCGCGGCGCCGGGGCTCCGGCCAGCTCCAAGCCGGTGCTGTCCGCCACCGTCAACGTGGCGGCGGGGAAGGCTTACACCGTGGCGGGCATGGGCCCGGCCTCCGGCCTGCGGCTGCAGATTCTCAAGGACAGGCTGACTACCCCGCGCGGCAAGGCGCTGGTCCGGATAATCCAGGCATCGCTGCAGCAGCACAAGGTCACCGTAACCGCGGGCACGAAGGCGCTTGCGCGCAATCTCGCGTTCGCCTCGGTCACGTCCTACCAGACGGTCACCCCGGGAACCTGGGACGTGCGCGCGGCCGGCGAGACCGGCAGCGCCAGCAAGAGCATCCACCTGGCGGCCGGCACCATCCACACCCTGGTCATTCTCGATGACCCGGGTCACCTCTCGATCGACAACCTGATCGACGCCGCCGGCAGCCGCGTGCTGCCCGATGGCGGAGCGGCCACCGGCTTCGGCGGCACCGCCCCGGTCCCGGGCTCATCGCCGCTGCCCTGGCTGATCACCGTCGCGGCCGGGCTGCTGGTCACCGTGGCCGGGCTCGCCAGGCTCCGGCGGTCACGGGGCGCCGCCCTGCGCATGAGGTGAGATGACGAAATCGGCCGGCCGGCACGCCACGGCGCCTCGCCGCGGCGGGCCGGCCGCGCCGCAGCGGCACCGCCGCCTGCGCCCCGTCAGCAGGCGGAGCGCGGTGGCGCTGTTGCTGTGCGGGCTGCTCGCCACCGGGATTGGCGCGTGCGGCGTCGCCATCGCCAGCCACTCCGGTCGCGCGGCCATGCTGCCGTCCGGAAAGCCGAGGTTCATCCCGGTCCCGCGCGGCGACCGGGCGCCGGTGCCGACGCCATCCGGCGGCGAGCAGGTCGCCAGGCCCGCGAGCCTGATCATCCCCTCGATCGGCGTCAAGACCAGGCTGATCAGGCTCGGAGTCACGTCGGCAGGCGCCCTGCAGGTGCCCGCCAGCACGGCGGTCGCAGGCTGGTACACGTTCAGCCCGCGGCCAGGGGCGATCGGCTCCTCGATCATCGCCGGCCATATCGACTCGTACCTCGGCCCTGGTATCTTTTTCCGGCTGCGGCAGCTGAAGCCGGGCAAGCGGGTCTACGTCCGGCGGACGAACGGATCGCTGGCCGTCTTCCGGGTCACCGCGAAGCACATGTTCCTGAAGACCGATTTCCCCACCTCGGACGTGTACGGGCCGGTGCCGACCGCGCAGTTGCGGCTGATCACCTGCGGCGGCACGTTCGACACGGCCACCGGCCATTACCTCAGCAACGTCATCGTCTTCGCGACGCTGATCAAGTGACCGTGAGCGCCTGCCGGCCGGGCAGGCGGTCAGGCAGGCTGCGCGCGGTCACCGGGATCCGCTGCCTGCGGCCGCTGGCGGGCTGAAGCGGCCAAGGCCGAACCTGGCGGCCGGCAAATCGGCCCGCTCGCCGCAGGCCAGGCTGGCCAGCCAGTCGCCGAGCAGCGGCCCGAACTTGAAGCCGTGCCCCGACGTCCCGCTGCCGACGATGATCCGGCCGGCCTGGTCGAGGATGAAGTCCTCGTCCGGGGTGTTGTCGTAGATGCAGCGCTCGGTCCGCACCGGGCGCGGGTCATAGCCGGGCAAGTGCCGCGCCGCGAGCCGGCTCAGCTGCCCGATCAGGGCGGCGTCCACGGCCTGGTCCTGGCTGTCCGGGTGTGTGGCAGGCCCGCTCTGGTGCAGCCCGATCTTGTAGAGCGGCGAATCCGGCACCGGCAGCCCGTAGGGCATCGGGGCGGCGGAATGGCAGATGAAGATCGGCATCCCGGGCGGATCACCGGGCGGCGGATCGCCGGGCGGCGGACGGTCGGCCGGCGCGAGGTAGGCGACCTGCTCAAGCGTGGGTGCCGACGGCACCGTTATCCCGGCGGTGGCGAGCAGCGGCGCTGTCCATGGCCCGGCGCAGACGATGACATGGCCCGCAGTGAGCACGTTGCCGCCGTCCGCGCGGAGCCTCACCTGCCTGCCGTCGTCCTCGATGCCGGTGACGCGGATTCCGGTCCGGACCAGCGGCACGGCCGCGGTGAGCGCGCGCAGCGCGCTGTCGGCGGCGATCACGCAGGACTCGGGCTCCAGCAGGGCAGGCCCGCCGGTGGCGATCGCGGGGAACCTGGCCGCCGCCTCCCCGGCCGTCAGCAGCTCGCACGGTGCGCCCGCGCGCTGCATCCCGTCCCGGACCGCGTGCAGCCCGTCGCCGAAAGTCAGCTGCGCTGCGGGCCGCAGGATCCGCTGGCCTGACTCCTGCTCGAGATCACGCCAGAGTTCCCTGGCCCGCCTGGCCATGGTGACGTAGCCGGGGTCGTCGTAGCCGAGCCGGAAGATGCGGCAGCTGCCGCGGGAGCCCCCGCCCTCGTGGCCGATCTCGGCCTGTTCAAGGACGAGAACGTCGCGCCCGCGGCTGGCCAGCACGCGGCCGGTTGCCAGGCCGAGCAGGCCGGCGCCGACGACGACGAACTCGTGGTCCGGCGGCATCACCAGCCCCGGGCACGCCACTCCGGTACCTGCGGGCGCTCGGCGCCGACGGTAGTGTCCCCGCCGTGCCCCGGGTACACCCAGGTGCCGTCCGGGAGCGCACCGAAGATCCGTTCTTCCAGGTCGGTGATGAGCTGGCCGAACCGCTGCGGGTCACCCTGGGTGTTGCCGGGGCCGCCGGGGAACAGCGAGTCGCCGGTGAACAGGTGCGGCTCAGCGGCCAGCGCACCGTCGGCGTCATAGCAGAGCGCGATGCTGCCGGGAGTATGACCGCGCAGGTGGATGACGGCCAGCCGGGCCTCGCCGACGGTGACCGTGTCGCCGTGGCTGACCAGGTCGGTGATCTTCACCGGAAGCTCCGGCGCGTCATCCGGGTGGGCGACGGTGGCGGCCCCGGTGGCCTCCTGCACCTCGCGCAGCGCCTCCCAGTGATCCCGGTGCCGGTGCGTGGTGACGATCTTGGCTGGCGGGGTGTCGCCGATCAGCTCGAGCAGCGTGCCTGCCTCGTTCGCCGCGTCGATCAGCAGCAGTTCCCCGGTGCTCGTGCACCGCAGCAGGTAAGCGTTGTTGTTCATGGGGCCGACGGCCACCTTCGTGATGGTGAGCCCGGGAAGCTCCCTGGTCTCGGCCGGCCCGCCGACGCTGACGTCTCCGGTGTAGCTCATGCTGATCCTCCGTAGCTCATGCTGAATTCCTACCACGCCGGCAGGACGGGGAGCGGCCCGGGCGGCTCGGCGGCCAGCCCGGCGCCGGCGCTGCGGCCGGTCAGCCAGGCCAGCAGCAGCCAGCCCGGCCCGGAGATCCTGACCACCGGGGGCCGGTGGCCGGCGCCGCCCGCCGCGGCAGTGCCTATCTGGTACTCCGGGCCGGCCGGGCCGGCGCCGCCATCGGTGCCAGCGCCGGTAACGCTGAGCTGAGCGGCTGGCGCATCATCCCGCTGGGCGAACCCGGCGGCGACGGACTCAAGGCGCTCAGTCACGAACCAGCCAGGCCAGTCCGCGGCCTGGTAGCCGGCCGCGAGATCGACATGGTGGATCTCCACCTCCGACAGCCGCCGCGAGAGCGTGTACCAGGCCGGATGCCCGCCTCCGCGGATGCCATTGACGGTGACCTGCCAGCCGTGCCCGGGCATGCACGCCGCCTCAGCCCGGAACGCCGCGGCCGAATCCCGAAGATCCGCCAGCAGCCCGGCGGCTGGCCGGCCGGAGCCGGCCTCGATCGCCTCATCGCGTGCCTGCTGGCTCGGGTACTGCGGGGTCACCACGCCCGTCCGCGCCCAGATCAGCAGGTTACGCAGTCCGTCGGCGTTGCGGGCCAGATGGGTGAGGACATGCCCGCGGCTCCAGCCCGGCAGCGGCGAAGGCTCCCTGGCCTGGTCATCGGTGAGCTCGGCGGCGGTGGCAAGCAAGCGGCCTGTCGACTCGGCTATCCGGCTTTGCAGCTCGCCGGGATCATCATGCACGGCGCTCCCTCCTGGTCATCCGGACTATCCTCGCTCACCGGACACCCCGGCCGGAAGCCCGGGCACCCCGGCCGGAAGCCCGGGCCCCCCGGCCGCGGCCGGGGGCTGGCCCTGCGTCTCCGCCGGAACTTTCCGGCCGGTCGTGCCAGGCCTTCATGATCTCGAAGGATTTGGCGCCATATTGGACGCTAATCCTTCGGGATCCGGCACCGGCGCCTCCCTGGGATGGGCGCCCTCGCGGGCGGGAATGCGCGCCCCAGCGGGCGGGAATGCGCGTGCTCGCAGATGCGTTGCCCTGTCGGTGCCGGGCGCGGAGAAATCCGGGCGCGGGGAATCAGGTGCCCCAGGGCGCCCGTGACGTTCGCCCGTTCGCCCGTTCGCGAAGCGCCAGGTTTTGTCAGACCCCCCGGATACGATGAAGAGGTGCCCCGATCGTGGGGGATCGCCTTCCTGACCGCGGAGAATCCTCCTTCCCGACCCCCGGAGAACTGAGCCGAAGTGGCTGATCGCCTCGTTGTTCGCGGTGCGCGCGAGCACAACCTCAAGGACGTTTCGCTCGACCTGCCCAGGAACTCCCTGATCGTCTTCACCGGGCTGTCCGGGTCGGGCAAGTCCAGCCTGGCCTTCGACACGATCTTCGCCGAGGGCCAGCGGCGGTACGTGGAGTCACTGTCCGCCTACGCCAGGCAGTTCCTCGGCCAGATGGACAAGCCGGACGTGGACTTCATCGACGGGCTCTCGCCGGCCGTCTCGATCGACCAGAAGGCAGCCGGCCGGAACCCGCGCTCCACCGTCGGCACGATCACCGAGGTCTACGACTACCTGCGGCTGCTGTACGCGCGGGTGGGCAAGCCGCACTGCCCGATCTGCGGCAGGCCGATCGCGCGGCAGAGCCCGCAGCAGATCGTCGACCGGGTGCTGGAGCTTGACGAGGGCACCCGGTTCCAGGTGCTCGCCCCGGTCGTGCGCGGCCGCAAGGGGGAATACGGCGAGCTGCTGCGCGAGCTCCAGGCCAAGGGCTACTCCAGGGCCAGGGTGGACGGCGTCGTCATCCGGCTGGACGGCACCGACGCCGGCGGCCTGCCGGCGCTGAAGAAGTACGAGAAGCACCACATCGAGGTGGTAGTCGACCGGCTGGACGTCAAGGCATCCGCCCGGCGGCGGCTCACCGATTCGGTGGAGACCTCGCTGGCGCTGTCCGGTGGGGTCGTGGTGCTCGACTTCGTGGACCTGCCAGACGGCGATCCGCACCGTGAGCGGATGTACTCCGAGCATCTGGCCTGCCTCTACGACGACCTGTCGTTCGAGGAGCTGGAGCCGCGGTCGTTCTCGTTCAACTCCCCGTGGGGCGCCTGCCCGGCCTGCACCGGCCTGGGCACCCGGATGGAGGTCGATCCCGAGCTCGTCGTCTCCGACCCGGCCAGGACCCTGGCCGACGGCGCTATCGGCCCGTGGAGCGGCGGGCACGTCAGCGACTACTTCATCCGGCTGATCGAGGCACTCGGCGCGTCCATGGGCTTCACCGTCGACACGCCCTGGCGCAAGCTGCCCGCCGCAGCGCAGCGCGCGCTGCTGCACGGTCATGACCAGCAGGTGCACGTCAGGTACAAGAACAGGTACGGCAGGGAACGGTCCTACTACACGAACTTCGAGGGCGCGATCCCGTACATCGAGCGCAGGCACGCGGAAGCGGAGAGCGACTCGAGCCGGGAGCGGTTCGCCGGGTTCATGCGCGAGGTGCCCTGCCCGACGTGCCACGGAGCACGGCTGAAGCCGATCTCGCTGGCCGTGACCGTGGACGGCCGGTCCATCTCGGATTACTGCGCCCTGCCGATCGGCGAGCTGGCCAAGCTGCTGCTCGGCCTGGAGCTCTCCGAGCGGGACCAGCACATCGCGGGCCGGATCCTGAAGGAAGTCAACGCCAGGCTCGGCTTCCTGCTCGACGTCGGGCTCGACTACCTGTCGCTGGACCGGGCATCCGCGACGCTGGCCGGGGGAGAGGCGCAGCGGATCCGGCTGGCCACGCAGATCGGCTCCGGCCTGGTCGGCGTCTTGTACGTGCTCGACGAGCCGTCCATCGGATTGCACCAGCGGGACAATCACCGGCTGCTCGAGACGCTGATCCGGCTCCGCGACCTCGGCAACACGCTGATCGTCGTCGAGCACGACGAGGACACCATCCGGGCTGCGGACTGGGTGGTCGACATCGGCCCGCGGGCCGGCGAGCACGGCGGCCGGATCGTCGTCTCCGGCTCGCTGGAGGACCTGCTCGCCAGCGAGGAATCGCTGACCGGCGCCTACCTGACCGGCCGTGAGTCAATCCCGCTGCCCGCCGTGCGCAGGAAGCGGGTCCGCGGCCGGGAGGTGACGGTCAAGGGCGCGAGCGAGCACAACCTGCGGGACGTGGACGTCGCCTTCCCGCTCGGCTGCTTCATCGCCGTCACCGGCGTCTCCGGCTCGGGGAAGTCGACCCTGGTCAACGACATCCTCTACAGCGCGCTGGCGAAGGAACTGCACGGCGCCAGGACCGTGCCGGGCAGGCACGTGCGGGTCACCGGCATGCAGCAGCTGGACAAGGTGGTGCACGTCGACCAGGGGCCGATCGGCCGGACCCCGCGGTCCAACCCCGCCACCTACACGGGCGTGTTCGACCACGTGCGGAAGCTGTTCGCGATGACGACGGAGGCCAAGGTCCGCGGCTACCAGCCGGGCCGGTTCTCCTTCAACGTCAAGGGCGGCCGCTGCGAGGCGTGCGCGGGCGACGGCACACTCAAGATCGAGATGCAGTTCCTGCCGGATGTGTACGTGCCGTGCGAGGTCTGCCACGGCGCCCGGTACAACACCGACACGCTGCAGGTGCATTACAAGGGCAAGACGATCGCCGACGTGCTGCAGATGCCGATCGAGGAAGGGGCGGAGTTCTTCGAGCCGGTGCCCGCCATCCACCGGCACCTGAAGACGCTGGTCGATGTCGGGCTCGGCTACGTGCGGCTCGGCCAGCCCGCGCCGACGCTGTCCGGCGGCGAGGCGCAGCGGGTGAAGCTCGCCTCCGAGCTGCAGCGCCGCTCCACCGGGCGCACCATCTACGTGCTGGACGAGCCGACCACCGGGCTGCACTTCGACGACATCCGCAAGCTGCTCGGCGTGCTCGGCAGGCTGGTCGACGGCGGCAATACGGTGATCGTGATCGAGCATAACCTGGACGTGATCAAGACCGCGGACTGGGTGATCGACCTGGGCCCGGAAGGCGGCTCGCGCGGCGGCAGCGTGCTCGCCACCGGCACTCCCGAGCAGGTGGCGATGGCCGAGGACAGCTACACCGGCCAGTTCCTGAAGAAGCTGCTGAAGATATAGCCGCTGCCCGCGGAAAGTGACCGCCGCCCCCCGGCTGATCGCCCATATCCTGAACGGGTGAAAGTGCTGGCAGCCGTCTTATCGGCGACTCTCGCCGCGCTGGCGGCCGGCTGCTCCGCAGGTTCGGCGCACCCTGGCGCGCCGGGTGGCCACCGACCCTCTTCGCCCGCCGCGGTCGGCGTCACGTCCTCGCCTGCCGCGATCCGGGTAACGCGGGCTCATGCGGTGCCGGGATGCACGACGGCTACCGCGCATGCCCGCTCGCTGGGCAAGGCCGGGACCTCGCTGGAGTCCGTGCCGGGGGGCCCGTTCGGGGTGGCCGTCACTTCCGGCGGGCGCTGGTCGTTCGTATCGCTGGTCAATTCGGTTGCGGTACTGCGGACCGGCGGCCAGGCCGCCCCGTCGCTGATCCGGACCATCCCGCTGCCCGGGCATGGCGCCGCGCTTGGTGAGGCGCTGACCCGCGACGGGCGCTACCTGCTCGTCGCGGATGGCAGCGGCGCGGAGGTCATCGACGTGGCCGCGGCCGAGAACGGCAGCCCGCACCCCGTGCTCGGCTCGCTCACGGACACCGGGGGCGGCGCCATCGAGGTCGCGCTGTCGGCCGGCGACCAGTACGCGTTCGTCAGCCTGGAGGACAGCCAGGAGATCGCCGTCTTCAGCCTGCAGCGGGCGCTGGCCCACGGCTTCGGACCGTCGGACCTCATCGGGGACATCCCGGCCGGCCAGGCTCCGGTAGGCCTGGCGGTATCGCCGGACGGCCGGTGGCTGTACGCGACAAGCGAGCTCGCGCTCGGTGCCCGGCCGTCCGGCCGCGGCGGCCTGGGCGGCCAGGGAACACTGCAGGTCATCAGCATCCGCCGGGCCGAGACCGACCCTGGCCGCTCCGTCGTGGTCATGGTCAGCGCGGGCTGCCAGCCGGTCCGGGTCATCACGTCGGCGGACGGCAGCGTGGTCTGGGTGACGGCCAGGGCCAGTGACACGCTGCTCGGCTTCTCCGCCGCCAGGCTGCGCGCCGATCCGGCCCATTCGCTCATCGGCGCGGTGCGGGTAGGCGAGGCCCCGGTCGGGCTCGCCCTGATCAGGAACGGCACCCGGATCGTCGTCGCCGGCTCGAACCGGTTCAACGCCCCGGGTGCCGCCTCGAGCCTCGCGGTGGTGAACGTGGCGGCGGCGCTGGCCGGAAAGGCCGCCCTGCTCGGGTACCTGCCGGCCGGCGGCTTCCCCCGCCAGATGGCGCTGGAGCCAGGCGGCGCGACCCTGCTGGTCACCAATTTCGACTCGCGGCAGCTGGAGTCCGTCAACGTCGCGGACCTGCCCTGATCGCGGTCACCAGGTGCGCGCCGGCCCGTCTGGCTGCTGCACTTCGTGATCCCGGGAGCCGGCGCTCTGGTCGCGTCCGCGAACTGGGCAAGGTATTCGACTGACGAGCCACGGCCGGTACGCTGCCCGGCGTGGAGATCGTCACCAGCTCCGGCCCGGCCCTGGCCGACCTGGACCAGCCCGGCAGTCCTGCCTTCCTGCTGGTGCTGACGCACGGCTCAGGCGGGGGGGTGGATGCGTCCGACTTGCTCGCCGTCCGCGACGCGGCAGTCCGGCTTGACGGCGCGGTGGCCCTGGTGACTCAGCCGTACCGGTTGCGCGGCGCCCGCGCGCCCGGCTCAGCGGCGCGGCAGGACGCTGCCTGGCTGGAGATCATCTCCGAACTGCGGGCGAGGTACCCGGGGCTGCCGCTCGTCCAGGGCGGCCGGAGCAATGGCGCGCGGGTGGCCTGCCGAACCGCGCGCGCGGCGGGCGCGCGCGCTGTCGTGGCGCTGGCGTTCCCGCTGCATCCGCCCGGGCGCCCGGACCGCTCGCGCGCGGCGGAGCTGCGGGATGCCGGGACCGAGATACTGGTCGTCAACGGCGACCGTGACCCGTTCGGGGTGCCCGGTGCAGCCGACGCCAGCGATGTCGTGGTCATGCCGGGGGAGACGCATGCGCTGTCGCGAAATCCAGCCGCGATCGCCGTGGTGGTGCAGTCGTGGCTGCGTGAGATCCTTAGTCTCCCGTGAACGGCGCCTGCTGGTCTCGCGGACGCTGCCGCAAGGCCAGCAGGCGGCCAGGACGTGCGTCACGCATATTCTGACCGGATGAAAGCCCTGCACGCCGTCTTATCGGCGACCGCCGCCATGCTGCTGGCCGCCTGCACGGCGGGCGCGGCTGGGCATGCCTCGCCGTCCGGGCGCATGCCGTCCTCGCCGTCCGGGCGCGTGCCGTCCTCGCCGCCCGGCCCTGTGCCGTCCTCGCCCGCGGCGGTGCGGGTAACGCGGGCTCATGCGGCGCCCGGATGCAGTACGGCGACCGCGCATGCGCGCATGCTCGGCACTACCGGGACCTCGCTGGAGGCCGTACCGGGGAACCCGTTCGGGGTGGTCGTCAACCCCGGCGGCCGCTGGGCGTTCGTATCGCTCACTGACTCGATCGCAGTGCTGCGGTCCGGCCGCCGTGGCGTCCCGTCGCTGGTCAGGACCATCCACTCGCCGGGCCAGAGCCCGTCCGGCGAGGCGCTGACCAGCGACGGGCGCTACCTTGTCGTGGCCGCGGGCAGCGGCGCGGAGGTCATCGACGTAGCGAGGGCCGAGCGCGGCGCGCCGCACGCCGTGCTCGGCACATTGACCAGCAAGAGCCCGGCGAGCGCCATCGAGGTCGCGCTATCTCCCGGCAACAGGTACGCGTTCGTCAGCATCGAGTACAGCGACGAGATCGCGGTTTTCAGCCTGCAGCGGGCACTGGCCGACGGGTTCGGCCCGTCCGACTTCATCGGCGACATCCCGGCCGGCCAGGCCGCGGTGGGCCTGGCAGTGTCACCGGACGGCCGGTGGCTGTACGCAGTCAGCGAGCTCGCGGCCAGCTCGCAGCAGTCCGGCGGCGGCCCGGTCGACCAGGGAACACTGCAGGTCATCAGCATCCGCCGGGCCGAGACCGACCCTGGCCGCTCCGTGGTCGCCACGGTCAGCGCGGGCTGCGAGCCGGTACGGGTCATCACGTCACCGGACGGGAAGGTGCTCTGGGTGACGGCCCGGGCGAGCGACACGCTGCTCGGCTTCTCCGCCGCCAGGCTGCGCACCGATCCGGCGCACTCGCTCGTCGCGAGGGTGCGGGTAGGCGAGGCTCCGGTCGGCCTCGCCCTGGTCAGGAACGGTACCCGGATCGTTGTCGCCGACTCTGACCGCTACTACAAGACCCCTGGTGGCGCACCCAGTCTTGCGGTGGTGGACGTGGCGGCGGCGCTGGCCAGGAAGCCGGCCCTGCTCGGGTACCTGCGGCCGGGGGGCTTCCCTCGCGAGATGGCGCTGGAGGCAGGCGGCCGGACCCTGCTGGTCACCAACTTCTACCTGTCGCAGCTCGACTCAGTGAACCTCGCAAAGCTGCCCTGACCGGCGGGGACGTCGCGGACCTGCAGCGGCCGGCACCTGCGTCAGGCGCCGGGAACGTGCGTTAGGCAGCCGGCGAGCGCGGCGTGGCCACCGGCAGCTGGAACAGGTCGGTTGGCCGGTGCGGTGCGATCGTGTCCCCGTCGGGGAGCAGCTCGCCGGTGTCCTCGAAGCTGACGACCCCGTTGCAGAGCAGGCTCCAGCCCTGCTCGGGGTGGCTGATAAGGGTTCGGGCCGCCTCACGGTCCGGAGCTCTCGCATCCGGGCAGGGCGGCGTATGCGGGCACATCGTATGTCTCCAGATCATTCATCGTTGTGGTCTTGATCACATTCTACTGTGCCAGTTCAGGCGCCACACCGGCATGGCTCATTGTGACGATTTTGCGGCCCATCATTTGTAGCTTCTATTGATATACGCTCTGGCGCGGATTTACTACGGGTAGTTATCCGCTGTCATAGTACGCCGTGCCGGCGGGCGGTGATAACGGATGTGGGCAACACGCCAGCAATACGCCGGTAACACGCAGGCAATGCACAGACCGGACGGGCCGGACATTGCAGGAGGAAAGCCCGGCAGTCAGGCAGCGTAGCCGCGCGGAATCGGCGGGATGCCGGTGAGCATATGGGTCTCCCGCAATGTCAGCAGCCGCTCGGCTTCGTCGGTCCAGGCGTGCACGGCAGGCTTGGCCTTGGCCTTGCGCCGGAAGATCCGGTCGTCGTAGCCCTGTGGTCCGATCTCGGCACGCTCAGCCGCGTAGGCAGCCCGCATCGCGGCTGTCAGCGCCGATCCCAGGGCGAGCGCCAGGGAATGCTGATCAAGGAGGGGCGCGCGCATTGCCTGGGCCTGACGGAAAGCCTGCTCGGCTGTGCGAGCGGAACTGAGCAGCTCGTCAAATCTGGCCGCGAGCGCGGCATCCGCTGCGTAATCGGCGCTAGCCTGCTCGCTGACCTGCTTCTTGCCCCTAGTCACGACGGCCAGCCTAGCGGACGGCGGGCCGCGGGGCGGACTGCCCCGGCTGGCTACCTGGCGAAGTAGTGCCAGCCGAGCCAGAGCCAGCCGAGCAGGATCGCGGCCCGGCCGGCCCGGGCGCGCATGAGGTACCCGAGCCATTCGCCGAGAGTCGGTATCCGGGTGGTTCGCCGGCGCCCGATGATCTCGAGCGCGAATAGCGCGATGATCACGCAGGCAAAGCCGATGATCGTAATGACGCGGGTTGCCATCCTGTCCTCACCGCCTCACCAGTGCCCACCCGGCAAGCAGCCAGAGCAGGATCGCGGCACTTTTCAGCGGATGCGGCGCTATCAGCGGATTAATCAGGTCCGTCAGCGCCGGGTGCCACCAGAGTGAATTGTCCTTGAAGGCGGATGCTTCCCATTCGAAAAGGGCGGCAACGCAGATCGCCCAGTACGAGAAGCCGGTAACGTCCAGCCGGTCCGGCGGCGGAATGCGGGCAGGTGGCCGCCAGATCGCGATGGCCGCGATGACGGCACCCGGCAGCAGGACGCAGAGCAGGGCAACGCTGGTGAACGGCGCGGCGCTCGCCGCCGCCCAGGCGTAGCCGGCCAGCCCTGCGCCGATCACCAGCTTCCTGACCCACCGCCTGCCGGCGGGCAGGCGCGGTGCGCCAGGCCCGCGGCCGAGGCGGCCATCGGAGCGGGAGACGTCATCTGCCGCCATCGGACCTCCGGGGAGAATGATCTCACTGCCCGCTCGCGCCCGGCAAACGCCGTCGCGCGCCGCCGGATCAGGCGAGGCTGTCGCGCCAGCTGGCGTGCAGCGCGGAAAACTCGCCGTCGGTGGTCAGCAGCTGGCCCGGCGGGCCGTCCTCCACGATACGGCCGTCGTCGATGACCAGGACCCGGTCGGCGATTTCGACCGTGGACAGCCGGTGAGCGATGATCAGCGCGGTGCGCCCGGCCAGGATGGTGCGCAGCGCCCCCTGCACAAGCCGCTCGCTGGGGATGTCGAGCAGCGAGGTGGCCTCGTCGAGGACCAGCACCGCCGGAGCTGCGATGAAGGCGCGCGCGAAGGAGATGAGCTGCCGCTGGCCCGCGGACAGCCGCCCGCCGCGCTTGCCCACCTGCGCGTCATAGCCGTCCGGCAGTGCGGCGATGAACTCGTGCGCGCCGATGGCCGCGGCGGCCGCCTGCACCTCGGCGCGGGACGAGCCGGGCTTCCCGAGCTCAATGTTCTCCGCGATGGTGCCGCTGAACAGGAAATTCTCCTGAGTGATCATGATGATCCCGGCGCGCAGGCTCTGCTCGGACAGCTGCCGCAAGTCGACGCCGTCGAGCAGGATGCGGCCCTGCCCCGGATCGTAGAACCGGGCGAGCAGCCGCGCGATGGTCGTCTTTCCCGCGCCAGTGGCGCCGACGAGAGCAGCCGTCTGGCCGGCCGGGATGCTCAGGTCGAGCCCGGGCAGCACGGTCTTGCGCCGGTAGCCGAACCGGACCGACTCGAAGGTGACCGACCGGCCGCTGGTCCCGGTGCCGGGCGGCGGCAGCGTCACCGGGTCCGCTGGCTCGGCCACTTGCGGCTCCTCGTCGAGCACGCCGGAGATCTTCTCCAGGGCCGCCGCCGCCGACTGGAAGGTGTTGTAGAACTGCGACAGGTCCTGCAGCGGGTCGAAGAAGCGCTGCAGGTAGAGCAGGAAGGTGACGAGGACGCCGACTTTCATGTCACCGTCGATGACCCGCAGCCCGCCGTACAGCAGCACCGCGCCGACGGCGAGGTTCCCCACCAGAGTGATTCCCGGCGAGTAGATGGCGATCAGGCGCGAGGAGCGCAGGCTGGCGTCTGCGTAGCCCTGGTTGAGCTCGCCGAAGATCTCCTCGTTCCGCTGCTCCCGGCGGAACGCCTGTACCGCCTGGATGCCGCCGAAGGTTTCCACGAATTGCACGATGACGAGGGCGATCGTGTCCCTGGTGCGCCGGTAGGCGAGGGCGGACTCGCGCCTGAACCAGGCGGTCAGCCAGATCAGCGGCGCGAACCCGGCCAGCACGACTAGGCCGAGCTGCCAGTCGAGCAGCAGCATCCCGGCGCCGACAAGCAGCAGCGAGAATACGGCGGAGACCAGCGAGTCCAGTCCCTCGTCGAAAAGATCGGAGATCGAGTCGACGTCGGAGACCTGACGGGAGATCACGCGGCCCGAGGTGTAGCGCTCATGGAAGGCAACCGGGAGCCGCTGGAAATGCGCGAAGAGCCGACAGCGAAGCTCGAGCACGACCGTCCCGCCGAGGCGGCCCATCGCGGCGATGAACGCGCGGGTGGCGACCGCCTGGGTCAGCACCGCGACGGCAAAGAAGCCGATGATGACCACCATCGGCGCCAGATCGTGGCTGCGGGTGAGCTGCGGTACCCGGTCGACGCCGATTCCCACCAGCCACGGCCCCGCCAGCGCCCCCAGGTTCGCGATCAGGATCAGCACCAGGATCCCGGTCACGCTGGCGCGGTACGGCCGGAGCAGGTCCTGGAGCAGCCGCCTGCCCCGCAGCCGTAGCAGCGCCGACAGGCTGGCGCTGATGTCGTCCTCGTCCTCGGCCGCGATGCCGCGCCAGGCCTCGACAGCTGGCTCGGCCCCGGCGGCTGGCCCGGCCCCCTGGGCTGGCCCGGCCCCCTGGGCTGGCCCGGCCCCCTGGGCTGGCCCGGCCCCCTGGGCTGGCCCGGCCCCCTGGGCTGGCCCGGGCCCG
>Ga0302235_10000653_pt1 | contig 26795 bp, 25 predicted proteins | sample II_Palsa_N3_3_FD_193577 | JGI IMG/M metagenome (GOLD analysis project Ga0302235, IMG submission 193577) | Peat permafrost microbial communities from Stordalen Mire near Abisko, Sweden - II_Palsa_N3_3 | ecosystem: Environmental > Terrestrial > Soil > Palsa > Peat permafrost | place: Sweden...
CCTCGGGCAGCCGCTTCAGCTCCTCTTCCGCGACCCACGGCACGACGACCCGCCAGCCCGCGGAAAGGAACTCACCCACCACCGCGGTACCCAGGCCGCCGGTGCCACCGGTGATCATCGCTGTCGCATCCATGATCAGGATGCTATCCGCCCTGCCTACCCCCACCTGGCTGCGGCTGGTCTCGAGCATGGTCTCCCGGCCCGGGCAGTGCCGTCTGGTTTTCTGGCAGCGGCGAAAATGGACCGGCAGGACAGATGATGGCGGTGATCGCAGTGAGGCGCCATCTTTCGGTATCGCGCCCGCGGGATTACCGTCAGATCGTGCTCAAGCGAAAAATAGAGCTCCCGCCGGAACACCTCTACCCCGCGGACGAATGGCGCATCGTGGAGGCGCGATACTCGGATGAGTTCGTCGGTCTCACCGAGACCGTCTTTTCGCTTGGCAACGGTTTCGTCGGCGTCCGCGGCAGCTTCGAGGAGGGGCGCCCGGCGCTGGTCCCTGGGACGTTCGTCAACGGGTTCCATGAGACCTGGCCGATCACCCACGCCGAGGGGGCGCATGCGCTGGCCAGGACCGGCCAGACGATCGTGAACGTGCCCGACACGACGATCCTCAAGCTCTACGTCGACGACGAGCCGTTCTTCCTGCCCACGGCGCGCATGCAGGACTACGGGCGAGTCCTGGACATGCGGGCTGGGACGCTGACGCGTGAGGTGGTGTGGGCCACTGGTGTCGGCAAGCATGTCCGGATCCGCTCGCGCCGGATCGTCTCGCTGGAGCACCGCCACCTGGTCGCGATGACCTACGAGGTCACGATGCTGGATGAGCCCGCGCCCATCGTGATTTCCTCACTGGTGCTCAACCGCCAGGACGCCCACCTGAGTGGCGACCTGGCCGAGCACCGGCCGGGAGATCCCCGCCTGGCGACCATGCTGCCGCACCGGGTACTCAACGTGCGGGCCGCCGAACTGGCTGACCAGCGCATCCTTATCGGCTACCAGACAACCAACAGCGGGATGACACTCGGCATTGGCGTTGACCACGTGATTGAGACGGCGTGCCCGTTCCAGGTGGTGGGGTCCCTCGATGACGACGAGACGGGCGAGGTCCTCCTCACGGCCGACGCGGAGCCCGGCGTGGCGATCCGGGTCACCAAGTACGCGACCTACCAGGCCTCCCGCAGTATCCGCGTGCCCGAGCTCGTCAACCGGTGCCGCCGGACGCTGGACCGCGCGGTCCGGAACGGGCTCGACACACTCCTGGAGACCCAGCGCGCGCATCTCGCCCGGTTCTGGGACCGCGCCGACGTCCAGGTGCAGGCCCGGCTCAATCCGGTACGGCAGCAGCAGGCGGTCCGGTGGAACCTCTACCAGGTCGCGCAGGGGACGTGGCACGCCGAAGGGGCCGGTGTTCCGGCGAAGGGGCTGACCGGGCAAGCCTACGAGGGCCACTACTTCTGGGACACCGAGATCTACGTCCTGCCGTTCCTGTCGTACACCGAGCCGAGGGTCGCCCGGAACCTGCTCCGGTTCCGGCACAGCATGCTGCCCCGGGCGCGGGAGCGGGCGGGGCAGATGAGCCAGCGGGGGGCGCTTTTCCCGTGGCGGACCATCAACGGCGAGGAGGCTTCGTCCAACTTCCAGCAGGGCACCGCCCAGTACCACATCAACGCCGATATCGCCTACGCGATCAGGCGCTACTCCCAGGTGGAGGGCAGCGGACGCGTGCTCGGCGAGATCGGCGCCGAGATCCTCGTCGAGACCGCCCGGCTGTGGGCGGACCTCGGTTTCTACGGCGCCGATGAGCGGTTCCACATCCACGGCGTGACCGGGCCCGACGAGTACACCACCGTGGTCAACGACAACGCCTACACCAACCTGATGGGGCGGCTGAACCTCAATTTCGCCGCCGCCACCGTCCGCCGCCTGCGCGAGGAGCGGCCCGGGGACTACACCGCACTGGTGCACGCGGTCAGGCTTCAGTTCAAAGAGGTCGAGGCCTGGGAGCGCGCGGCAGCCGCCATGCACATACCGTTCGATGAGAAGCGCGGCATCCATCCCCAGGATGAGACGTTCCTGGACCGCAAGGCGTGGGACCTGGACGCTACGCCGCGGGAGAAGTTCCCGCTGCTGCTGCACTACCATCCGCTGGTGATCTACCGGCACCAGGTACTCAAGCAGGCCGACATCGTGCTGGCGATGTTCCTGCTCGGCAACGAGTTCTCCGAGGAGCAGAAGCGCCGCAACTTCGACTATTACGACCCGCTCACCACCGGCGACTCGTCCTTGTCGGCGTGCGTGCAGAGCATCATCGCCGCGGAGATCGGCCGGGAGCGCCAGGCTCTGGAGTACTTCCAGTACGCGCTGCTGATGGACCTGGGCAACGTGGCGGGCAACGCCTCCGACGGCGTCCACATCGCCTCCGCCGCCGGCGTATGGTCATCGCTGGTCTTCGGGTTCGGCGGCGTCCGGGACTACGAGAGCCGCCTGTCTTTCACGCCCCGGCTACCACACGCCTGGAACCAGCTCGCCTTCTCGCTTCGGTTCTGCGGACGGCAGATCCGGGTCCGGCTCACCCACGACGAGGAAAGCTACCTCATCGACGAGGGCGATCCACTGGAGGTCATCATCCGGGGTGAGCCCCACCTGCTCAGCCCCGGCACCACCGTCACAATCAAGCTCACGCCACAATGACAGGGACGCTGCGCGCAATCATCGGTGTCCAGCGCCCGTGCCCTAGCTCCGCCCAGGCCCGCGCTTCGCGCCAGAAGGGAGCCTGGTCGTGAGCGCAATAGAACGTCTCGTAGCTTAGCTAATAGCTAGCTAAGCTGGACGAAAGGCTCAGCAATATGACTAGTACCGTGATACAGCCAGCCGATATCCGCGAGGTGGCGGTGATCGGGCTTGGACTCATGGGCTCGGGCATCGCCGAGCTGGTCGCCCGCAGCGGCCGCCGTGTCGTCGCGATCGAGATCAACCAGACCTTCCTGGACCAGGGCATGGCGCGGCTGCACGCCTCCCTGGACAAGGCGGTCAGCCGGGGCAAGCTCACCGATACCGCACGGGACGAGATACTCGCCCGGGTCCGGCCCACGGCCGACATCCCGGCCGGAGTGGCCGGCGCCGACCTGGTGATCGAGGCCATACCAGAACGCATGGAACTCAAGCGGACCCTATTCGACCAGCTCGACGAGGCCTGCCGGGCCGATGCGATCCTGGCCACCAATACCTCCTCGTTGTCGATCACGGAGATCGCGGGCGGCACGCGCTATCCGCCCCGGGTGGCGGGGCTGCACTTCTTCAATCCCGCTCCGGTCATGAAGCTGGTCGAGGTAGTTTCCACGGTGCTCACCTCGCCGGAGACCGCCGAGACGCTGGGCCTGCTGGCCCGTGAGCTGCGCAAGAGTCCCGTCCGGGTCAGCGACCGAGCCGGGTTCATCGTGAATGCGCTGCTGATCCCCTACCTCAACCATGCGGTGCGGCTGCTGGAAACCGCGCAGGGCACACGCGAGGACATCGACAAGGCGGCCCACGTCGGGCTCGGCCTGCCGATGGGGCCGCTGACGCTGCTTGACCTGATCGGCCTGGACACGTCGCTGGCGGTCCTTGAGGTGCTCCAGGCTGAGTTCGGCGGCACCCGTTACGCGCCCGCACCCCTGCTGCGCAAGCTATGCGATGCCAGGCTGTTCGGCCGCAAGAGCGGACGCGGGTTCTATGACTATCGGCACAGCACTCCCGCGGCTGCCGCGGATCACGACCTGGCGGCTGCGCCTCTTCCCGCCGAGGTCGCGGTCATCAGGGACCCGGACGGCCTGCTGGACGAACTGGCCAGCGACATCGCCGCGGCCGGCGTCAGCGTCGTGCCGCAGCCATCACCCGAGACCGGCCTAGTCATCGTGGCGGCTGACCCGAAGCACCGGGTTCTGGACGCGGCCCTGGCCGTGGGCCACCCGGCCGATGCGGTCGGTATCCACTTCATCGACGCAGGTGACGGCAAGCGGGGACTCGCGGAGCTGGTGTTGCCGGACGTGACCGCGGCGGGCACGGCCGGCAAGGCGACCGCGCTCGCGGCCAGGCTCAGCCTGGACGCGGTCACTTCCCGGGACCGGCCGGGATTCCTCATCGAGGCACTTGCCTACGCGCAGTTCAACGACGCGGTGCGGATGTTCCAGGACGGTTATGCCAGTCCAGCGGACATCGACACCGCGATGATGCTCGGCTGCGGTTACCCCCGCGGGCCGCTTCAGATGCTCGACGACGCCGGCCCGGCGCACGTCGTCAGCGTGCTAGAGGCGATGCACGCCGCTACCGGTGACCAGGCGTTCACCCCGGTTCCCCTGCTGGCCGAGTACGCCACCGCCGGGAGCCGGTTCCGCAGCTGACCGCGGCGCAGCGCCAGAAACGCTGCCTTGGCCCAGGCCTAGCCCGCAGCGCGGCGCAGAGCCCGGGCGATGACCATGCGCTGGATCTGGTTGGTGCCCTCGAAGATCTGCGGCACCTTGGCTTCCCGCATGTACCGCTCGACCGGGAAGTCCTGGGTGTAGCCCGCGCCGCCGAGCACCTGGACCGCATCGGTGGTCACGCGCATGGCCATGTCGGTGGCGACCAGCTTGGCGATCGACGCCTGCCGGTGAAAGGACAGCCCGCGGTCCCGGCGGCGGGCCGCTTCCAGGTAGGTGGCCCGCGCCGACTCCACGCCGGCGGCCATGTCGGCCAGCATGAACTCCAGGCCCTGGAACTCGATGATCGGCCGGCCGAACTGGGTCCGCCCAGCCGCGTAGGCCACCGCCTCATCGAGGGCGGCCTGGGCCAGCCCGACGGCGCACGCGGCGATGCCGAGCCGCCCGGAATCCAGCGCCTCCAGCGCGATCTTGAGGCCCTGCCCTTCGTCCCCCAGGCGGCGGGCCGCCGGGATCCGGGCCCCGTCGAAGCGGAGCTGGGCGGTGGGCGAGCCGGTCAGCCCCATCTTGTGCTCCAGCGGCGCGATCGAGAAGCCTGGGACAGGTGGCTCGATGAGCAGGCAGCTCACCCCGCGCCCGCCGTCGTCGCTGGTGCGCACCATCACCGTGTAGAAGTCCGCCTGCCCGGCGTGCGTGATCCAGGCCTTCGTCCCGCTGACCACATAGTCGCCCGCGTACTTGTCGCCGTCCCGCACGGCCCGGGTGGACAGCGCCGCGGCGTCCGAGCCGGCCTGCGGCTCCGACAGCGCGTAGCCGCCGAGCAGGTCACCGGCCAGCATGGCGGGCAGCCATTCCGCCCGCTGCTCGTCGGTGCCGAGCCGGTCCAGCGGGTAGCAGGACATGGTGTGCACGGAGAGCCCGACCCCGACCGTCATCCAGGCCGCGGCCAGCTCTTCCAGGACCTGCAGGTAGACCTCGTAGCTGATCCCGCCGCCGCCCCAGCGTTCCGCGTACGGCAGGCCCAGCAGCCCGCTCTTGCCCAGCAGCCGGAACTTCTCCCGCGGGAACCGGCTCTCGGCCTCGTACTGGCTGGCGATGGGCTTCAGCTCGGCCGCGGCGATCTCGTGGGCCAGGGCCACCAGATCCTCGGCCTCGGCGCTGGGCAGCATCCGTTCTACGGGCATACGATCACGCTAGCCCGGGGGGACGACCCCCGGAACCCTGGGCCGGTAACGGGCGTCTCGCCTAACCGGGCGGCCCGACGACGGACCGCACCCGGCGGAGCAACTCGCCGGTCCCGAGTGCCCCAGCCACGGCGGCCAGGTCGGGGCTGCGGTTTGTCCCGGTCAGTAGCACCCGGATGATCTGGGATGCGTCCCGGATGGAGCCGCGGTAGGCGTCCGGGTCTTTCTTGTAGGCCTTCTGGTTGGGCGCGAACCCGAGCTCGTCAGCCAGTGCGCGGATCTGGCCGAACCATTCGGTATCCGGTGCGGGCGGCTGATACCCGTCCGCGAAGCGGGCCGCCACCAGGCGCACCAGCTCGGGGTCCAGGCCGCTGAACCGGTCATCCCCCGCGTCCGTCACCGGGGCGAACAGCTGCGGGAAGAAGTACCCGTACACGGTCCGGAAGTCGGCCCACTTCCGCAGGTCCTTGCGCGGGTTGGGCACCCCCTCGCGCTCGATGCCCAGCGCCCCCAGCGCCAGCTCCGGCGCGGCGGCCAGCACCTCGGCCAGCGGCGGGTCGAAGGCCTGGGCCCAGGTGGTGACCTGGGCCAGGATGGCGTCGGCGGGCAGCGTGGCGACGTAGTCCGCGCTGATGTCGTCCAGCTTGACCAGGTCGACCAGCGGCCCGGCCACGCCGAAGCCGGACAGCTGGATCGGGGTGGCCAGCGCCTCGGGCAGCGGCAGCTCGGCCAGCCGGCCGTTGGCCAGGCCGCGCAGGTAGTACTGCACCGCCTCGGCGGGGTAGCCCTGCTCGATGAAGAAGCCGACACTGGCTTCCGGGTCCTTGCGCTTGGACAGCTTGCGCCGGCTGCCGCCGTCCTGCTTCATCAGGGGTGCGACGTGCGCGTAGCGCACCCGGGGGAAACCGAGCGCGTCAAACAGCTGCAGGTGCAGCGGCACCGAGGACAGCCACTCCTCGCTCCGGACAACCAGGGTGATCCGCATCAGGTGGTCGTCGACGGCGTGCGCGAAGTGGTACGTCGGCAGCCGCAGCGGCTGGTCGCTGCTCTTCAGGATGACGGCGTCGTTGCGGTTGTCGTCCGCGGACAGCTCGCCGCGGATCGCGTCGGTGAAGGTGACCCGGCCCGCGGCCAGCCCCGGCGAGCGGAACCGGACCACGTACGGGTCACCGGCCGCGAGGCGCGCCTCGACCTGCTCGGCCGGGGCGTCCCGCCAGATGGCCCACTTGCCGTAGTAGCCGGGCAGCGCGCCGGCCGCCCGCTGCCGGGCGGTGTTGTCCTCCAGCTCGGCCTTGGTCGCGAAGCACAGGTAGGCCTTGTCCTGCCGGAGCAGTTCGCGGACGTAGGTCAGGTAGATCTCCGCGCGGCTGGACTGCACGTAGGGGCCGTAGTGGCCGTTCAGGTCATCTTCCACCGGGCTGATCGAGAAGTACGTCAGCGCGTCGGCGAACTGGTCGACGGCGCCCTCGGTGACCCGGGCCTGATCGGTGTCCTCGATCCGCAGCAGGTACGTGCCGCCGGAATGCCGGGCGAGGTCGGCGTCGACGATGGCCACATAGACCCCGCCGATGTGCAGGTAACCGGTGGGGCTGGGCGAGAACCGGGTGACTTCGGCCCCGGGGGGCAGGTCGCGCGGCGGGTACCGGTTCTCCCAGGCCTCCGGGCCGGGCAGGCCCTCGGGAAACAGGGAATCGATCACAGCGTGGCTGAGCATGGGCAGACGGCTCCATCAGAAACGGACGACAGGTCAGCCTACCGTGCGGCCCGGCACGCGCTGGGTTCCCAGCCGCCCTTAGCCGGCGGGACCCGGGCGATTAAAGAGGTACTCCCGCCCAGGTTCCATTACGGCTGGATAAAGAAGCCCGGCTGGCTACTTCACCGGGGCGGTGTTGATGCCGGTCAGGATCAGGTGCCCGGCGTCCACCGGGATCGTCACACCCGTGACCTTGGCCGCGAGCTCGGAGTTCAGGTAAAGCGCGGTGTTGGCGATAACCTGCGGGTCCATGAAGCTGGTGCCCTTGAGCGCGGTGAACGAGTAGCCACCCTCGATCATGTCCTGCTCGGTGCCGCCCGGGTGCCCGGCGAACATGTCCCAGGCGCCCTGGTGGTCGGTCATCGGGGTTTTGATCGCGCCGGGGTTGATCGAGTTGCAGCGGATGCCGTACGGGGCCAGCTCCAGCGCGATGTTCTTCATCAGGCCGATGACGCCGTGCTTCGCCGCGACGTAGTGCGCGTAGTTCAGCCCCGCCTCCAGGCCGTTCGTCGAGGAGGTGATCACGATGGAGCCGGTCTGCCGCTCGATCATGTGCGGTGCGACGGCCTTGGCCGACTTCCACACCCCGGTCAGGTTGACGCCGATCATCTCGTCCCACTGGTCCTCGGTGAGCTCCCAGAACGGCGCCATGGTCCAGATACCGGCGTTGGCGATGAGGATGTCGATCTTGCCGAACTCCGCGATGCCCTGGGCCACCGCCTGGTCGAGCTGCTGCTGGTCCCGGACGTCGGCCTTGATGGCCAGGATGCGCCGGTCCAGCGCCTCGACCTGGGAGACGGTCTCGTCCAGGTCGCCCTGGGTGGCCATCTTGTAGGGCACGGTGCCCATCTGGTCCGCGATGTCCACGATGATGATGTCCGCGCCCTCACGGGCGGACGTGACCGCGTGCGCGCGGCCCTGGCCCGGGAACCGCCGGTGATCAGGGCGACTTTGCCGTCGAGCATTCCCATGGCTGTGCCTGCCTTTCGGTTGATAACTAGAGCTGGCCGCCGACGTCCACGACGTGCGTGATGCCGGTGACGTACCGGCCAGCGTCGCTGACCAGGTAGACGATGGCGGAGATGTCGGACGGCTCGATCGCCGCGACCGGCAGCTTGTTCAGCGTGCGCGCGGCGACCTCGAAGTCCTCTCGCGTCGGTTTCTCCAGGTCCGGCCGGAAGAGCCGGTACGTGGGCTCGTTGAGGATCATCGGCGTGGCCACCGTGGTGGGTGCACGGTGTTCACCCGGATGCTGACCGGCGCGAGCTCCTTGGCCAGCACCTTCATGAAGCCGACCAGGCCGGCCTTGGCCGCACATCGACCGCGATGATGTCGGCGCCCTCGCGGGCCAGCGTCAGCGCGTGGCTGCGCCCCTGCCCGCGGGCCGCTCCGGTGATGAAGGCGACCTTGCCTTCGAGCTGTCCCATATCGTTCGCGTCCTTCCTGGCAGGTGAGTTTCTGATTCGCTCTGAACGAGCCCCCGGGTGCACCCGGTCAGTCCGTGAGGAGCCACCCTGGCAGGCACTGGATCAGCGCCTCGACCAGCTCGTCGCTGGTCAGCGGCGAAGGGTGATCTTCGTCGCTGGTCAGCGGGGAACGCTCGGTCGCTTCGGCCAGCCAGGCGCCGATGACGCCCAGTACGCCGCCCGCCAGGAACTGCGCGGTGATCTTCGGGTCTGCGCTGGCGGGGCGGGTGTCCATCCGTTCCAGGGACACCATGGTGTGCTCGGTGAAGGCCTCCGCCACCGCCCGCATCAGCTGCGGGGCCGCACCCGGGCCGAGCAGCCGCACGTAGGAGGCACGGCGTTCCGCGATGAAGTGGACGATCTCCCGCAGTGCCTGCCGGCTCGCCTGCACCCGGTCACCCGATGCTCGGCGCGCATCACGACGTCGGCGTTGCCCACCACATCGAACAGCTCGCTGATCGCGTGGATCGCGAGGTCTTCGGGCGAGGAGAAGTGGCCGTAGAACGAGGTGCGGTTGACGCCCGCGGCCCGGGTCAGCGCGCTGACCGACATCGTCCGCGGGTCGGCGTCGCGGATCGCCTCGTGAAAGGCCCCGATGAGCTTCTCGCGGGTCCGGACGGCACGCGGGTCCTGATTGTCGACCATCGACCGGCGTCGCTCCGGGCTCTCCAGGCCCTCCGGGGTGACCAGTCCCGCCCCGGTCGCCAAGTTGCTTTTCCAGAGCTACTAGGTGGGAACCCGGGACGACATCCTGGCCCGCGCCGAGCGGGTCCGTGAGGCCGGCGCCAAGGGCCTGATTGTCACACTGGAGTGGGTGTTCGACTCCCGCCGGGACTGGGGCAGTCCCGGGATCCCGGAGAATCTCGACGTCAAGGCCATGCTCCGGTACGCGCCGCAGGTCGCGCTCAAGCCCTCCTACCTGGCCCGCTGCGTCCGCAGCGGCGCCCTGCCCGACCTGGGCGTGCCGGAGTGGGCGGGCCGTTCATGATCAAGGGCATCACCCGCCCGGACGACGCCCGCCGCGCGGTGGACGCCGGCGCTACCGCCATTTCGGTGTCCAACCACGGTGCCGGACGGCACCCGGGCCGAAGCCGCAACGTGATCTTCCGGTGCGCGGCGATAGGCCGTCCGGAAGCGCCACGGTGCGGGCGTTTGTTCGAATGCGCTGTTCACAGCCACTCAGACCGCGGCTTGTCGGATCGCGTCGCCACGGCTCGGCGCCTTTGCGGCGGTTTGATACCGCACTTGACCGCTATGGCGCAGTCTTGGCGCCGAGTGGGAAGGAACGCCGCAGTGCCGCCGCCGGAACCGGCTAAGGCCACGCATTGGGGGCATTCCGCCGCACCCGCGGATCAGCGGCTTGCCGGAAGCGGGCCCCGACTGGGTTCCCTGGCCGGCGGGACCTTCGATCTCGCATTGGCGCAGGGAATCCCGGTCTCCGCGGGCTCTGGCCACGGAGCCTGCCGAGGGTGCGTCAGGTCCGGCCCGAGGAGCCTGACTCCCTGAGCGGCGATGGACAGGCCTGCCACGCCGTGGGGGTCGCTGAGTGACTGACCGCTGAGCGCTTCGAGGCGGTGCAGCCGGTTGCGTACGGTGTTGCGGTGGCAGTACAGCTGCCGTGCCGCGGCGGAGGCGTTCCCGCCGCATTCGAGCCAGATCCGCAGCGTGGTCAGCAGGATTTCCTGCTCTTCGCGGGCGAGATCGGCTACTCGGCCGAGCAGCCGGTGCACCACTCTGCCTGAGATCTCCGGCGTACCGGCGACCAGGGCCGCCACCGAGTCGTCGTCGATGGTGGCCACGCCGATGCTGCCGGGCGGCAGGCACCTTCTGGCGACCACAGCGATCCCGAGCGCCCGGTCGGTGTCGAGGGCGTCGTCGTACTCGGGGCTGATCCCGACCCGGCCGGTGGCGACCCGGGCGAGCAGATCCCTGACGGCAAGCGCCGTGCGGTCCTGGCTGACGGCGACCACGCCCACCTGTTCGTCGGCGCGAAGGCGCCAGGCGGAGGGCACGCCCGAGCGCCGGAGGAACTGACCAGGCGCAGGCAGGTTCTCGATTCCGGTTCCCGGTGTTTCGGCTGACACCGCCAGGTAGCGGGCCCGCTCCGGCAGGCCGATGGCGGGCATGCTGCCGCCCAGCATCTTCCATTCGCCCGGCCGCCCCTCGAACAGGGTGTCGAGCAACAGCATTCGCCGCTGCTCATCCTCTCGGGCGGACTCGATCAGGGCGTCGCGGTACTCGGCGTTGACGGCCTCGGAGCTGGTGTCCACCCAGGCCCAGACCGTGGCCGACCCGCGCACCAGGCCGTCCAGCCATTCCGGGCCTTTTCGCAGCGCCCGGTCGGCGAGCGCGCCCCAGATGACGCGAAAGCCCAGCCGGTAGGCGTGCAGCACCGACCCGAGCGGCACGCCCTGGCCGGCCCGGCGCCGGGCGGTGCCTCGCGAGGAGGAAGTGCTCGGCGATCGCTGGCTGGCGAGATCACCGACGAAGCTGGCCAGGTTGGCCCTGACGGCACGGCGCAGGTCGTCCGGCCAGAACATCATCATCAACACCCACACCGACGGGCCGAACGCCACCGAGGAGAACGGCGGACTCGGGCTCGTCGCTCTCGCCCAGTACCTGGCGGGCCTTCCCGCGCGCAACCACGACATGTACTTCGCGCTGGTCACCGGGCACTTCCAGCTGCCGCAGTTCACCCGGACCATCCCGAACCCCAAGAACGCCGAGATCGGCAGCGACGCCACCAGCGTCTGGATGCTGGACCACCCGGACATCTACCAGGCCGCCACGCTCGGCGTGACCGTCGAGCACCTCGGCGCCACGATGTGGACGAACGACCCCGTGACCGGGCAGTATGTGCCAACGGGCGGTTTCGAGTGGGGCACCACGTACACCATGCAGCGGGACATCACCAGCCCGGCCAACGCCGAGCAGGACGCGTACCTTGCCGCGGTCGCCGCGGTCAACGGGAGGGGCTGGCCGGACTATCCCGTGGCCACCGTGCGGCCCGCCCCCGCCTTCCCGCTCTACCTCGGCGAGGGCGCGCCGCTGTACGCGGCAGGGCTCGGCACTGTCTCGCTTTGCCCCCTTCCCACCTACCTCCTGCAGGCGGGGGACGCGCAGCGGCCGCAACTGCTCGACCTCGACAAGCTGGACCAGCGCCTGATGTACGGCGAAATTCTCGCATTCGCCCGGGCCATCGAGGCTCTCGACGCGGCCCCGGCATCCGCCTTGTAGAAAATGTCGCGAGCGCGCCGGGCGCACCCGACCGCCGCCGCGTGCACAACGCGGCCTTGTGATTTTCTGTCACGTAGGTCTCGCCGATGCCGTGCTCATCGATGACCGAGCGGACAACTGCGCCGCCTTCACGCGCGAGGGCGGCGCCGCTATCCAGTGGAAAAAGACATCCCAACGACCTGAGCGACGTTACCGACCAGCTCGGGCGATGGCCCGGGCCGTTTGTTAGTGCTCGGGCGAGAAGAACTACTCGCCGTCGTTGCTGGCGGTATCGTTTCCAGGTCCGGAGCGCAGCGCCTGCCGAAATCATCGTCAAACAGCGACTTAAAGCGGCATGTCGGTGATTGTGCGGCTGCCTCGGAGCGGGCAAGGTGACCTCAGAACCCGTCGCCGAGTACGGATGCACGCCCGCACTGACGAACACAGGAAGCAGAACACGATGGACCCCGTCACTTTTTCGCGCAGGATTGCCAAGCTTGAGTACAAAGCCGTTCGGTGGCCGTTCACCCTCCTCGACGACCGCCTTATCACCCGCTGCTGGGGACAGGACGCGTTGCTCCGTTCGGGTTTTCGGCGTTTCCTTGGTTCGCTGGATCGGTTCGTGGGATGGCTCCTGGCCGACGACGCGATCTCCCAGCGTGGTCGGGATCTGCTGCGGCACGCCCAGGACGCTGGCCCCGCCCCCGAGCCCGCCGCCGAGCATCTGGCCGCTGAAGAACCGGCCGCAGCGGGGCCGGCCGCTATGGAATCAGCTCCCCAGGAAGCAGCTGTCGACGAACCGCCGACCGAGGAACTGACTTTGGCCGAGCTGGCCGGACCAGCGGTCCGCGACCAGGCGGCCGAGCAGCTCGCCACACCGGCCAGGCCAGCGACCGTGAGCGCGGTTGATGTCACCTTCACCCTCCCGGGCGAGGTCGGCGCCGGGCACGTCGCGCTGTGCGGTGACTTCAACAACTGGACGGCAGGAAACATCGCGCTCAGACGGGGCGGCGACGGTTCCTGGCAGACCACCGTTCCGCTGAAGCCAGGCCACAGCTACCACTACCGGTACCTGCTGGACGGCGAGCGCTGGGAAAACGCCTGGCAGGCCGATCGTTACGAGCCCAACCCCTTCGGCAGCACGAACTCAGTTGTCATTGTCGGGTCGCCGGAGCTGGCCCTGATGTCGTAACTCGCAGCGGCCTTGGACGGCCAGGCGGCCAGGGCTCGAGAGGCTTCTCCAGGACGGCGAAATAGAGGCCATCGCGCAGCGGGCGGGCGAACCGCTCGTCAGCGGGAAACGGCCGGGTCTCGCCGGTCCGGCGGAAACCCAGGCGTTCGTACCAGCCGATGAGCAATTCCTGCTGGGCCAGCACGGTTATCTCGAGCCGGTCTGATCCGAACACTCGCACCGCCTGCCGTTCCGCCTCGCTCACCACCCGGCGCCCCAGGCCCGCTCCCTGCGCGGTCGGCGAAACGGCGAAGGTCCCGAAGTAGGCCACGCCGCCGCCGCGGTCCTGGAGCTGGCAGCAGGCGACGATGCCCTGGCCGTCGTCGGCCACCAGCATCATCGAGCCCGGCTCGCTGATCGTGGCGCTGACCTGCTCACAGCTGGTCCGGTCGCCGGCCACCAGGTCCGCCTCGCTGGTCCACCCCGCGCGGCTGGCGTCCCCGCGGTAGGCGGACCGGATCAGGTCGACCAGGGTCCCGGCGTCGGACGGCTCGGCGAGCCGCAGGCCCGAGTCGGGGCCGTCGTAGTCCTCGCCTTCCGCGCCGAAACTCACGCCCGCGAGCCTAGCAACCCAGGCGGGATGCCCCTTCAGCTTGCGTCCGGGTCAGCTAGCGTCCGGGTGAAACCGGCCCCCCTAATCGCGCTCGGGCAGTGCGAGCCAGTCGTCCCAGGACAGATCCCGGCCGATAAAACGGGGCCGCTCGAACGGCCATCGGGTGGCGATCCATTGCGGGACGAAGGCGCCGAGGTTCTGCTCCAGCAACGTGCCCGCGGCCTCATCGACGACCCACCAGCTGATCTCGGCGTCAGCGCCAGCCTTCGCGGGCCGGTCGATGTAAACGCAGCCGAGCAGGGCCGTCTCGGGTTCGTCGAGGAGCGCGTAGTTGAAGGACTGATGCGCGGTGATCTCGGCGGCGTGCCGGGCCAGATCATCCCGGTCCTGCTCATAGGTCATCGTGGCGTTCGGCCATCCCCAGGGCGCCCCGAACATCGCCCACAGGCGTGGCCGCGAGCCCATGACCGCCGGGTAGTCCAGGTCCACGTCGCCGGCGTTGATCGGGCGCAGGTGGTAGCCGCCGGGCACGGCCACCCGGACCGGATGCTCAAAGCCTTGCGGCAGCCAGCCCATGCTCGGAAGCCTAACCGCGCGAAAGGCCGCTTCCCAGCGGGCGGGTCAGCCCGTCCAGAGCGCGTCGAGATCGGCGTCGATGCGTGCGGCCAGCTGCCCCGTACGGGGCAGCAGCGGCGCCGGCGGCTCGGCCTGCACGGAGTCACACGCGGCCAGCGCCTGGTCATCGAGGAACCGGCTCAGCTGGCCGTAGCTGTGCCGGTCGTCACTGGCCAGCCGGTGATGGTGCAGGCGCATCGGGGCATACAGGAACAGCTGGTCGCGGGCCCGGGTGACCGCGACGTAGAACAGCCGCTGCTCCTCGGCCAGTCCTTCCCTCGAGGTCAGCGCCATGTCGCTGGGCACGGCCCCGTCGACCAGATGAGGCAGATGCACCACGGGCCATTCGAGCCCCTTGGCCGAATGGACGGTCGAGATGACGAGGAAATCCTCATCCTGGCGCGGCGGTCCGGCCAGGTCGGACGCGGAAACGGGCGGGTCCAGGGCCAGCTCGACGAGCGCGTCGTGCAGCGACGGCCGGCTCGCCGCCGCGTCGGCGAGCCGTTCCAGGTCGGCCAGGCGGATGTCCGCGTCCGGATACCGGGCCTGCAGGGGCTCGCGCAGCGCGGCGAGCACGGCCGCGGCCCGCTCCCCCGCTGGTTCCACTGCGATGGCGCCGGCCAGGCCGCCGATGGTCGCGGCCAAGGCCTCCCGCGCCCGTCGCGGCGCAGTGTCGACGGCTTCCTTCCAGCGGTCGAACGGGCCAGGCTCGGCCGGGCGCACGATGTCCATGAACCGCCGGGCGTGCGCCGGGCCGATGCCCTCGTGCAGCCGGAGGACCCGGAACCAGGCGACGTCGTCCGCTGGATTGGCGACGATCCGGGCGGCGGCCATGAAGTCCTTGACGTGCGCGGCCTCGGTGAACCGCAGCCCGCCGTACTTCACGAACGGGATGCCGCGGGCCGTCAGCTCCACCTCCAGCACATCGCTGTGGTGCGCGGCGCGCACCAGCACCGCCTGGTCGCGCAGGTCGGTTCCAGCTTCGTGAGCGTCCAGGACCCGGGTGCAGATCTCACGGGCCTGGGTCGCCTCGTCGTGGCAGCGGACCAGGAGGGGGCGGCTTCCGGCCGCCCGGGCCGCGGTCAGCGCCAGCTCGAATCCGCCGGCCTGTGGGCGTACCGCATTGGCCAGCTTCAGCACCGCAGGCCCGGACCGGTAGTTGCTGACCAGCCGCACGACGGTGAGACCGGGAAAGGTGACGGCCAGCTGGTGCAGGTGCTCCGGATTGGCGCCGCGGAAGGCGTAGATGGCCTGGGCGTCATCCCCGACGCAGGTCAGGCGGCCGGCTTCCGGGCACAGGAGCCGGACGATGTCGGCCTGGATCGCGTTCACGTCCTGGTACTCGTCGACCAGCACGGCATCGAACATTCCCCGCAGGACCGGCCCGGCACCGGGATCGGACAGCGCGGCCCGCCACAACAGCAGCAGGTCGTCGAAGTCGACCAGGCCATGGCCCCGCTTGTGCGCGACATAGCTGCGGAACAGCTCCGCGAGCTGGTTCGTGTAGTCCGTACACCAGGGGAAGCCGCGGCGGACCACCTCGGCCACCGTCGTCTGGGTGTTCACGCAGCGTGTGTATACGTCGGCGCAGACCGCCGCGCGCGGCGCCCGGCGCTGGGTTCCCACCAGGCCGTGCTCCTCCCGGCGGGCGTCCAGCAAGTCGGCCACGTCCGACGGGTCAATGACGGTGAATTCCGGCGGCAGGGCGAACGACTCGGCGTGCTGGCGGATGATCCGGTGGGCGATGGCGTGGAAGGTCCCGCCGGTGATCCGGCCGCCGGCCGACCGGGCGCGGGGCACCGCCCGGGACAGCATGTCCTCGGCAGCCCGGCGGGTGAAGGTCAGCAGCAGGATCCGGCTGGGCTGTATCCCCTGCTGGCACAGCCAGGCCGCGCGAGCCACCAGCGTCCGCGTCTTCCCGGTACCGGCTCCCGCCAGGATGAGCAACGGGCCACCGTCATGGGTGACCGCCTGGTGCTGTTCCTCGTTGAGCCCGTCCAGCGCGCTCGCCACTTCGAACATGGAGACGAATCTAGCCAGAACATCCCGTCCTGACCCGATCGCCACGCTAAAACACGGTGCGCCAGATCAATGCCAGGCTCAACGCACGGCGGATACGTCAGGCCGCGTACCCGGTCACCTTCTCCACCACCATCCGCACCACGACGCGGACCGCGCCGGGCCGGTCCTCACCGGGGTCCTTGCCGTCGTACTTCCAGGAGAGCTGGGTATCCAGCTGCCGTCCGGTATCTGGTGTCATCGACACCCGGCCCCGCAGTTCCACGTAATTCTCCGGGTCCGACGAGTCGATGACGGTGACGCTGACCCGCGGGTCGCGGAGCATGTTGCGATGCTTCACGCGTCCCTCCACCGTCGAGAACAGCAGGTCGCCACCGTCGCGGCCCGCCCAGATCACGGAGGTCTGCGGGCTTCCGTCGGGATTCACCGTGGCCAGAACCGCGTAGTTCCTGCCGTCGAGCAGCTTAAGCGTCGCGTCGCTGAGAGGGCGTGCCATGACGGCACGGTAACAGCGGGAAAGCTCCGCCCCCGTCAGGCCGGCTGTTCCGCCTGAAGCTGCCGGACGACCTCCAGCGCGTCCCCGACGTGCTGGTTGATGTTGGTCATCGAGTTGAAGACATGCCGGACTGTGCCCTGACGATCGATCACGTACGTCACCCGGCCCGGGAGCAGACCCAGCACAGCCGGGACCCCGTACTGCTTACGGACCCGCCCGCCCTGGTCACTGAGCAGCGTGAAGGGCAGGTTGTGCTTGCCGGCGAAGGCCGCGTGCCGCTCGGCTGAGTCGGAGCTGACGCCGATCACCTCCGCACCGGCCTCGGTGAAGACCTCGTGGCTGTCGCGGAACGCGCAGGCCTCGGCGGTGCAGCCGGACGTGTTGTCCTTGGGATAGAAGTACAGCACCACGATCCGTTCGCCGAGCCGGTCCTGCAGCCGGACCTGCTCACCGGACTGCGAGGGCAGGGTGAAGTCGGGGGCTGTGTCGCCGACCTGAACGCCACGTGCCATGGTCTGCCTTCCTCCCGCACCCGCCAGACTGCGGGCCGTCTCGACCAGCGTAACCAGTCCGCACCTGGCGCGGACCGTCCCCCGCCGGACGCGGCTGCGCCCCGGCCGTCACCGCGTCTACTGCTGGCACTTCCCGGCGGCGCTGGAGAACGCGCTGATAGCACTGTCGCCCGCTTCGAGCTGCGGCACGGCACCGCTGGCATCACCTTTCGCGATGGCCGTGCCGGCCGCCGCGTAGTCGGCGGTCAGCACTTTCCACGAGCCGGGATCGATGGGAGGCGGGGGCAGCGTCGCGGCGGCGATGGCGTCGGAGGTGAGCTTGCGGCCCGCGGCCGTGACCCCAGCCGAGTTGTTGGCGCTGGCGTCGGCCGACAGCGCCCCGGTGTCCGCGTAGAGCGCCCGCACCGATGCCTCGCCGCGCTGGTTCCAGGCCGCCTGCTGCGAGCAGGCGGCCTGCAGCTGATCCTGAGCCGCCGCGGAAGCGGACCGGCTGGCGGCCGGACTCGCGGCGTGCTGGAACGGACTGCCGCAGCCCGCCAGCGCGGCCACGGTAAAGGCTGCTCCCGCCAGGGTGACAACGACCGGGCGCTTCATTGCATCCTTTCCGGACCCAGGCTGGGGAGTGAATTGAGCGGGCATCCTGCCGCCATAACAGGGAGTACTTAGCCGATTACTTTGAGTACTATAACCGCGCAGCCCTGCCGTTGACGCCAGCGCGGTGCGCTGGTTACATTCCGTCTTGGCAATCATCCAGAGGATCTGAGGGACCTGGCCCGGTGACGGTCCGGCAACCTGCGCTCGGCGCAAGGTGCCAACGCCAGGATCGATGAGGAGCACCCATGTCGTTTCTGGCTGACGTTCCGGTCCTGCGCGGGTCCCTGGCCCGGCTGGAGCCGCTCTCGGTGAGCCACGGTGCGGACCTGGCGGTCTCCGCCGAGGAAGACCGCGGTGCGTACGGCTTCACCGTCGTCCCGCGCGCGTGGGAAGTGGCGGACTATCTCCGCGCCCACGCCGAGCGGGCCCAGGCCGGCCTGCTGGCGCCGTTTGCCCAGATCCGCCAGGGTGACGGGCGGGCCGTCGGGGTCACGGCCTACTGGGATCCCCGGTTCTGGCCGGCCGGCTCTGAGCCACCTGCCGGGCTGTGCGCGATTGATATCGGCTGGACCTGGCTGGCCGCCTCGGCTCAGCGGACGGGCCTCAACACCGAGGCCAAGCTGCTGATGATGGAGTACGCGTTCGAGAAGCTGGGCGTGGCTAGGGTCGGCTTTTCGACCGATGCCCGCAACAAGCGGTCACGGCAGGCCATCGCCCGCCTGGGGGCACAGTTCGAGGGGGTGCTGCGGCACTGGTCGCCGTCCCGTGCGCCGGGCGAGGAGGGCCGGCTTCGCGACTCGGCGCTGTTCTCGGTCATTGCCGCCGAGTGGCCGGCCACCCGGGCGGCCCTGCGCCGCCGGCTGGCGGCCCTGGCGGGACCAGGCGGAGCCGGGGCGCCCAGGCCTGCGTTACAGCGTGCCGCTGCGCTGCAGGCCCAGGTAGGCGAGCCAGCCGGCCGGGATCGGCAGCCAGAACGTCGCCACGCGGAAGACCAGCACCGCCGGGATGGCCTCGTGCGCCGGAATGCCGAGGCCGGTGAGCCCGGCGGCCAGCACGGCCTCCACTCCCCCCAGGCCACCAGGCGTCGGGGCCGCCGAGCCGACCGCGTTACCGGCCAGGTAGACGACCGCGGCGGGCAGGATCGCGGGGTGCGCGCCGACCGCGTACAGCGCCGCGAAGAACGCCAGCAGGTACGACGCGGTCAGCAGCAGGTTCGCGGCCGCGCTGAGCGCGAGCCGCGCGGGGTGAGACAGCGCGTCCAGGAACCGCGGCCAGACGCCTCGCAGGAGCGGCCAGACGGTCCGGCCGATCTGTTCACGGGTCTTCGGGATGGCCAGCAGGATGCCCGCCGCGGCGGCGATCACCGCCAGGCCGACGAGCACGTCGGTGCCGGGTACAAGATGGAACTTGCTCAGACCGGACCCGGTCAGCAGGCCGAGCACCACGAACAGCAGCACGGTGGTGACCACGTTCACCAGCTGCGACAACGTCACCGCGGCGGTGATCGTGCTCTCGTCCACGTCCTGACGGCGCAGGTAGCGGGCGTTGACCGCCACGTGCCCGACGGTCGGTGGCAACGCGACGCCGACGAAAGCGGTCGAGAGCTGGACGAGGAACCCGCGGATCGGGGACAGCCGCTTCGGTACGAACGCGGCCAGGTTCATCGCGGCCGCGAAGTAGGTGACCGCAGAGGCGGCGAGGGCGACGGCGAACCAGCCCAGGTTGGTGTGGCTCAGCGTGCCGAGCAGGTTCACCTTGGAGAGCTCGCCGATGAGCAGGTACGCGGCGATGGTCAGGGCCACCGCGCTGAGGACGGTCCGCCAGCGGAACCGCTCCAGCCGGGCCACGGGAACTTCGTCGGTGTCCGGTCCCAGCAGCGCGTGCCGGACCTCGGTCAGGCACCCTTCCGAGCTGCGCATCGCCGACCAGCCCCAGGGGGCCAGCGCGAGCGGCTGCATGACCGCGGCGATGGCCTGCTCATCCACCGGCCCGTACCCCGCCCGCAGCGCCTGCACGGCCCGGTCCGGGCCAGCGAGCCGGCCGAGGGTGGCCAGCAGCTGGGCCAGGTCGAGCCGCCGGACCAGCACACTGGCGCCGGGCAGCGCCGCGTCCAGCGAGCTGAACCCGGCGGACGACTCAGTCACCAGCAGGTTCTCCGACCGCAGGTCACGGTGGGCGAGGCCGGCGTTGTGCACGGACCGCAGCGAGGCGAACAGCGCGGTGGCGGTCTCGAGGCTGACCAGGCCGTCGAGCGGTTTACCGCGCGGCCTGGCCATCACAAGCGCCAGCGTCTCGTTCGGCATCTCCTCCAGCAGCCGTACCGACGGGCAGGGCACCCCGGTCCGCTCCGCCAGCGCGCTGGCCAGCGCCAGCTGCTGCAGCTGAGCCCGGGAACTGACCAGGCCGTGCCCGGCCACCACCGGCCGCAGCCGGATCAGGGACCACAGCTGCCGGGCGAGGCCAGACCCGCGCGTGTCCCGGTCCGCGAGATCTACGTCGACCGGGGTGCCATCGCGCAGCGCGCCTTCCAGCCGCCCCTGGTCCTTGGGGTCGGCGGCCGACAGGTCAGCGATGTCGACGCCGCGGCGGGTCAGCCAGGCCTTGAGCTCGCCGGTCGCGGGCCGGACCGACCCAGCGCGCAGCAGCCAGCGCACCAGCCAGCCGACCATCAGCCCGCCGAACAGCACGATCACGACGGCGAACGGGGTCAGCGTGTTGACGGCCAGCCCGGTGAGCAGCAGGGCGGCGGCGGAGACTACGCACCATCGCGACCAGCGCGAACGCCGCCTCATGTCGCTTCCGACCAGGAACGCCACGTAGGCGGCGTCGACCACGAACAGGGTGGGGTTCTTGCCGTGGGTCACTGCGCGCGCCACGGCGCCGTTCTCTGCCTCCCAGATGATCCACGTCACGATCGCGGTAGCGGCGGCGGCGGCCGCGGCGGCCGCGGCGTTGCGGGCGTCTCGCCACTGGCTGCGCACCAGGACGAACAGGATCAGGACAGCGAACAGGAAGCAGCCGACCCCGGCGATCACCGATGCTATGGACGACAGCCAGCGCGGGATGTGCTCGAGCCAGTGCGAGACGTCGTCGGCCACCTCGGTGCTGCCCAGCGGCAACGCCCGGATCGAGCCGATCACGACCGCCTCGACGGCCAGCGACAGGACCGCGAACAGCAGGTCCAAGGGACGGCGCACGCGTACCTGGGCCGTTGGCTCCTCTGGCGGGGAGGTCACATCGGCGGTCTGCTCCGCCTTGACGGCATCAGGACCCGGCAGTTCCGCCCCTCCCTCCGGCCATTTTCTATTCCGGTGAGTTACCCGGCATAACACTCGGCATTCCCGGTATCGGGCGGGATAAGATCTCTTCCTCGTAACGTACAGGGCGATCAAGTCTCTTCCTGGTCAGGCCCACTGTCGCGCTAGGGATCGCAAGAACGACCCGGATACGGCGTGGCAATGCAGATGAGATCAGTGAGGCTGCCCGAGCGCGGAACATTCCGCGTCCGTTCAGCTCGACCCCGGTCTGGCTCGCGTTCCGCGACTACTTCTGCGGCCCAGTTATTCCTGAGACACTTTGAGCCGGTCCCGCGCGCTTGACGACTCCGACGCGGGCACGAGCCGGCCTGCCTTGCCCAGCCCGAACGGCGGCATGTTTCCGTAGACCGCTTCGTACTCGCCCGCCCGTACCAGGTACGTTTCGTGCCAGATCCCGGTCCGGTCGCTCCGGCCGACCCGGCGCCAGTACCTCCGCCAGACCGCAAGATGCGGGTCGTCGGCGTCCCTGGCAAACGCCTCCAGATGGTCGAACGAGCGCCAGTACTGCACGATGGTGGGCAAGCCCATCTGATAGCCGAGCAGCCCCTTATCCGGATGCGCGACCAGATAGTCGAGCATGTGCTTCATGCCTAGGCGGCCGCCGAGGTCTGCGAAACTGCGCAGCGGGTGGGACTTGCTGAACCGCGCCCCGATCAGGAAGACAACGAAGTCACCCTCGATTTCAGCCACCATCCGCCGGCCAGCGATCTGAGTCATGACCCCTCCCCCGAGTGTGGCCTTAGCGTAGATCGATCGCGGGCAGAGAACCAGGCGGGCAGAGACGGTAAATGAGAGCTGTTCGTTTTCGAGGGGCAGGCCGATGGATGTGCTGATCGAGGACGCCACCTTCGTCACGATGGCGAGCCCGGAACGGGCCCGGAGCATGCTGGTGCGGGACGGGCGGATCGCCGCCGTCGGCTCCGCCGAGGCGGTCCGGGCCCAGGCGGGACCGGGCGCCCGGGTGGCCCGGCTGGACGGGGCCACGGTCATCCCGGGCTTGATCGACGCGCACTGCCACGTCTCGGACGTCGGCTATCTCGCGGCGGCCGCCGACTGCGGCCAGCCGTCCGCGCCCGACATCCCCGCTATCCAGGCCCGGCTACGCGAAGCAGCCGCCCGGGCACCCGCGGGCGCCTGGGTGACCGGCAGCGGGTACGTGGAGTACAAGCTGCGCGAACGGCGGCATCCAGCCCGGGCCGATCTGGACGCGGCGGTGCCGGACCGGCCCGCCGTGCTCTACCACACGTCCCTGCACGCCTGCGTGCTGAACACGGCCGCGCTGCGGGAGGCCGGTTTCGCCGATGATCAGCCGGACCCGCCGGGCGGCGCGTTCGGCCGCGACGCGCAGGGCCGGCTCGACGGCGTCGTGTACGAGGGCCCCATGTTCGCGCTGTTCGAGCGGAACCTCCGCGAGGACCTCGCCCGCATGGGCGCCGCGCAGCGCGCGAAGGTCGCCGAGACGGCGGGACAGCACCTGGCCGCGCTCGGCCTGACCGCCGCCTGTGACGCGGATCTGCGCCGCGACACGTTCGCCGCGTTCGCCGAGGCGGACGCTCAGGGCCTGCTCAGCCAGCGCATCTACGGGCTCGTGGTGCACGACCAGGTGGACTGGCTGCTGGCGTCCGGCCTGCAGGGGCGCCATTCCGGCCGGCTCGCCACGGAAGCCGTGAAGATATGGGCCGACGGCGGGATGAGCAGCCGGACCGCGGCGATCCACGGGACCTACCCGGTCCCGCCGTACGGCTCCGGCATCCTGTACTTCGGCCGCGACGAGCTGACCGCCATGGTCCGCGAGTTCGACGCGCGCGGCTTCCAGGTCTGCGTCCACGCCCAGGGCGACCGGGCGATCGAAACGGTCCTCGACGCGTACGCGGCCACGCTGGCCCCGGCTGTCACCCCGGGCAACCCGCGGCGGCACCGTATCGAGCACGGGGGCGCGATGTACCCGGCGCTGGCCGCCCGGGCGGCGGATCTCGGGGTGCTGGTGGCCAGCCAGCCCGGGTTCCTGTCCGCTCTGGGCGACGGGTTCGCCGCGGCCTTTCCCGGCCAGCGCGACCAGCTGTACTCCTTCGCGAGCTGGCAGCGGGCCGGCATCACGGTGGCCGGTTCATCCGATGCCCCGGTCATCACGCCCGATCCGCTGGTCGGAATCCGGGATGCCATGCTGCGGCGCACCGGCGAAGGGCACGTGCTCGGCCCGGGCGAACGGCTTTCGGCGCGGGCGGCGCTGGCCCTGTACACCCGGCACGCCGCGTTCGCCATGCACCGCGAGACCGAGATCGGCTCCCTGGAGCCGGGCAAGCTCGCGGACTTCGCCGTCCTCGACCGGAACCCGCTCGACGTCGACCCGGAACGGATCACCGATATCCGGGTGCTGGCCACGGCCGTGGACGGAAAGCCGGTCTACCAGTCCGGAGCCATCCTCCCCGAAGACTGAGGGCGCCCGCCCTGAAGATTGCGGCCGGGGAACACTGCGGCCGGGGAACACTTCAGCGGGGGAACAGTGCAGCCGGGGGACACTGCAGCCGGGCTCAGCGGCGACGGAGGCGGCCAACGCGGCGCCACGGCCGACGCCGCGCCGGAGCCGTATCCGGGGCCTCCTGATCCGCGGCCACGGGGCCGGTCCCCCCGGCCAGGTCCGCGGACCGCGCCTGTTCCCACCGGCTGACCATGGTTTCCTCGTCTACCAGGGGCACGAAGATGGGCGGCCCAATTGAGTTGCGCCGCCAGTCCATAATCCGCCGGTTGAGCTGTTCGACCGTGTCCCGCACCGCCCGCTCGGAGGGCAGCCCCGGCAGAGCCGCGGTCAGCCGTTCGCTTTCCTTGCGCAGCTTGAGCGGAGTCGGCAGCAGCTCCTCGGTCGATACGCCCTCGCGGCGCAGGTAGTCCCGCAGCCAGGCCTGGGTGTAGTCCGTTTGCTCCGTGGCCGGGATCGGCTTGCCCGTGCCGGGCAGGTTGTCGAACACGCCTCGCTTGTCGGCCTCGATGATCTGCTGGTCGATCCACGAGGGAAAGCTCTTCTCCGGCGGCTTACGCTCTGTCATCCCCTTGCACCCTCATCGGCACCCGCGGTCACTCGCGGCCCCTTTCGGTCCTCCTCTGTCCAACACTCCGGCAACGGAGAGAATGCCTGGATGGGTCCCACTACTGTCGTTAACCTCAAGGGCCATCGCGATGATCCCGGGTACGCCGATGTGATCTACGTGGGGCGGGCGATGCACCGGGGCGGCTGGCAGCTGAAGGCCTCGGCGCTGGCCAATCCCTTCCGCCCCGGCCCCGACGGCAGCCGCAAGGAGGTCGTGGGCAAGTACCGCGACTACCTCCTGGCACGTCCTGACCTGCTGGCCCTGCTGCCCGGGCTTCGCGGGCACCGGCTCGGCTGCTGGTGCGTGCCCGAGCGATGCCATGCCGAAGTTCTCGCCGAGCTCGCCGACACCGGGGCGTGAGCGGCGGACAGCGGCCCGGCCTGAGCGCTATTACGGGCGTCGAGCCCCTGGGCGCCATTCATTACCGCGCACCGGGCGATCAGCGTGCCCTTCTGCATTAAAGGTCTACTAATTGGCGCGGGCCTGCACGGTGCAATTAACGCGCGGATTGACGCCCACGTAGTTGAGCGGCCCGGCGGCCACGGTCGCCGCGATGGTGCCGGCCTTGGTGCAGCTGCCGATGGACCCGTTGTAATAACCTCGCTGCCCGGCGGCGATACCGCCGATGACCAGCCAGATGATAAGAAGTACCGACCCGATGTGCATGGGGCCCTCCCTCAGAAGATCTGTTACACATAAACAGACGGCCAGTTATGCTGGCCTGCTTTTGGTGTTATCCTCGCGCTAGAAAAGAGCGTACCCGGGCGCGGCGATGCTTTACCCCGGACGCGTTACCCCGGCACCTTTTTCCAGGAATCTGGAATATGGCCGGCCGCGTCGGCCTAGGCCACGGCCCCAGGAAACGATCACGGCGGGGAGGTAACTCCGGACCGCCGGGATACCGCGCTGGCCGCCCTATCGCTCATCCCTCCTCGGGCCTTCTAGCTGAGACGACCCAGGCCCGCGTGGCGGCCGTCAGCCGGCGCCGGGGTGGCCCAATTTTTTTCGGGTTTCTACCCGGTCCCTGATCCAGGCGGCGCCGCCAGGCGAGCGCGGCAGCGGCGGAACCGGCCCGCCAGCCGGTGCTGGCCCGCCGCATCCAGTCGCACGATGTGGTCGTCGAGGTAGTGCCGGTACAGCGGGAGCAGGTCCCGGTTCAGCAGCACGGCCGCCGCACTGGCGGCCGGCGGTTCATGACGCCAGGCCAGGGCCGCACGGACCAGCCCGGTGCCGGGGACCCCAGGGCTGGCCAGGTACCGTTCGGCGGCCGCGGCGTTGGTCCCCACCCGGCCGGTCTGGGCGGTGAACAGGAAGCGGATCGGGAACAGCACGACCTTGGTGATCCGCCGGGGCCCGCGGGTGGCCAGCCGCGCCGGGTCACGGATGTCGGCCAGCGCGCCATCGTTCCCGGGACGCGGCCGGGCCCAGGCCACGGCACGCTCCGGCAGCGCGCGGGGCCCGCCCAGGTAGCGGAGCGCGAACTCGGCGCCGGCCACGAGCAGTTCGGTCTGCCCGGGACGGGCCAGCCCGTGCCGGGCGTCCCGCCCGGTGAGCAGGCGCCCGTGCTCGAGCAGATCCAGCCGGTCCAGTGGGGGGAACCGGCCGCCGCGGGCCTGGCCCCGAAGGGCCGATGGCGTGGCCCAGAACACCGACAGCCGCTCGTGCAGCGCCGATCCCCCGGCCCGTACGCCCCGGGCCACCGTACGGACCGTGAGCCGGTCCGACATCCGTGCTGGATCTTCCATAATGAGCCCGAGATCGACATCACTGACCAGCGGGCTGAAACCGCCGTGGGCCAGGCTGCCCAGCGCATAGGCGGCGGCGAGACGGGCGCCGAGCGCGGCCCGGTAGGCGGCCACGGCGTCCGCCAGCACCGCCTCACGGGAGCCTGGGCCGACGGCCCCTCGTGTCTTTTCCACTGGTCACCAAGCTATCGGAGGGCTACCAGATGCGGGCCCGGGTAGGCGTCACCCGGATCACGTGCGGGTAGTCGGCGGCGAAGCTCTTCGGCGTCCAGCCGTAGGAGTCGATGAACGACTGGTACTTGCTGACAAAGGCCGGTACCTCGTCGGCGGACGGCCCGCCCTGGTCGATCAGGGCGTCGCCTTCGAAGATGACGTTACCGCTGCCCCGCCCGTCACCCTCCAGGTGCAGGGACACGTGCGGGTTGGCCGTGATGTTGCGGTTCTTCGGCCCCCTGGCGGCCCCGTAGATCAGCAATTCGCCGTCCTGCCACAAGAACCAGACCGGGGTCGACTGCGGCTGCCCGGACGGGGTGACCGTGGTCAGCCAGATCATCGGCTCTGATTTCAGGCGGCCGTCGGCGGCAGCGTGCTTGGGCTTGTCCGGATCG
>Ga0302235_10000657_pt1 | contig 26744 bp, 28 predicted proteins | sample II_Palsa_N3_3_FD_193577 | JGI IMG/M metagenome (GOLD analysis project Ga0302235, IMG submission 193577) | Peat permafrost microbial communities from Stordalen Mire near Abisko, Sweden - II_Palsa_N3_3 | ecosystem: Environmental > Terrestrial > Soil > Palsa > Peat permafrost | place: Sweden...
CCCGGCCCTGGAGAGCGAGCTAGACACCACCCCGACCGACCGGCTGTTCGACATGAACCTGTTCGATCTCGCAACTCCGGATACTGGCTTCGCCTATAGCGTCGCCAAGAGGGGGTTCAGCTCCGTGTCGCGGCTGCCTCCGGGCCGTGGGGCACGCAGGGAGCCCGGGTCAACTCTGTCAGCCCCGGCATCATCTGCACTCCGATGAGCCGACAGGAATTCGCCGGAGAACGCGGCGACGGCATGCGCTCGATCGTCGCGAACCTTGCTGTGCCGCGAATGGGCACTCCTGAGGACATCGCGGCTGCCATCGAGTTCTTGTGCTCGCCCGCCGCCAGCTATATCACTGGTATGGATCTGCTCGTCGACGGCGGGGCCACCGCCGCACGCCACTGGCCGTTTTCGCGGGGACCTGCAGGCTGAGCCGTTAGCGTGCGACATCGGGCTAGAACAAGGGTTCTATCAATGAGTCGGAGCTTGGCAACCCGATCGGCACCGCCGAAGTCGATCGTGCCGCCTTCGCAAAGCCAAAGTGGCAGCTGCGCTAACCCACCGGGAGACGCGGGGCCTGCCGGTAGCCTGATGTCCCTGAGCGTCAGAGTGTCTGGAGAAGAATGGACCGTCGGGCCGAGATGTGGTTCGGCCGGAGGACCTCACGGTGGCAGGATTGGCCGCTGGAGTAGTTGCTGGAGCTTAGGCAACGGGGCGGCACGCGGATCAGCGTGGTGATACCGGCCAGGAACGAGGAGCGGACGGTGGCCGGGTGGTGGCCGAAGCCGCAGGCATCATCGACATCGGCGGCGTGCCCGCCCGTCCCGGCGACGACGTGGACGCGGCTGAAGAGATCAGGCGCACCATCCCGTAATGCAGGACGAGGCAGCAGCCCGACCGGCCGGTCCCGACCTGCCTCCTTTGGGAGGCTCGCGAGCGGCCCGCGCCTAACTAACCCGTTGCGCGTGGGTCTGAGAAAGACCCTTTAATGCGATAAGTTCCCTGCCTGCACGATTTCTCAGGATAAGGGCAATGGCTGCCGCTACCGAGCCGCCACGGGATGAATGACCTGGCGGCTATGGCCCGGCAGGCCGCCTCTTCCGCTCAAGGTGTCCCGAAGTTTGGTGCCGATTATCATTGGCATGAATAAACGCTTCAGGCGGCCACGCGGCACCGTCGTCGGCGCCCTGCCGCGCCCCGGTCCGTCCTGATTTCCGATGGGAACATGTCAAATGCCCGAACTCGACGTAAGGACCCGGCTCGCCAACCTCGAGGCCAAGGAAGAAGTGCGCGAATTCATCGCGTCTTACTGCGCGATCTGCGACCGTATAGACAAGATCGGAGATCTTTTCGACCTGTTCACCGACGACGCCGTGCTCCGGAACCCGGCCGGAGTTTATTCGGGCCGTATGGCCATCGAGTCCTACTATGCAGGGTTCTTCGCCGCTGGCGTGAGGTTTTCCCGCCATCACGCCGTCAACCAGGTGATCACGATTCTTGAACCGGGCACCGCCCGACATGAATCGTATTTTATCGCGTTTCTCGGCCGTGTCGGCGAATCTAAAATCGCCTTCGGCCGGTATGAGGACCTCGTGGTCAAGCGAGAAGGTGTCTGGCGGTTCAAAGACAAACGTAACGATATCGTCGCGAACACATCGCTCGAAGCTGGCTGGGCTGAGGGCTTCGGCTCAGCAGGAGCGTCCTGAGATGGATTTCGGCATCATTCTCGGCGATATTCCCACTACCGTGTCAGAAAAGGATCACTTCGATTCGATCCTGCGTCAGGTCGAGGCCGCGCAACGGGCCGGCATGAACCACATCCTCATGGGCCAGCATTTCATTTTCGAGCGGTCACGCTGGCTGCAGCCGGTACCCGTGCTGGCCCGGCTGGCCGGCGAGCTCGACGCCCACGTCAGGCTCGTGACGCAGATCATGATCGCTCCTCTCTACCACCCAATCATGCTGGCCGAGGAACTGGCGACCCTGGACGTGGTCACCGGCGGCCGCCTGTCCGTCGGCCTGGGCCTGGGCTACCTCCCCGCCGAGTACGAGCTGTTCGGGGTCCCGTTCAACGAGCGCGGCGCCCGGCTGAACGAGACCATCGAGATCCTCAAGCTGATGTGGACCCAGGACCGGGTGAGCTACCGGGGGAAGCACTTCGCCCTCGACGACATCCCGGTGCACATCCGGCCCGTCCAGCAGCCGCACCCGCCGCTGTGGATCGGGGCCGGAAGCCCGGCCGGCATCCGCCGCGCGGCCCGCCTCGGCGACGTCTGGCCGATCACGCCGCAGGTGAAGCCGGCCGACCTGGCCGGCCAGCTGGGTGCGTTCTTCGACGCCCGGGCGGAGGTGGGCCGGCCCAGGAGCGGCCGGCAGCCGCTGCGGCGCGAGATCATGATCGGCCGGGACCGCGAGGACGCCCTGGCCAAGGCGGTCGAGGCGGCCAGCCTCTGGTACATCAACATGGCCAGGACCGGGTCCAACTCCTACGCCGACCCCGAAGGCCTGATGGCCTCGATCCCAGGCGTGCTGGCCGGTCACTGGGTGCTCGGTGACGCCGGGGACTGCGCCCGCCAGCTGCGCGAGATCGGTGCCACGGTGCCGGTCAACCCCGTCATCACCCGCGCGAACTGGCCGGGAATGTCACCGGACGAATCGGTCGCCTACATCGAGCTGCTCGGCGAAGAGCTCATCCCCGCGCTGAAGGACTTCGAATCCGTGACTGCCCTGGCTTGATATCAACGGGTCAGGGTGCTACCTGATCAGCCCAAATGGGTCTACTTGAGCGTGCATCCAGCGTCGACAGGCAGCATGACGCCGGTGATATACCGGGCTTCATCGGAAGCGAGGAACAAGAGGGCATTGCTGATGTCGACGGTTTCCACCCAGGGAGTCGGAAGCGAATTGAGTCCGAAGAAGAGTTCCTTGACGTCGTCCAGTGTGGGCGCATCGAGCTCGGGGCGGAACACCTTGTAGGTGGTGTCGTTCAGGAGCATGTCGGTATTGACCGCCGTCGGATGCACGGTATTGACCCGGATGCTGTGCGGGGCGAGTTCTTGGGCCAGCGCTCGCATCAGCCCGACCACTGCGTGTTTCGCCGACACGTAGTGCGCCTGGTTCTGGAATCCCTTGAGGCCCGCCACCGAGCTGGTGATGATCATGGCGCCGCCGCGGCCGCCCTGAATCAGGTGCGGGATCGCGGCCTTGCACGTGTGCCACACCCCGGTCAAGTTGACGTCGATCACGTCCTGCCATGACCGCTCGGCCAGTTCCGCCGCGGACCCGTAGCTGAGGATCCCGGCGCTGGCCGCAACGATGTCTAGCCTGCCCAGCTGGGCGACGCCGTCGTCGAGAGCCTGTTTTAGCGCGTCGAAATCGCGCACGTCGGTCCGGCTGGCTACGATCCGCTGGCCGGCCGCCTTCACCATGTGCGCAGTCTCCTCCAGGTCCGCCTCCGTGGACATCCGGTAGGGCACGGTCTCCACCGGTGCGCACAGATCAACGGCGATGATGTCCGCGCCCTCTTCCGCCAGTCGCACGGCGTGGCTCCGGCCCTGCCCATGGCCTGCGCCGGTGATGAACGCGACCTTGCCTTCCACCCGGCCCATCGCATGCCTCCCCTCGTAGATTCACCTATTCGCTGGATACGCCACAGCCTTACCTGGGCTAGCCGAGCGAGCCCGACCTCTCGGCCCGGGTCACGGCCAGCGCCAAGAGCAGCACGACTCCCGTGAACACCGACGAAGCCCAGTCCGGCGCCCCGGCTAGGCCCAGGCCTACCGTGCCCGTCCCGAGCATCAGCACAGCGATGAGCGTGCCCCAAGCGTTGAACCGGCCCCGCTTGAGCTGCGTCGCACCCAGGAAAGCAGCGGCGAAGGCGTTAAGAAGGTATGGCGGCCCGACCGTCGCTGTTCCGGACGCTATCTGCGAGGTCACGGCGATACCAGCGACGCCGCCCGCCACGAGCGCGGAGACGAGCAGCACGATGAACCTGAGGCGCTTCACCGGAATGCCGGCCAGCCGAGCCGCATCGGGGTTGAAGCCGGCGGCGTAGAACCAACGGCCCGCCACGGTGAACTCAAGGACGACCCAGATGATGGCCGCCACGACGACCATGTACACGACGCTGTAATCGATCCCGGCGATTCCTGAGTTTGCGATGCCCCCGAAGAACCCGGACGACAACTTAGGGCCTACGATCTCGGTCTGGCCGGCGACCACGGTGATGGCCGCCAGGAGCAGGAATCCGGTCGCCAGAGTGCCTATGAACGAGTCGATCTTGGCCACCACGACGACCACTGCATTCAGTACGCCGATCAGGAGCGCCGCCGCAACGGTGATCACCAGTGTCAGTGGAACGGAAAGTCCCCCGCTGACCAGGAGCCAGGCGCACAGGACATTACAGAAGCCGAGGTTATAACCGATTGACAGGTCGAACACGCCCGCCGCGAGCGGCAAGACCAAGGCCAGCGCCACCAGACCGGTGATCGCGTCCTCGTTGAGGATCTGCTTGACCGTGGCGTAGACCGGGAAGGTACTCGGCACCCAGATCGAGAAGATGGCGATAAGCAGCAGCCATACATAGATCGCGCCGATGTTCTTGAACGACGCCCAGCCCAGACCTGCTCTGCGCACCTCTAGCGAGATCCCGGTCATGGCGTGTTCTCTGCCGTGGCCGAGTCCCCGGCTTCGGTCCCCTCGGTCGCATGAACGATCGCCCCGTACCTGACCTGGCTGCCTGCGAGCTCGCGGAAGATCCGGCCACGCCGGAGCACCAGGACCCGGTCGCACAGCGCGATCAGGTCACCGATGTCCGACGACGCGATAATCACGGCGAGGCGCCGTTCCGCGACCTCGGTCCGGATAACGTCGTACACGGCCTCTCGGGCGCCGATGTCAACCCCGGCGGTCGGCTCACTCAGGACGAGCACCTTCAGGGCCAGGCTGAGCACCCGGGCCAGGATGACCTTCTGCTGATTGCCGCCGCTGAACTTCGGCAGCGGCCGCTCCGGATCTGCCGGGACCACGTTGATCTTGTCGATCCAGTGGCCGACGAGCTTACGTTCCTCATCACGATGTACGATTCCGGCGGTCGCCATCCGGTCGACCCGTTCGATCGTGAGGTTCTCTCGCATCGTGAAGGGTGCGACGACCGCTTCTCGCAGGCGGTCCGCCGGGACGAAGCCGACGCCGAGACGCTGGGCGGCCCGGGGCGATGCCGGGGGGAGAACCTCGCCGCCGATCGTGACCTGGCCGCAGACGGGTGCGAAATAGGCTGACGCGAGGATATAGGGAAGCTCCTCGCGTCCCGAGCCGAGAACGCCGGCGATTCCCACCACCTCGCCCGGCCAGAGGGAGAGGTCGACGCCCTCCAGCCATCTTCCCGCCAGTCCGGTGGCGGTCAGCACCGGTGCGGACGTCCGATCCGGCCGGAAGCCCCCGGACTGCTTCTGTTCTACCCGGTGACCGACCATCAGGCTCGCGAGCTGACCGATGTCGACCTCGTTGGCGCGGTACGTGCCCATCAGATCGCCGTCGCGCAGCACACTGATCCTGTCTGCGACCGCAACGATGTCGTCTAGCCGGTGCGAGACGTAGATCACGCCCGCGTCGTGCTGCGATACCTCGCGGACAATGCTGTGCAGCCGGTCGACCTCGGAGGCGGGCAGGGACGCGGTCGGCTCGTCCAAGACGAGCACGCCCGATTTCTCCGCCCAGCCCGCCAGAGCCCGGACAATCGCCACCGCGGTGCGCTCGACCGGGGCCAGCCGGGCCAGCGGGACGTCGATGTCGATCGCCATCCCGAACCGGTCCAGCGCCCGGCGGGTCAGCTCCGCCTGCCGCTTCCAGTCGATGATCCCGGTCCGCCGCTTCACGTATCCGCCGCCCAGCGCGACGTTGTCGATCGCGTCGAGCTGCAGGACCAGGGCCAGCTCCTGGTGGACGAAGCGGATGTCGAGACCGTGCTCGGCCGGCACCGTGCCGAGCTCGAACCTCTCGCCGTCGAGCCAGGCCCGACTGCCCGGATCAGGCGTGTGATAGCCGGCCAGGATCTTGATCAGCGTCGATTTGCCCGAGCCGTTCTGCCCGACGAGGCCGTGCACTTCGCCCGGCCTGACCTCGATGTCGACGTGGCGCAGGACGGTACGGCCGGAGAAGGCCTTGGAGACATTCTCCAGCCGCAGGGTCACGGCTACCTGCCCCACAGCTTCGCGTAGTCGGCCTGGAGGTTGGCGATGTCCGAGTAGGGAACCATGGTCGGCGCGTTGCTGCTGTCGACGAACCAGATGGTCTGCAGCGCGTTCTCGTCCGGGGCCAGGGACTGGCCGGCCCTGTAGCGGGCGAAGGTGTCGATGTAGATGAATCCGTAGGAGGCCGAGTCGCCGATGTCGGTAGCCGTCGCCAGGCCCGTGTGGATGTACGACAGGGTGGTGTCCCCGGCGTAGTCGGTGATGATCTTCGGCAGCGGGCTCACGCCGGCCGCCTTCAGCGCCTGCGGAAGGCCGGTAGCGATCGGGTCGGAGGACGCGTAGACGCAGTCGACGCTCGGATCGGACCGAACGGCCCCCACGATGCCGGAGACGAAGTTCGTATCCGTGGCGGCGAAGTTGAGCACCTTGTACTTCATGCTCGGGTCCAGCCGCTTCATCTCCGCCTGGTAGGCCGTGAGCCGGAACTGCAGCACGAGGTATCCGCTCAGGTTGACGTAGATGGTCGTGCCCTTACCGCACCCGAGGGCCGTCAGCTCATCCGCCGTCACCTTGCCCAGCCGGTACGACGAGTCATGCGTGTACAGGCTCGCGATGATCGGGCCGAACTTCACGTCAGGGTCCTGCACCGTGACGACGGGAATGTGCATCGACTGCAGCGTGGCCAGTTCCGGCCGGGCGACTTCCGCCGACACAGCCGCGACGGCCACGCCGTCCGGCTTGTCCCTGATCGCGGTGCCGTACGCGGCCACGATCGCGTCGGCCGAGGGTGCCACCGTCAGTACCTTGACGTGCCATCGCAGGATGGTAGCGGCGGTCACGAAACGGCTCGCGATGACGGCGCAGCCGGGTGACGAGCAGGTGAGGAAGTCCAGCCTCTGGCCGACCGGGATGGGCTTGGCGATGGGCGCCGTCACCTCAAGGGTCGCCGGACGCTTCTGGAAGGGGGCCGCCAGCTGCTGCGCCGCCTGCATGACCGCGCTCATGTTGGGGCCTGCCTGGCTCGAGGCGTTCGAGGCGTTCGAGGGTGTCGCGGCGCTCGAGGGCGTCGCGGCGTTCGAGGTACCGCAAGCTGCGGCAACAAGACACGTCAGCGCGATAACGGCACCCGCCGCCGCCAGCGTCCGTGATCTTTTTGGCAGGCCCATTGCCATCTCCCGGGCGGCTCAAGACCGAGGGGTCGGCAAGTGCTGGACTGCACTCACGCTGTCGGTCACTAAAACCGACGTTACAGTGACTTTGTGTATGTATCACCATCCTGATGTGCGTGAGCTGGAGCACCGGCAGGACGCGATCGGGTCGAGTCGGCTAGGTCTTCCGCCGGCACCAGCTTCTTGTCGAACATGGCGGTCTCGAACATCATCGTGTCGCACCATTCGTGCAGCTCGACGATCCTTCCGTTGCGGACAGTGATGATCCAGCAGTAGCCATTCGTGCTCCAGCATTTCCCGAAGAAGTCGGTGTTAATGGCCTCGAGCCCGCTGTGGGTGCCCGAGACGCACGTCTTGCCGGGAACGGTCCACGTCATCTTGGGGTCGAGGACCTGGTCGAAACCGTCCCAGACCTCGTCCTTGTTGCCGGCCAGGAGCCCCACCCAGCGCTTGACGACCGCCTTCTCCTCTTCGAACATGCCCGCTCCTTCGCTGGGTCAGGGGGGCTGGTTCAAACGTAAATTCGTATCACGGATGCGTACAGCACGCCGAGCGGTTGTGAACCCCCTTCGAACCATACGCCCCTCTCGTCACAAGGGCTTTCTGGCCACCCCGGCCAGGCACCAGAACCTGCTCGGATCGCTGGGCACGTCGGCGGGGGAGTCCGGCCGCCACAGCGGGATGTGGACGAGCCCGGGATCGGTCAGCTCGAAGTCGCCGAACAAACGCGTGATCTCCGCCCGCGACCGCGTGTGGCTCCGCGTGGCGACGCTGCGGTTGAACACCTTGCCCGCGGCCTGCACCACCGCCGGCCGGCCCTCCGCCGTGCCGTGGCACACCACCAGGTAACTACCGGGAGCGAGCGCGTCGCGCAGCGTAGCCACGGCCCTCCAGGGGTCGTCCGCGTCGGCGACGTAGTGCAGGACGGAGACCAGCAGCAGCCCGGCCGGCTCGCTGAAGTCGATCAGCCGCCGGGTGTCCTCGTGGGCCAGGATCTTCTCAGGTTCGCGCAGGTCACCGTCGATGATCGCGGCGTTCTCGCGACCCGCCAGGATGGTCCGGCTGTGCGCGATCGCGACCGGGTCGATGTCGGCGTAGACCACCCGGGCGCCGTGGTTGGCCCGCTGGGCCACCTCGTGCACGTTGCCCTCGGTCGGTATGCCCGAGCCGATGTCGAGGAACTGGCGGATCCCGGCCGCACCGAGGAACCGCACCGCCCGGCCGAGGAACGCGCGGTTGGCCCGGGCGATCGCCCGGACCTCAGGTTCGACCGCCGCCAGCGCCCGGCCCACGTCCTGGTCGGCCAGGAAGTTGTGGCTGCCGCCGAGCAGGTAGTCATAGAGCCGGGCGATGTTCGCCCGCCTGGTGTCGACTCCTGCCGGTACCCAGTCCGGCTCGCCGGCCACGACCTGCCTCCTTAACGGGGACGGCTCGCGCGCAACCCGTTGCGCGTGGGTTCGAGAAAGACGCCTTTAATGCGATAGATTTCCTACCTGCGCGATTTTCTCAGGGTAAGGGTAACGGCTGCCGGTAACGAGCCGCCACGGGGTGCATGGCCGGCGGCCATGGCCCGGCAGGCCGCCTCTTCCGCTCAGGGTGTCCCGGAGTTTGGTGCCGATGCTGGTGGAATCACTAACGACCTCCGATGGTCAGCCCGTGCTGCCGCGGCGGCGCGAGCCGGACTTCGCGGGCCTGGCCGCGTTCACCCTGGATCCCGGCGGCCGGGTCGTTTCCTGGTCGGCGACCGCCGCGGCGCTGTTCGGGCACCAGGCCCGCGCCGCTATCGGGCGGGACGTGTGCGACGTGCTGATGACCGGGCCTGGCCAGCGCGAACTGGTCGGCCACGCGCTGGCCGAGGTCGCGGCCGGGCGGGTCTGGACCGCGACCGTGGCGGGCGGCTCTCTCGGCGAGGGCCGGTTCGCGTTCCGCTGGGAGCCGATGGCCGGGCCGGGCGGTGCCGTGCTCGTGGTCGTCCAGCGGGCCTGGCCGCAGCGCGCGCCGAGCTGGCTGAGCGAGGCCACGGCCCGGATCGGCAACAGCCTGGACCTCGCCGAGACCGCGTCCGAGGTGGCCGATGCCGCCGTTCCCTGGTTCGCCGACGCGGCCGGCATCTACGTGATCGAACGCCTGCTCGCCGCCGATGAGCTCGCCTCGCCCCGGATCGGGCCCGGGGCCGCGGTGCGGCGGCTGGCGGCCCGCCTCTCCGCCCAGATCGAAGCCGTCACCGGCGCTCCGCTACCCCCCGGTGAGGTGACCGTCCTGGGCGCGGACTCGGTTCGCTGCCAGGCGATGGCCACCGGGAAGCCAGTGCTGTCCTCCGGCGGGGCGCGGATCGTCGTCGGCTGCACGTCGTTCCTGGCCATGCCGCTGATCGCCCGCGGCGTCGTGGTGGGCTGCGCGGTGTTCGGGCGGGCGCCGGCCAGCCCGGCGTTCGACCCCGGTGACGTCGCGCTGGCCGGCGCGCTGGCCGCCCGCGCGGCGGTGGGCATCGACAACGCCCGCCTGTATGACCGGGAGCGGCGGACCGCGCTAGCGCTGCAGCGGGGCCTGCTTCCCGGCCAGCCCGATATCCCGGCGGGCATGGAGGTGGCGCACGCCTACCTGCCCGTCGGCGACCACGTCGTGGGCGGCGACTGGCATGACATCGTCCGGCTGCCCGACGGCCGCGCCGCGCTCATCGTCGGCGACGCGATGGGCCACGGCCCGGAAGCCGCGGCCGTCATGGTGCAGCTCCGCACGGCCGCCCACACCCTGGCCGAGCTGGGCCTGCCGCCCGGGCAGGTGCTGCGCAAGCTGGACGCGATGGCCGCGGCCATGGACGGGGCCATGGACACGGGCGCCACGTACAGGACAGGAAGGGACACAGCAGGAAGGGACACGCCCGGAAGGGACACGCCCGGAAGGGACAGGGCCGGAACCAACGCGGCCGGAACGGACACGATGGCCGCGGGAACCGCGGCCCCGTTCGCCACGTGTGTCTACGCGGTGATCGACCCGTCAGGCGGCCCCAGCGGGATCGTCCAGGCTGGCCATCTGCCGCCCGTGCTCGTCCTGCCCGGCGGGGCGACCGAGGTACTCGACCTTCCGCCCGGACTCCCCCTGGGCCTGGGCGCCGGATCCTTCCAGGTCACACAGTTCAGCCTCATCCCGGGAGCCACCCTCGCGCTGTACACCGACGGCCTGGTGGAAAGCCGCACCCGGCCCATCGACGACGGGCTGGCCGCGCTCCGCGGCGCGCTCAGCTCCGCGCTGGCCGAGCCCGGCAGCACGCTCGACGGCGCCTGCCAGACGGTGACCCAGCTGCTGTGCGAGCAGGGCGAGGACGATATCACCCTGATGCTCGCCCGCACCCGCCAGTAGCCCGGCCGGACCTTGATACCACCGCCCGTTCGGCTGAATTTACTGAACGAACGGTGCCGCCCGCCCCCGGTTACCTATACCGCGCTCCAGATTGGGAGCACCTGACGGGGGCATGAGAAAGGCGTTGCTGCGCCGCGGCCATTGCGCGGCGGCCGGCTACTCGGGGGAGGGGACATGGATATCCGATCAGGACAGGAACTGGCCTGGGAGAATAAGCTCGTAAAAAGGTTCAATACCACTAATATCCCGCTGGAATTCTGCCTGCTCCAAGCAGAAATTGCCGAGGCATTCCACGAATGGCGTAAGGGCGGCACGAATATCGGCCAAGAACTGGCGGACGCCGCGACCGGCCTGCTGGGCCTGGCCGGGATGACCGGCATCGATTTGCAGGCCGAAATCGAGGCCAAGCTAGCCAAGAACGCCGCCCACATCTATCAGCGCCAGCCCGCCGACGCCCTAGCCGCCACCACCGGCGAGTCCGGCTAGGACGGGCGCACCAATGTCACATCGCTACGGCTGCAACCGCCCCGATGTCACATCGACGCGGTCAGATCTGACCGTGCTGGTCTCAGGAGCAGGCCGGCGGGGCGGGGGCCGTGGGGTGGGGGTACACCAGCGGGGGTGGTGACGCGCGCTTGGTGGTACGGTCGGCGACGTTACGAGCCAGAAATGAGGAGGGTCACGATGGCCGCACCGCTCCAGGTGATCGCGTTGAGGTTCAGCCGTGACGCCGGTTCCGAGGACAGGATCCTGGCCGAGGTCGACCGGCTACGCGGCCGGGGCGTTCTTCGCCTGCTGGACATGCTCTTCGTGGCCAAGAGCCAGGACGGCACCATCGAACGGCTGACCATCGGTGATGATGAGGACTTCGGCTCGCTCCTGGCGGCGGTCGTTCCGCTGGCGAACGGCGGCCCGGCCGGGTCGGCGCCAGCTGGCGGTCCCGCGGGCTTTGACCCGGCCGATGCGCGGGCTCTGGCCGATTCTCTCGAGCCGGGGACCGCCCTGGCCTTCCTGCTGGTCGAGCACTACTGGGCCGCCCCGCTTTTCGACGCGATCGCCGAGACCGGCGGCACCCTGATCGGCGAGGGCTTCCTGACCTCCGAGGCTGAGCTGGTGGTGGGAGCCGAGGTCGCCGCCATGGAGGAAGCAGCTGAGGTGATCGCCCAGGCCCAGGCCGACGAGGCCAGTGCCCTGCTCGCCGCGGCCGCGGCCCGAGCCGAGGCGGCCAAGGCCGTGGCGGATTCGGAGTGGATCCAGTCTGCCGCTGCCGCCGACGCGGTCCGGGCGCTGATCACGGCCGGGCTGGTGGAGGAGGCCGCCGCCCACGAGGCGGTCACGGCGCTAACCGAAGCGGGTCTGATCGTGGCGGCCGCGGACCAGGCCGCCGCTGACGCCGTAGCCGAAGACGCCGCCACCATAGAAGCCGCCGACGAGGTGGCCGCGGAGTCCGTGGCGGAGTCCCTCAGCACCATTGCCGCCGCCGACGAGATAGCCGCGGAGTCGGTGGCGGAGTCCCTCATCACCATCGCCGCCGCCGACGAGATAGCCGCCGAGGCGACCAGCGAAGCCGGGGCACGGGTCAGGGCGGCGTCGATCACCATGGCCGAGGCCCAGGTCCTCCGCTACCTCCCCACACCGCTGCCCTTCTCCGTTATCGCCGGCCAGCTGGGCATCTCCCGCTCAGCCGCTAAGGAGCGAGCGGCACGTCTCTATCACAGGCTAGGCGTCCACAGCCGGGACGAGGCGGTCACCCGGGCCCGCTCTCTGGGGCTGATCAGCGCCAAGTAACGCGAGCGCGTGCCAGCGTGAGGGCACGCTCCGGCGGTGCCGCCGGCGGCCGGCGCGCCGGGTCCGTGCGGCACAATGAGAGCGACGTCCGGCGCGGCCGCTTCGCCCTGGCGGCCAGCGCTCCGGGCTGAGCCGCCGCACCTGGCCAGATGATGATCTGCGGCCGGGAGGTTGGCATGGCAAGGCATCCGCTCATCGGCTATCTCGTGTGGCTCGTCCTGTTCGGCGCCCTATTCGCCTGGGAGGGCCTCGCGCTGGCCCGGGTGACCGGCGTCCCGACCCTCAGCGACGCCTTCCGCATGCTCATGCGCTATCCCGTCGGGCGCTGGGCGCTGTTCGCGCTCTGGCTGTGGGCCGGCTGGCACTTCTTCATCCGCGGCTGGCACTTCCTGCTCCGGGCCTAGCTCGTCGTGACGCCGGTCAGGGTACTCGCTCTGTCTTTGGCGGACCGTCAGGCCCTCGTGCCGATGGCCGCCGGTTACCTGATCCTCATGTCGGCGCTTGGTTTCGGCCTGCGCCGCCTGTACCGGCCAGGTCGGTCCGGCGGCGACGAGCGGCCGGACCCGGCGCCGGCTTCGCCGCCCGGCCCCGGGTCGCGGGCCGGCTGGGCCACGCTGCTCAGGCAGGTGGCCGGCACCGTCGTCGGCGGGTACCTGCTGCTGATGGCGGTCGTGGTCGCCTACTACTTCGGCGTCGCGCGGGTCGGGTCCGGTTTCCTGGAGAGCGCGGTCACCGGCACGGCGCTGCTGCTGGGACTCGCGGCCCCGGTATTCGCCGCCCTTTCCTGGCTGGCCGATCGCCGACGGCGCAGCTGACCCCACCCGGACGGCTTTCCGTCGAGTGTCGGCAAGGTCGCAAGCTTCCGGCAATACGCGGATACCGCACAGCTGCAGGACGTAGAAGGCGCACGGAAAGCGGTCGACGTTTAGTCCGTGCTGTCCGGCGGGAAGCGTGGATATTTTTTTCCGAATGTTGCTCGGTCGCTTTTTGGACTGTCAGGCCTGGATTCCCATGTAGGCAAGGTGTTGTGCGGCATAAGGCCTGAGCCGGCCCAGCCGCCGACTTAACGTCCGGACCTCATCCAAGAGTGTCACAAAACCGTCGTTAACGGTCAAACCGCCTCATGCCTGTAGACTAGGGGCAGACGGAGGCACTATGCGGACTGTAAATCACGGCACGATGCGGGGCACGAGGGTAGGGTCCGGTCCTGCCGGTGAGCCCAACGGCCGTGGAGCCACCGTCACCAAAGTCGTCGTGCCCTATTACTGCGCGAGCGGGCACCGGACGGCGGTGCCGTTCATCTGGACCGTGACGCCGCCCCCGGAGTGGGAATGCCGGGTCTGCTCGCAGCCCGCTGGGACCGACCCGGTCGACCCACCCCTCCGGATCGCGGCGCTCGCGGGCGAGAAGACCCACCTGGGGCGCGTCCGCGACCGGAGGACCGAGGCCGAGGGCGACGCCTTGATGGCCGAATCACTGGCCCGGCGCGACCACCCGGAAGACTTCAACGTCTGGGCCACGCCCCGCAGGCGGACGGTCTGACCCTGGCCGTCCCCGCCTAGCCGCAGGGTGCAGGGTGTCGGCGAGCTTCGACTGGTGCCGGCGGCGTGAAACCACGCCTAAGGCCGGGCCGTCCCGGGCCTATCCCGTGAAAACGACTCCTGCGCCCGTTGCCTCAGGTGTGCGAGCCTTGCGCCAGGCGCGCCTTCGCCAACATCCCGGAGTTGACCGCTGTGAGACTCTCGGACAGCCCGGCCAGCAAAGTGCCGAGCTCCACGAGGTCGTCCAGGTCAGGCGCGGCGTCCCCGTCATCGAGGCGGTGCTGGGCCTCCCTGGCCGAGTTAAGCGCTTCGTGCAGAGCGCGGTGTACGCCGATCGTCGTCGGGTCGGTGCTGCTCATGTCGCTCCCGGGCTAAGTCGACGGCCTGTGTCCGCCGCGGACGTCCTCTGATCACTGACGGCCAGAATACGCAGAAACGGAACGGCCCGGGCCTGCCGCCCCAACTTCCGGCGACGCAGCGGCAGCGGAAGCGAGGCCGCGGAGCCGAACGCAGCGGAGCCGAACGCAGCGGAGCCGAGCGCAGCGGAGCCGAGGCCGCGTAGCCCCGCGCGCATGGCCGTGTCCCTGCCCGGGGGAGGATGACAGCGTGGAGTCTCTCACCGAGCTACGGGAGCAGCGGACGTTCCGCTGCCGCTTGACGCCTGACCGGGCCCTCCGGTCGCTGGCGGAGGCGGAGACGTTCCTGCGCGACCGCGGGTTGCTGACCCGTACGACCGACTGCGCGCTGCCGAGCCTGTTCCAGGCGTGCCACGAGGATCCGTACCAGCCGGGCAGCCCCGGCTTCGCGGCGTGGCCGGCCACGAGATGGCCGTGGTTTGGCGAGCTCGCCGGGCGCGGCCACCTCATCGTCACGGTTCACCGCGGCAAGAACCTGCTTGTGACCGGTGCGGTGGCGCGCCTGCTCGACCCGATCTGCCGCGCGGAGATCGAGCGCATGCGGACAGCGGACGTCGGCTGGCGCCGGCTGCTGGATCATCTTGCCGCCGCGGGACCATCCAGCGTCGAGAACCTGCGCACCGAGCTCGGGCTCAAGCGTCAGGAGCTGAAGTCGCTGCGGGCCCCGCTGGAGCGGTGCGGCGCGATCATCTCGCGCCCGCTGCAGGTCACCGTAGGCGAGGGACACCAGCATTCGAGCGAGCTGGTCCGCTGGGACCAGGCCTGCCCGGGAACCGGCGGAACAGATGCCGACCCCCGCCGGGCGCTCAAGGACCTGCTCGCCGCCGGCGTCCGCGCCTCGGTCGTCGCACCCGAGCCTGAGCTGCGCCGCTGGTTCTCCTGGCCGTGGTACTGGACCGGCACGCTCGTCGACGACCTAGTCCGCGAAGGGCGGCTGCGCCGGGTGGAGGGCCACGTCACGACGGCAGGCCAGGGCCAGCCCGGCGAAGGACAGGAGCACCCGGTCACGTCCGGGGCCTCCGGCTGAAGCCACCGACCGCGAACTCCAACGGTGGCCAGGAACCGTGCACAATGCCAGATAGTTTGTTCTGCGAACTCATCTCTGGAGTGCGGGAGCGCGAAAGGCGGGGCGTTTTGTCTGGACAGAAAGTGGCCTTCGGCTTCGGCGCACACAGCGTCATCGGCGAGGCGCCGGAGCTGCTGCGCATGGCGCAGCAGGCCGACCGTGACGGGCTTGACATCTTCTCGCTGTCGGACCATCCCTACCTCGGCGAGCGCCTCGATGCTTATGCGTCCATCGGGTTCGTCCTCGGGTGCACGCAGCGTCTAGGTGGCTTCGCCAATGTCACCAACCTGCCGACCCGGCCCGCGCCCATGCTGGCCCGGGCGGTGACATCGCTGTCGGCCGGGGTATCCGCCGGCCGGGCGGGCGTGACCACGCGTCTTATGCTTGACGGGTGTTCGACGGGGCCAGCAACCGGTCATCGCCGTCCGATCGTGCCGCGGTGGCGCGGACCGTACACGACCTGGTACTGGCCGTGGTCCACGGGCGGACGTCGGCCGGGGTCAGCGTTGTAATTGAGGGCGCGCCGGGCATAGGCAAGACCTTCCTGGTCCGGGAGATCCTGGCTTCCGTCGCGCCCGGCGATGCGAAGGTGCTTCGCGTGGCGGGCGAGCAGGGCCGGCGAAACGATCCGTTCGCCGTCGCCGGCCAGCTCCAAACCGGCCAGCTCCTGGTCGGCCCGCCCGCCGGCGGGGATCCGGGTGAGGCTGCGTTCGATCACGTCGACGAGCTGTGTGCCGACGGTCCGGTGGTGCTGTGCGTCGATGATGCGCACTACCTCGACGCCGCCTCGCTGACCCTGCTGCGCCGGCTGGCGTGGGCGAGCCAGAGCCTGCCTCTGGCGCTGCTGATCAGTACCCGGCCCGCAGCGTCTCGCGAGCCGCTGGCCATGCTCATCCGGCAGGTGCAGCTGCGGCTGTGGCTGCCCCCGATGAGCCGGATGATGGTCGAACGCCTGGTGTTCGACCGGATGGCCCGATGGCCTGGCCCGCGGCTACGCCGCATCCTGGGGCAGGCCGCGGGCAATCCGCTCTTCGCAGGCGAACTGCTGCGCGCCTATGCCAGCGCAGGCGCCCTAGCGGAAGCCGGACCGGACACCATCGAGGCCCGGCTTGAACTCGGCCCGCAGGCCACCGGCCTTGACGAGCTGATCCGGGCCCAGCTCGGGCAGCTGGACGAGCCGACGCTCGACGTGCTCGCGGCGGTGGCAGTGTGGGGAACGGACATTGGCGTGGGCGACCTGGCCGCGATGCTGTTCAGCCCGGCTGATGGGCTGGACGAGCTGATCGAGCGGGCCATATCGTCCGGCCTGATCCGCCGCGAGCCCGCCGGAACTTTTCGTTTCGCGCACGATCTGTTCCGCGAGGCGACCTACGCCGGGCTGCCCGCCCCCCGGCGGCGCGCCGGCCACCGGCAAGCCGCGCAGGTCCTCGCGGCGGCCGGCTACAGCCCGTCCCTTGTCGCGGACCATCTCCTGCAGGCGGCCGAGAACGACACCGATACCAGTACCGACTCGGCGCTCGTGACCGCGCTGCACGAGGCCGTCGCGGCGACCCGCCCGTACGCTCCGGAGGTCACCGCCGACCTGCTCAACGAGGTAGCTACGATCAGCGGGCCGGACATGTCCGAGCCGTTGCTGCTGCACCGGGTCGATGCCCTGTTCCTGCGGGGCCGCGGTGAATCCGCGGAAACGCTGATCCGCGAGCGCATCACGACGGTCACCGATCCCGCCATAGCGGCGCGGCTGCAGCTGACCCTGATCCGGTCCCTGATGAACCGCGGCGAAACGACGGCCGCCCTCGCGGCCATCGGGCAGACCACCAGTATCGTCGGGTTGCCCGGGGCTACGCTCCGCCAGCTGGAGGCCGTCCGGTCGTGGCTGCAGGTCCTGGCCGGGCAGGCTCAGCCTGCCGCCGAGCTGGATGCGATGATGGCTCGTTTCGCCGCGGCGGGCGATAAAGACGCCCAGGCCTCTCTCCTGTCGACCATCGCCAGCATCGCCTTCCTGTCCGGCCACCCGGACCAGGCCGTGAGCTTGATCCGCACCCGGGAGGAACTGATCGCCGGCACGGACAGCTTCCGGTCCCGCTCGTCCGCGCTCGTCCTTCCGGCCATGTTCGAGCTGGCCAGCTCCGGGCCCCGGACGGCGCAGGCCGCCGTCGACCGCGCGCGGCGGCTGAGCACGGACGCCCGCGCCGCGTGGGTCGACCCGTTCCTCGGTTTCGCGGCCGGCGGGGTCGCGTTCGCCGCCGGTGACTGGGACGCCGCGGTGGCCGAACTGGACTCCGCACTTGAGATGGCGGAAGAGACCAACACGGGCTGGATATCGATTCCGGTCGGTATGCGCTCCTACATCGACGCTCACCGCGCCCGGCCCGGCCCGGCCCGGGCCCGGCTGGAATCCTTCCGGCACCGCGGCCTGCCGCTCCAGTTCGGGCACGACCGTCCCGGCTGGGCCGAGCTGGCCGTGCTGGAAGCCGAAGGGGCGATCCGGGCCGCGGGCACGCTCGCCCGGACGCTGTGGTCCGCGGCCCGGAGCAATCCCGGCCCCTGGGCCACCGAACTCGCCCCCGACCTGACCCGGATCGCTCTGGCCGGGATGGACCGCCGCCTGGCCGGCCAGCTCGGCGACGAGGTGTCAGCGCTGTGCCGACCCGATGTGTCTCGCCTGGTCCACGGCGTGATCGCCGCCGACCCGGACGCGATCGACGCCGCGGCCGCGGAACTCGCCGGGGCCGGCCGCCTGGCCGCAGAGGCATTCGCCCGTGAAGAAGCCGCCTGCGCGGCCGCCGCTCACGGCGACCGGGACCGCGCGGCCGCTGCCCTGGAGACGGCCCTGGCCGGATACCGGCGGATGGGCGCCGTCGCCGACCGCGATCGGGCCCTGGGCCGCATGCGGGCGCTGGGCATCCGACGGGGCCCCCGGGAGGCGCATCGTGACGTTGACCACGGCTGGGCCGGCCTGACCGCGACCGAGGTCAGGATCGCCGCACTAGTGCGCGACGGGCTGACCAACCGCGAGATCGGCTCCCGGCTGTTCGTGTCACCACGGACGGTGCAGACCCACGTCTCGCACATCCTGCAGAAGACCGGCTTGCGCTCCAGGGTCGAGATCGCCCGCTTCGCCGAGGCGTAATCCGCCGGCCGGCGGGGCTTAGATCCGCCGGCCGGCGGATGTCTCGCCTACCCGCCGATCCGTAGATTCCCGATCATGAAACCACTCACGCTCATCCTCGCCTTCCTCCCCCTTATCGCCTTCTCGCTGCTCACGCGCTTCCTGCCGCACGACGACATCGGCATCGCCGGACTTGTCACGGCGGTGATCGCCCTCATCGTCATCGTGACCAGCCGCCCCATCTGGCCGCCGAAGATCATCATCACCTGCTCGCTGGTGCTGTTCGCGGTGCTCGCCGTCCTCGGCTTCGCCTTGGGGACCAGTGACGACCGCTGGCTGGCCACCTGGGGCGGCGCCGGCGTCGGCCTCGTCCTCGGACTGGCCATCCTGGTCCTGATCCCGGTCATGCCGTTCACCGAGCAGTTCGCCCGGGAATCCACGCCGCAGGCCTACTGGTCCTCGCCGACCTTCAAGAAGGTCAACCGCGCGCTCAGCATCGGGTGGGGCGCGGCCATCTTCGCCTTGGGCGTCTCCCGGGTCGCAGCCGCCGCCATCGGCGGCCGCGTGCCCGAGCTGCTGCTCGGCCTGGTAGTCCCGGTGGCGATCATCCTCTACATGCTGAAGTTCTCCAAGACCTACCCGGATCGCGTCACCCACGAGCCAGCCCACGCCCCCGCCAGTCACTGAGATGGTCGTGGCCTAGGTCGTGGCCACCAGGAGATCCTCACCGCTTGACGGGCGAAGGCCATCGCTCCGACCGGCGAAGTAGCGCTCGCCGAGCAAAGTTCCCGAGACGTGCTTGGCGTCCTTGAAGTCGGCGGACCGGGCTAGCGCCAGCATTTCGTCCGGGGTGTAGAAGCTGATGAACGGGGTTCCGGCTGCTCGCGCGCCCGACTCGGCCATACGGAATCCGGGCCGGTCGGCGTCATCGAGGAGTTCGGCCGGCAGCAGGAACGTCATGGCGAGCGTCGAGCCGGGGGCGAGCCCGGCGATCTCGCGCAGCGTAGCCGCGTTGGCCTCCGAACTGAGGTACATGCTGACGCCGGTGGAGACGACGACCGCCGGCTGCCCGGGATCGAAACCAAAAGCGGCCAGCTGCTCCCACCACGACCCGCCCGCCTCGAAGTCGACCGGGACCAGTCGCAGCCACGCCGGGATGCCGAAGCCCAGCTCGATCAGTCGCAGGCGCTTCCAGGCCTGGGGACCGGGCTGGTCGACCTCGAACACCCGGAGGCGGGCGGCGACCTCCGGCCTGCGCTGGGCGAAGGTATCCAGACCGGCGCCCAGGATGACGTACTGGCCGACACCCTGGCTGGCCTGCTCGACCACCAGATCCTCGATGAAACGAGCCCGGGCGACAATGGCTGCCCTGAACCGGCTGGTGCCGGCCGGGTGCATGTCCGGGCGGTGGCGCCAGCCGTCGTCGGGGGCCGCCAGCTGCAGGCCGATCTCGTCCTCGAGCACGTGCGGCGGCGGGTCGAGGAGGACGTGCATGGCTCGCCAGAGGGCGACCCGCACCGCGGTGCCGTCCGCTGCCGCGGTCTGTTCGTGCGCCATGGTTAGTTCTCGCCCGGGGCCTGGAGGTTCCAGATGCGCCCGTCTGGGTCGCGGACGGTCATCTCCTTGGTGCCGAAATGCGTGTCCTCGAAGGGAGTGACCATCTCCACCACAGGATCGGGGCGGAACGCAGCTGCATCAGCCACCTTCAGCACGATCTGCATCCCCGGCTCTCGATCCTCGGGGATCTCCGCGATGAAGACGTAGGGGCCGTCGCCGTTTCTGAGTAGGCCGGAGGCATGGTCGGTCGCGAACTCCAGCTCGAAGCCCAGGGCCTGGAAGAACTTGGCGGCCTTGCCCCAGTTGCGCGTCTCAAGGAACACGGCCTCGATGCCCTCGGTCGTCATGTCAGGTCTCCTTTTCCAGCTGGTTGCCGTGGCTGTCGTCGAGGTAGGCGCGCAGCGCATCGGCGACCAACGCCGAGAGCGACAGGCCCGACTCGATGGCGTGGTGCTTGACCTGCTTGATCAGCCCAATCGGCAGATACACGTTGAACTGCTTGACTTCCTCGTCGCCCACAGTCCGATGCTAGCAAACTAGTAACCTAACTGCCACCCTAGCGGTAGAGCCGGTATGGTCATCGCCATGCCGGAACAGCTGACACCCCGCTTGAGGGTCGCGACCCTCAACACCCGGGGTATCGCCATCCGGGCCTCGCAACTGGCCAGTCGCTACGCCATGATCGGCACCGAGTTTGAGGCCGGGACAGCTGATGTCGTGTGCTTCCAGGAGGTGTTCACCTACTGGCATCTGCGGCTGCTGGCCCGGCGGATGCGCTCGTTCGGGCACGTGAGCTACCGGCGCTCGACGCTCGGGCCGGCCGGCGGCCTGGTCACGTTCTCCCGGATGCCGGTGTCCGGCCAGGACTACCACGGCTTTGGCGCCCCGCCGGACGCTCCCGGCGTGCCCCGGCACGTCCGGTCCAGGGCCCGGCTGAAAGGCGCCCTGGTGACCCGGCTGGCGCGCCCGGGGCTCTGCGTCGTCACCACGCATCCCGTGGCCAACTGGGACGGGGACTGGTCCCGGATCAGCCGGTTCTACCCGCTGCACCGCGCCCAGCTGGCCGCCCTGGCGCGGGTTGTGCGCGGCATCGGCGTCCCGGCCGTGGTCTGCGGGGACTTCAACGTGGACCGCGATAGTTCCCTGTTCAGCGATTTCATAGCAGAAACAGGGCTGGCCGACGCGTTCGAGGGCAGGTGCCCGCCGACCTTCCGCGCCGAGTATCTCTCCGCGGGCAAGGCACCGCACTGCATCGATTTCATCTTGACCGCGACCGGAATCAAGGCAGAATCCGCAGGGCTGCTGCTCACCGGCAAGGTAGCCATGCCGGGCGGCCCGGGGTACGCCTCAGATCACATCGGACTGTACGCCGACCTGCTCCTGACGCCTTGATGCCCAGCAGCGTGCGGACATAGAAGTACCGCCACCAGGCCGGCTTGGCTTTCGCGTCATTCTCCAGGTTGACGCGCTCCGCGGATACGCGCGTTACGGTCATTGCTATGGCTGGGAATCATCTGGCGGGGGATTATCTGGCGGGGGAGCCGTCCCGGGGGCGCCTGGCCGGGGCCTTCCACGAGCGCCGCTGGTCGGCCAGCGTCGTGCTCGCCGCGTGCGCCGTACTGGCCATGGTGATCCTGGCGGCCGTCCCGTACCCGAACGGGCGCGCACCGCGGCTGTTCGTCGCCCTGCTGTTGTGCGGCACGATCGCGGCGCTGCGGCGCTGGCCGCTGCCGGTGCTCGCGGTCGCGGCCGGGGCGAACGGACTGGCCATGGCCTCGGGAAACGTGCCTGTGCCGTTCGGTTTCGTGCTCGGGCTCGCGGTTTTCTTCGTGGCCTCGCGGATGCCCAGACGGTGGTCGGTCCCGGCCGCCATGGTGGCCGCGGCCGAGCTGGGCGCGGCGCTGCTGTATGCGGCGCTCGCGGTCCGGACCGCGTCGCCGGGCCTGGAGGCCGTGGAAGGCTTCGTGCCGCTGGTCACGGCGTGGTTCGTCGGCGACAGCGTCGCGGCGCGTCGGCGCTACCTGGCCGGCCTGGCGGAGCAGGCGGAGTGCGAGCGCGCCGCCGAGGCCGAACGTGCCCGGCAGCAAGTCCGCGAAGAACGGGTCCGCATCGCTCGCGAGCTGCACGACGTCGTCGCCCACACCCTCGCGGTGATCACGGTCCAGGCGGGGGTGGGCCGGCGGCTGGCGGACCGGCGGCCGGAGCAGGCGAGCGCCGCCCTCGAATCGATCGAGACGATCGGCCGGACCGCCCAGGACGAGCTACGGGTCGTGCTCGGACTGCTGCGCGAGGAGGAGACCGGAACGGCTCCGCTGACGCCAGCCCCCAGGCTCGCCGACGTCCCCGGGCTGGTAGAGGCCGTGCGGGCGTCGGGAACGCCGGTGGAGCTTCGGATGTCCGGGGCGGATCGTCAGCTCTCCCCGGCGCTCGAGCTTTCGGTCTACCGGGTCATCCAGGAGGCCCTGACCAACGTCGTGAAGCACGCTCCGGGTGCCCGCGCGGCGATCGACCTGGCCGTGTCCGCCCGGCAGGTCCGCCTGGAGGTCGCCGACGACGGAGGACCGGCGGGCGATGCCGGGCCGTGCGGCGCCCCGGGCCCCGGCCACGGGATCGTCGGGATGCGCGAGAGGATCGGAGCGTTCGGCGGCTGGCTCGTCGCCGCCCCGTGCGCCGAACGAGGGTTCCGCGTCGCCGCCGAGATCCCGGTCGAAAGGACGACGTGACGACCAGGGTCCTGGTCGTCGACGACGAGGCGCTGCTCCGGACCGCGTTCTCGTCGCTGATCGACGCGGAGGACGACCTGGACGTCGTCGGCGAGGCGGCCGACGGTCGGCTGGCAGTGGAGCTGGCGGCGCGGCTGCGACCGGACGTCGTGGTCATGGACGTCCGGATGCCGGTGATGGACGGCATCGAGGCCACCCGCCAGATCACCGGCGACCAGGGCACCGGCGATCAGGGCACGGGCCGGCCGCGGGTGCTCATCCTCACCACGTTCGACCTGGACCAGTACGTCTTCGACGCGCTGCGGGCCGGAGCCAGCGGTTTCGCGCTGAAGAGCCGCCCGCTGGAGGAGCTGCTGAGCGCGATCCGCACGGTCGCAGCCGGCGAGGCGCTGCTGGCGCCGAGCGTGACCCGTCGGCTCGTCGCGCATTTCGCCCATCGTGTCCCCGCGCCGTCCAGAACGCCCCCGGGCTTGGCGGAGCTCACTGAGCGCGAGCGGGAGGTGCTGGCGCTGGTCGCCCGGGGCCTGTCGAACGCCGAGCTCGCCGGGACGCTGCACGTCAGCCTGCCGACGGTCAAGACGCACGTGAGCCGGATCCTGACCAAGCTCGGCGCCCGCGACCGGACCCAGCTCGTCGTCCTCGCCTACGAATCAGGCCTCGTCGCCGCGGCAGGTCCGCCAGGATGACCAGACGTCAGCCTCAGGTATGACGAACAGATAGCCCGCGCGCCCGATGACGGCGACCCGCCGGCGGGCCATGCTTAGCTGCCATGAACGCCATCGCGCTCGCCGCCGGGGCAGCGCCGCAGCACGTCTTCGGCGGCGGGTCGTTCCTCCTCGCGGTCTTGGTCCTCGCCGCCCTGGGCTTCGGTGCCGTCCGCCTCACCGCCCGCCGCCGCGCCGGAAGCACGAAGCCAGATTCGCCCTGGCCTTCCAACCCGACGACCCCGACTACCCCGACTACCCCGCCCGCCTCGCCCGCATCGCCCGCCTCGCCCGCCTCGCCCGCACCGCCGCCCGCCACGGCCGAGATCGCCCCGTCGGCCCCGCCGCGGCTCCGCCGCGTCGTCCCGTCCCCGGACGCCGGATGGGCGGTCGAGACCGACGGCCTGACCAAACGGTTCGGCAGCAACGTCGCCGTCAACGACGTTGAGCTGCGCGTCCCGCGCGGCAGCGCATTCGGCTACCTAGGGCCGAACGGCGCAGGTAAAACCACGCTGATCCGCACCCTGCTCGGCTTGACCCGGGCCGACGCCGGCACGATGTCCCTGCTCGGCATCCCGGTCCCCGCCGAGCGGAGCCGGGCCCTGGCCCGGGTCGGGGCGATCGTCGACGAGCCTCGCTTCCACGCCCACCTGACCGGCCGCCAGAACCTCCGCCTGCTCGCCGCCGCCCGTGGCGGCGAGGCGGACACCAGGATCGCGCCGTCCCTGGCCCGGGTGGGTCTCGCGGACCGGGCCGACGACAAGGTGGGCTCCTACTCGATGGGCATGCGCCAGCGCCTCGGGGTAGCGTCGTGCCTGCTCGGCGATCCGGAGCTGCTGATCCTGGACGAGCCGATGAACGGGCTCGACCCGGCCGGGATGCACGAGATGCGAAACCTGATCGCGGGCCTGGTCGACGAGGGCCGGACGGTCATGCTGTCCTCGCACCTGCTGGATGAGGTGGAGCGCACCTGTGACGCGGTAGCGATCGTCGACCACGGCCGGGTGATCCGCCAGGGCCCGATCGCCGAACTGACCCGCGGGGCGGGCACGGTGGCCGTGCAGCTGGACTGCGCCGAGCCGGCCCGGGCGAAGCGGATCGTCGACGAGGCCGGCATCGCCGCGGGCACGACCCTGACCGAAGCCGGCCTGACCGTCACCCTGCCGCAGGGATCGTCGCGCGAGCTGATCGCCGACCTCAACCGGCGCCTCGTCGGGGCCGGCATCTCGGTCTACGGCCTGCAGGAGATCCGGACGTCCCTGGAGGACTGGTTTCTGTCCGTCACGAGCCGACTGGGAGACCCGGCATGACCTGGGCACTCATCGCCACCAAGCACCTGGAGCTGCGCAAGCGCCGGGGCCTGGTGATCACCGCCGCGCTGCTGACCACGGGGATCGTGGTGCTCGTCCTCGGCCTCCGGCTGATCTTCCACCTGACCGATCCGGCCAGCAACGGCCCGGCCGGCTCGCCGGACATCTTCTCGAGCCTGAGCAACATGCTGGCCGAATTCGGCTTCCTCGTCGCCGCGGCGGTCGGCGCGGCGGCCGGGACCACGGACCTGACCGACGGCGTGTTCCGCGGCCTGGTGATCACCGGCCGATCCCGGCTGGCCCTGTACCTGGCGCGCATCCCGGCCGGCCTGGCGGTCATCCTCCCGGTCATCGCCGTCGCGTTCACGGTGCTCTGCCTGGTCACCAGCTATGCAGGCACCCCGCAGCCGACGTCGGTCAGCGTGAACAGCGTGCCCATCCCGGCCAATTTCGACCAGGCCGGGCTGCAAGGCTGGATCCGGCAGCATCCCCAGCAGGCGGCGGCCGCGTTCCTGCCCGGCCCAGCCGGCCCAGCCGGCCCAACCCCCAGCTCAAGCCCGGCCCCGTCCGGCGCGGCGGCCAGCCAGCCCATCAACGTCCTGTACGCCGAGTACACCGACGACGAGATCGCCGGCTCCAACCCGGCGGTCAACGAGATGGTCAAGATCGGCCTGTGGATCGAGCTCGAGGTCGCGGTCGGCTTCCTGGCCGGACTCGGCCTCGGCTCGCTTACCGGTCAGCGAACCCTGACGGTCATCGTGCTGATCGGACTCGAGATCATCGTGACCCCGATCCTGGCCGCCCACGTGATCCCCTACTTCATCGACGGCCAGCGACTTGTCGTCGGCGTCGCCCTAGACCAGCTCCGCCCGGCCGCACTAGAAGCCCCGGGCCTGTCGGGCGGCGGTGGTCCTGGCGGCCCCGGCCGAGTCCTGTTCGGCGGGCGCGGAGCCCTCGATATCCCGCTCATGCCGACCTGGGCGATGATCTCCGTAATCGTCGGCTGGATCGTCGGCTGGTCCGTCATAGGCGCCTGGCGGATGATGACCCGCGACGCCTGACCGCGCTGCTGTTCTACGACACGACCGGCCGGGTGTCAGCCGCGTCGCTGGCGGGGACCTCACCGGTCGGGAACGGTCGCGGTGACGGCCACCCGGTGCACGAGATCTGCCACGGGGAGACGCTGCCGGGCTTCGTCTTGCAGATCGGCGAGCAGCGTGTCGCCGCCGGGATCGCCGAGGTCCAGGGCGACCCGGTAGACGCGGGTCCACAGGTCGTGCCACTCGGGCCGGGCCGCCACCTTGATGTCGGCGAAGCCCGCGCTGCGCAGTAGCTGTGGCCAGCTGATACGCATTCTGCCCGGCAACCGGGGGTCGTTCGGGTCCTTCGGCTGCCAGTTGGTCAGCACCAGCCGCCGGCCGGGCCTGAGGATCCGCCGTGCCTCGCCGGCGGCTGCGGCCGGATCGGCGGCGAAGTGGAAGGCGTCGATGGACACCGCGGCGTCGGCGCTGGCGTGCGGAAGCCCGGTACGGGTGAGATCGCCGAAGGCGAACCGGGCCCGGTCGGCCAGCCCGAAAAGGGCCGCCCGCCGCGCGGCCTGGTCTACCGCGACGGGTGAGAAATCCACGCCCATCAGGGCAGCACCCGTTTCCCGCGCGAGCCATAGCCCAGGGCCCCGCGTCCGCATCCCAGATCGACGAGGGCCTGTCCGGGCCCGAGGTCCAGGGCCTGGGCCACGTGGCGTAGCAGACCGGCCGAGACAAAGGAGAACGGCTCGATCTGGGGCGGCAGCTCAGGCGCGGCCAGCTCCCAGACT
>Ga0302235_10000659_pt1 | contig 26653 bp, 24 predicted proteins | sample II_Palsa_N3_3_FD_193577 | JGI IMG/M metagenome (GOLD analysis project Ga0302235, IMG submission 193577) | Peat permafrost microbial communities from Stordalen Mire near Abisko, Sweden - II_Palsa_N3_3 | ecosystem: Environmental > Terrestrial > Soil > Palsa > Peat permafrost | place: Sweden...
TGCACTACGTGCTGAGCGTCCAGTCCGACCCGATGCTCGTAACCGCGTGCCTGGCCGCGATCGACTGTCATCTCTGCGGCCACCATCGTTGGGCGTTCGGGCTCGGGGTGCTCGCCGCGCTGGGTCGTCCCGAGGCCTGGCCGTTCGTGGGGGTGTACGCAGTCTGGGCCTGGCGCGCGATTCCCTCGATGCGGTGGTTTATCTACGCGGGCCTCGCCCTGATCCCGTTGCTGTGGTTCGGTGTTCCCACGATCACCAACCACCGCCCGGACATCGCGGGACAGCTGGCCCTCGAATCGCCGCGTGAGCTGCACGGCAACAAGGTCATCGGCACGATCGACCGCTTCACCGCGCTCACCTACCTGCCCGTGCAGCTGGCCGCTCTGCTCGCCGTGATCTGGGCGGCGTTCAGGCGCGATCGCACGGTGCTGGTCCTCGGCTCAGCGGTGGTGGCCTGGGTCGTGGTCGAGATTGCCTTCGCGCTTCATGGTTGGCCGGGAGTCCCGCGCTACCTGTTTGAGCCCGCGGGCGTGATGATCGCGCTCTCGGGTGTCCTGGTCGGCTGGTTGCTGCTCGACGCACCGCGGCTCAGGGCGGGCTGGCCGGGTTGGATCGGAGTGCCCCTCGTCGCGCTGCTGTGCGTGAGCCTGATCCCGGGTGCGCTGGCGCAACTCCGCGCCGAGCACAAGGACGTCCTGCACGAGCGCAAACGCACCGTGCAGATCAACAAGCTCGCGGCGACCCTGAACGCGCTCGGGGGCTACAAGCATGTCCTCGCCTGCGGCAAGCCGGTCATCAACGTCGAATACGTGAGCATCATGGCCTGGTACACCAAGCTCGACACCGGCTTCGTCGGCCATCGCCCGAACTTCGAGCTCCAGCAGGCCTATCCGATCGTCCTGTTTACACCACTGCCCAACGGCTGGGCGATCAAGCCCTACCACACGGCGCCCTCGATGCAGGCCGCCTGCGCCAACTTGACCGCCTTGTACGTCCCGACGGCCTATCACCCGCACGGCGTCCTGATCCATAAGTGATCCGGGCGAGCGGCGGTCGATTGCGGCGCGCGGTACTCGCCCTGGCCGTGGTCAGCCTGGCCGGCGGCGCCTTCGTCGGCTCGATCCAGGCCGCGAGCCCGCGCCGTCCCGCTCCTGCGGTCGCAGTTCGCTTTACAGCGCCGGCGCCCGCGCTGCTGCTGCGGCCGAACATCGTCTTCGTCCTCGCCGACGACCTCTCGTTCAACCTGCTCCAGTTCATGCCTCACGTGCAGGAGATGGAGCGCCGCGGGCTCACGTTTCGAAATTATTTCGTCTCGGATTCGCTGTGCTGCCCGTCGCGCTCGTCGATCTTCACCGGCAACTTCCCGCACGACACGGACGTGTTCAGCAATGTCGGCGCGCGCGGGGGCTTTCACGTCTTCTACGAGCGGGGTGAGGAACGGCATACCTTCGCCGTCGCGTTGCAGCGCGTCGGCTACCGGACCGCGCTGATGGGCAAGTATCTGAACGGTTACCTGCAGACCCGCGGGGGCGATCCCCACGTGGCCAAGACCTATGTCCCGCCGGGCTGGGACGAATGGGACGTGGCCGGTTGGGGATACCCCGAGTTCAACTACCAGCTCAACGACGACGGAGTTCTCCAGTCCTACGGTCACCAGGCCTACGATTACCTGACCGACGTCCTGGCCGGCAAGGGGGTCGACTTCATCAACCGCTCGGCCGCCGCGGGCAAGCCGTTCTTCCTCGAGCTGGCCACCTTCTCGCCTCACTCCCCGTACACGCCCGCCCCGCGTGACGCGTCGGACTTCCCCGGCCTGCAGGCGCCGGAGCCGCCGAACTTCGACGTCCTGCCGACCGATCCACCGTCATGGCTGGCCGGCCACCGTCGGCTGACCCGAACTCAGATCGCTCAGATCAACCAGGCCTTTCGGCTCCGGGCGCAAGCGGTGCAGTCAGTCGACGACATGATCGCGCGGATCGAGGCAGCGCTGGCCGCCAACGGCCTGACCGACGACACGTATCTCGTGTTCAGCTCCGACAACGGCCTCCACATGGGCCAGTACCGCCTCACACCGGGAAAGATGACTGCGTTCGACACCGACATCCACGTGCCGCTGGTGGTGGTCGGTCCCGGGGTCCCGGCCGGGCGCAGCAGCGACGCGATGGTCGAGAACATCGACTTGGCGCAGACGTTTGCGGCCATCGGCGGCACGGAGAAGCCCAGCGACGGCCACAGCCTGCTGCCGTTGCTCCACGGCGAGCCGCCGACCGATTGGCGAAACGCGATCTTGGTGGAGCATCATGGACCCGACCTACGCGGCGTCGACCCAGATTTCCAGCAGCCTTCCAGTGGCAACCCCAGGACGTATGAGGCAATGCGCACGCGCAATCTCCTGTACGTCGAATACAACGATGGCGAGACCGAGTTCTACGACCTCAGAACCGACCCCTACGAGTTGCACAATCTCGCTGGCAGCTTGACCTCATCGCAACGGGCGGTTCTCCACGCTGAGCTGCTCGCGATCGAGCGCTGCCACAACGGCGCCGCCTGCTGGGCCGCGATGCACGTCGAGAACGGATCCATGGCGCCCGCGGGTGACGTCCGCCTGCGCCCCCGCAAATGATCGCCTAACACCCCGCTGGTCGCTCCCTGACCAGTCGGCATTACAATCCCCGCCGATGCGCCGGCGGCTCAGATCCGCGGCCTTTCCCGTTCACCGCCATGCGCTCCCTCAGCTGCTGGTGGACGGTTGCTTGGTCGCGCTGGCTTACTTCCTCGCCTTCCGGTTGAGGTTCGAGGACTCGGTTCCGGCTCGCTATGAGCACCTGCTCGAGGCCACGATCCCGTGGGTCGTCGTGGTTTCGCTCGTGGTGCTCGGCGCATTTGGCCTCTATCAACGTCTGTGGACGTTCGTCGGCCAGCGCGACTACGAGGCGGTGGTCAAGGGCGTGATCGTCTCGACGCTGGTGATCGTCGGCGCGATCACGCTGCTGCACCCGGTCGACACGGGAGCGCACTTCGTGATCAGTAGGAAGCTCTCGGTTCGGCTGGTCTCAAACCCGGTGTCCCTGCCGGCCAGCGTGATCTCGTTGTTCTTCCTGCTCACCCTGGCGTTTCTCGTCGGCGCTCGCTTCCTCGTGCATCTGGTGGCCGAGGGTCGCGTGCGGAGCTTCAGGGTCGGAAAGGGCGCCCGCGATGTCTTGATCGTCGGCGGCGGCCAGGGCGGCCGGCTCGTGGTGCGCGAGCTGGTGCGCAACCCGCAGCTGCGTTTGCGGCCGGTGGGGTTCGTCGACGATGACCCCCGCAAGCAGGGCAGCAAGGATGAGCACGGGCTAAAGGTGCTGGGCACAACCTCGGCCCACGACCTGGAGCGGATCCTCGACGAGACCGAGCCCGACGAGGTGGTGATTGCGATCCCGTCGGCGCCGGGCACGCTGCGGGCGCGCGTGGTGACCGCGTGTCGCTCGCGGGGAATTCCAGTGCGGACCACGCCGACCGTGTTCGAGTTGCTCAAGGACGGCTCCGGGCAGCTGAAGGTGACGCGACAGTTGCGCGAGGTTCGGGTCGAGGACATGCTCGGTCGGGAGGCCGTGCGAGAGGAGCTCGAGCGGGTGGGGGCTTACCTGGCGGGGAAGGTCGTGCTCGTCACCGGGGCGGGCGGGTCGATCGGCAGCGAGCTGTGTCGCCAGATCGCGCGTGTCGGGCCGTTGCGGCTGGTGCTCGTCGACCACGCCGAGGACAACTTGTTCGAGATCCTGCGTGAGCTCGAGGAGGATCGCCACATTCGCACCGCGTTACCGGTACTGGCGGACTGCAAGGAGGAGGAACGGATGCGCGAGGTCCTCACCGAGCATCGCCCGGCGATCGTTTTCCACGCCGCCGCCTACAAGCACGTCGAGATGATGGAGCGCAATCCGGTCGAGGCGATCCGCAACAACGCGCTGGCCACCCGACTCGTGGCCCGTCTCGCCGGCGAAGCCAACGTGGGCATGTTCGTGCTCGTCTCCACCGACAAGGCGGTCAAGCCGGCAACCGTGATGGGGGCGTCAAAGGCGCTCGCCGAGTGGGCGGTCGAGGCCGCGGCCGTCAAGTATCCGGGCACGAAATACTCGACCGTCCGGTTTGGCAACGTGCTCGCCTCATCCGGGTCGGTGGTGCCGATCTTCCGCCGCCAGATCGCCGCCGGTGGTCCGGTGACCGTCACCGATCCGCGCATGAGTCGCTATTTCATGACGATCCCCGAAGCGGTCCAGCTGATCATCCGGGCGGGGTCGCTGGGCGACGACAGCGGCGAGGTGTTCGTGCTGGAGATGGGCGATCCGGTCCTGATCATCGATCTCGCCGAGACGATGATCCGGCTCTCCGGATTCGAGCCCGAGCGCGACATCGCGATCGAGATCGTCGGGGCCCGGCCGGGCGAGAAGTTCCACGAAGAACTGTTCAACCTCTACGAACATCCCCAGCCCACGCCGGCCCAGAAGATCGTCCGGGCCGAGCACGAGCGGCTCGACCCGAGCTGGGTGGAGCAGACATTTGCCGAGATCAATCTGCTCGTGCTGGAGGGAGACGCAGCCATTCTGGCTGAGCACGTCTCGAAGGTGTCCAGCGCTCGGACGACGACGGTCGGCGGCGAAGGCGCCGGGGTCGCCCCTTAGACTGCCGCTCAGATCATGCCTGCGATTCCGTTTGCCTTTTCGGTCCACCACTTCATCACCTCGGTGGGCGCAGACGCTGGCTTTGCCGCGATCATCGGCTTGGCGATTCTGGTGTTGCTGTACTTCGCGCAGGCCCGCGAGACGGCGTCACTGCGTGACCAGAGCCGCGACGCCGCCGAGCGGGTGCAACAGCTTGAACTGCACGTCGCCCAGCTCTCGCGGGCCCAGCCAGCGCCGGTCGCCGTCGCGTCCCGGCCCGCTCCCGCTCCGGCCGGCTTCTCACGGCCTGGAGCGGCGATGCCGGTCGCCGCGGCGCCAGCGATCACCGCGATACCCGCTGCGCCGGCTGGTGTGGGCGCGCCGGCGCTGACGGCGGCCACGCGGCTGATTCCGGCGGCGGAAGGAGCAGCGGTGCTCGCCGGGGTCGCGAGTGGTAGGACAGATGCGTTCGGAAGCGCAGGCGCGACCGAGCGCCCAGCCGGTGCGAATGTCGGCGTGGTGACTGGGCCGCCACCATCGACCGCCGCAGGCGGCGCCAACGGTGGCGCGCCGGAGCGCGTCCCCCGGCCGGGCGGCGCTGGCGCCGGGCGTCCTGCCGGCCCGCCTCCGCGCCGGCCGGCCCCGGCGCGCACGCGGCGTTCGGGGGCCACCCGTGGCTTCTTGGTCGCCCTGGGTCTCCTCGGTGTGGTGGCGGTGGTCGCCGTGCTCTTGGTCGTGACCTCCGGCGGCGGCGCCAGCCATACCGCGAGTACCGCGGCGAGCACGAGCAACGCGCCCCAGCGCGGCCACCGGACCCGGCCGGCACCGTTCCAGCCCTCCTCGGTGACGGTGGCCGTGTTGAACGGGACCGCGACCGCCAACCTGGCGCACCAGATCGCCTTGCGGCTGGGCGGCGTCGGTTACAAGCAGGGGACGATCGCGACCGCGTCTGATCAGACCGAAACCGCGACCGTCGTGGGGTATCTGCCCGGCCACCGCAAGGATGCCCTGGCGGTGGCCGCCTCGCTCAAGCTGGGCTCGGCGTCCGTCCAGCCGGTCGACCAGAGCAACCAGGCGGTTGCCTGTCCGCCGCCGGCGCCCTGCACGGCCAACGTGGTCGTGACCGTCGGCTCCGACCTGGCCTCGACGGCGTAGGCCGTCCGCCACGGACATGGTGGATCTGCTCGACCTCCCCGATCGGAGCGCCAAGCCCCGAGAGAACGGGATCACGCATGTGCTGGACCGCGGCCTGTCGGTGGCCGAGGTCGATGGGATGATCGAGGTCGCGGGCGATTTCGTCGACCTGGTCAAGCTGGGCTGGGGCACCGCGCTCGCGACCGGTAACTTGGCGGCCAAGCTCGAGCGCTATCGCGAGCATGGGATCGCCGTCGTGCTGGGCGGCACCCTGACCGAGCTGGCGATCGCGCAGGGCAGGCTTGACCGGATGATCGCGTGGTTGCACGAGCTGGGCCTCGGTCATGTGGAGATCTCGGACGGGACGATCACGATTGAGCACGACCACAAGCTCGAGTTGATCGAGCGGCTGGCCCAGGAGTTCGTGGTGCTGTCCGAGGTTGGATCCAAGGACGACACGCGGATCATGGCGCCGTTCAGATGGGTCGAGCAGATCGAAGCGGAACTGGCCGCCGGGGCGTGGAAGGTGATCGCCGAGGCTCGCGAGAGCGGGACCGTCGGGATCTTCCGCCACGATGGCGAGGTGCGGATGGGGCTGATCGACGAGATCGCCCACGCCGTCTCGCCGGACAAGATCCTGTTCGAGGCCCCGCGCAAGGACCAGCAGGTCTGGTTCGTGCGCCGGTTCGGCCCGGATGTGAACCTGGGCAACATCGCGCCCTCGGAGGTGCTGTCGCTCGAGACGATCCGGCTCGGGCTGCGTTCTGATACCGCGGTCGATTACGTGGATGACTGAGGACGAGCGCCGCCTGCGTACCCGTCGAGCATGAGCCTCCGCGGAGTCCTCCTCGCTCGTCACGGCGAAACCAACGACAACCGAGAGCCGATCCGCGTTCAGGGCTTCACCGACACGCCGCTGAACGACACCGGCCGTCGCCAGGCCGGGGAGTTGGCGCAGCGGCTCGTGTCCGAGGGAATCCAATCGCTGTGGGCCTCTGACCTGAGCCGGGCCCGTGAAACGGCCGAGATTGTCGGAGCTCGGATCGGACTGGCGCCACGCCTGGACGCCCGCCTGCGCGAGGCCAACCGCGGTGATTGGGAGGGGCGACGGTTCATCGATATCGAGCGCGAGGAACCGGAGCGCTACGCGGCCTGGATGCGGGCCGGGGAGAGCTTTCGCTTTCCCGGCGGCGAGTCGCTGCGCGACCAGCAGGATCGGGTGACCGCGGCGCTGGTCGAGGTCAAGCGCCGAGGGGAGCTTCCGGCCCTGGTGGTCTGTCATGGCGGTTCGATTCGGGTGATGCTGTGCGCCCGTGATCCGCGCGGGCTCGATGCCTTCCATCTCTTCCAGGTGCCCAACGTGGCGGTGGTGCCCCTGTGAGTCGGCTGCCGGTCGCGGCGTTCGTCGCGCTGGTGGTGGCGACGAGCGCCGCGTTCTTTATCACTCAACATCTGAAGGTCACCACTCCGCTGATCGCGGGGACGCCCAGGCCGGTGCCGGCGGTGATCAATCCGGTGGACGGGGGGACCTGCCAGGGCGTCAACCACCGGTTGATGAAGGTTTCGTTCTACCTGCTCCATCGGTCCGATGACGTCGACGTGTACATCGTGGACCAGAACGGCACGATCGTCCGCACCCTGGCGTCGGGACGGCACATGCGCCGCGACGTGCGTACGCCCGACGGCCTGTTTCAGTGGGACGGCAAGGAGGACGACGGATCAATCGCCCCTGACGGGGTGTACGACATCCGGGTCAGCTTGATCCACCAGGGCAGGTCGGTCGAGATCTCGAATTCTGCGGGACCCGAGCCGGTCAGGGTCCTGACCGTCACACCACATCCGGTGGTCACCGACGTGACGCCGTCGTTGATCCCCGACAACGGAACCGCGGTCACGATCCACTACAGCGGCAACGAGCACCACGGGGGGATGGTCCGGCTCTACCGCACCGACCTGCCCGGCGCTCCGCGCCTGGTCAAGAGCTTCATGACCCAGTGGCACGGCACCAAGGCGATCTGGAACGGCAAGATCCACGGCCGCCCGGCCCCTCAAGGCACGTATCTGGTCGGCTTCGCCGTGACCAACCAGGCATGCACCACCGGCCGGTTCCCGTCGCGGCTGCCGCCCGTCGCCGGTTCGACGCCCCACGCCGGGGTGAGCGTGCGCTATCTCGCGGCCCAGCCGCCGCTGGCGCCGGTCCCGGCCGGCTCGACCGCGCTGGTGTCCGTGGATGCCGCCGGGCAGCCCTACCGGTGGGCGCTGCGGTCGGCCGGGACGCAGACGGTACTGGCGGCTGGCACCTCGAGCTCGTCCTCGCTCCGGGTCGCCGTGCCGCCGCGAGTCGCGGGGCTGTACGAGCTCAGCCTTCGCTCGGGCTCACACCGGACGACGGTCCCGCTCGTGGTCAACGCCAGGCGGGCCCGGCCCGCTCCCATCCTGGTCGTCCTACCGGCGCTCACCTGGCAGGGGCAGAACCCGGTCGACGACGACGGTGACGGGGTGCCCAACACGCTCCTCGACGGCGGTCCAATCGATTTGGCCCGGCCGCTGGTCAATGGTCTGCCAGCCGGTTTCGCCGACGAGGCGGGATTTCTGTCGTTTCTCACCCGATCGCACCTGGGCTACGACCTGACGACCGATTTGGGGCTGATCGATGGCATCGGCCCCAGTCTGGCCGGGCACGCTGGCGTTGTCCTAGCCGGCGCTGAGCGCTGGCTGCCGGACTCGACCAGCTCGGCGCTGCGCGCCTATGTTCAGAGCGGAGGTCATCTGCTGTCAATCGGGGTCGACTCGCTGCGACGGGGCGTGACCGTGGCCGGTGGTCGGGCGTTCGACCCGACCAGTCCGCGCCAGACCGACGCTTTGGGCGCCCGGCCGGCCGGCCTGGTGACCCGCAACCGCGATCCGATCGAGGTGCTCCGCGACGGCCTGGGGATCTTCACCGGCACCTCCGGGGTCTGGCGCGGCTACCCGTCCTATCAGCCGATCGCTTCGGTCGCCGCGCCCGTGCAGATCTCCTCCGCCGCTGGCACGAGCAGCTCAACTCCGAGCATCGTCGGCTACACACTCGGCCGGGGAATCGTCGTCTCGATCGGTCTCCCGGGCTTCGGCTCGAGCCTCACTGGCAACCGCGACGCGCAACAGCTCGTGAGGCGGCTGTGGACGGTGTTGTCGGCCTGACGGCGCGTCGCTGATCCGGGCCGGCGGGGCGCCGAACCGATTGCGCCCCCGGCGCGACCCGTACCGTTAGCCGCCGTGGTGGCGTACCTCAAACGCTTGGTGTTCTCGCTGGCGGCCTACCAGGTCGCCGACGTCGTGTCCAAGTTCATCGCCGTTCTGTTGCTGCCGGTCTACACGCGGTACATCAATCCCGCCGGCTACGGCGTGGTCGAACTGCTCGCCAACGGCGTCATCTTCATCAGCATCATCGTGCGCTTTGGGATGATCGAGGCCTTCCTGCGGTTCTACTTCATCGACGAGAACCCCGAGCGCCGCGCCGCGCTGGCGCGCCGTGCGGTCGGGTTTCTGTTGGTGGCGACCACAGTCGCAGCGGCGATTCTGTTCGCCGCCGCTGCGCCCCTGTCGCGGATCGTGCTCAGCTACCGCGACCCGACGACGTTCCGGGTGGCGGTCCTCGGACTGTGGTCGTTCACCAATCTCGAACTTGCCTACGCGCTTCTGCGCGTCGACGAGCGGCTGCGCACCTATGCGGTCGCCTCGCTGAGCAACGTCGCCCTGACGATCGTGGCCTCGGTCGTGCTGGTGGTTGGCCTGGGCGACGGGGCCCGCGGACTCCTGCTGGGCAATTACGGCGCGGCGACCGTGGTGCTGATCGTGCTCTGGTGGACGATGCGAGATCGGCTCCTGCCGCGCCGCGCGAGCGCCGAGCCCTTGGCGGTGCTGCTGCGGTTCGGTCTTCCGACGGTGCCGGCCGAGGCGTCGGTCTACGCGCTCAGCATCGTTGACCGTTACTACATCTACCACCACCGCGGGCCGGCACTGGCCGGCCTGTATTCGATCGCGGTCAAGCTCGCTGGCGCGGTCGCGATCATCGTGCGCGCGTTTCAGTACGCGTGGCCGCCGCTGGCCTACTCGGTCACCGACGACGCAGAGGCCGCGCGGTTGTATGGGCTGGTGACCACCTACTACCTGCTCGTCAGCGGTTGGGTGGTCGCGGGGCTCGCCCTGCTCGGCCGCTGGGTCTTGCGGCTGCTGACCGCGCCCGACTACTACGAGGCCTACCGGGCGCTCCCCTGGGTGGCGCTCGGCTGGGCACTGTATGGGCTCTGGGTGGTGTTCCTCGTCATCGCCGGGCGGGCCAGAGTGACCACGCGCAACTTCCCCGCATCGCTCGCCGGGCTCGCCGCGAACATCCTCCTGATCGTCGTCCTCGTGCCGCCGTTGGGGATCGCCGGCGCCGGGATCGCGCTGTGCGGCGCGTACGTCGTCATGCTGACGGCGATGCACCTCCTCACGCGACGGGCGTTCCGGGTGACGTTCGAATGGCGCCGATTGACGCAGCTGGCCTTGGTCGTGGGTGGCCTGTCGGTCGCCGGCAACTTGCTGCTGCCGACCCACGGGTTCCTTGGCCTGATCACTCGCGTGGCCGTGTTCGCGGTCATCCCGCCGGTGCTCTACCTGACCGGGTTCGCGCACCCGCAGGAGCTCGGGCAGCTGCGGGTCATGCTCGGACGCCTGCGGCGCTTTTCGCCCTCGCCCGCCGGCGGCGGATCGGTCTGATGACCACCACAGACGGCGGCCATCACGAGGCGCAATCGCGCAGCGCAGGACGGCTGAGCCGGCCGGCGGTCAGCGTGGTGATGCCGTTTGCCGGCGATCAGGCCTCCGCGGGCACCGCCCTGCAGACCCTGCTCGAACTACAGACGAGGCTTGGCGACCAGCTGATCCTCGCCGACAACTCGGGGTCGGCGCCGTCAGCTGACGGCGTCGAGGTCGTGCAGGCCAGCTCAGAGCGCTCCCCGGCCCACGCGCGCAACGTGGGGGCCGGGCAGGCCCAGGGCGACTGGATCTTGTTCCTCGACGCCGACTGCCTGGCTCCCCGCAGCTTGATCGACGACTACTTCGGGGAGCCGATCGAGCCCGACGTGGGCGCGCTCGCCGGGGCGGTGGTGCCGAGTCCGGACGGAGCGACGCTCGCCGCGCAGTACGGTGCGGCGCGCAGCTTCCTGGGCCACGAGTCCCATTTCGCCCACCCGTACCTCCCGCGTGCGGTGGCGGCGAACCTGCTCGTCCGTCGCGCCGCGTTTGAGCAGGTGGGCGGCTTCTACGAGGGCGTGCGCGCCGCCGAGGACACGGATTTCAGCTGGCGCATCCAGCGGGCAGGCTGGCGACTGGAGCTCAGGCCGCAGGCGCGCGTCGAGCATCGCTACCGGCAGACGCTGAGCGAGCTGCGACGGCAATGGCGCGGCTACGCGGCTGGGCGGGCGTGGCTGGGACGGCGCTACGAAGGCTTCGAGCCCGAGCCGGCCCTGCGCCGAGCTCGCGGCCGCGTCTGGCGGGTCGTGGCCCGCCGAGGTGCCGGCCGGGTCACGCCGCTGCCGGGCGCTCCGGGCCGATCGGGCGCGGGCAGTCCGGCGGGGCGGATCCAGCGCGGCCGCTACCGCCTGCTCGACGCGTTGCTCGGCGTGGAGGAACTGGCCGGTCTGACGCTCTCCAACCGGCCGCTGGTGGCCCGTGGCAGCCCGCGGCTCGACAGAGACGGCGCGACGCAGGTCGTGCTGGTCGCCGATCGCTTCCCGGCCCGGGGAGATCCGCTGGTCGATTTCGCCCGCACGCTGCAGCGAGCGCGGGTGGAGGCGGTCGCGCGACCGGAGTCCGTGGACGTCGATGTGGCGCGCGCGCTGGCGGTCGATTACCGGGAGGACGATGGCGCCGCCGCCCGCCTGGCGGCATTGGCCCACCTGGCGGTCCGGCACCCGGTCCGCTGCGCGTCCGACGTCATTCACCGCCGTCTGGGCGAGCCGAGGCTCGGCGCGCTGGCCCCGGCCGCGTTGCGCCTGCAACAGGATGCCGACGCGCGCGTGCACCCGCTTGGCGGCGAGGACGTGCGGGCCGCGGCTCGCCGGCTGGCCGCGCTCGCGGGAGGGTCGCTGCACGATGCGGAGCCATGATGCGCGCCCACGTCGTCGACCCGTCCGCGTTCACGCCGGCCTACGACCACGCGCTGTGTGCGTCACTGGCGCGGGCCGGCGCCGAGGTGGAGTTGATCACGAGCCGCTTTGCCTACGGATCGGTCCCGCCGCCTCACGGTTATGCGGTCCGCGAGGCGTTCTACACGCATGTGCGGGGAGCGCCGGGTTCACGTCTCAGGCGGGCTGGCAAGCTGATCGAGCACGTGCCCGACATGCTCCGCTATCGCCGCACGGCCCGCGCCGCCGCCATCAGCCACTTTCAGTGGCTGACGATGCAATGGCTCGATGCGGACCTGTTGCCGGACCGCCCGACCGTACTGACCGCCCACGATCTGCTGCCGCGCGAGCCGCGCCCCGGCCAGGCCTGGGCGCAAAGACGCCTGTACCAGGCCGTCGACGCGATCGTGGTCCATTCCGAATATGGGCGCGGCCAGCTCGTCGATGCGCTGGGTGTCGACTCGAGCAAGGTCCACGTCATCCACCACGGCGCGTTCGAGCACCTCACCCGTCAGCCGGCCGAGGTTCGACTGCCAGATCAGCTGAGCGGGGTGAGCGGGCCGGTGGTGCTGTGCTTCGGACTGCTGCGCCCGTACAAGGGGCTCGGGACGCTGCTGGAGGCGTGGCGCGGAGTGGAGGGCGCGGAGCTCTGGATCGTCGGACGTCCGCGCATGCCGCTGCCACCACTGCGAGCACTCGCCCCCCCAGGGGTCAGGTTCGTCCCGCGGTTCGTCTCCGACGCCGAGCTGCCGGCATACTTTCGCCGCGCCGATATCGTCGTGCTCCCGTACTCGCGGACCGAGCGCTTCGACCAGTCCGGCGTGCTCGCCACCGCGCTGGCGTTCGCCAAGCCGACGCTGCTGACCGAGGTCGGCGGTTTCCCCGAGGTCGCCGCCACCGGCGCCGCCCAGCTCGTGGCGCCCGACGATCCGGACGCGCTGCGTCAGGCGCTGTCCGGCCTGATCGCGGACGCCGGCGCCCGCGCCCGCCTGTCCGCCGCGGCCCGTGTGGCCGCCGCCGGACCGTACTCATGGGACGATGCCGCGCAGCGCACGCTCGCCGTGTACCGGTCGGTGCTGCGTGGGACGGAAGTCCGGCTCGACGCGCGCGACCGAGCCTGACACCGCCGCAGGGAGCTCAGGCGGCCTGAGTCGCAGTGTGTGGGCTGGATTCCCGCCGGGCGACCTCGGCGCGCACGGCCGGGGCCACCTCGGTTCCGAACCGCTCGATCGAACGCAGCACGTCGCGATGCGCAACCGCTCCGACGCTCATCTGGGCGATGTAGCGCTGGTGTCCGAACAGCTCGTGCTCGAACAGGAGCTTCTCGATCACCTGGTCAGGCGAACCGACCGCCAGCGCCCCGCGCGGGGAGCGCAGAGCATCGTATTCGGGCCGTCCTGACGGCGGCCACCCTCGCTCCCGCCCGATCCGGTTCATCATGGCCAGATAGGCCGGCGCGAACGCCGCATCGGCTTGGGCCACCGTGTCGGCGACGAACGCGTGCGTATTGATCGCCACCTTGGTCTCACCCGGGTTGTGGCCGGCGGCGGCGGCGCTGCGGCGATAGAGCTCGACCAGCGGCACGAAGCGCTCGGGCTGCCCGCCGATGATCGCGAGCGTCAGCGGCAGACCCAGGCTGCCGGCGCGCACGACGCTTTGAGGCGATCCCCCCACCGCGACCCACACGGGCAAGGGGTCCTGCACCGGGCGCGGCCACACGCCGGCGTCGCTCAGCGGTGGCCGATGACGCCCGGACCAGGTCACGTGGGTGGATGCGCGCACCTCGAGCAGCAGCTCGAGCTTCTCGGCGAACAGGTCGTCGTAATCATCGAGGTCGTAGCCGAACAGCGGGAAGGACTCGATGAACGATCCCCGTCCGGCCATGATCTCCGCCCGCCCGCCGGAGAGCAGGTCAACATGAGCAAAATCCTGGAACACCCGCACCGGGTCATCAGAGCTGAGCACGGTCACCGCGCTCGACAGGCGAATCCGCTCGGTTCGCACCGCGATCGCCGCCAGCACGACGGCAGGGGAGGAGACGAGAAAGTCCGGCCGGTGGTGCTCGCCGATCGCGAACACGTCCAGGCCGAGCTGATCGGCCAGCTCGGCCTCCTCGATCACCTCGCGCATCCGCTGCTCGGGACTGACGCCCGAGCTGAGGTCGGCAAAGGTGGCGAGACCAAGTTCCACGCCGGTCAGGCTAGCAGATAGTTGCTCACACAACTATTGTCACTGCGCCACAATGGCGCCGCCGTGACTGCGATCGTGATCCTGTTCTGGGCCTCGGCGGCCGCGTTGCTGTACACCCAGGTCGGCTACGCCATGTTGCTCGCGCTGCTGACGCGCGTGCGTCCCGCGCTGGGTCAGCTCGCGCTGGGTCAGCTGGCGCCGGGTCAGCCCGCGCCGCCCGCGTCCGGGCCGCCGAGCGTGTCAGTGATCGTGGCGGCGTATGCCGAACAGGAGGTCATCGCCGCTCGCGTGGCCAACCTGCGCGCGCTCGACTACCCGGCGGAGCGTCTTGAGGTGATCGTCGCCTGCGACGGATCGCCGGACGCGACGGTCGCGCGCGCGCTGGCGGCCGGCGCCGATCTCGTGCTCGAGCTCGAGCGGAGCGGCAAGATCCGGGCCCAGGACGCCGGGGTTGACCACGCGCGCGGTGAGGTCGTCGCGTTCTCGGATGCGAATGTGGTCTGGGAGCGGGGCGCGCTGCGCGCATTGGTGGCCCCGTTCGCCGATCCCCGGGTCGGATACGTGTGCGGCGACGTGAGGTTCGTCAATCAGCGCGGCACCAACCAGGAAGGCCTGTACTGGCGCTACGAGATGGCGGTCCGCCGGCTCGAGTCGCGGCTGAGCTCGGTGACGGGCGGCAACGGGGCGATCTACGCGACTCGCCGTCAGGCCTACCTGGTCGTCGATCCGATCATGGGCCACGACCTTTCCTTTCCGTTCAACATGGTCAAACGCGGTTGGCGGGCCGTGTACGCGCCGGAGGCCCGCGCGAGCGAGAAAATGGTGCCCACGATCGAAGGCGAGTTCGCCCGCAAGCGCCGCATGATGAGCCACGGCTGGCCGATCGTCGTCCGCGGCGGGATGCTTTCGCCTCGCGGCTACGACCCGTTGTACGCCCTGATGATCTTCTCGCACCGTGTTCTGCGCTACCTGTCCCCGTTCCTGCACGTGATCGCGCTCGTGACCAGCCTCGCGTTGCTCGGCCACGGCTGGGTGTACGTCGCGGCGCTGGCGATTCAGCTCGCGGTGCTCGGGGCCGCGGCGCTCGGTTCGCTCGTTCCCGCTCGTCCGCTGCTGGTCGCTCGCTACTACGTTCTGACCACCGCCTCCCTGGCCGCCGGCCTGTGGGATTGGCTGCGGCATGGGACTCCGGTCGGATGGGAGCCCGCGGAGGGGACGCGGTGATCAAGCGCGGGATGGATATCGTGATTGCGCTGATCGGCACTGTGGTGTCGGCGCCGCTGGTGGCACTGCTGGCCGTGGCGATCAGGCTCGAGTCCCGGGGCCACCCGATCTATCGTCAGGCGCGTGTCGGCAGGGACGGCGAGCTGTTCTCGATCTGCAAGCTCAGAACCATGGTCAGCGGGGCCGAGTTCACGGGTGCCGGGCTGGCAATCTCCGAGGGCGACGAGCGGGTCACCCGACTGGGTGCGCTCCTGCGCCGCTACTCGCTCGATGAGCTGCCCAATCTCTGGAACGTGCTGCGGGGGGAGATGTCGATCGTCGGCCCACGCCCCACCCTTCAGGTTCAGGTCGAGCAGTACAGCGCACGCCAGCGGGGTCGCCTGGCGGTGAAGCCGGGAATCACCGGTTGGGCTCAGGTCAACGGCCGTGCGTCACTGCCCTGGCCAGAGCGGATCGAGTTCGACCTCTGGTACGTCGAGCACCGCTCGCTCAGGCTCGACCTGCGGATCCTGGCGCGGACCGTGCAGATGGTGCGCAGCGGACACGGGATCTACAAAGGCGAGACGGGCGGATGGCTCGGACCGACGTAGGCGTGCTCCTGACCGGTGTCGGCAAGCGCTACGACATCGTCGCGGCGTTTGCCCAGCACGCGACGGTGGTGGCGGCCGATCCCAATCCGCTGGCGCCGGCCCAGTACGCCGCCCACCATCGCTGTGCCGTGCCGCGGTTCGACGACCCCGCGTACGTGCCCGCGCTGCGCGGGTTGTGCGAGCAGCACAACGTCGGCGCGGTGGTGCCGCTCACGGATCTGGACATCGAGGTGTTGGCGCACGCACGCACGGTCGGTCAATTGCCGGCGTTCGTGCCCGATCCGGAGATTGCGCGCGGCACCTTCGATAAGTACGAGGCCCACCTGATGCTGCAGCGGCTCGGCCTCCCCTCGCCGCCGACGGTGTTGCCCGGGGAGCCGGTGTCGAGCTACCCGGTGATGGTCAAGCCGAGGCAGGGATCTGGCGCGCGCTCGATCCACCGTGCCGCCGACCGCCGGGCGGCGGAGTTCTTCGTCGACTACGTCAACGAGCCGACGATGGTGCAGCGCTTGATGGACGGCCCCGAGTTCTCGATCGACTGTCTGTCGGACCTGCGGGGACGGTGCCTGAATGCGATTCCACGCACGATGATCGAGTCCCGGGGCGGCGAGTCGATCAAAGGCACCGTGATCGCCGATGCAGAGTTGATCGCGCTCGGCCAGCGGGTGGTGCAGGCACTCGGGGTACGGGGACCCTGCACCGTGCAGGTCTTCCGTGACCGCGAGATCGGGCTGGCGATCACCGACGTCAACACCCGTTTCGGCGGGGCGTTTCCCGCTCCGATGTACGCCGCTCTGCCCGGACGCACCTACCCGGAGCTGATCGTTCGGATGGCCCGGGGGGAGGAAATCGAGCCACACGTCGGTGACTTCCGCGCCGGGATCAGCTTTACCCGCTACTTCTGGCAGCTCGAGCTCGACGAGCACATGACCCCCACGGGCCGCGACATCGTGCGGCCCCCCGGCCCCCCGGCCCCCCGCTAACGTGGGATCGGCTCGCGCCGATCCCATTGGGTGATAGCCCAGAGGGCAATCACCCGGTGCCGGCGCGGCGCCGGCGCGCCGGCGCGGCGGCCGACTCGGCCCAGCAGTCGTCGACGAAGTCCGCTATCTGCCCGGTCAGGCGCTCGGGGTTCAGGCGCAGTTCGATGATCGAATCGGCGCCGATCAACCGTCCCTGCGGAAGCTCGGAGGCGAGCATGTCCGCGTCGGAGAATGGATGCACGGGATCGCGCGGATGGCCGATCACGAGCGCCGGCGCGGTGAACGTGCGGCGTTCGGTGCGGTGCGGGGCCGTGCGGCCAAAGATGATGCCTTGGAGGACCGCACCGCTCGGTCCCGGGGCCTGAGCGAGACAGTCGAGCCACATTCCGACCAGGAAGGGCAGCCCTCGCTGCGGCACGGCCCGGGCGCCTAGTGCGATCGCGCGCATCACCGGCTCGCCAAACGTGAGCGCGAACAGCAGTGGCGTGAACACCGCCGCGCACGCCGGAATCGCGTTGTCGAGCACGGGCATCTCCAGGATCATGCCGCGCAGGCGCTCGGGTGCGAGCGAGGCCACCTCGAGGGTGATGTTGGCCCCCAGCGACGTGCCGCCGACGACCGCCTGCTCGAGCTCCAAGTGATCGAGCAGCGCGACGGTCTGCTTGGCGAACGCGGGCATCCCGTACCGCCACATATCCCGCGGACGGTCGGAGTCGCCGTGACCGAGCGGGTCGAAGGTCACCACCCGGTTGCCCCGGGCCGCGAGTGAGCGGGCAAGCGGGACCTGCATCTTCTGCGAGAGCAGCAGGGCCGGCATCAGGACGGTCGTGTGTGGGCCGTCCCCGTAGACGTCGTAAGCCAGCTGCTGACCGTCGTGACCGAAGTGAAGCACCGCTATCGCAGGATAGTCATCTGGCCGATACCGTCTTATCGGTCACCGAACCAACGGAGGAGAGCTGTTTTCATGGCGAAAGCCCCACGGTCACTGGTCGGCCAGGTCGTCGCAATCACCGGCGGGGCCCGCGGAATCGGCCGCGCGACCGCCGCGGCTCTGATCACCCGGGGTGCCCGGGTCGCGATCGGCGACATCGACGCGCCTCGAGCCAGGCACACGGCGGACGAGCTGGGCGGCGGCGCCGTCGGCCTGGCGCTCGACGTCACCGATCCGGCCAGCTTCGAGGCCTTTCTGCAGGAGGTGGAGACGCGGCTCGGGCCCCTCGACGTCCTCATCAACAACGCCGGGATCATGCCGATCGGAGCGTTCGTGGAGGAAACCGACGCGACCGCCGGCCTGATGGTCGATATCAACCTCAACGGCGTGATCTTCGGATCGAAGCTGGCCCTCAAGCGCTTCCTGCCGCGTGGTCGCGGGCATCTGGTCAACATCGCCTCGACCGCGGGCAAGGTCGGATTCCCCGGTGGCGCCACCTATTGCGCCACCAAGCACGCCGTGGTCGGGCTCAGCGAGGCGATCCGGGCGGAGCTTCGCGGCACCGACATCGGCATCAGTCTCGTGATGCCGGTGGTGGTCAAGACCGAGCTGGGGTCGGGTTTGGCTGAGGCTCGCGGGTTCAAATCGGTCGAGCCCGAGGATGTGGCCAATGCCATCGTGCAAGCGCTCCAGACTGGCCGGTTCGAGGTCTTCGTACCGCGATCATTCGCCGTCCTGGTGCGGGCTCAGGCGCTCGCCCCGCGCCAGGCAATTGACCTGATCGGGCGGCTGCTCAAGGGCGATCGGGTGCTTGCCCATCCCGACCATGTCGTCCGGGCCGCCTATGAGGCTCGGATCGCCGAGACGATCGCGGCGGTGGCCACCGAGTCCGCTGACCTCGCTCCGGCGCCGGGGCGCGAGCGCGAGGCGGTTTAGGCTGAGAGCCTGCCCGCGATCGCCGGGCCGGCATCGGAGACAACCGAGATCTCGATCGTGCCGGCGCGAGCCCAGTCAGGCTGCATGGGCCGGTGCTCATGTGGTGAGCGTGAGACCAGCGCAGCGAGCCGCCTGCGCGGCGTTCTGCGTGTGGCTCGGGAACACCTGCCAGCCGTAGGAATGGGGGTACATGTTCACGATCGGTTGGGGGTGCAGCGCCTCGGCCCTGGCGCTGAAGTAGAGCTGGCCGACATTGCTGCCCAGATACCAAGCGAGGATGCTCTGGAAGGCGATCGGAATGTTCGGTTGCCCGCAGGCGAGGATCCGAGCGGGGGTGAGACGCGCGACGACACCGGACAGCAGGTCGATCTCATGTGTGCGCGCCCGCTGGTCCTGCAGGTCGGCACGCTCGAGGCGCAGCCGGGAGCGGGCGGCCGGCAGCAATGACCCGGCGAACACGACCAGCACGAAGACCGTTGCGCAGCTGCCCAGGGCGGGCGAGGCTCGGGGTAGGACGCGCGCGACGACGCCCGGGCCGTCATGGATCACGCGTCCGACGAACACACCCGCCAACACGCACGCGCCCGCGCCCGCCTCGTACATGTAGCGCGGCACGGCCGGCCAGCCGTGCAGGGCGAATGCGGCCTCGACCAGCACCCAGAGCGCGACGCCGGCCGCCAGCATCAGCACGGCACGGTCCCGGCGGAGGATCGCCAGAATGGTCGCGATCAGCGCGGCGATCTTGATCGACGCGGCATTCAGTCCGAGGAAGCGGCCGAACGTCCCGGAGATCTTGTTGCCGTGCAGCTCGCGCGGGGAGCGCTCGGCCAGCGAGGCGGCCGAGAACGGGCTCTTCGAGGTGAGCGCCGGGATGCCAAACCACAGCAGCGGGATGGCCACGATCCCCGCGATGATCTGCTGACGCATCGCGGGATGCCTGCGCCACGCCCACAGCGAATACAGACCCAGGAACGGCCAGGCCTCGGGCCGGCCGAGGGAGGCCAGCACCCACATCCAGAGGGCCCACCGGAACCGGCCGCACAACTGGCAGTCGACGGCGGCCAGGCATAGCGAGACGATCATCGTGTCGGACTCGGCGCTGAGAATCGAATGGCTGTAGTCCGAGATGCCGAGCAACGCAACTCCGGCGACGAGCCCGGCCGCGTAGGCGGCGTAGCGGCGCTCCGGCGCCGCGTCGACGAGACGGAATGCGAGTCGCCAGGCGAACACGACCCCGCTGAGCGAGATCGCCACCGCGGTGATCATCCACAGCCACAGCGCGTAGTGCCCGACGACGGCAAACGGAACCGTGAACAGGAACGGCAACGGCTTCCACGACGGAGCACCGTTGGTGTCGAGCTTCAGATGCACCGTCAGGTGCCCCCAGACGAGCCAGCCATAGGGGTCGTAACCGGGGCGAGCACGCGCCCACAGCACCACCAACGTCGAAATCAGCAGCAAGCCGACGGCGCCGAGCGGCCAGCGATAGCTGGAGACGAACTGGGCGACGGACTGACGCCGGTTGGGGGCCGGCTTCGAGGCGAGGAGCGGCTGGATCGGCGGCGGTGCTTGGAGGGTCTGCTCGGTCACGAGGGGGAGGACATGGCAGCAAATGCTGCTCGGTCACGAGAGGTGACGAACGTAGCAGCAGAGCGCCGCGAGGGCCGCCACCGGCGCCGAACGTACCAGTCGCGGAGGGCCCACTGCGCCCACGGAGCGACGATTCGGCGTAACAATCGCGTAACCTTCCGCCTCGTCCGGCCTACTTCCGTTTGGCCGGTCGGCTATTCTCGGGCGCTCGCAGGTCAGCGATCGTTCAGTTCGGCCGATTGGCGAGTTCGTTCAGTTTGGCCGATTGACGGGCCGCCCCAGTAGGCCGAGAACGCTGAAGGTCCCAATCGAGTGAAGGTATTGGAGCGTCTGCATGCAGATCTTGGTTCTAGGCGGTGACGGGTATCTCGGGTGGCCCACCGCGTTACATCTCTCCGCGCTTGGTCACGAAGTGGCCGTCAGCGACAATTTCGCCCGGCGTGGCTACGACGTGGAGATGGGGGTCGAGAGCCTGGTTCCGATCGCCACGCTCGACGAGCGCCTGACCGCTTGGGCGGATATCAGCGGCAAGACGATCAAGAGCTACATCGGCGATCTCTGCGACGCGAGCTTCGTCCATGCGATGGTGCGGGACTTTCATCCGGACACGATCGTGCATTTCGCCGAGCAGCGCGCGGCGCCCTATTCGATGATTTCCCAGGCGCACGCTGTCTACACCCAGACCAACAACGTGGTCGGCAACCTCAACGTGATGTACGCCATCGCCGACGTCGACCGCGACATTCACCTGGTCAAGCTGGGGACGATGGGTGAGTACGGCCAGCCCAACATCGACATCGAGGAGGGGTGGCTCGAAGTCGAGCACAACGGCCGCAAGGACCGGATGCTCTATCCCAAGCGTCCGGGATCGTTCTACCACCTCTCCAAGGTCCACGACAGCCACAACATCGAGTTTGGCTGCCGGATCTGGGGCATGCGCGCCACCGACCTCAACCAAGGCGTCGTCTACGGCGCAGATACGGCTCAGACCAAGCTCGATTCGCGGCTCGCGACGCGCTTTGACTATGACGGCGTGTTCGGCACGGTGCTCAATCGGATGGTCATCCAGGCCGTGCTCGGGCATCCGCTCACGGTCTACGGCAACGGTTCGCAGACACGGGGCCTGATCAACATCGTCGACACGGTCGAGTGCATCCGCATCGCCTCTGAGTTCCCGGCCGACCGCGGCGAGTTCCGCGTGTTCAATCAGATGACCGAGACGCTCTCGGTGCGCGAGATCGCCGAGACGATCGCCGAGGAGTACCCGGGCGATTGCACGGTGGAGCAGGTCGAAAATCCGCGCGTCGAGATCTATGACCACTACTACAACGTCAAGCACCGCGCCCTCGAGGACCTCGGTCTGGAGCCGACGCTGTTGAGCATGACGCTGATCGACCACCTGTTCGAGGTCGTGGAGCGCTACAAGGACCGCGTCGACAGCGCGGCGATCATGCCCACGGTGCGCTGGACGGAGACCACCAGCGAGTTGCCGCAGACGGCGAGCGAGTTGCCGCGGACGGCGAGCGAGCTGGCGCAAACGAAGTGAGCAGCTCCGCAGCGGGAGGGATGGGCGGGCGCCGGATCCTTGTCACCGGAGGATCCGGATTTATCGGCCGCTACGTTGTCTCAGTGCTCACGGCCGACGGTGCGCAGGTTCGCGTCGTCGACCTCAAGCCTCATCCTGATCCGTCGGTCGAGATCGTCGTCGGGGACCTCGGCGATCCGGAGGTTCTGAGCGCCTCGTTCCAGGGCGGCGTTGATTCGATCGTCCACCTGGCCGCCGTGACCTCCGTGCTGCGCTCGCTCGAGCAGCCGGAGCTCACCTACCGGACCAACGTCGCCGCGACGGCAGGGCTGCTCGAGGCGGCGCGCAGTGCGGGTACCACGTCGTTGGTGTTCGCGTCGACCAACGCCGTGACGGGACCGATGCAGGCCCCGACAATCTCTGAGGCCGCGACGCTACAGCCGCTCACGCCGTATGGGTCAACCAAGGCGGCGGCAGAAATGCTGATGTCCGCCTACACGGCCTCCTACGGGCTGCGCTGCACCCGTCTGCGGCTGACCAACGTGTATGGGCCGGGGATGCAGGCGAAGGACAGCATCGTCGCGCGGCTGATGCGGGCGATTCGGTTGGGGACGACATTCGAGGTCTACGGTGACGGGCGTCAGGTCCGTGATTACGTGCACGTCAGCGACGTCGTGGCGGCCGCCCGCCTGGCTCTGCTCAGCGAGGACTGGCACGGTCCGGTGGTGATCGGCACGGGAACCTCGCTGTCCGTGCTCGATGTTCTCGAGGCGGTGCGAGCGGTGAGCGGGGCGGAGCTGCCCGTGCGCCACGGACCGGCCAAGCCTGGCGAGATGCCGGCCGTGATCGTCGATCCGAGCCGCGCGAAGAGCCGCGGATGGGCGCCGCGCTTCAACTTTGCCGAGGGACTCGCCGGCGTATGGGATGAGTGGTCAAAGGCGGATATCCAACCCGCTCCCGAGGTTCTCGGAGCGGCGCGGTGACACTCACCCATCCGCAGCCGTTCTCGCTGGAACTGGAGCTCGCGGGGCTCGAACCCGTCGAGCGCGCCGCCGCCGCCGTCTTTCTCGCCGCTCACCCTCCCGGCGTGGGTGCACCGCTGGCGGTGGTGATCCCCGCCTACAACGAGGAGCCGACCGTCGCCGAGGTGATCGCCGAGATTCCCTCCGCCGCCGCGGGGCTGCAGGCCGAGGTGATCGTCGTCGTCGACGGTGCCAACGACGCCACCGCCGCGCAGGCGGCATCGTCCGGTGCGCTCGTCTGCGACGTCGCCGTCAACCGGGGTCAGGGCGCGGCGCTACGACTCGGATACTGGCTGGCGCGGGTCCGGGGCGCCCAGGTGATCGCCACGATCGACGCCGATGGCCAATACGAACCGCTCGAACTGGCCCGGGTGATCGAGCCGATCCTCGCCGGCGAGGCGGATTTCGTATCCGGATCCCGTCGCCTGGGCAGCGAACTGACGACCGATGCCGTCCGCCATGCCGGAGTGATCGCCTTCGGCGCCCTGATCAGCATCCTGGTTCGCCACCGCATCACCGATCCGGCCTGCGGGCTACGGGCGATGCGGGCGGAAGTGACGGCCGCGGTCACCCTCGAGCAGCCTCAATACCAAGCCTCCGAGCTGATGATCAGCGCCGCGCTCAACGGCTTCAGACTGACCGAGGTGCCCACCACGATGCGGGACCGCGGAGCTCACGCCACCACGACCAAGAAGGGTGGGAACTTCGGCTACGGGGTGCGGTTCGCCCGCGCGGCCATCCACACCTGGCGCCGGGACCGCAACGCCGCGCGTACGCGGCTGCGGCCCGCGAACACCCAGTGCTCGTAGACGGCGAACTTGAGTGCGAACAGCACCCCCTGAACCGCGACGTATGACGCGGTCACCAAGATCACCCGCACGCCGTGGTGGGCGGGGATCGACTGGACGCGCGCGTTGGTCCACGCCGTGGCCGCTGAGGAAGCGATCAGCGCGGCCACCGAGACGGCGATGTAGCCGATGATCTCGCGGCCAAACGACACCCGGCCCTTGACCCCCCATGCCCAGCGCCGGTTGAGGATCCAGTTCGGTACCGCCCCGGCGACGAACGCTGCTATCGAGCACGCTGTCGTGCCCACGCCGACGACGTAGAGGGCGGCGAACACCACGACGCTGGTCACCAAGGCGATGATCGATCCGATGGTGTATCGGGTCACGCGGCCGGCTTTGGCCGAGTTCCGCAGACCCCGAATACGTTCAGAGAACACAGAACGATCCTACCGATTCGGCGTCTGCCGGCCGAGGTGGACGATACGGTGACTTTATGGTGCGCATACAAACGGCCGCAGAGGAGATCGTCCTCGACGACGACCTCGTGATCGCTGCCGATAACGCCCTCGTGCTGGACAAACTTCCTGCTGCAGCGTTCGACCTGATCTACCTGGATCCTCCGTTCAATACGGGCCGCGCTCAGTCTCGCCGCACGCTGTCGGTAGCCGCCGACCCGAACGGCGGCCGGGTCGGCTTCGGGGGTCGGCGCTACACATCCCAGCTCCTGCGGTCGCTCAGCTACGACGACGAGTTCGCCGACTACCTCGCCTTCCTGCACCCGCGGCTGCAGCGAATCAGGATGCTGCTAGCCCCGCACGGCACGCTCTACTTCCACATCGACTGTCGCGAGGCTCACTACTGCAAGCTGCTGCTGGACGAGATCTTCGGTCGGGACGCATTTCTCAACGAAATCATCTGGGCTTACGACTACGGCGCCAAACCACGCCGTCGCTGGCCGGCCAAGCACGACACGATCCTGGTCTACGTTCGCACTCCCGGCGGGCACCATTTCGATGCCGACGCGGTCGAGCGTGAGCCCTATATGGCACCCGGGCTGGTGAGCGCGGACAAGGCCGCCCGCGGAAAGCGGCCCACCGACGTCTGGTTCCACACGATCGTCCCCACCAACGGCCGCGAGAAGACCGGCTACCCGACCCAGAAGCCCGAGGGCGTCCTCCGGCGTCTGGTCGCCGCATCGTCGCGGCCGGGCGGCTGGTGCCTGGATCCATTCGCCGGTTCGGGAACCCTGGGCGCCGTGTGCCAAGCGCTCGGCCGGCGCTTCGTCCTCGTCGACGAGAGTCCGGTCGCGATCGAGGTGATGCGCACCCGGCTCACCTCCGATCGGCAGGAAACCCTGCTGGCCGACTCAGCCGCTGCCCGGAGGTTCGCGAAGCGAACCTCACGGTGAATCACGCAGTTGACTCACCGCGGACGAGCGGCACGAACCGAACCGGCTCGAGCCGCTCGCGCGTCAATCCAGCCTGCGTCCGCCGCGTCCGGACCAGATGTTGCCTGGTTGCGCCGACCGGGACGACGAGACGGCCTCCCTGCGCAAGTTGCTGCTCGAGTGCCGGGGGCACGCCCCTGCGGGTGGCCGCCGCGACGTTGATCGCGTCAAACGGGGCGCGGTCCGGCAGTCCGAGGAAGCCGTCGCCCACCACGAACCTGACCGTGTCGATGCCCAACTCGGTGATCGTTGCCTGGGCGCGCGAGCTCAACTCCTGATGGCGCTCAATGGTCCACACCTCGGCCGCCAGCAGGGCCAGCAGTGCGGCGTGATACCCGGATCCGGTCCCGACGTCGAGGACGCGGTCGGTCGGCCCCAGCTCCAGCAACTCGAGCATCCGTGCCACCACCAGCGGCTGAGAGATCGTCTGGCCGCACGCAATCGGCAGCGCCACGTTCTCGTAGGCGCGGGCGCGGGCAGACTCGGGAACGAACCGGTCCCGCGGCATCGCCGCGATCGCCGCGAGCACACGCTCGTCGCCGATCGACGGTCGCAGCAGCTCGGCAAGTGCGGCCGCTTGGCTCATCGACGATAGTTTCCTCGGCGCCGCCGGTCACCCGCGTCCCGGCCGCTCGCCCACGCGGCCGCCGTGCTGAAAAACTGCCCACAGTGGGCAAGGTTTCAGCACGATCCCTTCAGCCGTCCGGCCCTCCCGCTGCGATCCTCACTCACCCTCCCCGCCGCTCCCGCGCCAACCTCAGCCCGTCGGCCGCTCCAGCATCGGCGCCAGGTGCGTTCGCAGCTCCGCCTCGGTGAGCCCCGGGACCGCAAAACTCGCCTCGCCCCGATTGGTGCGGACGACCAGCTGAGTCGGCGAACGCTGGCGCCGGCGCAGCCCGCCGCCGTGATGCGACAGGTCGAGTGCCTGAATCTCCTCCCACCGCAGCCGCCCCAGCACGTTGTCGTTGTCGGCGCTGAGGATGTCGAGACCCGCATCTGAGAACCGCAGCTCCAGGTTGCCCGCGTCACGCCCGAGGTCATCGATTCCCTCGAGGTGGACCGCCGGCAGGCGTATCGCTTCCGGCAGGAGCGCCGTCGGCTCAGGGCGCTCCGGGCGGGCGATGTACGCCGGTGCTCCCACGATCGCCTGCGCGCGCGCCACCGCTTGATGCCCGAGCGCCTCGCCCAGGCTGACGCCCAGCTCCTGCGCCGCCACCCCGGCCAGCGCTCGACGCCACAGCAGGCCGTCGGCGCGATCCGCCGCGCCCTGCACCAGCCGCTCGAGCGCGGCGGCGTCCAGCTCCACGACGTCTGCGTGCTCCGCTGCGGTCTGCTGGAAGGCCGGGCGGAGAAACTCCAGGAGCGCCGGGCGCCCACGCTCGGCAATCCGGCGGGCCGTCTGCTCGATCGTGTCTGTCACAGCTGCCCCGTCCCTAGGCGGTCCGCCACGCCTCGCAACAGCCGTGCCGCGCGATCACCGTACAGAATCCGGTGATCGCAACCCAGCGTC
>Ga0302235_10000668_pt1 | contig 26502 bp, 27 predicted proteins | sample II_Palsa_N3_3_FD_193577 | JGI IMG/M metagenome (GOLD analysis project Ga0302235, IMG submission 193577) | Peat permafrost microbial communities from Stordalen Mire near Abisko, Sweden - II_Palsa_N3_3 | ecosystem: Environmental > Terrestrial > Soil > Palsa > Peat permafrost | place: Sweden...
GATCCGCTCGCGGGCGGTCAGCTTCCCCTTGGCGTGCTGCTTCTCGATCGCGGCGAGCGACCCCGCGTGCACCGCCTCGTGCCTCCTGCGCTCGAGATCCGCGATCTTCCCCGCGGTCGTATGCAGATCCGGAACACTGCCTGATCCGGTGCGAGCGGCTTCGCTCACGGAATCCTCCTCATGGTATTCAATACCGTTGAAACGGTACTTAGTACCTCGCGGGTCCGCAAGTGGCTGTCTGCTCCCGAGACGATCTGGTATTGTCTACTGTATGCCTTTCGATAGGCCGCCGGAGCGAGCGAGGCGGTCGTCCGGCTCGCAGATCTGAAAGGGAGGATGACCGATCATGCCGAGGAGCAACGTCTCAGCAGCGATGAGGGAAGCGGTCGGCTGCACGCTAGGGCGGCAGGTGTCCTTTCCCGTCTCTGAGTCCGATATCCGCCGCTGGGCGATAGCGGTCTACTATCCGCAGGACCCGCCCCGCCAGTTCTGGGACGAGGCCTACGCCAAGTCCACCCCGTACGGCGGCATCGTCGCGCCAGAGGATTTCAACCCGTTCGCGTGGATGGCGGCCGAGCGGGACGAGGCCCGGGCGGAGATCGACCAGAACGACCCGGACCGCACCGAACTGCTGCTCGGCATCCCCGGCCCCGGCCTGAAGTTTCAGCTCAACGGGGGCATGGAGGTTGAATACGGTACCCGCATGCGGGGCGGAGACGTGATCACGAGCGTCACCAGGCTGGCCGACTACACCGAGCGCGAGGGCCGGCTCGGCCTGATGCTCTTCACCGTCGCCGAAGCCTCCTGGACCAACCAGTCAGGGGAACTGGTCAAGCGCACCAGGACGACCGTGATTCGCTACTGACCTGGTTCTCGGCCTGCAGAGGCCGAGACCATATCCCGCTCGGAACGGGAGAACGCGAGCGCCCGCCACCGGAGTCATCCGGTGGCGGGCGCTCGCGTTCTGCTCTCTGCCCGCAGGATCGGCCAAGCCGAGGGGATCGACGGGGCACGGACCGGACAGATAGTTCGAAATCTATCGACCTAATTGCCGGCCTGCCGTCTGATGGCGGATGATTCCTCCGGATTGAGGGGCATTGACCTGGGCCGAGAAGGCTCCTAGTATCGTTCGATAAATAGTTAAGTATGGAAAGATTCGTCACAGGGTCAACGGCACGACGAGGTGTCCAGCGCTTGCGCATCTCTTAACGTCAAGTCTTAACGTCAAGGAGGACGATGGATGGGACGCGCCGAAGGGTTCCCGGTGGATGCGCAAGATGCTACTGCGCCGCGGCGGCCAGGGCGGCTGTCGGTCATCCAAGGCGGCGCCGAGCCTGGCCGCTGGACTGAGACCAGCCTGGAACGGCTGATCCGGGCGCTGGACCTGCGGGCGACCGGGTTCCGGCGCTACGAGGTCAGTGCGGCCGAGGCGCAGTGGCCCGCCTTCCCCACGGCGCTGCTCGTCGCCTCGGCGGTCGTGGCCACCGAACGCAGCTTCCCGGGGGTCTCGGTCGGGCACCTGTCGTGCTCGTTCGGCCGGCCGCCCCGAGCCGACCGCCCGGTCGAGGTAGCCATGTCCGAGGTTCATATCGGGAAGTCCTGCACCACCGCCCGGCTGACGTTCCTCCAGCGCGGGGCGTCGCACGGCGAGGCGGCGGTGCTGCTCCGCTCCTGCCCCGCCGCGGTGCCCATCCGCCGGCCGAGGGGGTCGACCGGGGCGGCCCGCTCCAGGCTGGCGGCCATGCCCCCGCTGGCTCCGGCGGCGGTATCGAGCCCCGTGGGCCGACCGCGGATCCCGATCGTGCCCTGGGACCTGGTTGACGTGCCCGCCCCGGACGACGGCGGCCAGAGCCGCGAGTCCCTGGTGTGGTCGCGCGTTCGCGACGTTCCGTCGGACGGGACGCTGCAGCGGGCGCTGCTGGCCTATCTGAGCGAACTGCTGCCGGTCGCCGCGGCCTCCGCCGTGCGCTATCGCGGTCATCCGGGCGAGGCAGCGTCACCCGACACGGTGCTCAGCCACACCATCACCTACGCTGGCCCGTTCGACCTCCGGGACTGGCTGCTGGCCGCGGTTCAGTCGGCTGAGCCCACGGCCGGCTATGTGCACGCGCTCGCGACCTTCGGCACCAGGCAGGGCCGGACGGTCGCCACCGTGTCTCAGGCGATCGCGGTGTCGGAACTGCGGCGGGCGACCTATCGGTGCCCGCCGCAACACGTACCGGCGTCCATCCGGTATGGTTCTCAGTAAGCCTTCTTGGTGAAGGGCGACTAGGAGCCGTCACTTATCGGAGAGATGCGAACGTGCCTGCCGCAGCACCGGTGAACTCGAAGCGGCCGCGGCGTGCCCGCGGCTCCATCAATCCGTCCGACATTGTGGCCGGCGCGTTTGAGTATTGTCGCACCACGCCGGTTGACGAGATGACCATGCCGCAGCTCGCGGCCTCGCTTAACGTCGGTGTGACCAGCATCTACTGGTACTTCAAGAGCAAGCGCGAGCTTCTTGACGCCATGACCGATGAGGCGCTGTCCTCCTTTTACGACAGCATGCCGCCATTGCGCGGCCAGGACTGGGAAGGCATGCTCCGCGAGTTCTTCGTGAACTTTTACACGTTGCTCGCGGCCGACCCGCTGAAGTGCGACCTCATTGTGCGTCGTATCGGCGGCCCCGATGATGGTGAAATGCGCACCTGGGGACGGGCGGAGGAGCTGCTCGCGGCGCTTGCCGACGCCGGTTTCCCGCCGTCGCTTGCCCGGCACGCCTTCTTCACGCTGTCCATTTACACGCAAGGCTTCCTGCTGGTCGAGCGGACCGGCCGGGCCGCCACGGCGATCAGCGCGCCGGCGGCCGACATCCCGGGCCACGCCCCGCCGGATGACTTCGAGTTCGGCATCAGCAACATCATCGCCGGCCTGCGGATCCTGCTCCCGACCAGCCAGGCGGCAAGCCAAGAGCGGACCGACGCGGCCTAAGCCCCGACGGCCCGCTCCAGGCGCGCCTAGATCGTGTCGGCCGCCGCCAGCGCGAGCAGATTCCTGCGCAGCACCTTCCCGGTGGCGGTGTGCGGAAGCTCGCTGAGGAACACCACCAGGTCCGGCGTCTTGGCCGACCGCAGCCGGGCCTGGACGTAGGCGCGCACCTGCTCGTCGGTCAGCGACACGCCCGGCTCGGGCACGATGAAAGCGCCGATCCGCTGCCCCCATTCCTCGCTCGGCAACCCGGTCACGGCGACGTCGGCGACCCCGGGGATCTGCTGGATGACCTCCTCGATCTCGGCCGGGGCGATGTTCTCGCCGCCGCGGATGATCGTGTCGTCGGCCCGCCCGCGCACGAACAGGAAGCCGTCGGCGTCGAGATGTCCCTCGTCGCGGGTGGAGAACCAGCCATCGCCGTCGGTCACCCGGCCCGTTTCCCGGTACTCGCCCGCCACTTGAGCGCCGCGCACGTAGATCTGGCCGGTCAGCCCGGGGGCGCAGATGACGCCGTCGGCGTCCCTGACCTCGATTTCGATCCCGGGCAGGGGACGGCCGACGGAACCAAGCCGTGCCCGCACGGCCGGGTCGTCGCTGGCGGCCGCCTCCCGGTGATCGTCCGGGCCGAGGACCGCTATCGATGATGACGTCTCGGTGAGGCCGTAGGCGTTCACGAAGCCGACCCCGGGCAGCAGTGACAGCGCCCGCTGCAGGACGGCGGGCGCCAGCGGGGCGCCACCGTAGGACAGCGACCTGAGCCGGAGTTCGGCCGCGGGCGCGATGTCGCTGGCTTTCAGCTCGTCGACTATCCGGGCGAGCATCGTCGGGACCACCATGGCGTGCGTGACCCGCTCGGCCGCGACCGTCTCGAGCCACCCGGCCGCGGTGAAGCGCTCCAGGTAGACGATCCGGCGGCCGCTGTAGAGGTTGGTCAGCAGGTTCGCCACCGCGGCGATGTGGTACGGCGGCACACTCACGATCACCGCGTCGTCCTCCGCCGCCGAACCGAAGTCCACCGTGCCCAGGACGTAGGACACGAGGTGCCGGTGGCGCAGGATCGCGCTCTTCGGCGCGGCCGTCGTGCCGCTCGTCATCAGCAGCACGGCCTCGTCATCAGGATCCGGCTCGGCCGCATCGATCGCACCACCCGGAACCACCTCCGGCTGCGCAACCAGGGCGGCCCATTCGGCGATGCCGACGATGCCCGCCGCGGCGTCGCAGCCGAGCTGACCGGCGGTGTCCGCGATGATGAACGGCCGGTCCTGCTTGGCCACGATGGCGGCCAGCTGCTCGGGCGCCAGCCGGTAGTTCAGCGGCAGGAACGGTATCCCGGCCGAGGACGCGGCGAACAGGGCCAGCGGGAAGGCGAGGCCGTTCTCGCCCATGAAGACGAGCGTCCGGGCTCCGTGCTCCGTCAGGTGCCGGCCGCCGCGCCTGGCCTGGGCCGCCAGTTCGCCGCCGGTCAGCCCGCGGGCCGGGGTGCCGAGCACCAGCCGGTCTTCGTGACCGGCCTCGACCATGCTGAGGATCGTGAGGAGGTTCATTGCCCGCCCGTCAGATGTTGAAGCGCAGTGCCCCGTCGATGCGGATCACCTCGCCGTTGAGGTAGTCGTTATCGACGATGGCCAAGGCCAGCCTCGCGTACTCGTCGGCATGCCCCATCCGCTTGGGGTTGGGCACGCCCGGGCCCCACTTCGCCTGGGCCTCCTCCTCCGTCATCCGGTAGGCGGGGGTGAAGAACGTCCCCGGCGCGATGCAGTCCACCCGGATGCCGAGCGGCGCCAGGTCGCGGGCCGCCGTCAGGTTGAGGCCGATGACCCCGCCCTTGGCGGCCGAGTAGTCGCTCTGCCCGACCTGCCCCTCGAAGCCGGCGATGCTGGCGGTGGTGATGATCACGCCGCGCTGCCCGGAGTCAAGCGGCTCGTTCTGCGACATCGCCGCCGCCGCCTTGCTCAGCACGTGGAAGGTGCCGGTGAGGAAGATCTCGACCGTCCGCCTGAAGGTCTCCACCGGGTAGGGCTGGCCCTGCCGGTTGACGATCCGCTTGCCCGCGGCCGGCCCGCCGTGCACGATCACGGTCGAGCGCAGCGGCGCCAGCTCGACCGCGGCGGCGATCGCCGCGTCGACCGACGCCTCGCTGGTCACGTCGGTCTGGACGAAGACGGCGCGGCCGTCAAGCGCGTCCTCAAGCGCCTTGCCCCGGTCTTCGGCCATGTCCGCGATCACGACCTTGGCGCCGGCCTCGGCCAGCCGCCGTACGGTCGCCTCGCCGAACCCTCCCGCACCGCCGACAACTAGCGCTGATGAGCCCTTAATTTCCACGCGTCCTCCTTGTTCAGGTCTTCCCTGACCGCCGCGAGTATCATACTGTAGGGCTATCGGTAATGGCTACTATTGATTACTGAGTAGCGCGTACGGCATACTCGCGCCACTGGCATCCAGAGAGGCAGACCGGCATGTCCGATCCCGTAATCGTCTCCACCGCTCGCACCGCGATCGGCACCGCGCGGAAGGGGAGCCTCGCCAACACCACCGGCGAGGAACTGGCCTCCTTCATCCTGCAGGAGGCCGTCCGCCGGTCAGGGCTCGATCCGGCGCTGGTGGAGGACGTCATCTTCGCCGAGTCCCAGTACGGCGGCGGCGACCTCGCCCGGTACGCGGCCGTGGTCGCGGGCATGACCGAAGCCCCCGGGCAGGCGGTGAACCGGCACTGCGCCGGCAGCCTGACCGCCATCGGCAACGCGGCCGGCTCGATCAAATCCGGCATGGACCGGGCGGTGGTGGCGGGCGGCGTCCAGGCGACCTCGCTGTCGCCGCAGCTCCGCCAGCGCGTCCCCGGCACCGCCGACGACTACCAGGACTGGTACCCGGCGAGCCACCCGGATTCGCCCGAGGCCCCCAACATGGACATGTCGATCTCCGTGGGCTGGAACACCGCCAAGGCGGCCGGCGTCACCCGCGAGGAGATGGACGCCTGGGCGTTCCGCTCGCACATGCGCGCCGTCGCCGCGATCGACGCGGGCAAGTTCGTCGACGAGATCGCCCCGATCAAGGTGACGGCGCCCGACGGCAGCGTCAGGGAGTTCGCGGTCGACGAGCACCCGCGCCGTACCTCCACGCTCGAGAAGCTGGCCTCCCTGAAGGTCCTGCACCCGGAGATCCCCGGCTTCTCGATCACGGCCGGCAACGCCAGCGGCGTCAACGATGCGGCCGCGGCGGTCACGCTCACCAGCCAGGCGCTGGCCGAGGCGGAAGGCCTCACCCCGATGGCCACCGTGCGGGCGTGGGCGTCGGCCGGCGTGGACCCGGCGCTGATGGGTTTCGGCGCGCTCCGCGCGGCCGCCAAGGTCACCGAGCGGGCTGGCGTGTCGCTTTCCGACGTGCTGCTATGGGAGATCAACGAGGCGTTCGCGTCGGTCCCGGTGGCAGCGTGCAAGGAGTTCGGGCTTGACGAGGAGAACGTCAACTTCAGCGGCAGCGGCTGCAGCCTGGGACACCCGGTGGCGGCCAGCGGCGCCCGAATGGTCATCACGCTCATCCACGAGCTCCGCCGCCGCGGCGGCGGCATCGGGGTCGCCTCGATGTGCGCGGGCGGCGGCCAGGGCGGCGCCGTCCTCATCGAGGTCTGACCGCGTCGGGCCATGGGCCGGCCGGAGAACAACTACCGACAAGTGAGGTTCAGATGACGCTAGTGAAGCCGGGCGACCGGCTGCGCAGCCGCGTCTGCGGCACCGAGGTAATCGTCGTCAGGGCGCCGAGCGTTGACACCGAGATCGCCTGCGGCGGCGAGCCGATGGCCAAGAACGAGCCAACCGCGGCAGCCAAGGCGAACGGCGCCGCGGCCGGGCCCGGCACCCTGCTCGGAAAGCGCTACGCGGACGAGGAGATAGGGCTCGAGCTCCTCTGCACCAAGGCCGGCCACGGGCAGCTCTCGGTCGACGGCCGCGTCCTCGCGCTCCGCCAGGCCCGCCCGCTGCCGGCCTCCGATTAGGCGGCGCCGCGGTGGCAGGTCAACACCGGGCAGCCGCGTCGAAGGCGCGCGGGCCGACGGCCGACCGGGCCGTCGGCCGCCGCCCGCGCGGCACGCTGAACCGCGAGGACATCGTCGCCGCCGCCTTTGAGCTCGTGGCCGGGGAGGAAGGCGTCGACGGCCTCAGCATGCCGCGGCTTGCCCGGCAGCTGGGCGTCGGCGTGACCAGCCTCTACTGGTACTTCCGGAGCAAGGACGACCTGATGGCGGCCCTGACCGAGGAAGCCGCCGACCGGCTCTACCGGATGCTGCCCGACTACCGGGGGCGCCCGTGGGACGAGCATCTGCTCCGCTACTTCCGCGACTTCCGGCGAGTGTTCCTCGACAACCCGGCGCTGTGCGACCTCCTCGTGCTCCGGGCGCCGATGGAGGCCCGCTCGCCCGAGGCCACCCGACGGTTCTTCACCCTGCTCGAACGCGAGATCGGCGCGCTCGCGGAGGCCGGCTTCCCGCTGCGGGACGCCGTCGACGCGTACATGACGCTGTCGGTCTACACCCGCGGCTGCGTGCTCAACGAGAGGCTGTTCCGCTCGGCCGAGGAGCAGCTGGGACGGGGCGGAGAGCGGATGCCCCAGCCCGACATGGACTCCGAGACCTTCCCGCTCATGGCCGAGGCGGCGATGTGCTGGGCGCCGAGCTTCTCGACGGAGGAGAAATTCGAGGCAGGGGTCGGGTTCATCATCGACGGCCTGCGCAGCCGCCTGGCCGGTTACGTCAACCCCCTTTAGGAGGACCCCGTTGGGCTGGTCAGATGTCGGCCTACTGCTCATCCGCCTGGTAATCGGCGGCACCCTCATCATGCACGGCTGGAATCACTGGCTGGGCGGCGGCAGAATCCCCGGCACCGCCCGCTGGTTCGAGGGGCTGGGCCTGCGCCCCGGCATCGTGCACGCCTGGGCCAGCGTGGTCACCGAGCTCGGCGCGGGCACCCTGCTCGTGCTGGGCCTGCTGACCCCGCTGGCCTGCGCCGGCGCGATCGGGCCGATGGTGGTGGCGGGCGTCGCGGCGCACCGCCGGAACGGATTCTTCGTGTTCCGCGACGGCTATGAGTACGTGCTGATGATCGCCGTGGTCTCGGTCGCGCTGGCCGCGATCGGCCCCGGCCGGGTATCGCTCGACCACGCGGCCGGCATCAACTTCGCGGGCACGGCCGGAGTGCTGACCGCGCTGATCGCCGGGGTCGGCGGGGCCGCCCTGCTGCTTGCCACTTCCTGGCGGCCGGCCGCGGCGAAGAGCGCGGCCGAGCCGGCCCCGGCGCCGGTTCCCGCCCGCTCAGAAGACTGAACAGTGAAAAGGAGCACCTCATGGCAGACGAAGTCCAGGTCGAAATCTCCGGCCGGGTGACCATCATCACCATCAACCGCCCGCACGCCCGCAACGCCATCAACCACGCGGTCTCGGCCGCGGTCGCCGAGGCCCTCGACGACCTCGACGAGCGCGATGACCTGACCGTCGGCATCATCACCGGGGCGGGCGGGACGTTCAGCTCGGGCATGGACCTCAAGGCGTTCCTGGCCGGGGAGAACGTAACCGTCCCGGGCCGGGGCCTGGCCGGGCTCACTCAGCGCCCGCCGGCCAAGCCGCTCATCGCCGCGGTCGAGGGCTGGGCGCTGGCGGGCGGCTGCGAGATCGCCCTCGCCTGCGACCTGATCGTCGCGGCGGACGACGCCAAGTTCGGCATCCCGGAGGTCAAGCGCGGTCTGGTGGCGGGCGCGGGCGGCCTGGTGCGGCTGCCGCGGCGGATACCGGCCGGGATCGCCATGGAGCTCGCGCTGACCGGTGACCCGTTGCCCGCCGCCGACGCGCACCGGCTCGGCCTGGTCAACAAGCTGACGGCGCCCGGCCAGGCGCTGGCGGGCGCGCTCGCGCTGGCCGAGCGGATAGCCGCCAACGGCCCGCTCGCGGTGGCCGCGACCAAGCAGATCGTCGGCCAGCAGTTCGACTGGCAGCTGGCCGAGGTGTGGGAGAAGCAGGAGCCCATCATGCGCCCGGCGTTCCAGTCGAAGGACGCCCGGGAAGGCGCGCTGGCGTTCGCGGAGAAGCGGGCCCCGGTCTGGCAGGGCCGATAACCGGGCCCGTTCGGGAAATTCAAAGTCTTTTTTATCGAACGGTCCCTGGTTTCACCTGGCTGCCCACGCCTAGCTGGCGGCCGGGGAGCACTGCCAACTCCGATGACGAGAAAGGAACGCTGGTCGCATGCGTTATAGAAAGCTAGGCCGGACCGGGGTCGAGGTGAGCTCCCAGTGCCTCGGCGCGATGATGTTCGGGGCCATGGGCAACACCGATCACGCCCAGTGCGAGCAGATGATCGCCCGGGCGCTGGACGCGGGCGTCAACTTCGTGGACACCGCCGACGTCTACTCCCGGGGCGAGAGCGAGGAGATCGTGGGCCGGGCCCTCAAGGGCCGCCGCGACGACGTCGTCCTCGCCACCAAGTGCTTCAACCCGATGGGGGACGACCCCAACCACCGCGGCGGATCACGACGCTGGATCATCCGCGCGGTCGAGGACAGCCTCCGCCGCCTGGACACCGACTACATCGACCTCTACCAGGTCCACCGGCACGACCCGGACACCGATCTCGACGAGACGCTCGGCGCCCTGACCGACCTCGTCCGCCAGGGCAAGGTCCGGTACCTGGGCTCTTCGTCCTTCCCGGCCGAGTGGATCGTCGAGGCCCAGTGGGTCGCCGACCGCCGCAATCGCGAACGGTTCGTCTGCGAGCAGCCCCAGTACTCGATCTTCGCCCGGTCGGCCGAGCGGGCCGTGCTCCCGACCTGCCAGCTCCACGGCATGGGCGTGATCCCCTGGAGCCCGCTGGCCGGCGGCTGGCTGACGGGCAAGTACCGCCGGGGCGAGACCGCGCCGGCCGGGTCGCGGCTGGCCACGCGGTCCATGCCGACGGGCCGCAACCCGCTGGACGGGCCGAACGCCGGCGCTCGCTTCGACGTGGTGGAGGCTCTCGACGGCATCGCCGGCGAGGCCGGCCTCTCGCTCACTCAGCTGGCCCTCGCCTGGGTCGACGCTCATCCCGCGATCACCTCCACCATCATCGGCCCGAAGACCCCGGAGCAGCTCGACCAGGCCCTCGAAGCGGCGGACCTCACGCTGACGGCCGACGTCCTCGACGCCATCGACAAGGTGGTCCGCCCGGGGACCGACGTCCCCGGCACCTCCCACTTCGTCCCCAACCCGGCCCTCGAGGCCGCCCACCGGCGAAGGGCCTGACTCCCGGCCTGGCGCTGCCGCCCGCCCCGGCCAACCGGGGCGGGCGGCAGCCTGGTCGTCTCTAGCCGACGTCCCGCCGCCAGTCCGGGTACAGGCCGCGCTCGAGCGCGAGGTCCTGCGCGTCGACGTTGGACCGCTGCAGCGGGTCGGCCTCCGGCGAGCTGACCAGCCAGGCGATCGCCGCGCCGACGGCCTCGGGCGGCCCGGCCGAGGCGGCCGCGAAGCCGAACTCGTCGGCGTCGAGTGAGTTCCGCTCGGTGAGCACGAACCCCGGGTTGACGTTGAAGGCCCTGATTCCGTCGGCGCCGTGCTCGGCCAGGATGCTGCCCACCAGCGTGTGCCCGGCCGCCTTGCCGATCCGGTAGCCGAGGCCCGGCCGCGCTCCCGACGGGTAGAAGTCGTAGCCGGCCCCCGAGCTGGTGGTGACGAACGTGCCGTGGCCCCGCTCGAGCATCCCCGGCAGCAGCAGCTGGACGATCCGGATCGGCGCCACCCCGTGGGCCATCAGGAACAGCGGGTACTGCCCGATCGGCGTCTCGATGATGTTGTCCATCAGACCGGGGCCGATGTGGCGGCCGTTGTTCACGACCACGTCGACCCCGCCCCACGCGTCGGTCAGCTGCCCGATCGCCGCCTCGACCGAATCCAGGCTGGTGAGGTCCATCTTGAGCAGCAGCGCCTGCTGTCCGGCCTTCTCGACGAGGGCAGCCGTCTCCTCCAGGCTGCCCGGCAACCGGCGGTTGTCCTGCTTATGCACGGTCTGCGTGTGCTCCGGGGTGGGGTCGGAGCTGCGCACCGTCCGCGCCGCGATCGCGACGTCGTAACCGCTGTTAGCCAGGGCGATCGCGATCGCCTTGCCGATGCCGCGGCTCGCGCCGGTCACCAGGGCCCGTCCTGCCATGTCAAGCCTCCGTGCTGTGCGTGCCCGGCCAGGTTGCCGGGTCGGACATCATAATGACGACCTTACCGTAAGACTTACGGTTGCGCACCGACGTGAGCGCCGCCACAACGTCCGCGAGCTCGTACCTGGCGCCGATGCAGGGGCGGAGCCGGCCGGCCGCGAAGTGGCCGGCCAGCTCCTGCTCGTCGCGGGCGGCCAGGTCGGGCCGGTGGTGGCCGAACGTCCGGATCTCCAGCCCCTGGACGACAACCCCCTTGAGCAGCACCAGGTTGAGCGGGATACGGGGGATCTGGCCGGACGCGAACCCCAGGCAGACGAACCGCCCGCCCCAGGCGGTCGCGCGCAGCGCCTGCTCGGAGTGCGGGCCGCCGACCGGGTCGATCACCACGTCCGCCCCGCCCCCGGTGATCCGCTTGACCGCGTTCTTCAGGTCGCCGTCGCTGTAGTCGACGACCTCGTCGGCGCCGCGGGACCGGCAGACGTCGAGCTTGTCCTGGCCGGACGCCGCGGCGATCACCCGGGCGCCGAGCAGCCGGGCGGTGTCGACCGCCGCCAGGCCGACACCGCCGGCCGCGCCGAGCACGACGACCCAGTCTCCGTTCCGGACCCCCGCGACGCTGCGCAGCGCATGGTAGGCGGTCAGGTAGGTGACGCGGAACGCGGCGGCGTCGGCCAGGTCAGCCCCGTCGGGCACCCGCCAGAGCGCGGCGGCGGGGACCGTCACCCGTTCCGCGAAGGCTCCCACGGCGACCGTGCCCGCGACCCGGTCGCCCGGCGCCAGGCCGGAGACGCCGGGCCCGGTCGCCGCCACCGTGCCGGCGAACTCGGAACCGGGGATCAGCGGCAGCGGCCACGAGGCCTGGTAGTCGCCGCTCATGATCAGCAGGTCGGGGAAGTTCACCGCCGCCACCGCCACGTTCACCGCCACCTCGCCGGCCCCCGGCCGTGGCTCGGGCACCTCCGCCACGGTGAGGAGCTCCGGCGGGCCGTAGCTGGTCATCCGGGCGGCCCGCATCAGCCCTCGCCCGGCCGGTCGGAGCCGGGCAGCGGCGCGCCGAGCAACGAGGCGGCCGCCTCGGCTCGGCGGGTGGGGATGTGCTCCGTCGGCCACCGGCCGGGGGCCGGCTGGTAGTCGCGCAGCAACTGGCGCGCCACCGTGGTCTGGTGCACCTCGGTCGGGCCGTCCGCGAGCGCCAGCATCATCCCGCTCGCGTAGATGCGGGTCAGCGGCAGGTCGTAGGTGGTGCCGAGCGCGCCGTGAATCTGGATCGCCCGGCGCGCGACCGCCTCGAGCACGCGCGGAGTCTGCACCTTGATCGCGGCGATGTCCTTGGCCACCCGCCGGTAGTCCTGGTACCGGTCGATCTGCCAGGCGGTGTACATGACGAGCAGCCGGAACTGCTGGATCTCCAGGTAGGAGTCGGCGATCATGTTCTGCACCGCCTGCTTCCTCCCCAGCAGCTCGCCCTTGGTGGTGCGGGACAGGGCGCGCTCGGCCATCATGTCGAGGCATCGCTGCGCGTTCCCGACCGCGCGCATGGCGTGGTGCACCCGGCCGCCGCCGAGCCGGGTCTGGGCGACGCCGAACGCGCCGCCCTCGTCGCCGAGCATCGAGTCGGCCGGCACCCGGACGTCGGTGTAGCGGATCAGCGCCTCGGTCCCGTCGTCGGCCGGCTCGCCGAAGTGCGCCAGGTTGCGCACGATCTCGATGCCCGGCGTCTCGGCCGGGACCAGGAACATCGACATGCGCTGGCTGATGGTCGCGTCCGGGTTGGTGACCGCCATGACGATGAAGAAGCTCGCCCAGCGGGCGTTGGAGGAGAAGAACTTCTCCCCGTTGATGACCCACTCGTCGCCGTCGCGGACGGCGCCGGTGGTGAACACGCCCGGGTCGGCGCCGCCCTGCGGCTCGGTCATCGAGAAGCAGGAGACGATGTCGCCTTGCAGCAGCGGGTCGAGATACCGGCGCTGCTGGGCCGGCGTGCCGTAGTGGGCGATGATCTCGGCGTTGCCGGTGTCCGGGGCCTGGGTGCCGAAGATCCGGGGTCCCCAGATCGACGGGCCGAGGATCTCATTCAGCATCGCCAGCTTGAGCTGGCCGTAGCCCTGGCCGCCGAGCTGCGGGCTGAGGTGGCAGGCCCACAGGCCGCGCTTGCGCACCTCGTCCTTGAGCGGGTCGATGACCTCGCGCTGCCGCTCCGTCAGCTGCGCCCGCGGCAGGTAGTTGTCCCTCGGCCAGAGCAGGTCAAGGGGGTACACCTGGTCGGTGACGAACTCGCGGGCCCAGTCGAGCAGCTTCTGGAATTCGGGCTCGACGGTGAAATCCCAGCTCATCGGTTGCCTTCCGGTCGTTGGTTTAGGGGATGCCGCCGTCGACCCTGATGGTCGCCCCGGTGGTGTAGCTGGACGCGTCGGAGGCCAGGTAGAGGGCGGCGCCGACGATCTCGGGGGGCTGGCCGCCGCGCTGCAGCGCGATCCGCTCGATGCTGACGTTGAACGCGTCCATGTCCCACGACTTCGCGACGTCGGTGAACATGGTTCCTGACATCAGCGTGTTCACCCGGACGCGCGGGCCGAGGGCCTGGGCGAACCCCTCGGTCATGGCGTTGAGCGCCGCCTTCGCGCCGGCGTAGGGGATGATCGACCCCGACGGCCGGATCGACCCCGACGAGCTCACGTTGATGATCGAGCCGCGCCCGGCCGCGGCCATCCGCTCGCCGACCAGCGCGCTGAGCCGGAACGGCCCCTTGAAGTTCAGGTTCACCACGCTGTCGAACAGCTGCTCAGAGACGCCGGACAGGGTGTCGTAGAGCGGCGACATGCCGGCGTTGTTGATCAGCACGTCCACCGCGCCGAAGCGGTCGTAGACCGCCTCGACGAACGGCCCGATCTGGTCCCAGCGCCCCACGTGCAGCGGGTACGGCATCGCCTGGCGGCCGGTTGCCTGCTCGATCTCCGCCGCGGTCCGCTCGCACGCGTCGAGCTTCCTGCTCGCGATCACCACGTCGGCCCCGGCGTGGGCGCAGCCGAACGCCATCTCGCGGCCGAGGCCCCGGCTGCCGCCGGTGATGATCACGACCCGGCCGGTCAGATCGAACATCTTCTCCAGATAGCTCACGGTCATGCGCTCCTGGCCGGGATGGACCGCGCGAGCTCGGCCGCCTTGCGGATCAGCTCGAGCACCAGCGGGCCGAAGCTCGCAAGGACCGGGCTGCCGTGGCCGCCGGCGTGCCGGGCGTAGCTCATCTCGAGGACGATGCCGAGCTTCCAGCGGGCCAGCACCACGTAGTAGTCGATGTCCTCGGTGGAGCGCCCGCTGATGGTCTCGTAATGCTGGAGCAGCTCATCGCGGGTCGGCATGCCCGTCAGGTCCAGGTACCGGGCGGCGGTCATGTCGTCCGCCTCCGGCCCCCACGCGAGCAGCGCCCAGCCCAGGTCGAGCAGCGGGTCGCCGATCGTGGTCATCTCCCAGTCGATGACGGCCGCGAGCGTGGTCGGCGTCGCGTTGCTGAACATCACGTTCGCGAACTGGTAATCGCCGTGCATGATCCCCGGCTTCCACTGCCGCGGGCGACTGCGGCGCAGCCACTGCGACGCCTCGTCGAGACCAGGCAGGTCACGGAACTGGTAGCCGGCCAGGAAGGCCAGCCAGCGGTCCACCTGCCGGTCATGGAAATTGTCGGGGCGGCCGAAGCCGGTCAGGCCGCGGGCCTCCCAGTCCACCCGGGACAGCAGCGCGGCGCCCTCGACCAGGCCGAAGGCCAGCGGCGCGCGGTTTGCGCCGAGGGCGTCGTAAGGGGCGGGCCAGCCCGCGCCGCCGGCCGGGGACCAGCCGTCGATCTCCTTCATCAGGTAGAACGGCCCGCCGAGGACCTCGGGATCCGGGCAGCCGGCCACCAGCTCGCCGTGCGGTACGTCGGTGCCCTTGAGCGCCCGCAGCAGGGTGAGCTCCCGGCGCAGCCCGTCCTGACGCCTGGCGTCCGCGCCGGGCGGCGGGATCCGCATGATGCTGCGGTGACCGGGCCTGGTGACGACGTAGAGCTCGTTCTGCGACCCGCCGCCGAGACGGGACATCTGCGGGATCTCGCCCGTCCCCGGCAGGCCCTCGCCGTCCATCCAGCGGGCCAGCCGGACCAGGTCGTGCGCGGTGCTTGTATCGGCCATAGATCGAGAATATCCATTCTTACATGTCAGAATCAATATTCTTCGAGGTGGTTCTCTTCGTTCTGGAGCATGCTGCATACTGATCAGGTGACGGCGGCAAGCAGCTCAGCGGCGACAGTGCAGGCGGCGGTGGACCGGGCGCTGGCCAATCGGCAAGCCGAGGCCACTCGTGAGGTGGAGGCGATCCTCGACGCCGCCCTCCGGGTCGCCGAGCGGGTGTCGCCCGCAGCCCCGAGGGTGGCCGACATCGTGGCTGAGGCCGGGACCTCGAATCAGGCCTTCTACCGGTTCTTCGCGAGCAAGGACGACCTGATGCGCGCCGTCTACCTGCGGGGCATCGCCCGGCTGCACACCTATCTCGAGCACCAGATGGACAAAGCGCCGGCGCCCGCCGAGCGGATCGAGGCGTGGATCAGGGGCGTTCTCACCCAGGTGACCGACCGGACCGCGGCCAGGCAGAGCGCGGCCATCATCCGCCAGCTCGGCCAGCAAGCCGACCTGGACGACGCCGGGCCGATCGCCGAGGTCGGCGCCCTGCTGGTCGAACCGGTGACCGGCGCCGGGTCGGCCGACCCGGAGCGCGACTGCGCGCTGATCGACGAGGCGGTCTTCGGGGTGCTGCGCAGGCACGCTCGGCGCGGGACCGCGCCCAGCGAGGCCGAGTGCGACCACGTCGTCGGCTTCTGCCTGCGCGGACTGACCAGGGTTCACCAACCGTCGTAAGGAGATCGCCATGTCATCTGGTCTCAGCGCTGAGCAGCCAGGCCACGTCACGATGTTCATCGAGGACCGCGACGAGCTGCTTGCCCGGCTGCGGGCGGCGGTGGGCGACGAGGTGGCGCGACTGCCCGGCCTCGACGTCGTCGGCGACCCGGCCATCAGGGTCGCGTCGGCCGCCCCCAGGCAGGCCGCCGCGGACCTGGCCGCCCGCACCGGGCACCCCGCCTACGAGGCCGAGCGAAGCCACCTCAACGCGATCGGGCACGGCGTCCGCCTCGACGGCTACGCCGTCGAGTTCGTCGGGTCTGCCAGCGGGTCCGCCCGCGACCTGGTCGGCGGGTTCCTGGCCGACCGCGGCCCGGGGGTCTTCGCCACCACGTTCCGGGTGCGGGACGTGAGCGCGGCCCGGGCGGCCCTGGCCGCGGCCGGCGTCCGCTTCACCCAGTGGGGCCGCCGCTCGCTGCTGATCCGCATCGAGACCGGCCAGGCCACGGCCGACCGTATCGAGCTCACCGACGAAGACTAGGCCCGGTCAGGCGGCGGCCAGCCAGTCGCGGACCCAGCGGCGCAGCAACTTGCCGCTGGGCAGCCGGGGCAGCTCGTCGGCGAACACGATCTCGCGCGGGCACTTGAATCCGGCCAGGCGCGCGCGGCAGTGGGCGAACAGCTGCTCGCCGAGACCGAAGTCCGCGCCGGGCTCGGCCTGCACCACGGCGACGACGCGCTGGCCCATCTCCTGGTCGGGCACCCCGACCACCGCCGCGTCGCGGACCGCCGGGTGCGCGGTGAGCACGTTCTCGATCTCCTGGGGGTAGATGTTCACGCCGCCGGAGATGATCAGGTCCACCCGCCGGTCGGAGAGGTACAGGTAGCCGTCGGCGTCCAGCCGTCCGACGTCGCCGAGGGTGGACCAGCCCTTGTCGTTGAACGCGCCCGCCGTCTTCTCCGCGTCGTTGTGATACGCGAAGGCCGCGGTTCCCTCGAACCAGATCGTCCCGATCTCGCCCGGCGGCAGCTCGGTGCCTTCATCGTCGAGCACGTGCGGCGTGCCGTACATCGCGCGCCCGACCGAGCCCGGATGGGCCAGCCAGTCGGCGCTGTCGATGGCGAAGTAGCCGTTGCCTTCACTGCCCGCGTAGTACTCCCAGACGATCGGGCCGAACCAGTCGATGATCTCCCGCTTCAGGTCAACCGGGCACGGGGCGGCCGCGTGGATGACGGTCCGCAGGCTGCTCAGGTCATAGCGCCGGCGGTCCTCGTCCGGCAGCCGCAGCAGGCGCTGCATCATCGTCGGCACGAACTGCACGTGGGTGACCCGATAGCGTTCGATCAGCTCCAGCGTCGGCAGCGGGTCAAACCGCTCCATCACCACGGCAGTGCCCCCGGCTCGCTGCGCCGCCGTGGACCAGCCCAGGGGAGCGGCGTGATACAGCGGCCCGGTGGACAGGTAAACGGAATCCGGCCCAAGCCCGTAGAGCCGCCGCATGAGCTCGTCTATCGGGCCGGTGGCGCCGATGGGAGTGCGTACCGCCGGGCGCGCGATGCCCTTCGGCCGCCCGGTCGTGCCGGAGGAGTAGAACATCGCGAAACCCTCCCACGCCTGCGGCAGGTCTCCGCCGACGGCCGGCCGCCCGGCTCGGCCGGCGTCGGCCGGAGCGGGAGCGGACTCGACGCCAGCGATCACGGTTACCACGGCCGGCACCGCCGCGGTGATCCGCTCGGTCAGCTCCCGGTGCGTCGGCGAGGCGAACAGTACCGTGGCGCCGCAGTCGGCCACGATGTAGGCGGCTTCGTCCGCCGTGAGGTGCCAGTTGACCGGCGTGTAGTAGAGGCCGGTGCGCTGCGCCGCCCAGACCACGGGAAACAGCTCGGGCTCGTTCGCGAACAGGACCGCGATGTGGTCGCCGAAGCGGAGCCCGTGGGCAGCGAGCATCGCCACCGCCTGGTCGATGCGCCGCTGCAGCTCGCCGAAGGTCCACTCGAGTCCGCTGCCGCCCATCACCAGGGCCGCCTTATCCTCGGGGACCCCCATGCCAAGCCGCATCGTCATGCCTCACTCATAGACAGCTCTCGATGAATTCAAGCGACAACGCCCGACTTCCGCAACTTGGTGATCGCATCGGCCGGGTAGCCCGCCGCCGCGAGCACCTCGTCGGTGTGCTCGCCGAACTCGGGCGCTCGGGTGGCCCGGGCGGGTTCGCTATCGAACATGACCGGCGGGGAGACCAGCGACAGCGTGCCCGCGGCGTAGTCGACGTCGGTGACCATGCCGTTGGCGACCGCCTGGGGATCGTCGTGCATTTCGCCGGCGGTCTGCACCGGGGCCCAGACCCCGCGCAGCGTGACCAGGATCCGGCCCCATTCGGCGTAGGTCCTGGCCGCGAACACCTCGTCGAGGATGCCGAGCAGCTCGACGCTGCTCGCGGCCCGGTCGGCGGCCGTCGCGAACCTCGGATCGGCGGCCAGATCGCCGCGGCCGATGTGCTCGCAGAAGTCGAGCCACTCGTTCTGGTGATCGCCGAGCATGGACAGCATGACGAACCGGCCGTCCGCGGTCTGGTAGGTGTTGCTCGCCCAGTGCAGGGCCGTGCGCGGCGGCTGAGACTGGAACAGTCGCTGCTCTGGCGCGAACTTGCTGCTGGTGATGGCGGGGGCGTTGAACCACATCGCCGTGCCGAGGAGCGAGCTGTCGACGACCGTGGGCTCGCCGGTGCGCTCGCGCCCGAGCAGGGCGGCGGCGATCCCGCCGGCGAAAACCAGGCCGGACATGCCGTCGCCGTGGCCGACCATGCCCGGCGGCCACTCGGTGCCGGTGACGCCCATCGTCGTCGCGGCCAGCGAGCCCCGGTTCCACCAGGTCGCGCCGTCATATCCGCCGCGGTGCGCCTCGGGCCCGAGCGGCCCGGCCCCGCTGCCCTTGGCGTAGACGAGCCGCGGGTTGACCGCGCGCAGATCGTCCACGTCAAAGCGCAGCTTTTTCCTGGTGCGCTCGAGGAAGCTGGTGACGAACACGTCGGCCTCGGCCACCAGGGCGTGCAGCACCTCTTGGCCCTCGGCGGCGGCCAGGTTGATCGCGATCGACCGCTTGCCCCGGTTGTAGTGCTTGAACAGCCAGTGCGCGTGGCCGAGTTCGACCGAGCCGCCCGCGAACACCCGCATCGGGTCAGGCGACGCGGCGTTCTCGACGTGCACGACGTCGGCCCCCCAACTGGCCAGGATGGCAGCGGCGGCCGGGCAGAACGCCCACATGGTGACGTCGATGACACGGATTCCCTGCAACGGCTTCATCGCGGTTCCCTTCGAAAGTCGGTCGGGTCCTTCAGTCACTCGCGCGTCAGCACCATCGCGCCGCACTGCGGCCCGTGCGCGTTGGCCACCACGGCCACCCGGGCGCCGGGCACCTGCCGCTGCCCGCAGTCGCCGCGCAGCTGCTGCACCGCCTCGGTCAGGAAGGCGAGACCATGCAGCCGTCCGGCCGCCAGCTGCCCGCCGTTGGTGTTGAGCGGCAGCGCGCCGCCCGGGCCGATCCGCTTGCCGCCGTCGACCCAGTCGCCGAACTCGCCGATCCCGCACAGCCCGAGCGCCTCGATCCAGGAGATCGTGATGTGCGTGAACCCGTCGTAGAGCTCGGCGACGTCCACGTCCCGAGCGGTCACGCTGCTCTTCTCCCACAGCCGCCGAGCGCAGCCGATCGTCCCGCCGAACAGCAAGTCGTCGCTGAACGTCCAGTCCGGGCGCGACCCGGTGCCGAACGCGACCGAATCGATCGTGACCGGCTGGCCGGCCAGGTCGCGGGCGCGCTCGGCGGTGGTGATGATCGCCGCGCAGGCGCCGGTGACCGGGTAGTCGCAGTCGAGTAGCCGCAGCGGCTCGGCCACGAACCGCGACGACAGGTAGTCGTCCATGGTCAGTGGCTTGGTCAGCACCCCGCGCTCGTACATGGCCGCCCACCGGCGGGCGTTGACCGCGATCTGGCCGTAGTCTTCCTCACTGCCGCCGAGCTCGGCCAGGCGACGGTACTTGCGCATGCCCATGGACGGGATGATGCCGCCGAAGTCGCCGTACGGCAGGGTGAACTGCGCCGCGTTCCCAGCCGGGGGGACCTCGACCCGACCCGACTGCTGTCCCCATTCGCGGTTAACCGAACGGAACACGAGCGCGACATCGCAGCTGCCCGACTCGACCGCCGCCACCGCCGCCATCGCCGCGGCCAGCCCGGAGGGACCGCTGCCGCCCAGGTCGCCGTAGGCCTTGAGGTCCCCGATGCCGAGCAGCCGCTGGACGTTAACAGCGCTCTGCGAGCCAACCCCCGGGTACTCGAAGACAGCGTCGATCCCGGTCGGGGTCAGCCCGGCGTCGCGCAGGGCGGCGACGCAGGCGTCCACCACCAGCGGCCGGGTGTCGACGCCAAGCTCGCGGTGGACGGAGGAGTACCCGACGCCGACCACGGTCGCCCGGCGACCCGCGGCCTGCCCGCTCATGAGACCTCCTCGCTGGCGCTCGTCGGCCGCATTCGCGGGCACACTGTGCTTACTGATTCGCTCGCGAGCTCGCTCATGCCGCACCCGCCCGCTGCGCGGCGGCCGGCCTGAACTGGGGGATCGCGTAGTCGCCGCGCGGCTCGAACACGACCTCGAGCGGGTCGCCCGCGGTGAGGCCGCCCGGGTCGGCGTCGACGATGTTGGCGAGCAGCCGGGCGCCCGGCGCGTCGTCGAGGTCGACCAGGGCGATCGTGAACGGCAGGTCCTCGGCGAAGACGGGCAGGAACGCCTGATGCATGACGGTCAGCGCGTACAGGGTGCCGCGACCGCTGACCCGGGTCGGCCGCACGTCCCGTGACTGGCACTTCTCGCACACCACGGTGGGCGGGTACTGGAAGGCCCGGCAGTCCTCGCACCGCTGCACCAGCAGCTCGCCGCGGGCCGCGCCCTCCCAGAAGAAGGCGCTCGCCTGATCGGGGATCGGAGCCGGCTTGCCCATGCGTGTCTCCTCCGTCGAACCGCTCGGGAACGATACTGTAAGCAAAACAGTACTATCTACAGTTGATTTGTCCAGACACGCCAGTGACTTTCCCTGCGGATGGCGTTACTGTAATGATTACCGCGATGGCTGCGGTAAGAGCGGCGCCACGAACTGACCTGGAGGCAGGATGCTCCCCAAGGATGCGCAGATCATCTCCGTCGACGACCATGTCATCGAGCACCCGCGGGTGTGGCTCGACCGGCTGCCCGCGAAGTACGCGGACGTCGCCCCGCGCATCGTCCGGCAGGCCGACGGCAACGACGCCTGGGTGTACGAAGGGCAGGTGGCGGGCAACTTCGCCCTCAACGCGGTGGCGGGCAAGGATCCGCGTGAGTTCGGGCTCGACCCGCGCCGCTACGACGACATGCTGCCCGGCTGTCATGACATCCACGACCGGATCAAGGACATGGACCTCGAGGGAGTGTGGGCTCAGCTCTGCTTCCCGAACATGGGCGGCTTCGCCGGCAGCGCGTTCGCCAAGTCCAAGGACTTGGACCTGGCCAACGAGTCCATCAAGGCGTACAACGACTTCATCCTCGACGAGTGGTGCGCCGCCTACCCCGAGCGGCAGATCCCGCTGATGATGGTGCCGTACTGGAACGTCGAGCAGACGGTGGCCGAGATCAGCCGCACGGCGGCGAAGGGCGCGAAGTCCATCACCTTCCCCGAGCTGCCCGACCGGCTCGGCCTGCCGTCCTGGCACAGCCCGCACTGGGACCCGGTGCTCGCCGCCGCGTCCGAGGCCGGCCTGCCGCTGTCGCTGCACTTCGGCTCCGGCGGCTCGCCGCAGGCGTCGCCCGAGGCGATGACGACCAACTTCACCGTGGCGATCTCGCTCTTCGGCCTGAACTCGATGAGCGCGACGGCGGAGCTGCTGCTCTCGCCCGTCTTCCACAAGTTCCCCGACCTCAAGATCGCGCTGTCAGAGGGCGGCATCGGCTGGATGCCCTACATGCTCGAGCGGATCGACTACGTCTGGGAGCGGCATCGCTGGTACAACGACGTCAACACGGACATCCGCCCGTCCGAGCTGTTCAAGGGCCACCTGTACGGCTGCTTCATCTCCGACCTGGCGGGGGTTTTCTCCCGGCACCTGATCGGCGTGGACCAGCTGATGTTCGAGAGCGACTACCCGCACTCCGACAGCCAGTGGCCGCACACCAGGAAGGTGCTCGAGGACGTCATGCTCGACGTGCCCGACGACGAGGTCCGCAAGATGGTGGAGACCAACGCGCGGACGCTCTACCACTTCCCGCGTGCGGCGGTCTGAGCCCGCCCAGGGGCGGGTGAGCAATCCGCTCGCGCGACTGCCCGACCGCCGGCCCGGCTCGGTCCGCCGAATCTCCTCGTTGGCCATCGAGCCGGCCGGCGAGTGGGACAACGGCACCGTGGTCACGGGGGTCTCGCAGGACAGCGTGGTCGGCGACGGCACCGTCACCCTGTTGCGCACCGCGTCGGTCACCGCCGCGCTCGACGCCGGATCGCGGCTGACCTCGGCCGCCGGAGACCTGCCGGCCGAGGTGGTTGCCGCACTGCTCGGCCGGTCGCCGGTGAGCGGCTTCCGGAAGGAGCTGGCGCGGCTGGCCGCCGTCGGCCTCGATCCCGGTTCCCCCTCGGCGGCCATCCTCGACGACCTGCCGACGGTACGGCTGATCAGCGGCTACGCGCGGCTGATGGAGCTACCGCCACCGGTCGCCGACGGGCGGCCGGCGGCACCGACGCTGAACGTGTGCCGCGGCTGGGCGGCGGACGGTACCGCCAGTCGACTGGCCGCGGCGGGGCAGAGCGTGATCACCGGTACGCCGCCCGCCCCCCGCTTCGCCGAGCTGCTCGGCGAAGCGCCCGGCGGGCCGCCCGGCGGCAGCACGGCGGGCTTCGCCGAACCGCCGCTGCGGCCGCGGTCGATGCGCCGCCGGCGGGTGCTCGACCTGGTCCGGATTGGCCCCGACCTTGAGGTCTACCAGTACTTCCGCGACTCCCACATCGACACCGGCGGCGGCGAGGGATCGCTGCACGAATACGTCATGACAGCCCGGCTGAGCGCGGCTGAGCTGGTGCTGCGGGAGATCTCGGTTGAGCCGCGAGCGCTCCCGTTCCCCGAGTGCCGGCTGGCCGCCGTCAACGCCGACCTGCTGATCGGCCTCCCCGCCGCCGTCATCGAGGGCTCGGTCCGCTCCGCCCTGGGCGGCACGATGGGGTGCACGCACCTCAATGACGTGCTTCGATTCCTCCGCTTCACGGCTGCGCTGGCCGCCACGGCCGACCTGGCCGACCCAGTCAACTGACGAAATGGACAGGCGGGCCCCGTTGCCGTCCGCCTGCTGTAAGGATTACAGTAAGCATCACTAGTGGGTGCGTGAACAGGGTTGAGGAGGCAAGGGCTCATGCCAGGACCCATGGAGGGTGTCCGCGTCGTAGAACTCGCGTCGTGGACCTTCGTTCCCTCGGCAGGCGCGGTGTTCGCGGACTGGGGGGCGGACGTGATCAAGATCGAGGATGTGCGCGCGGGGGACCCGGCCCGCATGCTCGTGATCTCCGGCCTCAAGCGCGAGAACGCCAGAGTGGATCGCGACTACATGCTGGAGATCAACAACCGGGGCAAGCGCAGCATCGCCCTTGACCTGCGCAACCCGGCCGGCCGGGAAATCCTGGCCAAGATGGTCGAGACCGCCGACGTCTTCCTGACCAACTGGCTGCCCGACGCCCGCCGCAGGCTCGGCGTCGAGGTAGAGCAGATTCGGGCGATCAACCCGAACATCATCTACGCCCGGGGCTCGGGGCACGGGCCGCTCGGGCCGGACGCCGAGAAGGGCGGCTTCGACTCCGCCAGCTACATGGCGCGCGGCGGCGTGGCCTACGCGCTGACCCCGGCCGGGGCCGAGCGGCCGATTGACCAGACGCCCGCCTTCGGCGACCTGCCGGGCGGCATGACGCTGGCCGGCGGTATCGCCGCCGCCCTGTACAAGCGGCAGGTCACCGGGGAGCCGAGCGTGGTCGACGTGTCGCTGCTGAGCCAGGCGGCGTGGACGATGAGCCCCGACATCATGGCGGCCGAGTTCTTCGGCGTGGACCGGACCGCGGTCAGCGACCCGAGCCAGCCGGTGAACCCGGTGGTGCAGAAGTACCGCACCAGCGACGACCGCTGGCTGCAGCTCGTCTTCCTCCAGCCGGACCGGTACTGGGGCCCGTTCACCACCCGGATCGGCCGCGCCGACCTCAGCCAGGACCCCCGGTTCGTCCCGGCGGCGAACCTCATCGCGCACAGCGAGGCGGCGATCGCCGAGCTCGCCAAGACCTTCATCGAGCACGATCACGAGCACTGGGCGCGGGTGCTCGAGGACGAGGAGGGAGTCTGGTCGCTGGTGGCCTCGCCGCGTGACGTCCTCGCGGACCGCCAGGCGATCGCGAACGGCTACTTCGTGACCAACACCGACGACGCGGGGGTCGAGTACAAGCTGGTGGCGAACCCGGTCCGCTTCGATAGCGCCCAGCCCGCCCCGTCCCGCTCGCCCGAGCACGGCGAGCACACCGAGCAGATCCTGCTCGAGTTCGGCTACGACTGGGGTCAGATCGCCGACGCGAAAGACGCGGGCGCGGTGCTGTGAGCGACGCCGCTGCGAGCACCATCGCGGGGCCGCTCAGCGGCCGGGTTGCTATCGTCACCGGCGGTGGCCGCGGCATCGGCCGCGAGCATGCGCTGGCGTTCGCGCGGGCCGGCGCGTCCGTTCTGGTGAACGATCTCGGCGGGGCCGGCGACGGCAGCGGTTCATCGGCCGAGCCCGCCGCCGAGGTGGCGGCGCTGATCAGGGCCGAGGGCGGGGCCGCGGTCGCCAACGGCGACGACGTCGCCACCGAGGAGGGCTCAGAGCGCATCATCGCCCAGGCGGTCAGCGAGTTCGGCGGCCTGCACGCCCTGGTGAACAACGCCGGCATCCTGCGCGATCGCACGCTGCTGAACATGTCCTTCGACGACTGGGACGATGTCATCCGGGTGCACCTGCGCGGCACGTTCGCGATGACCCGGGCGGCCGGCAGGCACTGGCGCGATGAGGCCAAGGCGGGCCGGGCGGTGACCGGGCGGGTGATCAACACCTCGTCCGGCAGCGGCCTGTTCGGCAACTTCGGGCAGGCCAACTACGGCGCGGCCAAGGGCGGCATCGCCAGCCTGACCGTGATCGCGGCGATGGAACTGGGCCGCTACGGGGTGACCGTCAACGCGATCGCGCCGGTCGCCAAGACCCGGCTGACGGCGACCGCGGGCATGACCCAGGCGATCGGCGACGGGTTCGACCCGCTCGCCCCCGAGCACGTCAGCCCCTTTGTCGTCTGGCTGGCGAGCGAGCGCAGCGGCGCGCTCACCGGCCGGGTGTTCAGCGTGGTGGGCGGCTACGTCGGCGTCTGCGAGGGCTGGCGGGTCGGCTCGTCGGTCCGCTCCGACGGCCCGCTTGACTTCGACGCGATCGACGCCGAGCTGCCGGCCGCGATCGACCGGGCGGCGCCGAACTTCCCGGTCACCGAGTCGCACCCGTACGTCGGCCGGGGACGCGCCGCCGTCGCGGGCGGCGCCCGATGACCGAGGCGCCCGAGAGATTCGTCCCGGTCCCGACTCCGGAGACCGCGACCTACTGGGCGAAGGCGGCCGAGGGGGAGCTGTGGCTCCCGCGCTGCGATTCCTGCCGCACGGTCGTGTTCTACCCTCGTCCGGCCTGCCCGCGCTGCCATGGCGACCAGCTCACCTGGTTCCGCGCCTCGGGGCGGGGCACGGTCGAGTCGTTCGTCATCAACCACGTGCCCGCTCCCGGATTCGAGGCACCGTACGCCATCGCCCTGATCCTGCTCGAGGAGGGCATCAGGCTCACCAGCAACCTCCTCGGGGTCGAGCCGGTCCCCGACGCGATCAAGCTCGGCATGCCCGTCGAGGTCGAGTTCGAGCAGCGTGGCGGCGTCGCGCTGCCCCAGTTCCGGGTCGTCAGCGACGGCCTGACCGCAGCGGGCGCGCCATCATGAGCGCCGCCGGAGCCAGCGCTCCCGTGGTGATCGCCGGCGCCGCCGAGTCACCGCAGCTCGGCAAGGTGCCCGGGCAGTCGGCGATGATGCTGGCGACGTCCTCCGCCCGCCTCGCGCTCGGGCAGACCGGCCTGTCCTGGGCAGACGTGGATGGTCTGGCGTCCACCCTGCCGACCGCGGAGCTGGCCAGCTACCTGGGCATCCGCCCGGGGTGGCTGGACGGCACGGTGGTCGGCGGCTGCTCGTACATGCTGCACGTCAGGCACGCGGCGGCCGCGATCAGAAGCGGCGCCGCGTCGGTGGTCGTGGTGGCGCACGGCGAATCCGGCCGGTCCCGGGTGGGCATGGCGCCCCGGGCGGCCGATCCGTCGAGCATGGCGGGCCAGTTCGAGCTTCCGTACGGGGCAGCGGCGACGTTCTCCCGGTTCACCCTCCCGGCCCTGGCCTACGTGCACAAGTA
>Ga0302235_10000674_pt1 | contig 26374 bp, 26 predicted proteins | sample II_Palsa_N3_3_FD_193577 | JGI IMG/M metagenome (GOLD analysis project Ga0302235, IMG submission 193577) | Peat permafrost microbial communities from Stordalen Mire near Abisko, Sweden - II_Palsa_N3_3 | ecosystem: Environmental > Terrestrial > Soil > Palsa > Peat permafrost | place: Sweden...
CCGAGCCTGGCCGAGGGGGTCTACGCGATGCTGCCCGGTCCGCACTACGAGACCCCGGCCGAGATCACCATGCTGGCCAGGCTCGGCGCCGACCTGGTCGGCATGTCAACCGGTCTGGAGGCGATCGCGGCCCGCCAGATGGGGGCCGAAGTGCTCGGCATCTCGCTGGTCACGAACCTGGCGGCGGGCCTGGCCGGGCACGGTCTTTCCCACGCCGAGGTCATCGCGGCCGGCCAGGCCTCCGCCAGCCGGATGGGGGCGCTGCTGGCCGGGATCCTGCCCCGGGTCTAAGCCCGCCAGCGCGTGGTCGGTCAGCGCGTGGTCAGCGAGCGGGGCGTGATGATCGGTGTCGTCCAGCGGGTCGGCGTGCACCAACGCGGCCGTGAGCCTGGGCACCGCGTGGATCAGCGCGTGTTCGGCCCGGACCGCGATGTCGTGCGCCTGGACTACCGAGCCGTGCGGATCGACACCGATCTCGCACTCGGCCCGGAGTGTGTGGCCGATCCAGCGCAGCCGCACCTGGCCGACGTCCAGCACGCCGGGAGTAGCGCGCAAGATCGCCTCGACCTTTTCGGTCAGGGCCGGGTCCACGCTGTCCATCAGCCGGCGGCCGACCTCGCGGGCCGCCTGCCATCCCACCGTCAGGATCGCCACCGTGATGAGCAGGCCCACGACCGGGTCGGCCCAGTTCCAGCCGATCGCCACCCCGCCCGCTCCGACGAGCACGGCCAGCGAGGTGTAGCCGTCGGTGCGGGCGTGCAGGCCGTCGGCGACCAGCGCGGCGGAGCCGATCCGGCGCCCGGTCCTGAGGCGGTAGCGGGCCACCACCTCGTTGCCGGCGAACCCGAGCGCAGCCGCGACCGCGACCGCGGTCAGGTGGGTCACCGGGTGCGGGTGCAGCAGCCGGCTGACCGCGGCGAACACCGCCGCGGCGGAGGACAGCAGGATAACCCCGACGATGACGATGCCGGCCAGGTCCTCGGCCCGCCCGTAACCATAGGTGTACCGGCGGGTGGGACGCCGCCGCCCGAGCAGGAACGCGACACCGAGAGGCACCGCGGTCAGCGCGTCGGCCGAGTTATGCAGCGCGTCACCGAGCAGCGCGACCGAGCCGGACAGGGCGACCACCAGCGCCTGCGCGCATGCCGTCGCGCCGAGCACGGCCAGCGAGATCCACAGCGCCCGCATGCCTTCGGCCGAGCCCTGAAGGACCTCGTCCGCTCCGCTGTCGTGCGAGTGCGAATGCAGCCCGACCGCGTGCCGGACACGCGCCCACAGTCCCTGGCCCCCGTGCCCGTGGTCATGCCCGTGCCCGTGGCCATGGTCATGCCCGTGATCATGGTGGTGCTCGTGCCCGTGCTCGTGCTCGTGGCTGGCCGGGTGCTGCTGGTCCCTCATTTTTCCAGAATGACCCGGAAAACGCTTTGCAGCATCTCGACACCAGCCATCCTCGCGCGGCTGCAAAAGCCTCGCAGGCCGAAAGCGCTTCAGCGGGCCCGGTGGGGATAATGATTCGCGGAGGACCTGAAGATGAATGAGACGGACAGGCTGGCGGTGCCGGAGACGGCGGCGCGGATGGTCGCGGCGGCGGCCGCCTTGCTGGCAGCGCTGACCGCGGCGCAGCGGGAGAAGGCGTGCTTCGCCTTCGGCGACGAGCGGCGCGACTGGTCGTTCGCACCCGCGCGGGACCGCGGCGGCCTGCCCATAGGTGCGCTCGACGACGGCCAGCGCAGGCTCGCGCATGAGCTGATCGTGACCGGCACGAGCCTGCCGGGGTACGCGAAGGTCGTCTCGGTGATGGCCATGGAACACGTGCTGCGCGCGCTTACCCCGGACGCAGCCGACCTGTTCAACCCCGAGCGGTATTGCTTCAAGGTGTTCGGTGTGCCGGACGCGAGCGCGTGGGGCTGGCAGTTTGCCGGGCATCACGTGTCACTTAACTTCACGGTGGTCGGCGGTCGTTACATCTCGCCCGCCCCGTTCCTGCTAGGCGCCGAGCCGGCCAGTTACGGGATACTGGCCCCGCTGGCCGATGACGAGGCACTCGGGTTCCGTCTGGTGCACTCACTCGATGCCGCCCAGCGGCACGCCGCGATCATCTGGCACCGCTCGCCACCCGACTTCGCCACCCGGATCGTGCCCATGATCGGGGACACTGAGCGGCCTGACCCGGTGTTCGGCCCGGAGCCGGACTACCGGCTCAGCGAGGACGAACGCGACATCCTCAGCTACGTCCGGGCCAGCCCCAAGGGCCTGTCCGCCGGACAGCTGAACCTGCGCCAGCTTGACGAGCTGGCCGCCATCGTCGGGGCGTTCGCGCGGCGGCTGCCGGACGAGGTAGCCGGGGTCCAGATGCGGGAGCTCGAGCGCGCCGGGCTGGACAACCTCACCTTCGCCTGGGCGGGCGGCACCGAACCCGGGGAGCGGCATTACTTCCGCGTCCAGGGGCCGACGCTGCTCATCGAACACGACAACACCCAGGCGAACGGCAACCACGTTCACTCGGTGTGGCGGAACCCGGCCGATGATTTCGGCGATGACCTGCTGGCCGAGCACTACCGCCTGCATCACCGGGGCTAACGCTCTGGCTGGAGTGCAAATGGTGGTTCAGCCGTCGCCTGGCGCTGGTCTTCGGGTAGAAGCTTGGGCCCGGCCATGCCGGATGACGCCGGGCCTCAGGGCCGGACCTTGGGCGGGCGTTATCCGGCGCTTGGTTCGGCTGGTGTTCCGGTGGGCTTGTTCGCCGGACGCCAGGTAGCTGCGGACCGGAACCTGGCCCAGTTTGTGCGGTGTTGCTGCCCTGTTAGAGGCGCCGGGGTGTTACCCGGCGCGGGCGGGCGGGCTGTGGCTGCGCAGGACCTTGGACCGGTCCCGGTTCCAGGCGGTGGTGGTCCCGTCCGGGTTGCGGACCAGGGTCCAGCCCAGCCGGTGAATCACCACCTGGTGATGGTAAAAACAGAGCAAAATGCACTGGTCAAGGCTGGTCTCGCCGCCGTTGCTCTTGTGCTTGAGGTGGTGCACTTCGCAGGCCGAGGCGGGCTGGTCGCAGCCCCCCGCCCATTGGCAGTGCAGGTCCCGGGCCTTGACCGCGTTGCGGATCCCGGCCGGGATGTTGTCGCTGAAGCCGATGTCCAGCGGCTGGCACGGGCCGCCGAGCCGGACGCCGAGCTCGCGGCGGCGCAGGAAGCCCGCGAGCCCGCCGGGGCCCGAGAGCAGCTCGACGGCTTTGCCGATGACGGCCAGCTCGAGCGACTCGCGGCTCAGGCCGGCCGGCAGCGGCTGGGGACCCGGCAGCGGCTCACCCGCCTCGGCCGGGTCCGGGCCGGCGTGATCCGCGTTGGCCGGGTCGGTGTGGTCCGGGTCGGTGTGGTCCGGGACGGGGTTGGGGATGCAGCGGCCGGGGCCGTGCCCGGCGAGTTGGACGCAGAACCGGACCAGGTCGTCCAGTACGCCGGGATTCACGGTGCCGAATACCACTGGCGTCACCGACGCGTCGCACGCGAATCCCTCCGCGGCCTTCCCGTCCAGCCACGCGGCGCCGTCCGACCCGCCGACCGACGCGGCGGCGCGGGCCGCGGCCCACTGCCCCCGGACCCGCTCGGTCCACTTCTTCTGGAGTTTGGAGTCGAGGTCGAGGTCGATCAGGTCGGACAGGTCGATGTGCGCGGTGACCTTGACGGGCTGCCCGGCCCGCTCGGGCAGCAGCCCCGCCGCGACCAGCCGCCGGCACGCGTCCTCGAGCGCATCATGGTAACGCTGAGCCTGGGTGCGGTCATCTTCCGCGCCCCGCGGCGCCGACAGGGCATCCAGCACCGCGGCCACCACCGCGGCGCACTCAGGCGTCAGATCCGCGGCCAGCACGCCGGCGCCGCCGAACGTGGTCGCCAGCTTCAGGGCCCGGTCCTCGAACCTGGGCCCGTCCTCATCGGGCACATCGGGCCGGGACCGGGTATAGATCTCCGCGGCCAGGCCGGCCAGATCGGGCAGTTCCATTCCCATCAGCGCGGCGCCGAGCAGGATCTCATCGGCGCGGTCCCGGCAGTCCTCGGGCAGCCGGTCGGTCCAGCCGCAGATGGTGCGGGCGTAGGACTTGGTGATCTCCGCGGCGGCCAGCGCGGCCACGATCCGGGGGTGGGTCCGGGTTCGGCGGGACCAGCCCACGTGCTCCTTCGCGGTACCGCTGGTCACCCGGGTCTGGTGGATCAGCCAGGAGCAGGGGCTGTAGTCCGCGTCGTCGTGGTACCCCTGGCTGGCGGTGAACGCGGCCAGGATCGAGGCGCGGGCGGCGGTTTCCATCGCGTCGGCCTGTTCCAGGGTCATCAGGCACTGGGCCTGGACTTGGGCCGGCATCTGGGTGGCTTCGGCGGTGGCCAGGTAGCTCATCGCGGAGGTCAGCATGCCCAGTGCCTCGCTGGTGCTGGCGGGCGGCGCGGGCGCGGTCATGGCGGTGTTCACCTCCTGTCCGGGGTACGGGGGGCGGGCCGGGGTGGTCTGGCGGCGAGGATCTGCTGTAGCTTTCTAGTTCGATTCTAGAGGATGGCTATGACATTTCCGGAGAACGACACGTCGAATGGGTGATGTGAGTTTTGGGTAAAGAAGATCATCTTCGCTACGAGACAGCTCAGATTAAGCCTGTCTGGTTGTGACGGTATGCCCTGACGTGCTGCTCCGGATTGGCGTGAATCGCTCCGCGCCCCGCGGGTCAGCACGTTTCTGCCTGGTTGCAACACGAACAGCCAGAGCAGGGCCGACGACCAGCGAAAACGCATGCAAATCCCGGAAACCGCCTCCAGTTGAGGAGTGCACGATGGAGAACCGCCTATCGGACGGTTGTGATGCCGGCCAGGATGAGGTCGATACCGGCCAGGAATTGCTCGCCGTCGTCGTGCTCGGGCAGCTGAGCCGCCACCTGATGCACGAACGGGTACACCGCGGGGTTCGAGCTGCGCCCACCGTACGGCGACGGTCGTGAGGAAGGCCGATCGGCCGATCGAGCTTCCAGCCCCGCGGCACCTCCGCGCGGCCGCGTTCGATGTCGGCCGCGAGGCGGGCCATGTACACAAAAGGCGACTCGTCGTCATCGATTTGGTCCTCGTAGTACCGTTGCTCCTCCTCGCTGTCATCCCACTCCTCGAACTCCTCGTCGTCATCGAGTTCTTCGTCGTCAAGGCCGAGAAGGTGACGCTCGTACATCCGACTTCGCCAGGTAAGGGAATCGAACATCGGTCGTCTCCTAACGACGTAGGTCGAATTATTTTTCGTAGAAGAGACTATCAGTAAATTGACCCCATGCAAGCATTAAGTAGGACGTAAGTTCGAAAAGTAACGCATGACATTAACGTGATCCTGGAGACACCTGGGTCCTGGGCCGAGACGGATTAGGTTCCGGCTGGGTGCCAGACGGTCTTGGTCTCCAGGTAGGCGAGCATGCGCTTCAGGGCAGGAGGCTGGGTCCAGTCCTCGTCGCCGGCCCGGACGACGCGCTTGAGGTTATCGGCCGCGGCGACGGCTAGGTCGTCGGCCAGCGCATCCGGCGCTCCGGACAGGTCTATGGCGTTGACGTCCATGTGCGAGGCCAGCCAGGGCGCGATCTCGGCCGTGCGGCCGGTCAGCACGTTGATCACACCGCCGGGAACATCGGAGGTGGCGAGCACCTCGGACAGCGTAACGGCGGGCAGCGGGAACCGCTCGCTGGCCAGCGCCACCACCGTGTTGCCGCTGACGACCGCGGGCGCGATCACCGATACGAAGCCGAGCAGGCTCGAGGCCTCCGGCGCGATCACCGCCACCACGCCCGTCGGCTCGGGCAGCGAGAAGTTGAAGTAGGGCCCGGCCACCGGGTTAGTCGCACCGCGCACCTGAGCGATCTTGTCCGACCAGCCCGCGTACCACACCCAGCGGTCGATGGCCGCGTCCACCAGGGCCTCCGCGCGCCGCGGCCCCAGTCCCTCGGCCGCGCGCACTTCGGCGACAAACTGCGCCCGCCTGCCCTCAAGCAGCTCGGCGACCCGGTAGAGCACCTGCCCTCGGTTATAGGCGGTCGCCGCGGACCAGCCGCCGAACGCCTTGCGCGCGGCCGCGACGGCGTCCCGCGCATCCTTGCGCGAGGCCATCGCCGCGTTGGCCGCGAAGCGGCCCTTGTGGTCGGTCACCAGGTAGGACCTTCCGCTTTCTGAACGGGGGAAAGCCCCGCCGATGTAGAGCTTGTACGTCTTGCGCACGGCAATCCGGGCCCCCGCCAGTTCAGACATCGAGGTACGCCTCCAGCCCGTGCCGGCCGCCTTCCCGGCCATAACCGGATTCCTTGTAGCCGCCGAACGGTGACGTCGGATCGAACTTGTTGAACGTGTTGGCCCACACCACGCCGGCCCGCAGCCGGGAGGCCATCCACAAGATCAGCGATCCCTTGTCCGTCCAGATCCCGGCCGACAGTCCGTACGGCGTGTTGTTGGCCTTCTCCACCGCCTCGGCGGGAGTCCGGAAGGTCAGCACGGACAGCACCGGCCCGAAGATCTCCTCGCGCGCGATGCGATGCGCCTGCGATACCCCGGTAAACACGGTCGGCGGGAACCAGAAGCCCTTCACCGGCAGATCGCACGGCGCTGACCACCGCTGCGCGCCCTCCGCCTCGCCGACCTGCGACAGCTCGCGGATCTTGGCCAGCTGGGCCGCGGAGTTGATGGCGCCCACGTCGGTGTTCTTGTCCAGCGGGTCGCCCAGCCGCAGGGTTTCCAGCCGCCGCCGCAGCGCCGCCAGCACCTCGGTGTAGACGGACTCCTGCACCAGCAGGCGGGATCCGGCGCAGCACACGTGACCCTGGTTGAAGAAGATGCCGTTCACGATCCCCTCGACGGCCTGGTCGATGGGCGCATCCTCGAACACGATGTTGGCGGCCTTGCCGCCGAGCTCGAGGGTCAGCTTCTGGCGCGAATGGGCGCAGGCCCGGGCGATTTCCTTGCCGACCTCGGTGGAACCGGTGAAGGCCACCTTGTCGATGCCGGGATGGGTCACCAGAGCGCGGCCGGTCTCCCCCGCGCCGGTGACGATGTTGACCACGCCGGGCGGCACATCGGCCTGCTGGCAGATCTCCGCGAACGCCAGCGCGGTCAGCGGCGTCGTCTCGGCGGGCTTGAGGACCACGGTGTTGCCGCAGGCCAGCGCGGGGGCGATCTTCCACGCTAGCATGAGCAGCGGGAAGTTCCACGGGATAACCTGGCCGACCACACCGAGCGGACGCGGCGCGGGGCCGAAACCCGCGTGCTCCAGCTTGTCGGCCCAGCCCGCATAGTAGAAAAAGTGCGCGGCGACGAGCGGGATGTCGACATCGCGTGATTCCCGGATCGGCTTGCCGTTGTCGAGGGACTCGAGCACGGCAAGTTCACGAGCTCTTTCCTGAACGATCCTGGCGATACGGAACAGGTACTTGGCTCGCTCTGTCCCGGGCATGAGCGCCCAGGTGTGCTCGTACGCCTTACGTGCGGCGATGACCGCGCGGTCCACGTCAGCGGGGCCAGCCTCGGTCACCTCGGCCAGCACCTCCTCGGTAGCCGGCGAGATGGTCTTGAACGCATGACCGTCGACACCGGGGGTGAACTCGCCGCCAATGAACAGACCGTAGGACTCCCGCAGCGAGACAACGGCCCGCGACTCCGGGGCTGGTGCGTACTCGAATTTTCCCATGTCAGTCCAGGGTGAAGTAGTCGGGGCCGGAGTAGCGGCCGGTGGCCAGCTTGGTGCGCTGCATGAGCAGGTCGTTTAGCAGGCTGGAGGCGCCGAGGCGGAACCAGCGGGGATCCAGCCAGTCCTCCCCCGCCGTCTCGTTAACCAGGACCAGGTAGCGGAGGGCGTCCTTGGCGGTGCGGATGCCGCCGGCGGCCTTGACGCCGACCTGGCGGCCGTGCGCGTCGCGGAAGTCGCGCACCGCCTCCAGCATGACCAGGGTCACCGGGAGCGTGGCGGCCGGTGTGACCTTGCCGGTAGAGGTCTTGATGAAGTCGGCGCCCGCCAGCATGGCCAGCCACGAAGCGCGCCGCACGTTGTCCAGTGTGACCAGTTCGCCGGTCTCCAGGATCACCTTGAGATGGGCGCCGTCACTGGCCTGTTTGACGGCGGTGATCTCGTCGAAGACCTGCTGGTAGCGTCCCGAGAGGAAGGCGCCGCGGTCGATCACCATGTCCACCTCGTCGGCGCCGGCCGCGACCGCGTACTTCACGTCGGCCAGCTTGACGTCCAGGCCGGCCCGGCCGCTGGGGAACGCGGTGGCCACGCTGGCCACGTGGACGCCGCTGCCGTTCAGTTCGGTCGCCGCGACCTGGGCCAGGTCGGGGTAGACGCAGACGGCGGCGACCATCGGCGTGCTCGGATCGGCGGGATCCGGGCGCTTGGCCTTAGCGCACAGCGCGCGCACCTTGCCCGGCGTGTCCTGGCCCTCGAGCGTGGTCAGGTCGATCATCGAGATGGCCGCGTCGAGCGCCCACTGCTTAGCCGTGGTCTTGATGGACCTGCTGGCCAGCATGGCGGCCCGGGCCTGGGCTCCCACCTGATCGACCCCGGGCAGCCCGTGCAGGAACCCCCGCAGCGAGGCGTCCGACCAGGTAGGCGTGTCCGCCAGCGCGCTCATCAGCCGCTCCCTCCGTCGAGGCTCATAGGTCACCATTCTTACCCACGGCCACGACGGGCGGAGTTCACCGGCAAGTTTGGTCCGGCCGGCCCCTGTTCGGCCGGACCGCACGCTAGGAGTCGCTCAGAACCTCGTGCAGCCGGGCGGCGAAGGTTTCCGGGTGGCTGGCAAAGCCACCGTGAGCACCGGGGAACACCACCGGCTCGAGCCCGAGTCCGGCGGCGAGCGCGACCGCGGACCGGTAGGCGAGCTGATCGGGGGTCGACTCGTCGCCGACGCCCACGACCACCCGGGCCGGGCTGGTCCGCAGCGCCTCGAGGTCCGGCGGGTAGTTGGTGATCACCGGGATCGTGTATCCGGCGAAAAGTTCCAGGTTGCCCATCATCCGTCGCATGGCCTCGGGGTCCGGCTCGGCACCGGGCTCGGGGCCGCCCAGGCCCACGCCCTCGCCGAATTTCTGCATCGCGGGGAACACACCATCGCGCCGGTAAATGTCGCGGATCTCCTCGGTGAAGGCACGCCAGTGCGCGGCATCCGGGAGCAACGCGGCCACTGGAGGCTCGTGTGCCACCAGCGTGCTCACCTGCTCCGGGTAGCGCGCCACGAGATCCAGGCCGTAGCTGGCGCCCCCGCTCGAACCAAGTACGTAAGCGGGTTCCGACGTGACGGCGGCCAGCAGGTGGTGCGCGTCGTCGGCGAACACGCCCACCGTCAGGTCGTCTTTCGGCCCCTCGGCCGTGCTCCTCGAATTAGCCCGGCAGTCATACGTCACGACCGTGTACCGGTCGGCCAGGGCCTCGGCGAGCGGCGTGAATCCGGCCGCGTCCATCGGGCCGCCGGGAATCATCAGCAGCACCGGACCCGAGCCGCGCGTCTCGTAGTAGAGCGAAGCCCCGGGTACTTCCAGCGTCCTGGTCTGCATATCTCCTCCAGCGCTTTGCGGCGTGTATGTTCCTGACGCCACGGCCATCAGGAATTCATCGGTCTTGGGCGATAAGTCAGCTAAGGATCGCGGCCTCGACGGTGCGGCCGAGGGCGATGAGTTGCTCTTCGCCGCCGGGCGGCCCGATGAGCTGGAGAGACGCGGGCAGCCCGGCCGGGCCGCCGGGAACGGGCAGGGACAGCGCGGGCAGGCCGGCCAGGTTGGCCGGGACAGTGAGCACGATGAGCGACATGCCGCGCTCGCCGAGCAGCGGAGGCGGGCCCACCAGCGTCGGCAGAGCGAGGAACGGATGATGGGCCAGCATCTGGCTGAACCACTCGCGCACCGCCTGCCGGGTGCGGTTCGCGGCGGCGAGCTGATCGTCGGTGATCGCGGACGCCTCGGTCAGGTTGCGTCGTATCGACGGGCTGAGCTGGTCCAGCTGCGCCATCAGGTACGCGTTCGCCTGGTAGGCCTCCACGTCGATGATCACGTTCGCGGCGTGAACCGCGGCACCGAGGTCCAGACCGGTGACGTCAGCGGCCCGCAGGCCCGCGGCCGCGAGGGCGGCGTCAACCGCGGCATCGACCTGCGGCGCGACCTCGGGCCGCATCCGGCCGACCGAGAGCTCGCAGGACCCGGCGGTGAAGCCGGGCTCGATCAGGCGCATACCGAGCTCCACCGCGGCCACGTCCGCGCCGAGCGGGCCCACGGTGTCCATCGAGGGTGCCAGCGGGTAGACGCCGTCGACCGGCACCCGTCCCCAGGTGGTCTTCAGGCCGACCACACCGCAGCAGGCGGCGGGGATCCGCACCGAGCCGCCGGTGTCGGTCCCGAGGCCGACGTCGGCCTCGCCGGTGGCCACGGCGACGGCCGAGCCGCTGGACGAGCCGCCGGGCAAGCGACGGGAGTCCAGCGGGTTCTGCGGGGTACCTGACCACGCGTTCGTGCCGGCGGCGGACCAGCACAGCTCGGCCAGGTTGGTCTTGCCGACGATCCTGGCCCCTGAGCGCCGGGCCGCGGCCACCACGGCCGCATCCCTGGCCGCTGGCTTCGCCTGCTCCGCGATCACCCGGCACCCCACCGTGGTGGGCAGGCCCTCAACATCGATGCAGTCCTTGACCGCGAGCCGCGGTCCCTCGCCCGGCGCGTCAAGCCGGACGATCCAGGTGGGATCCATGGGGAGATTGTCGCAGAGCAAAATTGTCGCAGAGCAAAGAAGTCACCGATCTTTCTTTTGCTGGTCACGGCGGCTGTGACGTCACGATCTGTTGATATCGCAACGTTGCAACTATGAGGGTCGCGGTCATCACCGAATCGTTCCCGCCTGACGTCAATGGCGTCGCGCATAGCGTGCTGCGCGTCGCCGAATTCCTCACCGAGTCTGGTCACCATCCGCTCATCATCGCGCCGCAACCAGCACGGGGCCGGACGGCGGACTCGTTTCCCTTCCCTGTGGTCCGCGTACCCGCGATGCCGCTGCCCGGGTATCCGAGTTTCCGGCTCGGACGGCCCAGCCACCGGGTACCCGATGCGCTGGTCACGCACCGGACCGAGGTCGTGCACCTGGCCAGCCCGGTCTGCCTGGGCGCCCACGGCGCCGCCGTGGCCGGCCGACTGGGCCTGCCCGCGGTCGCCGTCTACCAGACCGACCTGCCGGCGTACGCCCGCGCCTACGGGCTCGGACGGACCGGCGAGGCGTTCGCCTGGCGCTGGCTGCGCGGCATCCACAACAGCACCGCACGGACGCTGGCTCCGTCCACGGCCACCGCGACCGGCCTGCACGCCCACGGCATCGACAACGTCTGGCTGTGGGGCCGCGGCGTGGACACCAGGCGCTTCGACCCGGCGCGGCGCAGCCAGGAACTGCGCGCCACGCTGGGGAAAGAGCTGCTCGTCGGCTACGTGGGGCGGCTGGCCACGGAGAAACGCGTCGAGTGGCTGGCCGGGATCACCGCGCTGGCGGGAGTGCGCCTGGTCATCGTGGGCGGCGGGCCGGCCGAGGCCATGCTCCGCCAGCACATGCCGCACGCCATCTTCCTCGGTGAGCGGCACGGTGACGAGCTGGCCGCTATCTACGCCAGCCTCGACGTGTTCGTGCACAGCGGGCCCTACGAGACGTTCGGGCAGACGCTGCAGGAGGCCGCCGCGAGCGGACTGCCGGTGGTGGCGCCGGCCGCGGGCGGCCCGCTTGACCTGGTCGAGGACGGAGTGACCGGGTACCTGGTCCCGCCCGCGCATCCGGACGCGTTCACATCCGCCGTCGCGCGGCTCGCCGCCGATCCGGCCATGCGGGCCGCGTTCGGCGCCGCGGGACGGCGCAAGGTCCTGCGCCGGAGCTGGCCTGCCCTGACCGGGGAACTGGTCGGACATTACGCCGCGGTGCTCGGCCGCGCCAAGAAGGCCAGGGTGGCGCTATGAGGATCGTCAGGCTGGCCAACTTCGTCGCGCCGCGGTCGGGCGGCTTGCGCACCTCGCTCAGCGAACTTGGCGCGGGTTACCTGGCCGCGGGACACGAGCCGGTCCTGATCATTCCCGGACGTCACGACAGCGACCAGGAGAGCGCCCAGGGCCGGGTGATCACGCTGCGCGCGCTGCGGGTGCCGTTCACCGGCGGATACCGGGTGCTATGGCGCCGCCGGCCGGTGGCCGCTCTGCTCAGCCGGCTGCAACCGGATTCCCTCGAGGTTTCCGACCGGGCCACGCTGCGCTGGACCGGCCGGTGGGCGCGCAGGCACGGCGTGCCCGCCGTCATGGTCTCCCACGAAAGCCTGGTGGCCTTGTTCCGGCTGGTGCCGCTCGGCCGGGGACTTTCGCGGCGCGTCGCCGACTGGCTCAACCGGCGCACGGCGCGCGCGTACCAGCGGATCATCTGCACCACCAGCTTCGCGGCCGTCGAGTTCGAGCGGATCGGCGCCCGCAACCTGGTCCGCGTCCCGCTCGGCGTCGACCTGACCACGTTCCGGGTAGGGCCATGCGGCGCGGCCGCCGATGAGGTGCTGCTCGTGCACTGCGGTCGGCTGTCCGCGGAGAAGAAGCCGCAACGTTCGCTGAACACGTTGGCCAGCTTGCGCGCGGACGGCGTGCCCGCCCGCCTGGTGGTGGCCGGGGACGGCCCACTGCGGCCACGCCTCGAGCGTCGGGCCGCGCGCGACGGACTGCCCGTCAGGTTCGCTGGTTTCCTGCCGGGCCGAGCGGAGCTGGCCGCGCTGCTCGGCGGCGCCGACGTCGCCATCGCCCCGGGTCCGGCGGAGACCTTCGGGCTCGCCGCGCTTGAGGCCCTGGCCTGCGGGACTCCGGTGGTGGTGAGCGCAGAGTCCGCGTTGCCTGAGGTTGTGGGCGAGGCTGGGGCCAGCGTGGCGGGTGAGGACCTGGCCCGGGGCGTGCATGCCGTGCTGGCCAGGCCCGAGACCAGCCGCCGGGAAGCGGCCCGGGCCCGCGCCGAGCACTACGGCTGGCCCGCCGCCGTGGAGGGGTTCCTGGCTGTGCACCGTGCTTGCTCGCAGCAGGGGAGGCCGGCATGACGGTGTTTGCCGCGCTGGGGGACTCGATTACGGTCGGCATAGGTGACCCGGTGCCGGGAGGGGGGTGGCGCGGGTGGGCAGCCTTGCTAGCCGGCGCCCTGGACCAGCCCGAGCTGCATAACCTGGCTGCCCTGGGGGCGCTGGCGGTGGACGTCGAGCGCGATCAGCTGCCGGCCGCCGTGGCTTTGGCGCCCGAGGTCGCCAGCGTGATCGTCGGAATCAACGACACGCTGCGCGGCGACTTCGACCCGGAAAGCACCAGCGCCTCGGTCGGCCGCACCGTGGCGGCGCTGCGGGCCGCGGGCGCGGAAGTGCTCACCGCGCGGCTGCCCGACCCGGGCCAGATGTTCGGGCTGCCGGAAGCGCTCGCCCGGCCGCTGGCCCGCCGGATGCGAGCGGTCAACGCGGCCGTGGACCAGGTGGCACTGCGTTACGGGACCGTGCACCTGGACGCCGCCCGCGATCCGGCGACCTACGAGCGCCGCTACTGGAGCGTGGATCGGCTGCACCCTAACGAGCGCGGTCACCGCCTCATCGCGTGCCGCTTCCACGGTCTGCTGGCTGCCTCGGGTTTCGCGGTCGGCGACTGCCCTGACCCCGAGCCGTCGAGCCCGCCGCCCACCCGGCTGGCGGAGGTCGGCTGGATGGCCACCAAGGGCACCGGCTGGCTGTTCCGGCGCTCCCGGGACCTGGTGCCGGCGCTGGCCGCTCTGGCGGTACGGGAATGGTGGGCGGGCGAAAACGGTACGGAACCTGACGTCGCTCCAGAAACCGTCCCAACCTGAACGCCGTGAGAAGACCTTCAGGAAACTTACGGCTTAGCAGAGGCTTTCCCTTGGCTCCCCCGAAGGTTCGGGACCGATTATCTAAACGTAACGAAAGAACGAAGCCGCCAGACGAGGCGGCATTGAGTTGGGGGCGAAAGCCATGAGCCAGACCTACGACCCGAACAATTCTGAGCACGCCAGCGGTCCGGAGGACGGACAGGGCCGCCCGAGCGGTCAGGGCTACCCAGGTGGACAGGGTTATCCAAGTGGTCAGGGCGGTCAGGGCTACTCCAGCGGACCCGGTTATCCGGGCGGCCAAGGCTACCCGGGTGGACAGGGTTACGGCGCTGAGGCCGGCTACGGGGCTGGCGGTTACGGGGCGGGAGCGGGTTACGGGGGCGGAGCTGGGTTCGGCAGCGAGCCGCCGCCGCCACCACGACGCCGGAACCACAGGCGCGGGCTGGCCATCACCGCTGCCGCTGCGCTCGTGGCGGGAGCCGCGGTGGGCGGGGTGATCGGCAGCACGAGCTCGTCCTCGTCGGGCACCGCCACCGCGACCTCCAAGACCATGCTTACGACCAGCCAGATTGCCGCCCGGGTGGATCCAGGCCTGGTTGACGTGGTATCTACGGACGGCGACGAGCAGGCGAGCTCGGCGGGCACGGGCATCGTGCTGACGTCGAACGGCGAGGTGCTGACCAACAACCACGTCATCGAGGGCGCCACCGCCATCAAGGTCACCGACATCGGCAACGGCAAGACCTACACGGCGAAGGTCGTGGGGTACGACGCCACCCAGGATGTCGCGGTGATCCAGCTGCAGAACGCGTCCGGCCTGACCATCGCCAGCCTCGGGGACTCCTCGACTGTACAAAGTGGTGACAGCGTGGTCGCCCTCGGCAACGCCGAGGGCAAGGGCGGCACCCCGTCGGTCGCGGCCGGCACGGTCACCGCCCTCAACCAGTCGATCACCGCGTCGGACGAGCTCTCCGGCTCCAGCGAGCAGCTGACCGGGCTGATCGAGGACAACGCGGACATCCAGCCGGGCGACTCGGGCGGTTCCCTGGTCAACTCCTACGGCGAGGTGATCGGCATGGACACCGCGGCCTCCACGGGATACTCCTTCCAGTCGCCGACCGGCCAGGGCAGCACCGGCAGCACCAGCGCGGAGCAGGCCTACGCGATCCCGATCAACGAGGCGCTGTCCATAGCTAAGCAGATCGAGGCGGGGACCACCTCCACCGACGTGCACATCGGCGCCACCGCCTTCCTCGGCGTGGAAATCCAGTCCGCGAGCGAGGGCAGCGGCTCCGGGGGCTTCGGCTCCGGCGGCTTCGGCGGTGGCCAGAGCAGCACGAGCGGCGTGACCGTCGCCGGGACCCTGGCCGGATCTCCGGCCGCCAACGCCGGCCTAGGCGAAGGCGACGAGATCACCGCGCTGGGCGGCCAGTCGGTCTCCACGGCCGAGGACATCTCCCAGGCGCTGGTCAAGTACCACCCGGGCGACTCGATCTCGGTCACCTGGGTTGACCAGACCGGTCAGTCGCACACCTCGACCCTGACCCTGACCTCGGGCCCCGCAGCCTAAGGGTCAGAGAGGGCGGGCCCTGCACCAGTGATCCCCGGCCGCCCCCGGGGATCACTGGTCCCGCCGTCACAACGGCACTGCCCTACCACGCGGCCGCGTTCCCTCGCGCGGCCGCGTTTTTCTATGCTGGGGCACCTGGGGCGGGTTAGCTGGCCGGGAGGACGCACCACGACCGTTCGGCTAAGAATGGGTGAAACAGACGGGAGGAAACCGGGTGCGCGTAGCGAGACTTCATGCGGTGGGCGACCTTCGGGTGGCGCAGGAGCCGATGCCGTCGGCCGACGGGCCTGATGCTCTGGTGCGGGTCACCGCGGTCGGGATCTGCGGCTCTGACCTGCACTGGTGGGACGAAGGCGCGATCGGCGACGCCAAGCTCACGCATCCGCTCGTCCTCGGGCACGAGGGGGCGGGGGTGATCGCCGACGGGCCGCGGAGCGGTGAGCGGGTCGCGATCGACCCGGCGATTCCGTGCGAGCGGTGCCGAGCCTGCCGCGACGGCTACCGGAACCTGTGCTACCACCTCAGGTTTTCCGGGCACGGGGAGACCGACGGCATGATGCGCGAGTTCATGACCTGGCCCGCGGCGCGGCTGTACCCGCTGCCCGACGGGCTATCCGATGCGGACGGCGCCATGCTCGAGCCTCTCGGGGTGGCGGTGCATTCCGTCGACCTGGGACACCTGCCGTTCGGCGGTTCGGCCTCGGTGGTGGGCTGCGGGCCGATCGGGCTGCTGCTCATCGGCCTGCTCAAGGCGGCGGGGGCGAGCTCGGTGCTCGCCATCGAGCCGCTGGCCCACCGGCGCGAAGCGGCGGCGCGGCTGGGCGCGGAGGTGGCCGATTCCGGCTCGTTCGGGGACGGCCTGATGCGCGAGCTGACCGGACACGGGGTAGATGTCGCGTTCGAGGTGGCGGGCAACGACGAGGCTGTCGGGCTGGCGATCGCCTCGGTCCGGCCGGGCGGGCGGGTGGTGCTGGCTGGCATCCCAGGTGACGACACGATCAGGCTCGGGGCCTCGGCCGCTCGGCGCAAGGGGCTGACGATCGCGATGGTGCGCCGGATGAACGAGGTGTACCCGAGGGCGATCAGCCTGGCCGAGCGGGGGGTGGTGGATCTCGGCTCGGTGGTGACGAGCCGGATGGGCCTGGGCGAGATACAAGCGGCGTTCGGGGAAGGGGCGCGTCGCACCGGGCTCAAGGTCGTCATCGAGCCGCAGCGCTGATCATGAAAAGAGCGCTGATTCTCGACTGCGGCTGCGTGCTGTTGTTCGTGGTCATCGGGCGGGCCAGCCACGCCAAGGGCGAGACCCTGGCCGGCATCGCCTCGACGGCCTGGCCGTTCCTGGCCGGGCTGGCGGGCGGCTGGCTGGCGACCCGGGCGTGGCGGCGGCCGTTCGGGCTTGTCCCCGCGGGCGTGGGCGCGTGGCTCGGGACGGTCGCCGGTGGCATGGTGCTCCGGGTGGCGTCCGGGCAGGGCACGGCGGTCGCGTTCATTGGCGTCGCGCTGGCGTTCCTCGGCTTGTTCCTGCTCGGCTGGCGGCTGGTGGCGGGCCTGGTGAGTCGGTCCTTCGCACGTTGGCCGCGGTGGGTCAGTAGTGGTAGCGGGCGGCGAGGACGATGATCTCGGCTTCCGTGACGACGTAGACGAGACGGTGTTCGTCATCGATGCGCCGCGACCAGGCCCCGGGCAGGTGGTACTTGAGCGGCTCGGGTTTACCGATGCCGGTGAACGGGTCCCGCCGGACATCTTCGATCAGCCGGTTGATCCGCGCGAGCATCTTGCGGTCGGTCTTGAGCCAGGACGCGTAGTCCTCCCAGCCCTGGCTCTCGAATACCAGCCGCACCGGACGCTACCGGGCGTCCGCCGCCTCGGGGTCGATCAGGGCGTGCTCGGCTAGGTGGGTGCCGTTCAGGGCGTTCTCGTAGGCCTTGAGCAGCCGGCGGCCGTTGGCTGGGGAGCGCAGCAGGTAGGCGCCCTCGCGCAGGGCGGCGTAGTCCTCGGCGCACAGCAGGACGGCGTTGCCGTGCCTGGAGACGATCTCGATGGCGTCGTGGTCCTCGTTGACCTTCTTGATCAGCGGGAACAGCTCCTTGCGGGCCTCGCTCGCGGTGATCGGCATGACGGCCAGCTTTCTGGTAGTAGTACAAGATATGGTACCACTTTGCTCGGTCGCGGCTAGCTCACGGTGCTTGATGATAGTCACGAGAGTAGAGTTCGTTGTTGGGACTAGATTGTGCTGAGGGGGTCAGCATCATCGCTCGGGGGGCGGTCCCAGGTCGAGCGCTGCTTAACGCGGCGTGCGCACTGGGCTGTGATCGGGTCAGCGCCGAGGTCGTCGGCGCCTTTCAGGATGCCGGTATTCCGAGCATCTTGCTCAAGGGGCCGTCGATCGCCCGGTGGCTGTATCCGTCCGGTGGCCGCAGCTACGCCGACACCGACCTTCTCGTTCCCGCAGGTGAGTTCAGCCGGGCCGAGACAGTGCTCAGGTCGCTCGGCTTTACCGAGCTTGCGAAAGGTCTCCGCCCCTTCGAGCAGGGTGTGGAGACCGCGTTCGGCCGCCGGCCCGAACCGGGTCGCGTCCCGGGCGGTACCGTCGACCTGCACCGCAACCTGACCATACTGCCCACCCCCGACGGTCTGCTGTGGGAGGCATTCAACGCCGACACCGAGACCGTCCCGATCGGCGGTGCCGAGCTCCGGGTTCTCGGCCGCACCGCGCTCGCCCTGCACGTGGTCATCCACGCTGTGCAGCACGGGTTCCGGATCCATACCGATGAGGATCTCCGCCGGGCCATCACGGTGATGTCCGCAGACGACTGGCGACCGGTCGCCGACCTGGCGGAACGACTGGGCATCGCCAGAATCCTCGGGTTCGGGCTACGCCACCATGCGGCCGGCGCCGCGATCGCGGACCGCCTCGCCCTGCCCGACCCCCGGTTCTGGAAGCTGTTCGCCCCTCGCGGCTCAGCGTTCTGGTCCGCTCCCACGATAGGCGCGAAGGCGAAGCAGATCCGCTGGACGCTCCTCCCGAGCCCGGCCAAGATCCGCCACCGGTCAGGTCTTCCTGACGCTCACGGGCGCACGCTGCTGCTCGCCTATGCGCGGTGGTGGCGGGGTCTGACGCCGGCCTTTGTTTCTGCGGTGCGTTTCTTCAGGGACCGCCGAAGGCTCGCCAAGGGCGACGGCCGGTGAGAGCTTACCCGGGCGCGGGAGCGGGCAGGTTCCTCACGGCCCTGGCCGCAGGCAACCCGCGGCGGCTGGCCTGGGTGGTCACCGTCCAGGTGGTCGCCGCGCTGATCCAGGGAGCGGGGCTGCTGTTGCTGGTGCCGCTTCTAGAGCTGGCCGGAGTCAGCCGGGCACCCTCCGCGGGTGGGCTGATGGCGCACGCCCGCGAGGCCTTCCATGCCCTCGGCGTCCCGCTCTCTCTGACCGCCATGCTGGTCGTCTACGTCGCCGTGGTTGCTGTGGCGGCGGCGCTCACGGCCTATCAGAACGTGCTGCTGGTCCGCTATCGCCTGGAGTTCGTCGATGAGCTGCGCCAGCGGCTCTACGGAACCATCGCCCGCGCCGAGTGGCGGCACCTTCTCGGCCTGCGCCAGTCCGATCTGCTCACCGCGCTGACCATCGACGTCAGCTGGGTCGGCCAGGGGACGCTCGCCGTCCTGAATCTCGGCGTCGCCGTGGTCGTCATCACCGTGCAGGTGGCTGTGGCCCTGCGGATCTCCCCGGCGGTCACCGGCATCGCCATGGCGACCGGCATCGGCCTGGCGGCGCTGATGTGGCCGCTGGTAGCGCGCAGCCGCCGCCTGGGCCGGGAGCTGGTCCAGCTCAACCGGGGTGTGCTTGCCTCGGTGACCGGGTTCCTCGACGGACTCAAGGTCGCCAAGGTCCACGGGCTTGAGCCCGGGCACCTCACGAGTTTCGACAACGCGATTGCCCGGTCCAGGCGTTCGCAGATCGACTTCACCAAGGCTCAGGCCGCCGCCGCGGCCGTGCAGTTCAGCGCTACGGCCGTCGTTCTGGCGGTGCTGATCGACGTCGCCGCCCGTCAGCACGCCGTCTCACTCGCCGAACTGCTGGTGCTCGCCTTCATTTTCACCCGTCTGGTGCCACAGGTCACCCAGGCCCAGTCCAACGTGCAGACGCTGGCCCAGTCGCTGCCCGCCTTCGGCGAGCTCACCGCCGTGATCGACGACTGCGCCCGCGCCGCCGAGCAAGGGGAAGTTCAGCCTGCTCCCCATCATCGCCGTCAGATCCTCTCCGATCGCCCTCGCGCCCTCTCTGATCGACTGCGCCTCGACAGTGTCTGCTTTTCCTACCGGCGGCCGGACGGCCAGCCGGTCGAAGTGCTGCACGGAGTGACCCTTGAGGTGCCCGCCCGGGCAACCACCGCGCTGGTCGGTCCGTCAGGAGCGGGGAAGACCACCATCGCCGACCTGGCCGTCGGACTGCTGGTGCCGACGTCGGGCCGGGTGCTGATTGACAGCGCGGCGCTGGCCGGCGAGCTCATCCCGCGGTGGCGCGAGGAGGTGGCGATGGTGCCCCAGGACGTCTTCTTGTTCCACCAGAGCATCCGGGCCAACTTGCTGTGGGCCCAGCCAGGCGCGAGCGAGGGCGAGCTGTGGCGGGCGCTGGCGCTGGCGTCAGCCGAAGCGCTCGTGCGCCGACTACCCGACGGTCTCGATACCGTCGTCGGCGACCGGGGAGAGCGGCTCTCTGGCGGAGAGCGTCAGCGCATCGCCCTGGCTCGTGCCCTGCTCCGCGAGCCGGCGCTGCTCGTACTTGACGAGGCGACCAGCTCGCTCGACGCCGGGAACGAGACCGCCATCCTCGACGCGCTGGCGATGCTGCACGGCAGCATGACGATTCTTGTCATCGCGCATCAGCGCTCCTCCCTCCGCGACGCCGACCAGGTGATCACGGTGGCTGACGGCCGGGTCGTACCGGCCCGCCGTCACGATGTGCTCGCCGGACGCCCCTCCTAATGGATTGGAACTCTCTATGACTATCGAGGCTGGCACGGTCGTCGTGCGGACCGCCGGACTGCTCAGCGCCGCCGTCGACGACGAGATCGTGATCTTGAACCCGCACCGCGGCAACTACGTCGGGCTCGACGCGATCGGGCGCGCCGTGTGGGATCTCATCGAGCAACCCCACGAGGTGGCCGAGCTCTGCCAGAAGCTGAGCCAGGACTTCGGCACCACGCCGGATCAGGTCGCGGCCGACGTGCTGCCGTTCCTGGCCGAGCTGGCCGACGAAGGGATCGCGCGTGTCGTTGGGCCGTGATGTGGTCCGCGCCCGGGGCCTTTCGCCGACGGAGCGGTGCCTGCTCGTCGAGGCGATCGGGTGGCTGGGGCTGCTGCGGGTCGCGGTGCCGATGCTGCCGTTCCGGCGGCTGGCGTCGCTGCTGGGGCTGACGCAATCCGATCCTTCGGAAGTCTCGCTCGCGTTCCGCGCCGACCACCAGGCCCGGACCGAGGCGATCGGCTGGGCGGTGCAAGGTGTGGCCGCCCGCACGCCGTGGCTGAGCACCTGCCTGGTCCAGTCGCTGGCCGGTTACGTGATGCTCCGCCGGCATGATGTGCCGAGCGTCGTGTATCTAGGCGTCGCTAAGGATGCCGGGGGCGAGCTCATCGCTCACAGCTGGTTGCGGTGCGGCGACCGCCTCGTCACCGGAGGTCACAGCCAGCACCGGTATTCCGTTATCGCCGCCTATCGGCCATCGGCCGGCCTGAGCGGATGAGCTACACCTACCAGGCCTACGGGCTGACGATCCGGGTGCCGTTCGCGTGCCCGGCGCTGGCTCCGGCCGATACCGACTGTGTTGCGCCTGCCGTGGATGTCATCGTGCGTGAGGGCCTGGTGCCACGGCGGCTGGGCGCGCCGCAGGACAGCGAGGCATCGTGGGATGCCGCTCCGGGAGTGTTCCTGCTGCGCGGCGGACGGTGGGCCGGGCGATTCCTGGTCGAAGCGGGCGCCGTGACGTTCGAGCGGAACTCCGGGTGCGAGGACGCCATCCTCGCCCGGCATTTTACCGACCAGGTGCTGGCCGCGTTGTTGCGTCATCGCGGCCTGCTCGTGCTGCACGCCAACGCGGTCGAGGTGTCCGGCGGCGTGATCGTGATCGGCGGTGAGTCCGGCGCCGGGAAATCGACCACCCTGGCCGCGTTGCGCGATCGCGGCGGCCGGATGCTCTCCGACGACGTGACCGCTTTGCGGCCAGGTGGTGCGCCCAGGTCGGTGGAGGTCCTCCCGGGCGTGCCGCAGACCCACCTCGCCGAGGACGCCGTCGAGGGCCTCGGCTACACGGTCTATCCGGCGCAGCGGCAGCCGTGGCGGCGGATGAAGGCCGCGATTCCCACCCATGACGGCATGGCATGGCGGGCCGGCCGGCTCCGGGCGTTGTACATACTGCGGCTGTCGCGTGGCGATGACGTCGTGGCGACTCAGGCCAATGGCGGTGACAAGTTTCATGCGTTGCAGGAGTGCATGTACGGTCCGATGTTCGCCGAGGAGCACCCGGCGCTGTTTCCCCTGATGTCGACGGTCGTCAACACCGTGCCGGTCTTCTGGCTGGAACGGCCTGCCGGGCGATGGTCGGTCGGCGAGGTGGGCGACGCGATCCTCGGCAGCGTGCCTGAGCTGGTCCCATGAGCGGCATCGTCTGGCTGGCGTCGTATCCGAAGTCGGGCAACACGTGGCTGCGCGTGCTGCTCACCAACTACCTCAGAGACACCGGCGAGCCCGCGGACATTAATAATCTCCTCAGCGGCCCGAACGCCGGATCCCGTGACTGCTTCGACCAGTGGGCAGGAGTCGAAGGATCCGCACTCGACGCAAACGTCGTCGACCGGCTCCGTCCGCAGGTGTACCGCTGCGTGGCCCGGGATGCGGACGACACGTTGTTCATGAAGGTGCACGACGCGTGGGCGCGGGTCGACACCGGCGAGCCGATGTTCCCCGCGGACGTCACACTGGCCGTCGTCTACATCATCCGAAACCCGCTCGACCTGGCCGGGTCGTATGCTCACCACCGGGGTACCTCGATAGAGGCGGCGGTCGAGCGGATGTGCGGCGGCTCGGCTGAGCGCCCGTCCGGCCTGCCCGGCCTGCCCGGCCAGCTCCGCGAGCGAGCCGGATCGTGGAGCCAGCATGTCCGGTCCTGGGTCGACCACTCGGGCGGGCCGGTTCATGTGGTCCGTTACGAGGACCTGAGCGTCGACGCCGGCCGCGTTTTCGGCGGCGTGGTCACGTTTTGCGGTCTCGACTACGACAAGGCCCGGGTCAAGAAGGCGGTGGCGTTCTCGTCGTTTGCCGAACTGCAGCGCCAGGAGGCATCGGCCGGCTTCCGGGAACGGTCGACGGCTGCGTCGGGCGGGTTCTTCCGCCGAGGTGAGGTCGGCTCATGGTGCGATGAGCTGCCAGGCTACCTGGCCGAGCGCCTGACGGCTACGCATCACGAGATGATGGAGCGGTTCGGCTATGAGACTTGACGGCTGCGTCATCCGGTGCCCGGCTTCGGTCGGCGACTTGGCGGCCGCCCCGCGCTCGGGAGTGTTGTGGCGGGCCGCACCCGGACGATTGCTGCTCGAGGTCCCCGACGTGGCTCGCTATCTCGTCTCGGACGGAAATCTGGTGGAGATCGAGCCGTGCGGCGCCGCCACCGCCGGGGAGGTACGGCGCTTTCTTCGGATGACCCCGACGGCCGCGCTGTACCTCCAGCGCGGCATCCCGGTGCTGCATGCCGCGGTCGCAGCCGACCCGGCCGGGCATGCGATCGTCCTGGCCGGCAACTCAAGCGTCGGCAAGTCCGTCCTGCTCGCCGCGCTGATACAGCGAGGATGGGGCCTGCTAGCCGACGACCTCGCGCCGATGACCCTCGATGACGCGGGCGTGCCCGTCGCGGTGCCGACATGGCCGGAGATGATCCTGTGGCCGGACGCCGTCGATGGAGGCGCGACGTCGGTTGCTGACGGGGCCGACGTCACGGAGTTCGGTCCGTCGGGGTCGCGGCGGGCCGTCGGCCGGGAGGCCAGCTTCGTCGATGAGGCACGGCCGGTCAAGGCGATCTGGTGGCTCGACGCCCACGGCTTCGACCGGATCGAGGTTCGCGGCTTCAAGGGGGTCTCGCGCTTTGAGGCTCTCGGAGGGATGGCTTACCAACCGCGCATCGCCAGCGCCTTGCTTGACCGCGCCAGTTACCTGACCGTCGCCGGTACGGTCGCCGACTCTGGCATCCCGATCCGCCGGCTCATCCGGCCACGCGGCCGGTGGACAGCCGGCGAACTCGCAGACATCGTCGAGGACGGGACCGAGAGCTGAACCGGCTGGCGCTATGAGTCACGGCTGCCTTCGAACCAGCGGAGAAACCTTCCCATCATCAGGCCCCTTGCCAGCACGTGACGATAGTCCAGCATTCTCTGCACCGGATCTGAAGCCGCCTGGTCCATCTGGTCGGCGAGCCGTCGCATCCGGGGCAGGTCAAGGACCGCGCTGGCGGTCCGGCTCTGCTCCAGAAGGTGCAGCGTCTCGAAGACCTGGGTGCGCGCGCCAGACATCCGTTCGAACCAATCCGCGGTGTCGATGCCACGCCGGGGACTGGCCAGTACCTCGGCCGGCAGGCGGCCGGCCATCGCGCGCCTGATCAGCGAGCGTGATACACCGCCGCGGCGATACTGCTCCTCCGGCACCGACAGGCAGTACTCGGCGATCCGCGTATCCGCGGTGGGGTCGCGGATGTCCGTGGCGTACAGAGCCTGACAGGCGCCGTTGACGCCAGCCAGCCGCTGCACGTGCATCAGCCGGTCGAAACGGCGCTCAGGCGTGTCGATCCTGCGTTGGAACCAGTGATCGGACGCCCGGGCGCGGCTGCGCTCGGCCACGCTCTGCGCCCGGGCGAACTCGGGATGGATCGGGGACAACGGCGCCCACCACGCCTCGGAGGCGATCTGCGGATCGTCGCCGTTGCGGCGGCGCGCGATCGCGAGCTGGACCGGCCATGGCAGTTGCGAGATCAATCCTCCGCGGACGAAGGCACTGGCGGCGGGTCGGACCCGGCTGGTCGGCGCCATGGCACGAGACTCGCGCCACGCGGCAGCCCATCTTCCGGTACCGACGAGCGACCGGATCAGGCCGCTGCCGTTCCAGCTTATGGTCCAGTTTCCGCACTTCCCGGTCAGCAGCACGCGGATGCCCCGGCGCTGAGCCTCGGCCATGATGCCTTCGTACCAGACACGGCAGGCCGGCGCCTCATACGGCATCTCGGCGGCATCGAGGAACCGGTCGAGCCCGTCGAGAAAGAACAGCCCCTCGGCGCGGATGACGGACAGATCGATGTTCTCGTACCTAGCGGCGACCGTGCCCGCCAGCGGCGCCTCATCGACCAGCCAGTGCGGCGCGCCGGGCTCCCGGAAACCGTCACGGGGCGCAGCCGTGAAGGCGGCCAGGTGCTCACCACGCCGGGCGAGCAGCGGAGCCGCCGTGGCCGCCACCGACGTCGAATCCAGTCCGCCGCTCATCAGCACGCCGACCGGACTCAGGCTCCGCAGGTGGTCCGCGACCACCCGGTCGAATCGCTCGGTGAACGCCTCTACATACTCCTCGTCGCAACGCAGCCGCAGCTCATGTCGCAGCTCGGGTCTCCAGAACGCCCGCACCTGGCAGCCTCGGCGGTCCACGGTGAGCGCATGACCTGGCTCAAGACGACGAATATCTTGGAACAGGCTCGTCCCGGCCTCCGACGGCACCAGGATCAGGCTGTCCGCGATGCTCTCCAGGCACAGCCTGCGCGGCACGCCGGGCAGCGCGAAGAGGGCCCTGGGCATAGTGGCGAACGCAAAGAAGCCTGCTGCCTGATAGAAGAAGACGGGCTTCGCGCCGAACGGCGACTGGGCGAGCAGCAGCCGCTTCAGGACCGCGTCCCAGATGGCGAACGAGAACGAGCCGATCAGATGCTGACCGCAGTCGGTGCCCCAGCGCTCGTAGGCGGCCAGGATGAACGCCGAATCGGGAACAGCCCGCGCGGGAAGCCCCAGCTCGCCAGAAAGCTCCGGGCGGTTGTCGATGCGCCCGTCGCTCACCAGGACGCGGAGACCATCCGGGCTGACGAGCGGCTGGCGCTCGAACCGGTCCTCGGGAGTCACGAGCTTCAGCTGCTGGCCGAGGCCCGCGCCGCCAAGAGCCCAGACGCCGCCCCCGTCGCCGCCGTGATCCGCCAGCGCGGACCTCATCACCTCCAGCGCCTGGCCGGGGAGCCCGTCGCCATGGACGCCCACCAGGCCGAAGATCGCGCTCACTGCCTGCTCCGATCGCCTTGGCCACGGCTCTCACCCATCAAATGTGCTGCCGGATTGGACCGCATTTCCATCAATGCGGCTACCGATACCGCTAAAGCGCCTGTCCCATGCGCTTGTGATAGGTCTCGGCGGGGCAGATGGCGTCAGCGGAACCTCGGACCAGCCGCGGCACGTGCTTTCGGCGCCGTTACGTATCCGGACCGCTATAGCTGGGTGGATCAGGGAAGGTATTGCTGCCGGCCAGCGTCTTCTGCAGCGAGAATCGGCAGACCACGGGCTTCGCCCATGCGGGACGGGCGAATTCGATCGCCGTCCGGTCCGCCTGTATTCCCGCCGGCTGGCCGTGCTCGCTGTCGCCTGTCATTTCGGCTCCTAACATTTCTGACTAAAGGGGAAATTTCGGCTAAGAGCACTCGTATTCTGGGAATAGATTACGACCCTATCCCATGCGCTTGTGATTGGTCCAGATGCCAACGATAAGGGGGAACCATTGGGTGTTGCTATTACGCCACAAATTGTCCATCTCGGTGGTTACGGGGACATGCGCGGGGTGGGTGGCCGTTGACAGCGGGTGGGTCGGTGCCTAAAGTCTTAGCCGACTAGTACTTTGACGGGCGGGCGGTCGGGTGATCAGCTTCCGGGTGGACGGGCGGTGGTGGTG
>Ga0302235_10000677_pt1 | contig 26342 bp, 18 predicted proteins | sample II_Palsa_N3_3_FD_193577 | JGI IMG/M metagenome (GOLD analysis project Ga0302235, IMG submission 193577) | Peat permafrost microbial communities from Stordalen Mire near Abisko, Sweden - II_Palsa_N3_3 | ecosystem: Environmental > Terrestrial > Soil > Palsa > Peat permafrost | place: Sweden...
CGCCCCGGGCGCGGGCAAGACGGCGCTGCTCGAGCGAGCGCTCGCGCAGCGCCCCGCGGACGTGCGGATCGGCGTGCTCGAGGGCGATGTCCAGGGCTCCTACGACTCCGACCGGCTCGCGAGCTATCACGTCCCGATCGTCCAGCTCAACACCGACTCGGGATTCGGCGGCGAGTGCCATCTCGACGCGAACATGGTGCGCTCGGCGCTCGGATCGCTCCCGCTCGACGAGCTCGACCTGCTCGTCATCGAGAACGTCGGGAACCTCGTCTGCCCGGCCGAGTTCAGGGTGGGCGAGGACGCCCGCGCGATGGTCTGCTCGGTGACCGAGGGTGAGGACAAGCCGCTCAAATACCCGCTGATGTTCCGCAGTTGCGAGCTCGTGGTCGTCAACAAGCTCGACCTGCTGCCGCACCTCGACTTCGACCTCGATCGCCTGCTGTACAACATCGATGCGGTCAATCCGGGCGTCGAGCGGATCCTCGTCAGCGCCCGCACCGGCGAGGGCGTCGAGCAATGGACCAGGTGGCTGCTCGGCGCCGCGCTCCGGGCCGCTGCGGTATGAGCGCACTCGCGCAAGGCGCCGCGGTCCGCGACCGCGCGTCGGCGAGCGAGGCGTACTTCCCGCCCGCCGCGGACCGCCTTGCGCGGCTGTGCTACGCGATGTCGGAGCGGTTCCTCGCTGGTGGGCGGCTGCTGGCACTGGGCTTCGGGCCCCACGCGTGCTCGGATGCGCGGCACGTCGCCGTCGAGTTCGTCCACCCAGTGATCGTCGGCAAGCGGGCGCTGCCGGCGCTCGCGGTGACCCGGTGCAGCGAGCTCGAGCTGCTCGCGGAGCCGCCCGACACAGTGATGGCGTTCGGCGAGCCCGGAGGCGAGCCGGGGCTCGCCGCGGCCCTCGCGCGCGCGCGCGAGCGCGGCTGCCTGACGGTCGCCTTCGCCCAGCTCGGGGCAGAGTGGACGTTCGAGCCCCCGGCCGAGGATCCGTTCATCCGCCAGGAGCTGGTCGAGACGGCCTACCACGTGCTGTGGGAGCTCGTGCACGTGTTTTTCGAGCACCGCGGTCGCCACGAGCAGACCGCCGGCGCGGCGAGCTTCCTGTACCCGTTCCTGGCCGGTGGCGAGTACGACCGCGAGGCGGTGATCGCCGACGTCCGCGAGTCGGTGCTGATGAAGGCCGAGGAGGTTCAGCGGCTGCGTGAGCGCACCGTCTGCGACAGCGCTGCGGAGCTCGACGGCGCGGCGGACGCGCTGCGCCGCAGCTTCGCCGCCGGCGGGCGCGTGCTGGCGCTCGGAAACGGCGGCTCGGCGACCGACGCGATCGACGTCGTCGCCGACCTGATCGCCAATGGCCACGCGGCGATCGACCTGACCGCCGACCCGGCGATCATCACCGCGATCGCCAACGACATCGGGCCGGCGTCGGTCTTCGCACGGCAGCTGATCGCCTATGGCCGCGCGGGCGACGTGCTGATCGCGCTGTCCACGAGCGGCAACTCGCTGAGCGTGATCGACGGGCTCGCCGAGGCGCGGCGACGGCGCCTGGAGACGATCGCGTTCGTCGGCTATGACGGCGGCCGCGTCGCCGGCGAGGGGCTCGCCGATCACGTCGTCGTGACGCCGTCGCAGCACATCCCGCGGATCCAGGAGGCGCAGGCGACCGCGTACCACGTGCTGCTCGAGCTTGCAGGTTGCAGCGGTCTCAGTTCAACCACGGGCGGTTCGGAGCCGCCCACGTCGAGTGGAGGAGCTCACACATGAACAACGGAAAGAACATGCAGATTCTGGGCGCGATCGCCGGGCTCGCCGCCACCGAGCGGCAGCTGCGGGAGGTCAAGGGCTTGGTCGACCGCAGTCTCGAGAGCGCGCAGCGCTTCTGGTTCGTGCTGCCCCTCGTGGCCGCCGGTTGGATGTTCATGGTGTCCGACGACGAGCGCTTCGCGTTGCTCGAACAGGCGGCCGATCAGCTGCTTGACCGGTTCCCGGTGCTGGAGCCGCTCGAGCGGCTGATCACCGCCTGACAGATCGGTGGCCACCCACGCCCCGCCGCCGAACCCGCGCGTCCGCACCCGCGCGCGCGTCGAGGGCACGGTCCAGGGCGTCGGCTTCCGCCCATTCGTGTACCGGCTCGCGCACGAGCTCGGGCTGACGGGACACGTCCTCAACGACGAGCGTGGCGTGCTGCTCGAGGTCGAGGGCGAGCCTTCCGCGATCGAGCGCTTCATGGTTCGCCTGTCGGGCGACGCACCGCCGCTGGCGGTGATCGAGAGCGTCCGCGCGCAAGCCGTCGCGCCGACCGGCGAGGCCGCTTTTCGGATCCTCGAGAGCACGCGTGCCGGCACGCCCAACGCGCCCGTGACGCCCGACAGCGCGACCTGCGATGACTGCCTCGCCGAGCTGCTCGACCCGGCCGACCGCCGCCACCGCTACCCGTTCATCAACTGCACCAACTGCGGGCCGCGCTTCACGATCGTCCGCGACGTCCCGTACGACCGGGCGCAGACGACGATGGCGCCGTTCGCGATGTGTGAGGCCTGCGCCCGCGAGTACCACGATCCGGCCGACCGGCGCTTCCATGCGCAGCCGAACGCGTGCCCGCGTTGCGGCCCGCGCGTGTGGCTGCACGGGATCGAGTGCGCTGAGGCGATCGGCGAGCTCGCCGATCGCCTGCGGGCGGGCGCGATCGCGGCGATCAAGGGGATTGGCGGCTTTCACCTGGCGTGCGACGCCGCCAACGAGCGGGCGGTCGCCGCCCTGCGGGCGCGCAAGCACCGCGAGGACAAGCCGTTTGCGCTGATGGTGCCGTGCGTCGCCGCCGCCCGCCGGCTGGTCGAGCTCGACGCCGTCTCCGAGCGGCAGTTGCGCTCCCCGGCGCGACCGATCGTGCTCGCGGCGCGACTGCCCGTGATGGCAGTCGCGCCGTCCGTCGCGCCGCGCTCGCCGGAGCTCGGCGTGATGCTCCCCTATTCGCCGCTTCACCATCTGCTGCTGAGCGACTTCGGCGGGCCGCTCGTGATGACCAGCGGCAACCTGTCCGACGAGCCGATTGCGTTCAAGGACGAGGATGCGCTGCGGCGGCTCGCGCCGATCGCCGATGCATTCCTGCTGCACGACCGCGAGATCCACGCCCGGACCGACGACTCGGTCGTGCGGGCGGGGGCGATCGTACGCCGCTCGCGCGGCTACGTGCCGGCGCGAATCGGCCTGCCCGTCCCGGCGCGCCGGCCGCTGCTCGCGTGCGGCGCCGAGCAAAAGAACACGTTCTGCCTGGCCCGGGAGCGTCACGCGTGGGTCTCGCACCACATCGGCGACCTCGGCTACTACCCCGCGCTGACCGCCTTCCGGGATGGCATCAAGCACTTCGAGCGGCTGTTCGCGGTCGAGCCCGAGGTCGTCGCGCACGACCTGCACCCGGACTACGGTGCCACCAGGTACGCCGTCGAGCGCGCGGGCGTCGAGCTGATCGGCGTCCAGCACCACCATGCCCATCTGGCGGCCTGCCTCGCCGAGCACGGCCTCACGGGCCCGGTGATCGGCGCGATCTTCGACGGCACCGGCTACGGGCTCGACGGGACCATCTGGGGGGGCGAGCTCCTCGTCGGGGACCTCGAGGGCTTCAGCCGTGAGGGCCACCTGTGGCCGGTCCGCCTCCCGGGCGGCGAGCGCGCGGTCCGCGAGCCCTGGCGGATGGCGTGCGCCTGGCTGCTCGCCACCGGCATGCGCGAGCCCCCGCCTCCGCTCGCTCGGCTCGTCGAGGAGTCGGCGTGGACGGCGGTGGCGAGGCTCGCCGCCGGCGCCGCAAGCGGCGGCTCCGGATCTGGCGCCGCGCCGATCACGAGCAGCGCCGGTCGCCTGTTCGACGCGGTCGCGGCGCTGTGCGGGATTCGGCCGACGGTCAACTACGAGGGGCAGGCGGCGGTGGAGCTCGAGGCGAGCGCCGACGTCCACGAGCACGGCTCCTACCCGCTGCCGGTCGTGACGTCGGCTCGCCCGCTGCTGCTCGACGCGCGCGAGACGATCAGGGCCGTCGTCGGGGACTTGGAAAGGGCCGTTCCGGTCCCGCTGATCGCCGCCCGCTTCCACAACGGCCTCGCCGCGGCGACCGTCGCCGCATGCGTCGAGCTCGCCGGCGGCCATCGGCTGTCGACCGTCGTGCTGTCCGGCGGGTCCTTCCAGAACCGGCTGCTGAGCGAGCGCATCAGCGCGGGCCTGCGCGGCGCCGGCCTGCGCGTCCTGACCGCTGAGCGGCTCCCGTCCAACGACGGTGGGATCTCCTACGGCCAGGCGGCGGTGGCGGCGGCCCGAACGGCGTGACGGGCGCCACTCCGCCTACGGCAGGCTCTCGAGCAGCCGTTCGCGCGGGAGACCGATAGTGCCCGCCGTCAGGCCGCGGCGGGCGGATCGACCTCGATCCGAGCGAACGTCACCTGCACGGTCGCCGTGATCGCCTTCGGGCCCCCACCGGCAGGGGAGAAGTCGACCTCGCCCGTGCCCGAGCACGGGACCGTCAGCGTCGTCGGAATCGGGAGCGGGTCGTCGTAGCGCCGGAACGTCCCGAGCGGCGCCGCCACCGTGATCGTGCCGAACGAGTAGATCAGCGTCGCGCCGACGCGGTGCGCATCGCCGGTGAAACCGATCTGGGGCGGGAGCTCGGGCGGCGGCGCCAGGTAGCTGACCTCGGCCGACTGGTTCGGGAGTGGCGTCCCGGTGCTGCTGCCCGCCACGCAGGCGACGGCGATCGCCGGGCTCGCCGTGGTCGAGCTGGCGTTGACCTGGGCCAGGAAGTACTCGTCCGGGCCGATCACCCGCGGCGCTGCCGTGGCGGCCGCGGCACCGCCGAGCGTGGCGGCTGCACTGACCAAGGCGATGAGCGCAAGTCGGCGCATATTCCCTCCCTACGATCGAGATGTCTGGCCGCGACTAGATTGTCGCGCTCGCGCGACGGCCCGTCCAGCGGGTCACCGAATCGTCACGAATCTCACAGCAGCTCGGCGATCAACGCGGCTGCGCGCGTGGCGCCGCCGGGCTCGACCGGGCGGAAGCCGACCTCGCGACCGATCTCCTCGGCGATCGCCGCCGCGATCACCTCGGGCGGCGACGCATCGAAGTCCATCCGCCGCCCGGCGCCGTAGCGGTCGAGGCGGTGGGCGACATGGAAGTTCTGCTCGAAATGGTTGCGCAGGGGGAAGTAGAGGAACGGCCGGCGGCTGGCGGTCAGCTCCATCGTCGTCGTCAATCCGCCCTGCACGACCGCCAGATCGCATGCGGCGAGATGCAGGTACAGGTCGCGGACGTAGCCGCGGAGCTCGAGACCGTCGTGAGAGGGCAGCGTTGCCGGATCGATCCGCGGACCGGCGACAGCCACCATCCTCAGGTCCGGAACCAGATGCTTTGCCTCCGGGAAGCTCGCGATCACCCGGCCGAGCAGGTCGCCTCCGACGCCGGAGCCGCCCACGGCGACCACACACACCTGTTCGTCGGGGCGGTAACCGAGCCGCGCACGCAGCGCGGCGCGGTCGGCCAGATCGTCGGGATCAAAGCCGGTGATGTACCCGCTGAAGCGGTAGTGCCGCTCGGTCCAGTCGCGGATCGCAGGGAGACCGGGTCCGAACGTGCCCGGGACGATGTCGTCGGGATCCCCGACGAAGATCGACCGGTCGCGGACCCGCGGGTAGCGGGCGATGTGCTCGAGCATCTCGGCGTTGTAGTCGGCGGTCAGCGCAGCCTCGCGCGAGCCGCCCTGGGGCATCGGCAGGAACCCGACGAAGTCGGTCAGCCAGGCGAACGCGGCGCTCTTGAGCTCCGGGTTCTCGTGCAGGAAGTGGTCGAGGTCCCATGCCTCGTCGCCGATCCACAGGTCGTAGTGGTCGTCGCCGATGACGTCGTGGAAGACCATGAAGTTCGACAGCAGGATCTCGTCCATCCGCCGCAGCGCCTCGAAGCAGGGCAGCTCGTGCCCGTCGGTGGCCTCGGCCTGGAAGTGGGCCGACTCGCTGGCGAGCTGCGCGCTGGCCGGATGGATCCGCTCGCCGGCCGCCTCGAGCACGCGCGTGACCGGATCCTGGGCGAGCCAGTCGATCTCCAGGTCCGGAACAACGCGGCGCAGCTCGCGAGCGATCGCGAGATCGCGGCGGGCGTGCCCGAGCCCGATCGGCGAGGAGATGTAGAGCGCTCGGCGACCGCGTGAACGCGCCCGCGGCCATCGGGCCGCGGGCGGCGCCGGACAGAGGAAGTCGCGCAGCAGCAGGTTGACCCTGACGGGGTCGCTGGCGACGGGCAGGTGATCGCCCCCCTCGATCGTCACCAGGCGCCCGCCTGTTGCCTGCGCCAGCGCCGCTCCCTGGCCGTGGGAGCGAACCCTGTCCTCGTCGCCGTGGATCACGAGCGTCGGGCAGCGCACCAGCGCACACCGCTCGCGCCAGCGCTCGGTCCCGCCGAGCGCGATCCCGCGGGTCGCGTCGCCGAGCGCCTCCGGCGTCGTCTCGTGTGCCCATCCGATCGTGTCCTCGGTCGGCTTGGTCATGTGCGCCTCGTTCAGGCACTTGCCGACGAAGAACTCGAGGAACTCGTCGTAGGCGCGCAGCCAGTAGTAGGTGTTGTACTTGGCCCAGCCCTCGTCGGTGTCGAGCGGCTCGTCGAGCGCGTAGCCCTGCCGCTCGGGCAATTGGGGGGCGAGCGACACCGCCGGCGCGATGTACGCCACACGCTCGACGCGGTCAGGATGCTCGGCGGCGAGCACCGTCGCCCACAGCGCGCCGCACGACAGGCCGACGAGCGCCGCGCGCTCGGTGCCGGTCGCGTCCATGACCGCCAGCGCGTCGGCTGCGAACTCGTCGACCGCGTACGCCTCGGCCCCGGCCGGCCGGTCGGAGCGGCCGTTACCGCGCCCGTCGAACGTGAGCACGCGGCAGTGCCGAGCCAGGTACGGGATCTGGGCCTTCCAGAAGCGTGAGTGGACGAGTGACCAGGTCGGCAGCAGCAGGACGGTCGGCTCGCCGTCCCCGTAGCGCTCCCAGAAGATCCGGACGCCGTCGCGTTCGAGGAAGCCATCCTCGTCCGGGTACCGGGCGCGGGTCTGCTCCTGAGCTCGTGCGGATCGGTCGACTTCGGTGGTCATTTTCAGGTCCTTGGCTTCTGGCTGGGTCACGGAGATCGTCTCACCCCCGCGGCGGTGCCCGCAAGCGCTGCGGTCGTGCGGGCACCGGCGGGTGGGCGGATGGGGCCCCTAGATTCGCGCCTCGTACACGAGGTTGAACGGGGTCTCGGCGGCACGGCGGAAGCGAGCGAGGCCGCCCGCCGTGACCACGTCGCGGATCCGCGCCTCACCCGCTTGGGCGCCGAGCGCGAGCCCGACTTCCTGCGACAGCGAGGCCGGGGTGCACAGCAGGGTCGAGAACCCGTAGAACGCGCGTCCAATCGGATTGAAGTTGTCCTCGACCCGGTCGCCGGCGTTCGGCTCGACGATCATCCACGTCCCGTCCGGCTTCAGCGTGCTGCGCACGTGCCGGGCCGCGCCGACCGGATCGCCCATGTCGTGGAGGCAGTCGAACATCGTCACGAGGTCGTAGCCCTGACCGGCATATGCCGCGGCACTGGCGACCTCGAACCGCACGCGATCGCCGACGCCGGCCTGCTCCGCCCGTGATCGCGCGGTCTCGATCGAGCCGGCGTGGTAGTCAGAGCCGACGAACTGCGAGTGCGGAAAAGCCGTGGCCATCAGGATGGTCGACGCGCCATGCCCGCAGCCGACGTCGGCCACGAGCGCGCCGCGCTCGAGCTTCTCGACGACGCCCTCGAGCGAGGGCAGCCAGTCCGCAACCAGGTGGGCGTTGTAGCCCGGCCGGAAGAAGCGCTCGCACCCTTCGTGGACGTCGTGGACGTGCTGATGCCAGCCGAACCCATCACCGCTGCGGAGAGCCTCGGTGATCTTCGGCGAGTCGAGCACCGACCCGATCGCGGTCTGGAACAGGCCGGGCAGGAAGGCCGGGCTGCCCGGATCGGTCAGCGCGACCGTCTGCTCGGGTGGCAACGTGTAGCGGCCGGTGTCGGGGTCATAGGTGACGTAGCCACCGGCTGCCTGCGCGTTCAGCCATTCGCGCACGTAGCGCTCCGACGTGCCCGTGCGATCGGCGAGCTCGGCCGGGGTGAGCCCGCCTGATCCGGCGAGCGCTCGATAGAGGCCGAGCTTGTCGCCCATCACGACAAGCGCCGCGCCCAGCGTGGCGCCGACCTCGTCGACGGCGCGGAAGACGAACTGCATCAGCTTGTCGGTGTCGACCTCGACGCCCTGCTCGATTGTGCTCATGGTGTCCCTCCTGTGGTTGACTGCGGCGAGGCTAAGCTCGAAGGGCTGCCGTTCGCTTCCGGGGGGGCACCTAGTCTGTTTCACCCGGGCCCCCGGCCAAACCTAGAATCTGCGGATGCTGGTCGGTCGCAAGCGAGAGCGCCGCGCGATCGAAGAGGCGCTCGCGGGAGCGCGCGCGGGGTCGAGCGCGGTGCTCGTGCTCGTGGGCGAGCCGGGGATCGGCAAGAGCGCGTTGCTCGACCACGCGGCGGCGCGGGCCGACCGGATGCAGGTGCTGCGAGCGCGAGGGATCGAGTCCGAGGCCCAGATCCCGTTCGCCTCTCTGTTCGAGTTGATCCGGCCGGCGCTCACTGTCCTCGAGCGAATCCCACAGCCCCAGGTGGCGGCGCTCGAGGCGGCGCTCGCCCTGCGGCCGGGGCCGGCACAAGATCGGTTCGCCGTTGGCGCCGCGACCCTGAGCCTGCTTGCCGCCTACGCTGAGCAGGCGCCGGTGGCCGTCCTGATCGATGACGCACAGTGGCTCGACCATCCGAGCGCGCAGGCGCTGCTGTTCGCGTGCCGCCGCCTGCTCGCCGACCGCGTTGCCGTCCTGATCGCCGCGCGTGAAGGTGAACCGTCGGTCCTGGCTGGCGCCGACCTGCCGACGCTGTCGCTCGCGGGCTTGACGAGCGAGGAGGCAGGTCAGCTGCTGGGCCGGGTCCGGCGCGAGACCGCGGAGCGCCTGCACGCGGCGACCGGCGGTAACCCGCTGGCAATGCTGGAGCTCGCCGCCGAGGCCGACGACCTCGCACTCACACCGGCCGGCATTGCCCTGCAGGTTCCAGCGACGATCTCCGAGGCCTACACGCGGCGCGCCGAGCAACTCGATCCGGCGAGCCGCCGAGTGCTGCTGCTAGCCGCCGCCAGTGACACCGGCGACGTTCGCACACTGGAGCTCGCCGCCGCCAAGCTCGACGTCGATCTGTCCGCACTCGCCGGCGCCGAACGCGCTGGTCTCGCCTCGCTCCACGCCGGGCGGGTCGAGTTCCGGCACGTACTGGTGCGTTCGGCGATCTACGCGCGCGCCACGACCGAGGAGCGGCGCGAGGTCCATCGTGCGCTTGCATCCGTCCTGCCAGACCGTGATGTCGATCGCCGCGCGTGGCATCTCGCCGCTGCCGCGATCGGCACCGATGACGCCGCTGCCGCGGCGCTGGAGCAGGCCGGTGCGCGAGCCCGGGACCGCAGCGCCTACGCCACAGCCGCGGGCGCCTTCGAGCGCGCAGGGCGCCTGGCCACCGAGGTGGAGCGGCGGGCTCGCCTGCTGTGCGACTCGGCCGAGGCGGCCTGGCTGGGCGGACTGCCCGAGCGGGCGCGGATACTGCTCGACGAGGCGCGGAGCCAGACCCACGATCCGGCGCTGACGACGAGGGTCGCCCACCTCGCCGGCTACCACGCGATCCGCGACGGCCGCGTCACTGAGGGGTACGCGATCCTGGCCGCGGCGGCTGACCGCGCCGATCCCGAGCAGGCGGTCGTGATGCTGTGCGAGGCTTGCGTCGCCTGCTTCTACACCGGCGACGTGAGCCTGATGATCGCGACGGCGCGGCGGGCGGTCGAGTGGCTCCCGGAGCACGCCTCCGCGCGGGCCAGGTTCATGGCCACGATGGCCGCCGGAATGGCGTCGGTCCTCGGCGGTCATGCCGACGCAGGCGCGCGTTCGCTCCACGACGCGGTCGGAATCGCCGAGAGCGCACTCGGCGTTCGCGATGACCCGCGCCTGCTGCCCTGGCTCGTGCTGGCACCGCTGTGGCTGCGCGAGTCGGCGGCGGGTCGCTCGCTCGTCGAGCGCGCGATCGAGGGCGCGCGGGCGGACGCGGCCGTCGGAGCGCTTCCGTACCTGCTCGTCCTTGTTGCCCGCGATCAGGCGACGAGCGATCGCGCCACGGTCGCCGACGCCACCTATCACGAGGCGATCGAGCTGGCGCGCGAAACCGGGCAGCGGCTCCCGCTCGCGTTCGGGGTCGCTGGGCTCGCCTGGTTGCAGGCCCGCCGGGGCCGGGAGGCGGAATGCCGCGCGCATGCCGCCGAGGCACTCGAGCTCGCGCGCGCGTTGGGTCTCGGCCTGCTCGAGATCTGGGCCACGGCGGCGCTCGGCGAGCTGGAGCTGGGGCTCGGAGCCGCCGAGGCGGCCGCCGCGCAGTTCGAGCGCCAGCAGCAGCTGATCCACCGGCTCGGCGTCACCGATCCCGACCTGTCGCCCGCGCCCGAACTGATCGAGAGCTACGTGCGCCTCGGCCGCACCCGGGAGGCCGAGCAGCTGGCGCGCGCTTTCGACGCCGTGGCTCGCGACAAGGGGCAGCCATGGTCGCTTGCGCGGTCGCGCCGCGGGTTTGGTCTGGTCGCAGCCGAGGCGGAATTCGAGCCGTCGTTCCAGCAGGCGATCGAGCTGCACGAGCGGACGCCTGACCGGTTCGAGTCGGCTCGAACCCGCCTCGCCTACGGCGAGCGCCTGCGGCGGGCGCGCAACCGGGTGCGGGCTCGCGAGCAGCTGCGCGCCGCCCTGGAGACGTTCGAGCGGCTCGACTCCCCGACCTGGGCCGAACGGGCTCGAGCCGAGCTCGCCGCCACCGGCGAGACCGTTCGCCGGCGCGACCCGAGCTCGGTCGAGGAGCTGACCCCGCAGGAGCTCCAGATCGCGATGTTGCTGTCGGCGGGCAGGACCACGCGGGAAGCGGCCGCGGCTGTGTTTCTCAGTCCGAAGACCGTCGAGTACCACCTGCGGCACGTGTACCTCAAGCTCGGCATCAACTCTCGCGGCGAGCTGGCTCGAGCGCTGGAGGTGGCACAGGACGCGTCTCGCTCGAGCCCATAACGCGCTCGCCCGCGCATAGCCAACCGCTCACGCGTCGGCCGGAGCACTACCGTGCTCCGGGATGGAGACGAGCCACCGCGAGCGCGTCGCGGCGATGTTGAGCGACGCTTCACGCGAGCACCGAACCCTGCTCGAGCGCCTGCCGGCTGAGATCGCGGCTTCGCTGCCCGTCGACGCGCAGGGCCTGACACACGCGATCGACCACCTCGCGACCGTGGCGGGCCTGTCCCCGTCCGAGCGGCGGGCGATGCTCGCTCCACACGCGGGCAACCCCGCCGTCCTGCACGCTCGGGTGTTCGGAGCGGCATCGCCGCTCGCGCCGGCGACCGTGATCGGCGCGTTCGTCGACGGCGCTCGTGTCCGCGCCGAGGCGCTCGCGTCGCTCGCCGACACCATCGGCGGCGAGCCGCTCGGAACTGAGATCCGCGCCCTGCTGGTCGAATACCCGCCACCAGGCGACGCCGGCGCCGAGGCCGTCAGCCAGCTACGCGCGACCTACGCGGCCCAGGAGCGTGCGGCGTTGACGATCGCGGCCGCGCTCGACGCCGACGCAGCCGACTGATCATCCGTAGGATCCCGTCAATGAGCGATGCAGACGCGATTCGCGCCGCGATCGAAGGGCGGCTCCGGGAGCTGGCCGACGAGGAGCAGGCGCTGCGCGCCGCGCGCGCAAAGCTGGTCGGCGAGCTCGCTCCCGACACGAGCAACGGTGGCGCCCCACCCCCCGAGCGCGAGCTCCGCCGTCCCGCGCGCCGCCGACCGGCCCGCGCCAGGCCTCGGCGGGACACCCAACCGCTTGCGCCGGCGGCGCTCGAACGCCCGCTGACCGACGACGAGCGGATCGCGGCCCGTGCGGCCGAGCTCGAGGCTCAGCTGGCGAAGATCGCCGCCCAGCGGTCCGCACCGCCGCCCGCCGGCACTTGAGCACGTCCTCGCGGCTGCACCGTCTCTCTGAGTCGATTTGGCACCGGGGTCGCTTCACCGGGCGCCGGTTTCCGCCGATCACTCAATCAGACGATGCTGCGAACTTCCCGAATCATGGCCTACACCGCCGCCGCCATGTACGGCGTAGTGCTGGTCGGCGCCGTGATCGAGCAGTTCCTGCCGGGCGATCCGCCGTTCTCGCTTCTGCCGGTGATCGTCGTTGGCGTGCTGTTCGGCGTGACCTTCATCGCCGGGCCGCGGCTGAAGCCGTGGATGCTGATTCCGCTGGGTCCGCTGGGAGTCGCGCTCAACGGCTACGCGCTCGCGACCGCGCCTTACCCCGGCGACGGCGCCGCGCTCTACCTGCTGCCGGTCGTCTGGACCTCGCTGTTCTGCGGGCGCCGAGGGGCGATCGGGATCGTCGCCTGGGTCGGTGTCGTCCACGCGATTGTGTTGCTGGAGCTCCCGGCCGCGGTCTCCTATCCGGGACGCTGGGTCGACGTGATGATGTCGGTCGTGGCGGTCGCAGTCGTCGTCGATGCGCTCGAGCACCGCAACCGGCGGCTGCTCGATCAGCTGCTCGCGGACGCTCGCACGGACGCGCTGACGCATCTGCTCAATCGGCGCGGCTTCGACGAGCGAGCCGTCGTGGAGCTCGCGCACGCGCGTCGCTACGGGGTCGAACTGGCGCTGATCGAGTTCGACATCGACTTCTTCAAGCGGATCAACGACGAGTGGGGGCACGAGATGGGCGACCGCGTGCTCGTCTCGGTGGGCGAGATTCTGCTGAGCTGCGCCCGCGAGATCGACATCGTGGCGCGGGTCGGCGGGGAGGAGTTCGTGGTGCTCCTCCCGGGAGGAGATCAGGCTGGCGCCAGGGCACTCGCCGAGCGCGTGCGAGCGACGGTCGCATCCGAGCTGCCGCTTGACCTGCCGCCGGTCAGGATCAGTGCGGGGATCGCGTGCGCCGACCAGCACACCGGCGTCCAGACGCTGCTGCGGCAGGCCGACAGCGCTCTCTACGAAGCGAAGCGGTCCGGTCGCGACCGGACCGCTGTGTTCGCCCGGAACGAAGCTACAGTCTGACCGTTGCGGCGACTGATCGTCTCGATGCTCGCCTGCCTCGCGGCCACGCTGAGCGCGGGCGCCGTCGACGCTGCCGCCGCCGGGACCGGTGGGGTCTCACCATCCCCGCCGAGTCCGGCACCGATGATCGATGCCCGGACGCCGTACATGGGCTGGAACACCTACTACGGGGTCGGCGGTGTCTTCGACCAGGCGACGATCATCTCCGTCGCGCGGACGCTTCTGAACCGCGGGCTGGCAGCGGCGGGCTACCAGATCGTCTGGCTCGACTTCGGCTGGGCGAGCGGCGCGCGGACCGCCGGCGGGCAGATCCTCGTCAGCCGCAGGCAGTGGCCCCGGGGCCTGCGCTGGCTGACCGGATGGCTGCACCGTCACGGGCTGCTCGCGGGCATCTACACCGACGCGGGCAGGTCGGGCTGCGCGCACGAGGGGCTTGGGTCGTTCGGGCATTACCGCCGCGACGCCGACAGCTTCGCGGCCTGGGGGTTCGACGCGGTCAAGGTCGACTTCTGCGGCGCCGGCCAGGAGGGTCTCGACCCGCGCCCGCTGTACGAGAGTTTCGCCCGCGCTCTGCGCCACAACTCGAGTCACCGGCACATGCTGTTGAACGTGTGCAACTTCTGGGTGCCGGACCAGATCAACGGCCACCTCCCGAGCTTCGCCAACTCCTCCTTCGACAATGCGGTGTGGGCGCACCAGATCGCGCAGAGCTGGCGCACCGACACCGACATCGGCGGGCATCATTCGATCAAGTTCGTCGACGTCGTGCGCAACCTCGAGGAGGACGCTCGTCATGCGAGCGACGCCGGCCCGGGGCACTGGAACGACCCCGACTACCTCGGCCCGCAGCTCGGCATGACCTTCGCGCAGGCCAGGGCGCAGATGACGATGTGGGCGATCGTCGCCGCGCCGCTCGTGCTCGGGAGCGATCCCCGCAAGCTCTCGCGTGCGAGCCTGAAGATGCTCGAGAATCCCGGGGTGATCGCGATCGACCAGGATCCACTCGGGATCCAGGGACGGCAGGTCGCGAGCGACGGCGCCGTCCAGATCTGGGTCAAGCCGCTCGCGGGCGGCGATCGCGCCGTGGCGCTGCTGAACCCGAGCGACGCGGCGGTCGACGTGTCGACGACGGCGACCGCGATCGGGCTGCCGCTCGCCCCTCGCTACCGCCTGGTGAACGTCTGGCGCGACCTGGTCACCGAGACCCGGGGCGGGATCAGCTTCAAGGTCATCCCGGACGCCGCCGTGCTGCTGCGAGTCTCCGCGCTCTACTGACTACGCGAGCCGCGTACAGTCCAGCGCATGCCGAGCGAGCGTGCCTCCGCACCGCCCCAGCTGATCGTGGACGTGCCGATCCGCGGCGACACGATCCGGCTTGGCCAGTTGCTGAAGCTCGCCGGCGAGATCGACAGCGGCGCCGAGGTCAAGGCGCTGCTCGCCGGGGGCGCGGTCATCGTCAACGGCGAGCCCGAGTCGCGCCGGGGGCGCCAGCTCCACACGGGCGACACCGTGCGCACCGGCGGGCGCACGCTCCGGGTAGCCACGGACGCGTGAACGACGTGCTCGGGCTCCCGGACAGCATCACCGCCTGCCTGTTCGACCTCGACGGCGTCCTCACGAAGACCGCCGCGGTCCACGCCGCCGCCTGGAAGGAGATGTTCGACGACTACCTGAAGCGCCGCGCCCAGGCAACCGGAGCGCCGTTCGTCCCGTTCGACGAGCACGACGACTACGACGAATACGTGGACGGGAAGCCGCGCGCCGATGGCGTGCGCTCGTTCCTCGCCTCGCGGGGGATCGAGCTGCCGGAGGGCGATCCCGACGACGCGCCTGACAAGGAGACGATCGAGGGCCTCGGAAACCGCAAGAACAAGCTCGTCCTGAAACGCATCCACGAGGACGGCGTCGAGGCCTACGAAGGGTCGGTCCGCTACGTCAAAGCAGTCCGCGAGGCCGGTCTGCGGCGCGCGGTCGTCTCCTCCAGCAGCAACGCCCACGACGTCCTCGAGGCGGCCGGCATCATCGATCTGTTCGAGGTGATCATCGACGGCCATGTCGCCCAACGCGAGCACCTCGCCGGCAAGCCTGCGCCCGACACGTTCCTCGCCGGCGCCCGCGCACTCGACGTCAGCCCGGCCGCCGCGGTCGTGTTCGAGGATGCGCTCGCGGGCGTGCAGGCGGGGCACGACGGCGGCTTTGGGTTCGTCGTCGGCGTGGACCGTGTCGGACAGGCCGAGCAGTTGCGCGGTCACGGGGCGACGATCGTCGTCGAGGACCTCGCCGAGCTGCTCGACGCGCCCAATCCAACCGGCGCAGGATGATCGCGGACCCCGAGTTTCCGGTCGAGCCGTGGGCGGTCCGCGAGACCGAGCTGCGGCTCGAGCAGCTCGCTCAGGCCGAGTCTGTGCTGGCGCTGTCCAATGGCCACGTCGGGCTGCGCGGCAACCTCGACGAGGGCGAGCCGGCGGGCCTCCCGGGCACCTATCTGAACGGCTTTTACGAGCTGCGACCGCTGCCGTATGCCGAGGCGGGGTACGGGAACCCTGAATCGGGCCAGACCGTCCTCAACGTCACCAACGGCAAGCTGATCCGTCTGCTGGTCGACGACGAGCCGCTTGACGTGCGCTACGGCGAGCTGCGCCGCCACGAGCGCGTGCTCGATCTCCGCGACGGCGTCCTGCGCCGCACGGCGGAATGGGTCTCGCCGACCGGGCGCGCGATCCGCGTCAGCTCCACCCGGCTGGTGTCGTTCACCCAGCGTGCGATCGTGGCGATCTGCTACGAGGTCGAGCCGCTCGACGGCACGATGCGCCTCGTCGTCCAGTCGGAGCTGGTCGCGAACGAGTCGCTGCCGGATGCCTCCGCCGACCCGCGCGCCGCGGCCGCACTGCGCGAGCCGCTTCTCTCGGAGATGTTCGAGCACCGTGCCGAGATCGGCGTGCTCGTGCACTTGACGCGGGGCAGCGGCCTGCGGGTCGCGGCCGCGATGCACCACCTGGTGCAGGCACCGGACGGCTACACGACCTCGAGCGACAGCTTCGAGGACCTGGTGCGCTTCATTGTCGCCGCCGACGTCGCGTCGGGCGAGCGCATCCGGGTCGTCAAGCTGGTCGCCTACGGCTGGTCCGAGCACCGCTCGGTGTCGGCAGTGCGCGACCAGGTCTCGGCTGCGCTCGCCGAAGCTCAGCAAACGACCTGGGCGGGGCTGCTCTCCGAGCAGCGCGCCTACCTCGACGACTTCTGGGAGCGAACCGATGTCGAGATCGACGGCGACCCCGAGCTCCAGCAGGCGGTCCGGTTCGCGATGTTCCACACGCTCCAGGCCGGCGCCCGCGCCGAGGGCCGGGCGATCCCGGCCAAGGGTCTGACCGGCTCGGGCTACGACGGCCACACGTTCTGGGACACCGAGATGTTCGTCCTCCCGCTGCTCAGCTACACGCTCCCACAGGCCGTCCGCGACGCGCTCCGGTTTCGCCACCGCACGCTGCCGGAGGCGCGCGAGCGGGCACGCCAGCTCGGGCTCGGGGGCGCCGCGTTCCCGTGGCGGACGATCGCCGGACAGGAGTGCTCGGGGTACTGGCCCGCCGGGACGGCGGCGTTCCACAACGCTGCCGCGATCGCCGACGCCGTCGTCCGCTACCGGTACGCCACAGACGACGGGGAGTTCGCTGCCGCGGAGGGATTCGAGCTGCTCGTCGAAACCGCGCGGCTGTACCGCTCGCTCGGGCACTTCAACGCCCAGGGCGAGTTCCGGATCGACGGTGTCACCGGGCCCGACGAGTACACCGCGGTCCAGGACAACAACACGTACACGAACCTGATGGTCGAGCGCAATCTGCGCGAGGCGGCCGACGCGGTCACCCGCTGGCCCGAGCGGGCGAGCGAGCTCGGCGTCTCCGACGCCGAGGCTGGTGGCTGGCGCGAGGCCGCCGCGGCGATGCTGGTCCCGTACGACGAGCAGCTCGGGATCCATCCCCAGACCGAGCTGTTCGCGCGTCACGACATCTGGGACTTCGACCACACCTCAACCGAGGACTACCCGCTGCTGCTGCACTTCCCGTACTTCGACCTGTATCGCAAGCGGGTCGTCAAGCAGGCCGACCTGGTGCTGGCGCTGCACCATCGCGGCGACATGTTCACGCTCGAGCAGAAGGCCCGGAACTTCGCCTACTACGAGCCGCTGACCGTCCGCGACTCCTCGCTGTCGGCCTGCACCCAGGCGGTCATCGCCGCCGAATGCGGCCACCTCGAGCTCGCCTACGACTACCTTGCCGAAGCCGCCCTGATCGACCTCGACGACCTCCAGCACAACACCCGCGACGGCCTCCACATCGCCTCGCTCGCCGGTGCCTGGATCGGCGTGGTCCACGGTTTCGGCGGCCTGCGCGACCACGACGGCGTGCTCAGCTTCGCCCCGCGACTGCCTCCCGGGATCCCGCGCTTCGCCTTCCGCCTGACCGTGCGCGACAGCCGCCTGCGGGTCGAGGTGCGGGCCGCCGGCGCGACCTATTCGGTCTCGGGCGGGCCGCTCGACCTCGTCCACCACGGGAGCCCGCTGACGGTCGTCCCGGACGCCCCGCAGACGCTCGAGATCCCGCCGCCGCCGCAGTTCCCGGAGCCATCGCAGCCTCCAGGGCGGGCACCCATCCGCCGGGCGCTGCGCTGAGCATCGCCGGGGAGACGTCAGCGTGCGAGCAGACGCTCCCCGAGGCGGCTGTGGCGCTTGCCGGTGTCGGGGGTCCGCGCCGCCCGCGCGACGACCTCGCCCGAGCCCACGATCACGGTCGCGAGCTTCGCGCGCGTGATCGCGGTGTAAAGCATTTCGCGCCGCAGGAAGAACGCGCCGGCCGCCGCATGCGCGACGATCACGGCGACGGGCAGCTCGATCCCCTGACCGCGGTGAACCGAGCAGGCGTACGCGAGCCGCAGATGCTCGGCCTCCTCGGGGGCGAGCCTGAAGACCGATTCGTCGGATTCGAGCAGCAGCGCGCGGTCGTCGCCGTCGCCGTCGAGCTCGTCGATCAGCCTCAGCAGGGTCCCGTTCATCAACCCGAGCTCGTGCAGGTTGCGCCCCGTCATCATCAGCTTGTCGCCGAGCCGCAGCCGGCCGCCACCGACCGGCACGCCGCGCGGGTTGATCGCCTCGCGCAGCGCCTCGTTGAGCGCGTCTATCCCGAGCTCGCCCCTGTACACGGGCGCGAACACCTGGATGTCGGCGACCGGATCGACTCCGTAGTGCGCCGGCAGCCGCTCGGACACGAGCGACACGATCTCATCCCGGGCCGACCGTGGATCGCGCCGCTCGATCAGGAACAGGTCGCGTCGCATGTCCGCCCCGGCGACGAAGTCCGGCGCCTCGCCGCGCCTGATCGCGTGCGCCCCCTGGACGATCATCGAACCGGCCGCCTGGCGGAAGATGTGCCCCAGGCACGTCGTCGGCACCGCCTCGCTCTCGACCAGTTCCGCGAATGGCTTGCCGGCGCCGACCGGCGCCAGCTGATCGGCGTCGCCGACGAGCACCACATGCGTGCGGCGACCGACGGCGCGGAGCAGCATCACCATCAGCTCGAGGTTCGCCATCGAGCACTCGTCGATGATCAGCAGATCGCATTTCAAAGGCTCGTCCTCGTTGTGCGTCGGACCCTCACCCGGAATCCAGCCGAGCGCCGAGTGGACCGTGGTCGCGCGGAACCCGCTCGCCTCCGCCATCCGCGTCGCCGCGCGCCCGGTCGGGGCGACAAGCAGGACCCGGGCATTCTGGGCGGTCGCGAGCGACGCGATCGTCCTGATCGTCGCGGTCTTGCCGGTTCCCGGCCCGCCCGTGATCACCGACAGCCGCCGCGCGAACGCCGCGCGCACGGCATCTCGCTGCTCGGCGGTGAGCGCCAGTTCGCTGTGGAGAGCGGTAGCTCCGGAGGTGCCGGCTTGCCGGCCGGCACCTCCGGCAATGGCGTCTGGCTCGACCTTGCGAAGGCGCCCGCCGGCGTCGCTGCCCGCCAAGCCGCGCACGCGCTCGGCCAGTTCCGCCTCGAGCTCGGCGGTCGCGGCCCGGTACACGTACTCGCGCTCGCCGACGAGCTCACCCGCGCCGATCAGCTCATCGATCAGCTCGGTGTCGGGCTCATCGCCGCCGAGCAGTTCCGCTGCGGCGGCGAGCAACTGGGCGCGCGGCAGGCACGTGCTGCCGGCGCGCTCGGCCTCGCACAGCACGTGGATCAGAGCCGCGCGCGGGCGTCCGGGCAGATCGCCCGCGACGCCGTCGCCTGCCAGCGTGGCGCGGGCGATCCGGTCGGCTGTGAGGAAGCCGACGCCGAACACGCGGGTCAGCTCGTATGGGTTGGCGGCGACGGTCCGGTGGGCGGTTGGGCCGTACTGCGCTTGGATCCGGTTGACCAGATACGCGAGCCCGTGCGGCGCCAGCAGCAGGTGCAGCTGGCGGGTCACGCGCAACTCGTGCCACGAGTGCGCCGCCTCCGCGGCGCGGACCCCGGACAGGCCGGCGGTGGCGAACGCCGCGCCGGCGTCGCCGTCGATCGCGTCGAGCACGCCGCCTGGGCCGAAGCGGTCCACGAGCGCCTGCGCGCGCCGGCGCCCAACGTGTCTGACGCGGCGTAGGTAGGCGATCAGCGTCGCCTCGTCGGACGGCGGCAGCGGGTGCGCCTCGGCGACCTTGACCTGCCGCCCGTAGCGGCGATCCTGCACCCACTCTCCGACCACCCGCGCGCGCTCGCGCTCCTCGAGATGGACGAGCGGCCCGACCAGCACGACCGGCTCGCCGCCGCTGTCCGCGTCGAGCACCGCAAACCCGGTCTCGTCGCTGGCGAACCGCCGCCGGCGAATCGTCACCTCGGCATCGAACGCGGCGTGCAGGCTCACCGCCGCCACGTTAGTCGCTGCTTAGGCGTCGCCCTCCGCATACGTATGTTTTCGCACGAACCTGGCACAGGTTCCTCACAAGTGGCGGATGTCATCATGTCTCGCCGTGAGTGCCGAGGGGACTACGGGGGCCGGCGGCGTAAGCACGCTCCGCAACGCCCCGGCGCCGCGGACGGTGCTCGCGATCGCCTCGCTCGGCGCCGCGGTGGCGTTCATCGACGCGACGATCGTCAATATCGCCTTCCCGAACATCCGGGAGTCGTTCCGCGGGACGTCGATCTCGAGCCTGTCGTGGATCCTGAACGCCTACAACATCGTGTTCGCGGCGTTCCTGCTCGCGGCCGGCCGGATCGCGGACCTCGTCGGGCGGCGGCGGATCTTCGTCCTCGGCCTCGAGCTGTTCACGTTCGCGTCGCTGCTGTGCGCGCTGGCGCCGTCGCCCGCGGCGCTGATCGCCTTCCGGGTGCTGCAGGCGTTCGGGGCGGCATGCCTGGTGCCCTCGTCGCTCGCGATCGTGCTGAACGCGTTCCCGCCGGAGCGGCGCTCGCACGGCGTCGCGCTGCTCTCGGCGGTCGGCGCCGGCGCCGCCGGGATCGGCCCGTCGCTCGGCGGCCTGCTGATCGCCGCCGACGATTGGCGCCTGGTGTTCATCGTCAACATCCCGATCGGGATCGCCGCGATCGTGCTTGCGCGCGGCCGGCTGGTCGAGAGCCGGGCGCCGGGGCGGCGGCGGCTGCCCGATCTGCTCGGGGCGCTCACTTTCGCGATCGCGATGGGCGCCCTCGTGCTCGCCGTCGTCCAGGGACAGAGCTGGGGCTGGGGAAGCGCGCAGATCATCGTCTCGTTCGGGCTCGCCCTGATCCTCGGCGCGTTCTTCGTCGCGCGCTGCCGGCGCCACCGGGCCCCGATCATCGACCTGTCGCTGCTGCGAAGCCGCACGTTCGCGGACGCCAACGCGATGACCGTCGTCGGTGCCGCCGGCTTCTACGCCTACACGCTCTCGAACGTCCTGTTCCTGACTGGTGTGTGGCGCTACTCGGTGCTGCAGGCGGGGCTCGCGCTGACTCCCGGTCCACTCGTCGCGATGGCGATCGCAGGTCCGACCAGCCGGCTCGTCCAGCGTTTCGGCCACCGCCCGATCCTGTTCGCCGGCGGGCTGATCTGGGGCGGGGCGGTGCTGTGGCTGGTCGAGCGGATGGGCCCTCACCGCGACTTCCTCGGCACCTGGCTCCCGGGCGTCGTGTGGCTCGGGGTCGGCGCCGGGACGCTGTTTCCCAATTTGAGTGGTGCCGCGGTCGCCTCAGCGCCGGGCGAGAGCTTTGCGACCGCGACCGGGCTGAACTCGGTCGCGCGCCAGCTGGGCGCCGCGGTCGGGGTCGCGGTGGCCGTCGCGCTGATCGGCACACCGCCCGGGCTGGTGGCGGCGGTCGCCGCGTTCCATCACGCCTGGACGTTCGGCGCCGTCTGCCTGATCGCGGCGGGCGTCGGCTCGCTCGGCGTCGGGCGCCTCGCGGTCGATCGGACCCCGGCGCTGGCGGAGGCGGCGCGTGCGGTGATGCGGGCCGCCGCGGTCGGGGTCGCCGCGCCGGCGCCCGCGCCCCGCACGCGCCGGAAGATCGCCGCGGCGGCAGGGGACCAGCATGCCCCGCACGTGCAGACGACCGTCGACTTCCTCGCCGCGGTGCCGATCTTCGCCGGCCTGGAGCCGGAGGTGCTCGAGCAGCTCGCCGAGCGCGCGCGCGAGGTCACGGTCGAGGCCGGCAGCTGGTTGTTCCACGAGGGCGAGGCGGGCGATGCGGCTTACGTCGTGCGGGCCGGCCGTCTGCATGTGGTCGACGAGGCGAGCAGCTCGATCCTGCGCGAGCTCGGCCGCGGCGATGCGGTCGGTGAGCTGGCCCTGCTGACAGATTCGCCGCGCTCGGCGTCGGTGCGGGCGATCCGCGCAAGCGAGCTGGTCGCGATCGGACGCGCCGAGTTCGAGGCGCTCCTCCACGCTTCGCCCGCGCTGCCGTTGGCGCTCGCCCGCGAGCTCGCCACGCAGCTCCGCCTGACGCGCCCGCGCGTCACGGCGACGCGACCGCTGCCGGTGACGGTCGCCCTCGTCGCGCTCGACCGTGGGGTGCCGTTGGACGACCTCGCGCACGGGCTGCACGAGGCGGTGTGCGCGCACGCAGCGGTGGAGCTGCTGGACGGCGGTGATCTGCCCGCGGTCGACTCGCAGTCGCAGGCGAGCGCGGTCTACGGCCCGGCGCTCGACCACTCCGAGGCCGCCAGCGAGCTCGTGCTGCTGGCGGCAGGTGCGCTCGAGCAGGCCACCCCGTGGACCGAGTTCTGCCTCCAGCAGGCCGATCGCATCCTCGCATTCACCTCTGGCCAGGTGGCGATCGAGCGGCACGCCGAGCGGGCCGAGCTGCGCGGCTGCGACCTTGTCGCGTACGGTGTTCGCGCGGGCACTGGTGCGCTCGCGGGGATCGCCGACGCGCTCGACCCGATCGAGTCGCATCTGCTGGCGCCGGCGACGCTCGCGGAGGACCTCGCACGCATGGGTCGGCGCCTTTGCGGCCGCTCGGTCGGGATCGTGCTGTCTGGTGGCGGCGCGCGCGGCTTCGCCCACATCGGCGTGCTCGACGAGCTGCTCGCGGCAGGCGTGAAGATCGACCGGGTCGCCGGCGTCAGCATGGGCGCGGTCATCGGGGCGCTGTTCGCGATGGGCCTCGAGCCCGCCACGATCGACGCGATCTGCTTCGACGAGTGGGTGCAGCGGCGGCCGCTCGCGGACTACACGCTGCCGCGTCACGCGCTGATCCGCGGCGAGCGGATCCGCGCGATGCTGCGCCGTCAGTTCGGCGAGATGCTGATCGAGGAGCTGCCGCGCAGCTTCATGTGCGGTTACGCCGAGCTGCGCAGCGGCCGGCTGCTGCTCGCGCGCCACGGGCCGCTGTGGGAGAACGTCGGCTTCTCGATCTGTCTGCCGGTGATCGGTCCACCGCAGGTGCGCGGCCGCGACATCTACATCGACGGCTCGTTCGTCGACAACCTGCCGGTTGAGGCGGTCGCGGAGATGCACGAGGGGCCGATCATCGCCGTCGACGTGCGCGCGAGCTTCGGCGAACCCGAGGGCCGGCGAAACGGTCGGCTGCCTGGGTCCACCGGCCGTGGCGCCGGCGGCGAGGAGCCAGCGCGCGATCGCGCCGCCACCGAGCGTCTGCCGAGCCTCGCCGAGACGCTCACCCGCGTGATGCTGCTCGGCAGCTCGAACACCTCCGAAGCGGCGCGCCGCCATGCAGACCTGGTGATCAGGCCACGGCCCGACGGGGTCGGCCTGTTCGAGTTCCACCAGTTGGATGCAGCGCTCGAGGCGGGGCGCATCGCCGCGCGGCAGGTGCTCGAGGATCCCCCGGCCTGGCTGCTCGGCGGCGCGCGCGAGCTCCGGACGCCGGAGTCCGGTCGTGGGCGGACGCCGGGTCCGGCGGAAGCGCCCGAATTCGCCTGACTGCTCCCGTGAGTCGAAGCGCCTTATGGGCGCTATAGCGCCCTTTAGGCCCGTCGACCTCGGCCGGCGCCGCGCCTTGCGATCATCGCGAGCGTGATCAGGCACGCGCTCGCGGCAGTCAGCCCGTCGACGGCCCGCGCCCTCGCGATCCCGCGCACGCTGTCCGGGGCCGGTGGCCAGCGGGCCACCGGCGTCGCGATCACGTTCGACGACGGGCCCCATCCGGACGGGACCCCCCGGATCCTCGAGATCCTCGCCTCCAATGGCGCGCTCGCCACCTTCTTCGTGATCGGCGAGCAGGTCGACCGCCGCCCGGAGCTCGTTCGTCGGATCCTCGACGAAGGCCACTCGATCGCGCTGCACGGCTACCGCCATCGGCTCCAGTCACGCCTCACCGCGCGGCAGGTGAGCGACGACCTCGACCGGGGCCTGGACGCGATCGACCGCGCGGCCGGGATCAGGCCGACGCGGCACCGCCCGCCGTATGGGGTTTACAGCCCTGCCGGCCTCAGAGCCGCACGGGAACGCCTGCTGGAGCCGCTGTTGTGGGCCACCTGGGGCAAGGACTGGCGGCGCTTCACGACGCCGGCCCGGATCGCGCGCCGGGCGACCCGCGGGCTGCGCCCCGGGGACGTGATCTTGCTGCACGACGCGGACTTCTACAGCTCGCCGCGCTCGCACGAACGGACCGCGGCGGCACTGCCGCTGATCCTCGCTGAGCTGAAATCGCGCGAAATCGGTACCGTCCTGGGTGTCTGACACGCTTGCCGCGCGCACGCTTGCGGTAGGCCACCGACGGGACTGAAGGGAAGACGGCCGGGTGATGAGCCCGCTTCCCGGCGCCCGGATTCGACCCGCGACTCACGAGAGAGCATGACCACTGCCTCAACCGACACCACCGACTTCACGCGCTTCGCGATCGGCTTCGACCAGCGCGACCGCGCCCGTTTCCACCAGCTGATCGACGAGGTGATCGATTCCAACCGCTGGGCGGAGGCGGCGTTCACCGAGGCGTTCGAGCAGGCGTGGGCGGCGTGGAACGGCCTCGAGGCGGTGGCGCTGTCGAGCTGGACCGGCGGCGCGCTTGCGGCGCTGCACTTCGCGGACGTGCAGGGGGAGACCGTCCTGTGCCCGTCGAACACCTTCATGGCGACCCCGCTGGCGGCGATCCGGTCCGGCGCGGAGGTCCAGTTCGTCGACTGTAACCGTGAGGACCTGTGCATGTCGTTCGCGGACTTTGAGCGCAAGGCCGAGCTGCACCGTCCGAAGGCGGCGATCCTCGTGCACATCGGCGGCCACATCGCGTTCGACTCCGAGCAGATCGCCGCGTACTGCAGGGCCAACGAGATCTTCCTGCTCGAGGACTGTGCGCACGCGCACGGCTCCGACTGGAATGGGCGCAAGCCCGGCAGCTACGGCGATGCCGGGGTCTACAGCATGTACGCGACCAAGACGATCTCGACCGGAGAGGGCGGCATGCTCGTCTCGAGCCGGCCGGAGCTGCTCGAGCACGCGCGCGCCTTCCGCAACTACGGCAAGCCGGACTACAAGGTGCAAGGCCTCAACTTCCGCATGAACGAGTTCACTGCGGCGCTTGGACTGATCCAGACCGAGCGCATGCCCGAGATCGTCGCCTGGAAGAACGAGACCGCTCGGGCCGAGCTGGACCCGTGCTTTCCGGGCTCGAAGCTCGAGCTCCCTGCCGGGATGACGAGCGGCCTCTACAAGTACATCGTGTTCGACTGGCTCGCGAAGTCGACCGGCCGCGTCTACGACGAGCCGTGCCACCGGATCCTCGGGCACCATGTGGACCTCCCCAATACCGACTGGGCAGCGAGAAACCACTCGTGCCCGCCTTTGTACTACCGTCCTGCCGAGACCAACGAGTAGCGGCAAACGCAAGCGATGAGAGTCCTCGTCACCGGCGGATCGGGATTCATCGGGTCCCACGTCGTCGACAAGTTGCGCGCGCACGGGCACGAGCCCGTGATCTATGACCTGCGCCCGTCGCCGTGGCATTCCGGGGTGGCTGGGGTCGAATCGGTCGAGACGGTGCTCGGCTCGATCACCGACCGCGAGGGGCTCGAACGCGCGCTCGCCACCTGCGACGCCGTCGCCCACCTCGCCGCCGTCGCGGACGTCAACGACGTCCACGCCGAGCCCGAGGACGCCGAGCGGGTCAACGCACGCGGAACGGTTACGGTGCTCGAGGCGTGCCGCCGGGTCGAGGTCAAGCGGGTCGTGTACGCGTCGACGATCTGGGTTTACAGCGACTGCGCCGAGACCGACGTCGACGAGGCCACGCTGCTGCCGCCGCCCTCGCACCTGTACACCTCGACCAAGCTCGCCGGCGAGCTCTACTGCAAGAGCTATCAGGAGCTCTACGGGATCGACTACACGATCCTGCGGTTCGGGATCCCGTACGGCCCGCGGGCACGTGAGGCGGCGGTGATCCCGGCGTTCGTGAACAAGGCGTTCAAGGGCGAGCCGTTGACGCTCGCGGGCGATGGGCTGCAGTCGCGCCGGTTCGTGTACGTCGAGGATCTCGCCGACGGGGTCGTGTGCGGGCTTGCGGAGGTGGCGCGCAACCGGGTCTACAACCTGGCGAGCGATGAGAACGTGACGATCCGGCAGATCGCGGAGACCGTTCAGGAGCTGGTTGGCAACACCGAGATCGTGTTCACGCCGGCGCGCCCCGGCGATTTCGGCGGCAAGGTCGTCTCGAGCGACCGAGCGCTGGCCGAGCTTGGATGGTCCGCCTCGACGCCGTTCGAGGAGGGCGTGCGCAGGTACGTCGACTGGCG
>Ga0302235_10000678_pt1 | contig 26331 bp, 18 predicted proteins | sample II_Palsa_N3_3_FD_193577 | JGI IMG/M metagenome (GOLD analysis project Ga0302235, IMG submission 193577) | Peat permafrost microbial communities from Stordalen Mire near Abisko, Sweden - II_Palsa_N3_3 | ecosystem: Environmental > Terrestrial > Soil > Palsa > Peat permafrost | place: Sweden...
CCGGCGACGCCTGCGGGCGCACGAACGCGGCCGCGAGGACGGCCACGCCGATCGCCACGCCACCAGCCAGCAGGCCGGTGCAGATGCCAGCCAGGAAGCCGCGGCCGCGGCGCCGCCACATGCTCGCGTCCGCGCGGCCGGTGCCGTCGCCGCGCAGGTAGCCCTGCAGGCCTTCATACGCCGCCGAGTCCTGCGGCCCGAGATCGGCGAGCTTCACGCCTGGCAGGCTCGGGTGCTCACCGGCGGGCAGGTAACCGCCGTCCCTGGCTGGGTCCTGGTAGCCGCCCGGCTCGTGGGCCAGGCCACCCGGCGCGGTCGGCTCCCGGTAGGCCGTCGCCGCTCGGTAGCCGCGGTTATCCGGGTAATCCGGGTAATCCGCATAGCCGGCCGGCTGGTAGGCGCCGCCCTGCTCAGAGCCGGGAGCCGCCGGCCCGGATTCCTGGTAACCGGCGTTCTGGTATCCCGAGCCGGGATATCTGGAGCGGTCGTGCTCAGTGGCGGGGTACCTGGAGCGGTCGTGCTCAGTGGCGGGGTACCTGGAGCCGTCGTGCTCAGTGGCGGGGTACCTGTAGCCGTCGTGCTCAGTGGCGGGGTACCTGGAGCGGTCGTGCTCAGTGGCGGAGTACCCCGAGCCGGGGTCCTCAGTGGCGGGGTACCTGTAGCCGTCGTGCTCAGTGGCGGGGTACCCGGAGCCGTCGTCCTCAGTAGCGGAGTACCCCGAGCCGGGGTCCTCAGCAGCGGAGTACCCCGAGCCGGGGTCCTCAGTGGCGGGGTACCCCGAGCCGGGGAAGGGAGCGGAACCGGGGTACCCGGCGCCCTGGCGCCCGGCGGTCCCCGGGAAAGCCCGGGGATCCTCGTAACCGCCGCCGGGGAAGCCGCCCTGGTATCCGCCGACGGCCTCGGGCCCGCCGTTCTGGGAGAAGGCGGAGTCCCGGTACGCGGCCGGGTCCTGGTAGTCCGTGGCGCCGGGCCAAGCCGGCGCGTTCTGATTGCCACCGCCTGCCCAGTAGGTACCGGTGTCCCGCTCCTGCCGCGGTTCGCGGCGCCGCGAACCGTCCGGGTCTTTTCCGCGCCGCCGCCGGTGGCGCTCATGGCCCTGATAGCTCATGACTTCAATCTGCCTGGCCGGCACCGCTTCTGGCTGCTTCCCGGCCGACCGGTAACCGACCGGTAAGGAAGCGCACCGCGGCGCTCGGTGGCTACTTGCGCGGCACCGCCGGGATGATCTCGGGCAGCTTCGGTGCGTTGACCAGCCGCTCGTCGCCGGTGGCCGTGGCGGGCCGGAGCTTGCGCCGGGGCAGGACCGCCGGTGTCGTCAGATTCTGGCCGGTCTGCGCCGTACCGCTGGCGGCCATCGCGCCGGCCGGGGCCGCAGCACCGGCCAGTTCGCGATCGGCCAGTTCGCGATCGGCCAGTTCGCGATCGGCCAGTTCGTGCTGGCCGGAGCCATCGGCGGGCTCGCCGGCAACTGCCCCGACGGCGCCATCGGCGTCAGCAGCCCCGGCGGGCCGGGCATTCAGCCCCAGGTCCGCTCCGGTGCTCGCGTCCGCGAAGATCATGCGCGGGTAGCGGGCGATGACCAGCCGGACGACCCAGACGAGCGCCACGAACAGCGCGGCCAGTCCGTAGCCGACCGCCTGCGGATGGGGGATGACCCGCCACCGGCCCAGGTGGGGCTCGGCGGCCAGGTAACCGCCGGCCGCGAACGCCAGCCATTCCGGCCGCCCGTCCAGCACCACCAGCATGACCAGCAGAATCGCGTACCACTGGTAGCTCGGCGTAGTCACGGCGAGGGCGACGCCGGTCATGACGACCGCGCCGCGCCAGGGCCGGTCGGGGTCGGAGAAGCGCAGCACGGCCAGGCCGCTCACCCCGAGGATCGCGACGGCGATCACGATGGCCAGGTGCCCGCTCGCGAACAGCGCGATGATGGCGAAGCGCTGGCCGCTGTCGTACCCCTCCTGCTGCAGGTAGCCCGGCAGGAATCCGATGACCTTGCTGCCGACCGCCAGTACGTGCGGCAGGTAGACGGCGGCGACGGCACCGGCGGCGCTGACGATGACCGCCCACCACTTGCGCCGCAGCACCGCGGGCCCGGTTAGGACGGGTGTCACCTTGGTCGCGATGGCCAGCCCGAGCAGCGCGCCGCCCAGCAGCGCGCCCCGCGTCCCACCGCTGCGCCGGGACAGCACGAGCAGCGCCACCGCCGTCAGCAGCACCGCGACCACGTCGACGTGTGCGCTGTTCCCGGCCTCCAGGGCGACCGTCGGGCACCAGGCCCACAGGGCGGCCCACCGCAGGTCACGGCCCAGCCAGCGGAGCCCGGCCAGCAGCACCAGCGTCACCAGGACCGCGCAGGCCCCCGCCGCCGCCTGCACCGGGGTGGACCCGGCGTGCACCGGGGTGACGTAGTGCAGGGCCAGGAAATAGGCCTCCGCGACCGGCGGGTAGATGGTCGGCACCGTCGGGCGGTTGATCCGCGTGCAGCCCGCGGCCAGCTTGGTCGCGAGGTGACCGGGAAGCGAAGTGCCGGGCCAGACACAGTGCGGGTACGGGGAGCTCGCCCGGGCGGCCGTCCAGAGGAACGGGTCGCGCAGGTGGGCCAGCTGCGGGGCCGACGGCACGTAGGCGTATGGGTCGATCCCGGCCGCCTGCACCCGGCCGTCCCACATGTAGCGGTACAGGTCGTCGCTCAGGTGCGGCGGCACCGACATGGCCACGACCTGGATGGCGATGCCGCCGATGATGATGAGGGTCACCGACCACCGCAGCGAGACGCCACGCAGCAGCCACGCCGCGGCGGCGAACAGCATCCACGCGACCACGATGAGCGGCAGGGTCTGCAGCGGCAGCGGGTCGACGCTGGGGCGGATGACGAGGTATTCCAGACCGCAGATCATCACCAGGGCGGTGATGATCGCGCCCACCCGAAGCTTCGCACTCATACCCTTAAGCTGCCATCGCGGCCCGGACGAGGGGCGGGTCTGCGCTGAGCGGTAAGGGATCCTTAAGACGCCAGCCGCCCTTCGGCGTGCAGGCCGGACGGCGCCGCCACGGCCGCATCGGCCGCCTTCCCGGTGACCGCCGCCTTCCCGGTGACTGCCTCCTCGGCGGTGACGGTCTCCGGCGCGAACGCCACCACCGGCAGGGGGGCGGGCTGCTGGCAGGCGAGCGCGGCGAACCAGCGGCCGTCGGCGGTCCAGGTCTCCTCCAGCACCAGCCCGGCGCTGCGCGCGACGTCCCCGATCTGGTCGGCGCCGACGTAGGCCCAGGGGAACCAGGCGCCCGCGGCGCCGTTCTGGCACAGCCGCACGTTCTCACAGCGGAGCGGGACCCCGGGCGCCTGGACCTCGACGTACGCGTGGCCTCCGGGTGCGAGCAGCTCGCCCACCCGGTGCAGCAGCGCCGCCGGATCACCGCCGATCCCGATGTTCCCATCGGCCAGCAGGACCGCCATCCACCGGCCCGCGCCGGGTACCCGCCCGAACACATCCCGCAAAATAGCCAGCGCCCCGGACGACTGCGCGATCTCGACCGCGTACGGCGTGACGTCGATGCCCAGCGCCGGGACCCCGCGCTCGGCGAGCGCCACCGTCAGCCGGCCCGGGCCGGAACCCACGTCGAGTGTGGGCCCGTGACAGCGGTCGACCAATGACGTGTCGCCCGGCGTCGCGTCGAGCCACTGATCGACCGCCAGTGGCATCCGGGTGCCGTCGGCGTGTTCGACCTCGGCCTGCACGGAACCGGCCAGGGCCGCTTCGTAAAGTTCGCCGAGCACGCGGTCTCCTTCCTGGAAGAGCAGGCGGTTTGGCCTGCGCGCGGAACGCGGGCGCCCATGCTTGGGCCAATCCGGGGGCTTACCTTGCGGTGGGCTGCCGGCCAGCTGAGCCGGCCCGGGCACCCGAGCCAGCCCGGGCGCAGCACGCCACCCCGGAAGTCTTCACCACATCCAGCCTGGCCGGCGGGGCGTTCAGAGGTCCGTCACGGAGCTTACGGAGCTGTGACGAATTTGAACCAGTTGGTAGGCGCTGCCCGTTCAATGCCTTTAGCGTGGGGGCACAGACAATCCTGGACGGAGGCCGTAGCGACAATGGTGGCCGCGGTAAACAATCCCGACCCGCCGGGCCGGATCGTAGTCGTGGATGACGATCCGACCGTCGCGGACGTTGTCGGGCGGTATCTGATCCGCGACGGGCACCACGTCGAGTGCGTGCGTGATGGGCAGGAGGCGCTGCGCCGGGTGGCCGAGGAGCCGCCCGATCTGGTGGTCCTGGACCTCATGCTGCCGGGCATCGACGGTCTTGAGGTCTGCCGCAGGCTGCGCGCCCGGTGGCCGATCCCGGTGGTCATGCTGACCGCGCTGGGCGGCGAAACGGATCGCCTGGTCGGCTTCGAGACCGGTGCCGACGACTACGTGACCAAGCCGTTCAGCCCGCGCGAGCTCGCCCTGCGGGTGCGTTCCGTGCTGCGGCGGGCCCGGGGCAGCGGGCTGCCGGACTCCCAGCCCGAGGGCGTGATCACCGACGGTGATCTGTCCGTCGACCTCACCGCGCATGAGGTCCGGGTGAACGGCACGCTGCTGTCGCTGACCTCGCGCGAGTACGACCTGCTGGTCTTCCTCATGCAGCACCCGCGCAAGGCCTTCACCCGGGAGCAGTTGCTCAACCAGGTGTGGAGCTGGACGTTCGGCGACACCTCCACGGTTACCGTGCATGTCCGCAGGCTGCGCGAGAAGCTCGAATCGGATCCGACGCTGCCGCGCCGCATCGTGACCGTGTGGGGCGTGGGCTACCGCTACGAGCGCGAGGCAGCCTGATGTCTGCGGCCATGCCGGGCGTCCTCGCGGCGCCCGGCGAAATCATGCCCGGCGTGCAGGCCTCGGATCTGCTGCACGTGCTGGAGTCCTCGGCCGCGGTCGGGGCCGTGACGACCGTCATCGGGATCGTGGCGCTGCGCGCGATGGCCCGCCGCTCCATCGGCGCGATGGTTGCGCTCATCTCGGCCGTGACGGTCGTTACGGCCATCGCCGGTATCGGTGGCATCACGGTCATCATGGTGGGCAACTCCGGCGACCGCGAGGTCATGCTGGAGCTGATGGCCATCGCCGGCCTGGCCGGGTTCGCCGTGGCCCTGCTGATCAGCCGGAAGCTCACGAAGGCCAGCCGGGAGCTGCTCACGTCAGTGCAGAAGGTCGGCGACAGCGGCCTGTACATCCCGCCGGCGATGCCGCTGCCCGCCGAGCTGGCCGGGCTGTCGGACGGGCTCGCGGCCGCCCACGAGCGCCTGGCCCAGGCGCGGAACCGCGAGCGCGCCCTGGAGGCGAGCCGGCGTGAGCTGGTCGCCTGGGTCAGCCACGACCTGCGTACCCCGCTGGCCGGACTGCGGGCGATGGCCGAGGCCCTGGAGGACCAGGTGGTCATCGATCCGCGTGAGGTCAGCACCTATCACACCCAGATCCGTCGCGAGGTGGACCGCCTTTCCGTCATGATCGACGACCTGTTCGAGCTGTCCCGGATTCACGCCGGAGCGCTCCGCCTGTCGCGCCGCCCGGTGGGGCTCGACGATCTGGTCGCCGAGGTCCTCGCCAGTGCCGAGCCGGTGGCACGGGCCAAGGGTGTCCGGCTCGCCGGCTCCGCGGTCCGCGGCATGCCCATCTACGCCGATCCGGCCGAGTTCGGGCGGGCCCTGCGCAACCTGGTCATCAACGCGATCCGGCACACTCCCGCCGACGGCACGGTCGAGGTGCTGGGCGACGTCCAGGAGGGGATGGCGCACTTCAGCGTGTCCGACGCTTGCGGCGGTATCCCGCCCCAGGATCTGTCGCGCGTCTTCGACGTGGCCTTCCGGGGGGAGGCGGCCCGCACGCCCGGCCCGCAGGAGGGCGCTGGACTGGGGCTGAGCATCGCCCGCGGCATCGTCGAGGCGCACTCGGGCCAGATCGCGGTGCGCAACGCCGGGCCCGGCTGCCAGTTCCTCATCCGGCTGCCGCTGGCCCGCCCGGCGGTCCCGGCCGTGAACCATCCGGCGGCCACCCACCGGCGGGCCGTCCCCGCCGCAGGCTGACGCCCCCGGGCCCCGCGCATCGACGCGAACGCCTGCCTGCATCCATGCGAACGCCTGCCTGCATCCATGCGAACGCCGAAGGAACCGAACGCATAAAGAAGCGGCGCTGGTTCCCGGCCACCTGCCGGGACCAGCGCCGATATCTGCCTGGGGCCCTGACCTGGTGGCGCGCGCCGAGCCGGGCGGGACCGGGCGCACGGGCCGGGGCTACCCGAGCGTGACCGGGAGCCGGGCGGGTTCGCGCAGCGGGGCATGGGAGAACTCCCCGATGCCAGTGCTGAACCCGACGCGGGCCCGGAACCCGAGGCCTTGCTCGGCGGCGGCCGGGGAAGCCACGATGTGCCTGACGTCACCCAGGCGGAATTCCCCGGTGATCTCCGGCACCAGACCGCCGCCGAATTCAGCCGCCAGCGCGGTCGCCATCTCGCCCACGGTGTGCGGATGGCCGCTGGCGACGTTGTAGCTCCGCAGGCCGCCGGCCGGAGCGTCCTCGGTGCTGGCCAGCGCGAGCAGGTTGGCCATGGCCACGTCGGACACGTGCACGAAGTCCCGCTGCTGTCGGCCGTCCTCGAAGACCCGGGGCGGTACGCCCTTTTCCAGTGCCGACCGGAAGATGGCCGCCACTCCGGAGTAGGGGGTGTCTCGCGGCATCCGGGGACCGTACACGTTGTGGTAGCGCAGGGCGACGGCCCGGCCGCCGGTGAGCCGGGCCCACGTGGCGGCCAGATGCTCCTGGGCCAGTTTGCTGGCCGCGTAGGCGTTGCGCGGGTCCATCGGCGCATCCTCGGTGACCGTCGCGGTGCTGAGTGCCTGGCCGCAGCGCGGGCAGCGCGGCTCGAACTGTCGCGCCATCAGGTCCTCCCGGGCCCGCGGGGCAGGCCGGACGCGGCCGTGGCTGGCGCAGTCATAGGCGCCTTCGCCGTACACCACCATGGAGGAGGCGAGCACCAGCCGCGCCGCGCCGGCCTGGCCCATGGCGTTCAGCAGGGTGGCCGTGCCGGTCACGTTGACGTCGCAGTAGCCGGGCAGATCCGCCAGATCGACCCCGAGCCCGACCAGTGCCGCCTGGTGGCAGACCACGTCGACGCCGACCAGGGCCCGGGCGACCGCGTCGGCATCGCGGACGTCGGCGACCACCATGTCCACGTCATCGGGGATGTAGCTGGGCATGCCGTCGTGCACGGCCGGCGTCAGCGAGTCGAACCCCCGTACCTCGTAGCCGAGCTCGCGCGCGGCCTCCAGAATGTGTGATCCGATGAATCCGGCCGCGCCGGTTACCAGCACCCGCATGACACGAGCCAAGCACGCGGCCGGCGGGGGCCAGCCGGGTGCGGGTCCCTTGTCATCAGTCCGTAAGATCACCGGACCAGTCCGGGGCTGGTCAGCGGTCCGATTCTGGGCCGGTAACGGCGTCACGGCTTCGTAAGGGCTTTCGTCCCGTTCGCGGCCTGCCGTGGACGTAGTGTCGCGCCATGGAGATCGATGTCGTGCTTCCGTGTCTCAACGAAGCGGGCGCGCTGCCCTGGCTGCTCTCGCGGATGCCGTCCGGCTGCCGGCCGATCCTGGCCGACAACGGCTCCACCGACGGTTCCGCGACGATCGCCGCGGACCACGGCGCAACCGTCGTCCACGTGCCGCGGCGGGGCTACGGCGCCGCCTGCCACGCCGGCCTGGATGCCGCCAAGAACGACATCGTGTGCTTCATGGATGCCGACGGCTCCCTCGATCCGGCCGACCTGCCGATCGTGTCCGATCTGGTCGGTGCGGGCCATGCCGACCTGGCGCTGGGGCGCCGCCGGCCGCAGGGCTCCGGCGCCTGGCCGGTGCACGCCCGGCTGGGGAACGTCGTGATCGCGTCGGCTCTGCGCCGCCGGTCCGGGGTGAGCGTTCATGACATCGGTCCGATGCGGGCGGCGCGGCGCGAGGCCCTGCTCGGCCTGCCGATCGCGGACCGGCGGTTCGGCTACCCGCTGGAGACCGTGGTCCGGGCCGCGGAAGCGGGCTGGCGGGTTCGGGAGCGGGACGTTCCCTACCACCCCCGCACGGGTAAATCGAAGGTCACCGGGACCGTTGGCGGCACGCTGCGGACCGTCCGGGACATGCGCAAGGTCCTGGCGTCATGACCGACCTCGCGGCGCAGATCGTCGTCCTGGCCAAGGAGCCGGTGCCGGGCCGGGTCAAGACCCGGCTCACCCCGCCGTTCACGCCGCGCGAGGCCGCCGCCTTGGCTGAGGCGGCGCTGATGGACACGCTGGAGGCGGTGCGCCGCACCCGCGTCATCCGCCACGTCCTGGCCCTGGCCGGTGAGCCAGGGCCGTGGCTGCTGGACGGCTTCGAGGTGATCCCGCAGCGCGGCGGCGGTCTGGACGAGCGCATCGCCGCCGCGATGTGGGACACCTATGCGTCGCTCCCGGTGCCGGTCGTGCTGATTGGCATGGACACCCCGCAAGTGACGGCCGGGCTGCTCGAGGCGGCCGTTGAGCCGCTCGCCCGCACGATGGCCGATTCCGCGTTCGGGCCGGCCGAGGACGGCGGGTTCTGGATGCTGGGCCTGCGCCTCCCTGATCCGGACCTGACCCTGGGGGTGCCCATGTCCGAGCCGGTGACCGGGCGGGCGCAGCTCGTCCGGCTGATCCAGGCTGGGCTGCGCATCCACATGACCCCCGAGCTCGTGGACGTGGACACCCTGGCTGAAGCGGCCCGGGTCGCCCGGCAGGCCCCCGCTACCCGGTTCGCGGCCACGCTGACTGCGACGCTCGGCGCGCCTGCGGAGCTTGATGAGCCCGTCATGGCGGGGGCCATGGCCCCGGTAGCCGCAGCGGTCCGCTGAGCGGCCGGGTGCGGGGCGGCCCACCGCCCCCAGACAGCAAACGGCCCGCAGGACGCCGAGGCGTCCTGCGGGCCGTTATCGCGCCGTGGGTGTCTGTCGGGCCGGTGTCTATCGCGCCGTGGGTGTCTGTCGCGCCGTGGGTGTCCGAGTCAGCTGACGGTGACCAGGCTGCCGTAGCTCAGGTAGTTGTACGCGGTCTCGGCCGTACTCGAGGGCAGCTCGACACAGCCGAGGCTCTGCTGGAAGCCGTAGGAGGCGCGGGGGAAGTAGTGCACCGCGTCGCCGCCGTTGAAGTAGGAGACCCATTGGACAGGGTCGGCGTACGTGCTGCCGTCGGGGTTGGTGCCCTGCATGATCTGGAACGGCAGCTTCTCGTATACGGGGAAGGTCCCGTCCGCGGTCGGCGCCGCCGGGATGCCGGTGTTGGCCGGGCTCTGCAGAACCTGGCGCCCGTCGTGCCAGATGGTCAGGGTCTCGGGCTCGGACTGGCTGGCCAGCGCGTAGGTGTAGCCGTCGGCATTGTGATGCCCGTCGGCGACCGCCTTGAGCAGGTCGGACCAGACCTGCTGTCCCGCCTCGCCGTCCATCGTCAGGCCTTCCTGGTTTTGGAACGCCCGGATCGCACCGGTGACGATCATGTTGTCCGAGCCTTCGGACCAGAGGGTCCCCAGAGCCGAGGGGTAACCGCTCTGCCAGCTGAAGGTCCCGGCCGGCGGGCTGTACGCGGCCGCCAGCTGCCCGGCGGCGTCCGACGGCTGGATCGAGGCCACGCTCGGCGTCCAGGTTAGCGGCAGGTAACCGAGCTGGGCGAGCAACTGCTCCAGCCGCAGGGTGGAATAGGACCCGGTGGTGAACTTGCGGATGAACCCAGCGGCGAGGTAGCCGCCCGCGCCCGCCTTGGCCCCGGCGGCCGAGCGCACCCCGGCCGAGCCGGCCGGGATGCTGAGCGTCACCGTTGTGTCCTCGGCGTACCCCGTGGCGGGGGTGAAGGTGGCCGAGCTGCCCTGGACATTCCAGGAGCCGGGCACCGCGGGGGTCAGCTTGGGCAGCTGGGTGTCGTCCGCCAGCGGCGCGGAGAAGTTGACCTCGATGAGGTTGGTCCCATTGACGTTGGAGGCGCTCGATCCAGGTGTGACCGACGTCACCTGCAGCGCCGGAGCCGGATGCGCGTCCGACTTGGACTGGTCCAGGCGTGAGGACGCGACCGACGTGGTGCGCAGCGTGATCCTGCCCGGGCCGACCAGCACGATGGCGACACCGGCAATGACGACGAGCGCAGCCGAAGCCGCCGTGATCAGGACGGACTTCTTCCTCGGCCGTGGGCGGCCGGCTCCCCGCCCGGATGCCAAGCGGCGGAACCAATCCGAATAAAACACGCGCCTTCTCCTCGCTCCCCTGAGCTAAACGCCGAGAATACCTACGATCAGTAACGTTTTAGACACAGTTCCACGGGCCGGGTGGTCTGGGTGCGGCGAAACCGCCCCTGAGCATGCCGGAGCCGATGTGACTGACTGGGAGAACGGGTGCCTGGCGGGCTGCTGCGCCACGTCGATACTGGCGCGCCTTGGCACAGGTTATATCCCCCGCTGGTGTGCGATGGCCAGTTTTTTGGCATCTGCCAACAACCTCCCCCGGGGCCTCGTGGCCCACGTGTTGACAGCCTGCCCCGCCTGTCTGCAGGTCATGCGTCTGGCGGGGCTGCTTATTATCCCTGATGCCGGCGCGCCGCCTACGCAGGCGCGCCGGGCCTCCCGCGCCTGGCCTGCCCGCGGGTGTCGGCCAGCGAGCACGCCGCCGCGCAAAGCTCTTTCCGCCATTCGCCGGCCGCGCCGGGCCGCGGCAGAAAGGATTACCAGTCATTACGCGGCGCATATTTGCTAATCGGCTTTGTGGGCTGGCGCCTTTTTCGCTGGCCGCCTTCTCCAGTCTGGAAATAGCCGAACAGGGCCCAGGCGTGGCCGCATTACGGTGCGACGGAAAATGGCCGGGTGTCCCTGCTGCGGCCGGTTGTCCCTGCTGCGGCCAGCGGGCGAGAGGCGGCCCCGCCAGCCCCGCCGGCCCCGGGTGACCCTGAGCCTGGCCGCGACTGGGCAGAACGGCTCGTGGCTGGCACCTGGCGCCGCGCGAGCGCGTACCGGCCGGGTGCGTAACGGCGGAGGGCCCGCGAACAGCCAGGTCAGGCGGCACGACGGGAAGGCCCGGCCCTGGGGCTGCGGCCGTGGCCCGGCTTGGATCGTCCCCTGGCAGCCCGCGGCTGGCCCAGATTCCTGCGGGCCGCCGGGACCGCGCTGGCTGTATCCCTCCAGCCTGATCGCTGATTCCCGATTTAGTCCGTTGGGCATTAATTTCCGCTTACGGTCCCGGAGAGCCGTCTCGGTGGCCAGAAACGAATTCCGGCCGCCCGCTCCGTATGGCAAACCCGGGGCCGGCTCCTCGTGGGCTGGCCACCCGGGCGGCATCACTCCTGACGTGCGGCCTCCTGGGTGGCGGGCAGCCCGCGGTGGCCGGCGTGCCCGGGCCTGGGCGGCGGCTCCCGGCGGCCGCACGTGCCCCGGCCGCCGAAAACCCGATCACGAGCCGTTATCACCGCGATAACAGAACGTGCCAGAAAGGTGCCTGAAAGTGGCGCCCGCAGGTTGGCCGGGACGCTATCACGGGGCTATCTCGCCGCGATCACACCGCTGAACTGCGACGTAAGAAGTCCGTAATGAGCTGCTTGCGACTTTCGGCCCGACATGGGCCTAAAGCGGACACTGACCAGATCTTTCGGATTTGCTACATGCGGGACGATCTGCGGGTCTACGGTGATCCACCGAGAGCTTTGAGAGGAAACCCGGAGGTGGATTAGATGCCAACTGGGCGACGGTCCGCATGGCGTCGGCCGCGCAGTCGCGCCGGACGCCTCGCGGTCCCGCTTGCCATCCCGATGGCGCTGGGTCTGACGCTGGGCGTCACGCTCGCCTTCGAGGGCGAGACACAGCACACATCGATACAGCAAGCGGCAGGCGACTCCACGGCGTCGCCCGCCGTGAGCCCCTCGGCCAGCGGCAGCGCCTCGCCTAGCCCGTCGCCCACGGCGACCGCCCCAGCCACCGCGGCTACCAACGTCAGCTGCGACATCATCGTCCCGGCGCACCCGCTGACCGCCGAGGGCCTGTCGACTCCGTTCCAGCTGACCGGCCCGGACGGGCAGAGCCCGGCCGCGTCCGGCTGCACCATGGCCAACTTCGCCAACCTCGGCGCGTTCGTGCAGGCCACGATCCTGAACCCGGCCAACGGCCAGCTGTCGGTCTACGAGCCGCTGGTCATCACCCAGGGCACGCAGCCCGCGGTCGCCCCGGTGGTGCCCAAGCTGCCCCGGCACGCGGTGGTCACTATTGACTTCGGGTTCAACGGCACCAACCTGACCCAGGTCGGCGCCACCCGGAACGCGCTGCGGGAAGGCAACTGCGTGAACGGGCTGCACGGCTCGATCTTCGGCCAGGTGTCCTTCTGCAACGGCACCCAGTTCTTCAGGACGGCCTACTGGGATGAGTGGGCCGGCCGGCTGAAGGTCCCAGCTCTCGGCCGGTCGCCCAAGACCGGACAGGCCTGCCCGTCCACGCGGTCGTTCGAGCTGGTCGACCAGGACCCCAGTGACAACGTGACGTCCACCTACCTGCTGACCGGCAACGGCCAGACCGCGCAGGACAACGCGGCCAACGAGGCCGCGCTGGGCGGCGCGGAGAGGATCAACAACGGCAGTGACAACCTGCTGCTGGACGCCTTCGTGGACCCGACCCTCGGGTGCACGCCGATGGAGGCGCCGGACCTGTCCCAGGGCGGTGCGCCGGGCACGTCGCAGGCCCTGGATGAGCTGTCCGCAGCCAAGGACCAGCGGGCTCCTGTCGCCCTGGTCCCGGAGAACGACGAGATGGTGCTGGTTAACGGCAACTTCAGCGTGGCCAAGACCAACCTGTACCGATCTAACGTCGGACAGCCGTCGGTTTCCTGGGCCACCTGGGCCAGCAGTGCGCCGATGTTCTGCCAGAACATCGTCAACATCCAGACCCCGTTCCTGGCCAAGAATGAGGCCTTGCTCGCCACGGACGGCTCACCGGTGGCCGGTGTAGGCGACAATCTCTTCACGTTCATGGCCAACCGGCTGAGCATGTCCTTCACCAACCTCAACTGCCAGAACTTCGGTCTGATCAATCCGGTGACGGTCACGCTGGACGGGAACGGCGCAGCCATCGACGCCACCTTCAATACCACCCCACAGCAGGCGGCCAACATCAACAACAACGGCATGCCTGCTGCCGGCCAGCGATGGGGACGCCATCACCACCAGCTGATGAATCCGTCCGGGATGTGAGGCACCCGCGAGATCGGCGCCGTTCCTGAGGATGGAGAGGCAGGTCCGCTAGTCGGGTCATCGGCATCACCCACGGTGCCCCGGGTATTCCCGGGGCACCGTGGCATGCCCGGGCCAGCATCGTCCGCAGGGCGCACAGGCAGTCAGATCGCCACCCCGATAGGAAGCGGCCCGAGGACCGGGAGTTACGCGGCCGCGTAGTTGCCGGGCGACGAGCCCTGGAGCGGGGAGGTCGTGGTCGGGGCGGGCAGCGAGGCTGGGTTCACGAAGGTGCTGCCGTCCGGGCCGGCCTTGACCGCCTCGCCGAGCGCGCTGCCCTTCAGGTATTCCGGCCAGCTGAGGAACCACTCGGTCCAGCCGTCGTCCCATGTACCGGCCTTCGTACTGCTGGTGATGGTGATCGGGTCGCCCGGCACGGCCATGTTGTAGTAGGTCTGGGCGTCGGCGGGGGAGAGGTTGACGCAGCCGTGGCTGACGTTGGCGTAGCCCTGGGAGCCCACCGACCAGGGGGCGTCGTGGTAGTAGTCGCCGCTGAAGGTGAACCGCACCGACCAGGGGACGAGCTCGCTGTAGTAGCCCGCGGTGCCCGGTGTGCCACCGATCATGCGGACCGGGTTCTCCTTCTCGATCGTCACGTAGGTGCCGTTTGGGGTGGCCGTGCTGGCCTTGCCCGTGCTGATCGGCCAGTCGTAGCGGAGCTTGCCGTTGTAGTAGATCTGCGTGCGATGGGACGCCGTGCTGGCCACGGCGATCAGCGAGGCGCCGATGGTGAAGCTCTGGGTGAGGTTGGCGGTGGCGTACACCCCGCTGGCACCCTCGACGCCGTCCAGGTGCCCGGTCAAGGTCACCTGCGTGTCGGTCGGCCAGTAGTTCTCTGGCCGGAAGTCGAGGTGCTCGTTGTCGTCCCAGTACCACGCCCCGACGACCGGCTTGGAGGTGGTCAGCTGCAGCGAGCGCTCGACCTCCGCCCGGTTGGTGATCGGCTGGCTGAAGGTGAGCATGATCGGCATGCCGACCCCGTAGGTCTGGCCGTCGCCCTCGAAGATCTCGGCCTGGAACTGGCTGCTCGGCGTCAGGGTGCGGAAGCTACTCGCCCGGGTCACGGTCCCGCTGTGGCCCTCGCTGGCCGTGGCGGTCACCTGGTAGCTGGTCCCGGTGCCCAGCGCCCACTGGCTGTGCCAGACCTTGCCGCCCTGGCTGAGGGAGCCGGTCACCGATCCGCTGGCGGTGTGCACGGCGACGTTCTTCAGCGTGCCATGGACGGCGGTGACGGTGATCCCGGCGGACGGGTCGGCATCCCCGGTGCCGTTGACCGGGGTGATCTTCAGGTCTGCGGCGGCCGCCGCGGCCTCTGCCTTCGCCGTGCTCTGCCGGTGAGCCGCCGACTGGCCCCCGGCGGAGCAGGCCGCCACCAGCAGGGCCAGTGCCGCCACGACGGCGATGCCCACCGATCGCCGCATCCGCGTCCCCGGCGTGCCCTCGCTGCCTTGCACGGTGAACCTCCCGGTCATCGTCTCACCTGACCCGCACGACGAGCCCAGGCTACCGGCCCGGCCCGCACGGACGGCCGGTCCGCAGCGGGCTCAGGCCGTGCGCCCGGCCTTCCGCCGCAGCGTCAGGGCGGCCAGCAGGGCCGCCACCGTGAGGGCGACGATGACGTACTCCGGCCAGGCTCCCACCACGTCTGCCGGGGTCAGGTGGGTGATCAGCGGCACCCGGGCTTCCAGCTCCGTCTGCTGCCAAAAGCCGCTGTGGGTGATCAGCCGCCCATCGGGAGCGACGATGGCGCTGACCCCGGTCGTGGACGCGACCACCACGGCGCGGTCGGATTCGATGGCCTGGATCCGCGCCATCTCCAGTTGCTGCAGCGATTCGCCGGTCTGGCCGTCGATCTCGAAGTCCGCGTCGTTGGTCTGCATCGCAAGCAGGTTCGCGCCGGCCGTGACTTCGGACCGGACCAGCCGGTCGAAGCCGATCTCGTAGCAGATGACGTCGCCCAGCCGGACCGGGCCCGCGTGGAAGACCACCGCCGCGTGCCCCGGGGTGAAGTTGACCGGCTGCAGCGAAGGCAACGACGTGATGTGGGACAGCATGCCGCGGTCGGGGATGACCTCCCCGAACGGGACGAGCTGTCGCTTGGCGTAGATCGTGGTGGGACCGCGGCCGGGGACCCAGAGCTGGCCGACGTTGAGCTGGGGGTTGTCCAGGACCTCCCCGACCAGGATGGGCCGCCCGATCGCGCTGACCGCCGCCGAGATCTGGTGGTAGATGGCCGGGTAGATAAAGGGGTCCAGGTCGGTGGAGTTTTCTGGCCAGATCACGATGTCCGGTGCCGCCCTGTGGCCCGCCTTGACCTGGGCGGCGAGCTTCTCCGTGGCCTGGGCGTGGTTCTGTGTGACGATCGAGTCGTTCAGCTGCTCCGGCAGGTTACGGGCGTGCGGCACGTTGCCCTGCACGGCGGCGACCACTGCCGTCGGGCGCCCGGTCGCCGGATCGGCGGGCAGCGCGGCCCCGGCGGCGGCCAGGCCCGCCGCCGCCACCACGGCCAGGACCGGCCCCAGCAGCCACCGCGCATCCCGGGGACGGCTGAGGACGGCGAGAATCAGCCAGGCCAGGGTGCCGCCAGTGAGCGCGACTACGAACGTCAGCAGGGGCGCGCCCCCGATCGCGGCCCAGCCCGCGCTTGGCGCTGACGCCTGGGTCATCGCGAGCCGCCCCCACGGGAAGCCGCCCCACGGCCAGCGGTCCCGAAGGGCTTCGGCGGCGACCCACCAGCCCGCCACGGCAACCGGCCACCCCGGCAGCCGCAGCAGCAGCCGCTGGCCGATGGCCAGCACGGCGAAGATGACCGCCGAGCCGCCGGCCAGCCCCGCCCACGCGTACCACGCGACGTTCAGCACCCAGGACAGCATGAGAAAGAAGAACGCGACCCCGAAGACCAGGCCGACCACAAACGATCCGCGCCACGACCGGCCAGCCAGCGCGACCGTGAGCAGTGCCGGGCCGACCGCTGCGAGCGGCCATATCCCCGCCGGGGGGAAGGCCGCGGCCAGCGCAAGACCGCCGGCCAGCGCGGCCAGCAGGGCCCAGCGCAGCGCCAGCCCACGGTGCCCATCCGCGGCTCGCCCCGGCAGGCGGGACGTGGCGGACGGCTCGGCGGAGATCACCCTTCGGAGGGTAGCCGCCCCCCGCCGGTCCGGCCCCTTCGCCTGCCCTTCCGCCTCCCGCCGGCCGCCTTGCTCCGGCCCTCGGCCGCCCTCATGCGGCCGTCTCCCGTCCTTCTGCTGTCTCCCCGTCCTTCTGCCGTCTCCCCGTCCTTCTGCCGTCTGCCGTCCCTCTGCTGTCTCCCGTCTCTCTGCCGTATCGGTCCCGCCCTGCGCTCTCGTCCCCGCGCTCGTCCTTTCTTCTCCCTGTCTCCAGGGGCGGGCCCTCCGAGCGCCCGTCCGGCCCCGCTTCGCGGGTGCCCACTCACCTTTCCGCTGCCCTTCCGCGCCATCCGGATGGGGCGCCCGGCCGGGTCATCCGGCTGAGCCAATCGTGTGCATCAATGCGCTGAGCGCGCGCGAATGCACGTGCAACAGAAGGTGCCGCCGAGTGGTAAAGCGCCGCCCCAGTGGGTTTCGTCTTTCGCCCCGGCAGCGTCGGAGGGAAGATCGGCATTTGGGCGGGAATAGCACGTGATCAATAAGGGGCCGCGCCGGTGCTGTTGCGGGTCCACGGCGCCCGGTGCCGCGCGGCTTGCCTCATCTCAGCCTATTTACGCAGATCGGAGGCGGTAAGAACGAGACCGGACGGTCACGCCTGGCCGTGCGTGCCGCTCCCTGGCGGGACGGCAGGAGCGGATAAACGGTCATTCCACCACTCAGTGAGCAGCCCCAAATATGCAGTAAAACTGTATGTAACAGCCCCGGCTGCGCACGGTAGTTAGTGTCTTAGTGCCGAACCGGGCAATCCGTCGTGTTATATTCCCTAACGCGAACGCCTCGTGGGGGGGGCGTGCATTCACCCGCTAATGGGGTATGACACGTATGGGTAGGCTGTCTCGTGATCAAGATCGTTTACAGTGCCCTGTCGCCCGGATTACACGCATCCGCGGAAGCCGAGGGCCGGAACACGGTTATCTCGTTCCTGCCTGGGCTGACACCTGAGCAACGTCGTGCCGCCCTGCGACGGATACAGCACAGCGGCCGGATGGGTCATGGCCCGCGCGTACCGGCCGCTGGGCTGGCGGTCGCGCTGGCTGTGGACCGGATCAAGGCGGGCGCCCGCACGTGTGCGGCCGTAGTCCGGGTTCACCCGGCGGGCAGCACGCTGCCGGTGTTCTTCTTCTCGGCCGCGGCGGTCATCTTCGTCATGATGGCGACGGTGTCGATCCACGTTCTGCCGTCGGTGCCGCGGTCGTCGAGCCAGGAACCTGTCGTGGGCGGGGTGACTCCCGTGCCGGGCCCGTCCGTTCCGGTGGCCCCCTGGGCCGTGCCGTCACAAAGCCATAGCGGTCCGTCGCCTGCGCGGACCCCGCCAGGGCACCTCGCCGCGCGGCGGCTGGTGTGGTCGGGGAATTCCGCGGTCGGATCCCCGGGATTGCCATCCAGCAAGCAGGGGTCCGGGACGGTGGGGTCATCGGCAGCCTCCGGGACGGCGCCCTCCGGGACGGCAGCCTCCGGGAGGGCGCCCTCCGGGACGGCGCCCTCCGGGACGGCGCCCTCCGGGACGGCAGCCTCCGGGACGGCAGCCTCCGGGACGGCGCCCTCCGGGACGGCGCCCTCCGGGACGGCGCCCTCCGGGACGGCGCCCTCCGGGACGGCGCCCTCCGGGACGGCGCTCCCCGGGACGGCGCTCCCCGGGACGGCGCTCCCCGGGACGGCGCCCTCCGGGACGGCGCCCTCCGGGACGGCGCTCCCCGGGACGGCGCCCTCCGGGGGATCCGGGTCGTCGGCCCCGGGCCCGGCGGTGTCCACCGGTTCGTCGGGTTCGGCAGGGTCCACCGGCTCCGGCGGCACCGGTAGCGGCACGGGGCAGACCGGCAGGTCTGGCTCGGGGGCCGGCACCGGCGGCGGCGCGGGGCAGACCGGCAGGTCTGGCTCGGGGGCCGGCACCGGCGGCGGCGCGGGGCACAGCGGCAGGTCTGGCTCGGGGGCCGGCACCGGTAGCGGCAGGGGGCAGACCGGCAGGTCTGGCCCGGGGGCCGGCACCGGCGGCGGCAGGGGGCAGACCGGCAGGTCTGGCTCGGGGGCCGGCACCGGCGGCAGCGCGGGGACTGGCGATACCGGGTCCACCGGGTCGGGTTCGGGCACGGCTGGTTCCAGATCAGGGAGCTCCGCCAGCCGTCCGCCCTCCAGCGGGACCTGCGTCAATGTCCTGAACATTGTCCAGGCGTGCGTGGGACTCTAAACCGCTGTCGGCTGACGGAGCATCGGCCGTAAGCTCTGGCCGCCTGCTGGTACCGCCAGCGGGCGGCCAGCGCCGTCTCGCACCGGCCCTGGCCGTCCGCAGCGGCCGAGGTGGCCAGCGCCGTATCGCACCGTCACCGGCCGGCCGCTAGGCGGGCGCGGCGGCGGAAGGAGGGTATCGGTGAGCCGGCGCGGCTGGCTGCTCTTCGCGGCCATGAGCATTATCTGGGGGATCCCGTACCTGCTGATCAAGGTCGCGGACGGCGGGGTCTCGGTACCGGTGCTCGTGTTCGTGCGGGTGGCGCTGGGATCCCTCCTGCTCCTGCCCGTCGCGGTGCGGCGCCGTGAGCTGGGTGCCCTGCGGGGGCACTGGCCGTGGCTTATCGCCTTCACCGTCACGGAGATCATCGGCCCGTTCGCCCTGCTGTCCAGCGCCGAGCGGAGGCTGTCCAGCTCCACGAGCGGCCTGCTCGTAGCCGCCGTGCCCATCATCGGCGCCGCTGCCTCCCGGCTGACCGGCGGCCCGGACCGGCTCACCGCGGTGCGTTGGGTCGGGCTGATCGTCGGGTTCAGCGGCGTGGCCGTGCTCGCCGGGCCGGACGCGGCGCACGGGGACGCGCTGTCGGTCGCCGCGGTACTGCTGACCGCGCTGGGCTACGCCATCGGGCCGATCATCGCCAACCGCAAGCTGGCCGATGTCCCGCCCGTGGCGGCCAACGCCGTCTGCCTGGGCCTGGCGGCGCTGGTCTACGCGCCGGCCGCCGCCCTGACCTGGCCCGCCGCAACGCCGTCCGTTGAGGTCCTGGCCTCGCTGGCGGCCCTGGGCGTCATCTGCACGGCGGCGGCCTTCGTGGTGTACTTCCGGCTCATCGCCGAGGTGGGCGCCGCGCGGGCCACGGTGATCACTTATGTGAATCCCGCGGTCGCGGTCGCGCTCGGGGTGATCGTGCTCGGCGAACACCTGACTCCGTCGATCGTGGGCTCGTTCGCGCTCATCCTGACCGGGTCGGTCCTCGCGACGCGGGCGAGCGGCGCCCCCCCGGAGCCGGACGGGCCCAGGACCGCGGGTGAGGCGGTCCCGGGCCCGCCGCCGTGCCGCGCCGGCCCCGAGCGGGACGGCCCTGCGGAACCGGGCACGCCGGGGTAGCCGGGACCGTCAGCCCGCGATCAGCCGGGCCAGTAGGTCGGTGGCGGACGGGGAGCCGAGCCCGGTGCAGGCATCCCAGCCTGGTCCCGCCGAGTAGGCACCGTTGTTGCCGCTGGTGATGTCGTTGAACCCGGACACATCCGTGCCCGGGGCCACGCCACTGTAGAGGACCGGCTGGAACAGCCCGAACTGATGACCGGTGGCCTGCGCGAGCCGGGCGATCAGCGCGGCCCACAGCGGCGCGACGGCGCTGGTGCCGCCGTAGACGGCCTGCTTGCCGTCCACCAGGACCTGGTAGCCGGTCTGCGGATCCGCGTTGCCGGCCACATCCGGTACGCCCCGGCCGCCCGTACTGCCGGACGGGGCCGGCACCCCCGCGTCGGCCTGCCAGGACGGAACGCTGTACACGGCGCTTACACCGCCGCCTGTCGCCCCGCCGGACGCGCCGTCGTTCCAGACCGTTTCCGAGCTGATGGCGCCCGTTTTGGTGTCGGCTTCCAGCCGCGTTCCGCCGCAGCCCAGCGCGTACGGGCTCGACGCCGGGTAATCACAGTGGTTCTGGCCGTCGGTTTCCCCGTCGGAGCTGCCGTTGTCGCCGGCCGCCACGGTGACCGTGATCCCGAGGGCGGCCGCGTCGGACAGCGCCTGGTCCAACGAGGTGCGGGACTGCGCCGGCCAGGAATCCTCCGGGCCGCCCCAGCTGATGGTGATGACGATCGGGGTGGGCGTGGCCTTGGTGGCGTCACTGATCGCGTCGACGAAAGCCTGGTCCGTGTTGGGCGCAAAGTAGACCACCTGCGCCGCGCCGGGAGCCACCGAGCCGGCTACCTCGATATCGAGGAGCACTTCGCCGTCCGCGCCGCTCGGGTCCGAGCCCGGGGCGTTGGATGCCCCGTCGACGCTGGCGGCCGTGACCGACGGTACCGCCAGGCCAAGACCGGAAAAGTAGGACTGGAGGTCGCTGGTGGAGAACCCGCCGCCGAATTCGAGGATGGCGATCGTCTGGCCCGTCCCGTCCGTGTTCGCTGGGAACTGGTAAGCCTGGGCGACCTGCGGTGGCGTATACGAGGACGGTGTCGCGGCCTCAGCCGACAGCCGGAAATGGGGGCTCGCCTGCGGCCGGTTGTCCAGGCCCAGGACCGCGACCACGATCCCGGCCAGCCCGGCCGGCACCATGAGACGGCCCTCGCGGTAGCGGTGCTCCACCTCTCCCGGACCGGCCGGGTTCGGGCTGGACACGCGCCGCAGGGTCGTGCCGAACACCCGGCTGAGCTCAGCCGCCGTACCCGCCACCTTGACCCGCCGGGAACCGGGCAGGGCGCTGGTGACCTCCAGGCCGTAGCCGCCGAGGACCTCACGCACCCGGTCGATGTCGGCTGGATCGGTGCCGTAGGAGTTCGCCAGCTCTTCCGGGGAGATCGTGGCCGGCCCGGTGACCAGCTCGTCAGGAAGCTCCGCGCGGCGGCGGGTGATCAGGGTCAGCTCAATTCGCTCGGTCTCGTCGACGGGCCCGATGTCGCGCGCGCCCGGAAGCGATTGGCGTTCGCTGCCCGGTAGTGGCACGAACGAACTTTCTGTCATCGAATACCTCCGGTGCGGAAACCCTGCCGTTCAGGGCGGGGAGGAGCGCCGGGTACGGCGCGGTAGATTGGTACGCGCAGGACCGCCGCAGGGCATGCGGTGGCAGCGCGTGTGAGCCTTCTTGGGTACGTGACCCCGGCGATGATCCGCGAACCTCTGCGGGCTGGTGACACTCCGCGCAGGAGATGCCACGTGCAAGGGGCGGCGATACCGCGAGAGCCAAGCGGGTGCCGCCCCTTGGCTATGCTGGGACCCGTCACCAGCTCGCAGGAATCCTCGCCGTTCACGGCGATGGAGGATGTCAAGGTCGCCTCCTTCAGATCCTCAGTCGCGCAGCTCTAGCGTGCAGCACTTCGGGCCGCCGCCGGCCTTGCGCAGTTCGGTAAGGTCCACCCCGATCGGCTGGAACCCGCGCGCCCGGAGCTGGGCCGCCAGGTCGGTGGCCTGCGCGGGCAGCACGACGTGCCGGCCGTCGCTGACCGCGTTCAGGCCGAGCACGGCGGCGTCTGCGTCGGTCGCCTCGATCAGCTCGCTGAACTGGGCGGCCAGCGTCTTGCGCCCCAGCTCGTCGAACGCCGCCGGGTAGTAGGCCGCGGTGTCGGCGTCGAGCACGCACATGGCGGTGTCCAGGTGATAGAAACGCGGGTCGACCAGCCGGATGCTGACGACCGGCACGCCGAACGTCTCGGCCAGCTCGGCCTGCGCGTCCGGGTCGGTGCGGAAGCCGTGCCCGGCGAGCAGCGCCTTCCCGGCGCACAGGATGTCACCCTCGCCCTCGTTGACCAGGCGCGGCGTGCGCACATCCGGGTGGCCGCTCGCGCGGAACCAGTCCAGGTAGGCGTCGGCCTCGGCCGCGCGCTCCGGATACCGGAACCGTGCGCCCAGCACGGTGCCGCCCACGACGGTGGCGCCGTTCGCGGCGAAGACCATGTCCGGCAGGCCGGGGACCGGGTCAATGACCCGGACCGTGTGACCGAGATCAAGGTAGATCTGGCGCAGCTGCTCCCACTGGCCCATGGCGCGGCCCGCGTCGGCCGGCTGGTCCGGGCACATCCAGGGGTTGATGGCGTACGTGACCGCGAAGTACGACGGCGGGCACATCAGATAGCAGCGCGGCGAGGACTGCCGCTGCGCCGTCGTGAGCGTGATCAGCTCAGCGGGCGTCAGCGTCTCCTGCGACGCGGACCTGTCGTCTGCTGCCACCATGGTCCCGGCGGCCTGCTCCGGCCCGGCCGCGGTCCCCGTCCCCGTCACTGTCGTCACCGTCACCTTGCCCTTCCTCGCGGTCCCGCGGGCCGCGGGCACTTCGTCGCTTTAGGTGACTTCAGCTTACGGGCCGTCTCAGACAACGGATGATGCCCGACGATGCGCATGAGCTTTAAAACGTTGCGAGTTTGCCTTACTAAGCAGCGAATCGTTAAGCAATGTGCCGCGGTGAACGATGATACATGAACTCGCATGTCAGCTGTGTTACTCGAGTGTCAGCCGTGTTAAATGATGGCTCGAGGAGTCCGTTCCGTGCCTGGCCGGGGCCCGATCGCCGCGCCGCCGAGGGTATCCGGGCCCGGCCGGGAAGGCCCGATCCGGCCCCGGCGGCGACAGCGGAGAGTAGTGGCCAGCCAGGGACAGCCGGCGCCGGCCCGCCCTCAGCGGTCGCGCGGAGCGCTGACCTTGCCGATGTCCCGGGCCAGGTCGAGGCCAAAGAGCCGGTCCAGGGCGGCGAACGTCTCGAACTTCGCCCCCTCCGGCAGACCGCCGTCTGCGGCCAGAGCGTCCAGTTGGCGCAGCGCCGCCGGGGTGTCCAGATCGTCCTCGAACGCGGCAGTGACCGCGTCCGCGTACCCCTGGGCCATCGCCAGGCTGGGGGACAGGGCCCATTCCGCGACGGACTCCCGCCAGCGCCGCAGCGTCTTGTCCGCGGTGTGCAGCGCGTCCCAGCTGAGGTCCATGTCGTCGCGGTACCGCTGGCTGAGAAAGACGAGCCGCAGCGCCAGCGGGTCCAGGCCCCGCCCGGTCACGTCCGCCAGGTGCTGCGGCCCGTCCCCGGCGGCGACCGCCCCCGTCGGCGCGAGCACGTGCCCCACCAGCGGGCCGCCCGCCAGCTGGGCGCCCGCCAGCCAGTCCGGCTCTCCGGTGCCGATGTCGAATGGCGGCGGCCCGCCCGCCGGGCTGTCTGCCCTTCTGGGCTCGACGAACTCGACCGTCCGCTCGACCGGCTCGCCGGCCGCGGCGATGTGGGCCGGCGGGTGGATGTTCAGGGCACCGCGGGCCGCCGCGTGATCAGTAACGGGCCCGGTGCCAGCCGCGGGGGCAGCGACCGGGCTGGTGATTTCGCAGCTGGTCGGGACCAGGCTGCGCCGTTCTGCGCACCGCCGGATCAGGTCCGGCTGCAGCCAGTCCCGCCACTGGCGTGGCTGCGGCTCACCGGGGGAGGAGGGCGCCACTGCGAGCACCCGCAGTTCCCGAGGGTGAGCCGGCCGGATGACCTCCGCCTGGCGCAATGACGTGTCGTAGAGCCTCAGCACTCCTCTACCCTACGAGCCCCGCCGCTGTCAGGTGCCGCTGCCCGGTGCCGCTGCGGGCGTTACCCGCGCTGCGCGACCTCCTGGGGCCCCCATCGACGTCGACGGCCCGGTCCGTGAGTACGGCGCAGTACCTTCCTGTCAGGCCAGCGCCGCGAGGCGCGCGGCCGCAGCGGCGACGCGCTCGTCCGTGGCCGTCAGCGCGAGGCGGATGTACGGCGTGCCCGCCGCCCCGTACAGCTCGCCCGGCGAGGCGAGGATGCCGGCCTCGGCCAGGATGCGGGCCGAGGCCCAGCCGTCGGCCCCGGTCCGGGACGCCCACAGGTACAGTCCCGCCTCCGAGTGCTGGACCTCCCAGCCCGCGCCGGTCAGGGCCGGCCGGAGCACCGCCCGCCGGGCGAAATAGCGCGCCCGCTGCTCGTCCGCGTGCGCGTCGTCGTCCAGCGCGGCGACCATCGCGGCCTGGACGGGGGCGGGCATGATCATTCCGGCGTGCCGCCGGATCTCGTGCAGCTCGGCGATCAGCCCGGGGTCGCCGGTGACGAAGCCGGCCCGGTAACCGGCCAGGTTGGAGCGCTTGGACAGGGAGTGGACGGCGAGCAGGCCGTCATGGCGGCCGCCGCTCACGTCGGGGCGCAGCACGGAGACCGGTGCGGCGTCCCAGCCCTGTTCGATGTAGCACTCGTCCGACGCCAGGACCGTTCCCCGCTCCCGGGCCCAGCCCACGACCGCGCGCAGGTCAGCGGGCGCCAGGACCTGGCCGGTGGGGTTCGACGGCGAGTTCACCCACAGCAGCCGCGGCTGCCCCAGGGGTGTACCGTCCGGGCCGGCCGCGCCCGTCACCAGCTCCAGGGTGTCGAGCGGCGCCGGCGTCGCGCCGGCCAGGCGCACCCCGGCCTCGTAGGTGGGGTAGGCCATGGCCGGGTAGACGATGGTGTCGCCGGCCCCGAGCCCGAGCTGGATCGGCAGCCAGGCGACGAACTCTTTGGTACCGATCACCGGCAGCACCGCGTCCGGGCTGACGGTCACGCCGTGCCGCCGGGCCAGCCACCGGGCCGCCGCGTCGCGGACCGCCGGGGTGCCGCGGGTCAGCGGGTAGCCAGGCGCGTTCGCGGCGGCCGCGAGCGCAGCCTGGACCGTCTCCGGCACCGGGTCGACGGGCGCCCCGATCGAGAGGTCGACGATCCCGTCTGGGTGCCGTTCGGCTTCTTTGCGGTACTGGGCCAGCCGGTCCCAGGTGAAGGCCGGCAGCCGTGCCGCGAGGGTCAGTTTGCTTCTCCCTGTGGGGGCAGCGCCGCCACCAGCGGGTAGTCCTTGCCAATCTTGCCGGTCTTCGACGCACCGCCCGGTGAGCCGAGATCCTCGAAGAAGTCGACGTTGACCTTGTAGTAGTCCTTCCACTGGTCCGGAACGTCGTCTTCGTAGTAGATAGCCTCGACCGGGCACACCGGCTCGCACGCCCCGCAGTCCACGCACTCGTCCGGGTGGATATAGAGCATGCGCTCGCCCTCGTAGATGCAGTCCACCGGGCACTCTTCGATGCATGCCCTGTCAAGCACATCGACGCACGGCAGCGCGATGACGTAGGTCACTCTGAACTCCTCTGCTGTCCGGGGCCGGCAGGCGGTTTCCCGGGCTTTCTCGTCCGCGATAAGTATGGCGGGTCCGAGCGTCCTTTGCTTCAGTGGAGCAGGATACTTCCGCTGGTAGCGCTCGTCGCGTCCGGATCGCCCGAAGGGGCCGTTGAGGCCGGAGGGGCTCCGGTTTCCTGGCGCCACCCCCCGCTGCCGGCCGCCGCCGTCCACTGGTAGCCGTCGTAGCGCACGTCGGTCAGGCCGTAGGCCGCCGCGTGCGTCACCAGCCACGAGGCGACCGTCCACCCGTCCGCCGGCTGCACCTGCACGGCCGCAGCCGCTGTCTTAGCCGAACGGGACACGGTGAAACTGGTCACCGGCCTGCCGCCGGCGGCGGCGCCGAACGCGGCGGCCAGTCCGGTTCCGGCCGCGGCGATGTTCTGCCGCGGCTGCGGTCCTGGACCGGGCCAGCACCACACGGCGTGCGCCCGCTGCCCGGTGTACGCGCTGGTCAGCGCGGTCGCCATCAGGTCGTACTGAGAGTAGGCGGAGCCGTCAGCGCTGTGCTGGACGGCCTGGGCGGCCTGGTCGATCGGCAGGTCCAGCCAGCCGGGCACGCGGATCAGCGCGCCGAAGAACTTGCTCGTGGCGTACACCGGATCTTCCAGTTCGCTGGCCGTACCCCACCCTTCCGAGGGGCGCTGCTGGAAGACACCGACGGAGTCCCGGTCGCCGTAGTCGACGTTGTGCATGTGCGACTCCTGCATGGCCGTCGCGTAGGCGACCGTGACGGCGCGCGCGGGGAGCCGCTCGCTGGCCGCGACGGCGGCGATGGTCGCGGCGATGCTGGCCTGCTGCGGGTCCAGCGAG
>Ga0302235_10000682_pt1 | contig 26263 bp, 19 predicted proteins | sample II_Palsa_N3_3_FD_193577 | JGI IMG/M metagenome (GOLD analysis project Ga0302235, IMG submission 193577) | Peat permafrost microbial communities from Stordalen Mire near Abisko, Sweden - II_Palsa_N3_3 | ecosystem: Environmental > Terrestrial > Soil > Palsa > Peat permafrost | place: Sweden...
CGACCAGGGACTCCGAAGCGACCGAGTTCCGCTCGTACCGGATCCTCGACGGCGTGGTCACCGAGGAGCCGGTCACCGTGGCGGAATGATTCGGCCTGCAGTCGGGTTGGACGCCAAGGACTGCCTGGAATAATCAGCGGAGCTAGGCCAGTGGAGCGTTGTTCATGGCCATCGAGGTTCGCATCCCGACGATCCTGCGTACGTACACCGACGGTGCCAAGCAAGTCGAGGGGACCGGGTCCACGCTCGGCGAGCTGTTCACCGACCTGGAGCAAAGGCACGGCGGCCTGCAAGCCCGGCTGATCGACCAGGGCGGCCTGCGGCGTTTCGTCAACGTGTACCTGAACGATGAGGACGTCCGTTTCCTGGCTGGGCTAGAAACCCCGGTCAAGGACGGCGACACCGTCACGGTCCTGCCCGCGGTGGCCGGCGGCGCCCGCTAGGGCAGGACATTTTATTTACCGAACGGACCGAGGCTTATGCGCTACGAGAACCTGCTCGACTCCGTCGGTCATACCCCGTTGGTCGGATTGCCCCGGCTGTCGCCGTCCCCCGAGGTCCGGCTGTGGGCCAAGCTGGAAGACAGGAACCCGACCGGTTCGGTCAAGGACCGCGCCGCGTTCTTCATGATCGCCCAGGCGGAAAAGGACGGGCTGCTCTCGCCGGGATCGACGATCCTGGAGCCCACCTCGGGGAATACCGGCATCTCCCTGGCCATGGTGGCCAAGCTGCGCGGCTACCGGCTGATCGTGGTCATGCCCGAGAACACCAGCGAGGAGCGCCGGCTGCTGCTGCGGATGTACGGGGCGGAGATCATCGGCTCGCCGGCCGCGGGCGGATCGAACGAGGCGGTCCGGGTAGCCAAGCAGATCGCCGCCGAGCACCCCGACTGGGTGATGCTCTACCAGTACGGTAACGAGGCCAACGCCCGCGCCCACTACGAGGGGACCGGCCCGGAGATACTCGCGGACCTGCCCGAGATCACGCACTTCGTGGCGGGCCTGGGCACGACCGGCACGCTGATGGGCGTGGGCCGCTACCTACGCGAGCACAAGCCGGGCGTCAAGATCATCGCCGCCGAGCCGCGGTACGGCGAGCTGGTGTACGGCCTGCGCAACGTGGATGAGGGTTTCGTCCCCGAACTGTACGACGAGTCCGTCCTGACCACCAGGTTCTCGGTCTCCTCGGTGGACGCCCTGCGCCGGACCAGGGAGCTGATCGACTTCGAGGGCATCTTCGCCGGCATCTCCGCGGGTGCCGCCCTGCACGCCGCCCTGGGCATGGCGGCCAAGGCGGTCGCCGACGGCGAGCGCGCCGATATCGTGGTCCTGGTCGCCGACGGCGGCTGGAAGTACCTGTCCACCGGCGCCTACTCCGGCACCCTGGAAGAAGCCGTAGCCCGCCTGGAAGGCCAGCTCTGGGCCTGATGTCCCGGCATAATGGCGCCATGCGCGTGACGGTGATCGGATGCGCGGGGAGCTTCCCCGGGCCGGACAGCCCGGCGTCCTGTTATCTGCTGGAGGCCGAGGGGTTCCGCCTGGTCATCGACATGGGTAACGGGGCGCTCGGGGTCCTGCAGCGGTACGCGGAGCTGTTCGGCATCGACGCGATCTGCCTCAGCCATCTCCACGCCGACCACTGCATCGACCTGGGCGCCTACTGGGTGGCGCGGCAGTTCGCTCCGGACGGTGCCCGGCCGCCTATCCCGGTGCACGGACCGCGCGGCACGGCCGTCCGGGTCAAACCCGAGCTAGGTCCCGGCGGCCACCCTGACGACGGCGACCCGGAGCCGCCCCGGTTCGACTTTCATGACCTGGCCCCCGGGCCGTTCGAGATCGGCCCGTTCCGGCTCACCGCCGAGCACATGAACCATCCGGTCGAGACGTTCGGGTTCCGGGTCGAGCACGCGGGCTGGCGGCTGGCCTACTCGGGCGACACCGGGGAGACCGACGCCCTGGTCCGGTTGGCGCAAGACGTTGACCTGCTGCTGTGCGAGGCGTCGTTCCTCGACGGGGAGCGCGCCCCGTCCGGCCTGCACCTGACCGCCCGGCAGGCGGGGCAGTACGCGGTCCGGGCCGGGGCCGGACGGCTCGTGCTCACCCACCTAGTGCCCTGGAACGACAGGGAACGGTCACGGGACCAGGCGTCGCAGGCGTACCGCGGCCCGCTCTCGCTGGCCACCACCGGTTTGGTGCTCGGGCCAGCGAACCAGGCGCTCGGCAGGCCCCGATAGGCTGGGCGGCATGTCACGACCCGACGGACGATCCGTCACCGAACTAAGGCCGGTAAAGCTCACCCGAGGCTGGCTTGACCACGCCGAGGGGTCGGTGCTGGTGGAATTCGGCCGCACCCGGGTGCTGTGCGCCGCCAGCGTCACCGAGGACGTGCCGCGCTGGCGGCGGGGCAGCGGCCTGGGCTGGGTCACCGCGGAGTACGCGATGCTGCCCCGGGCGACGAACTCCCGCAACGACCGCGAGTCGGTCAAGGGCCGCCTCGGCGGCCGGACCCACGAGATATCCCGGCTGGTGGGCCGCTCGCTGCGGGCCAGCGTGGACTACAAGGCGCTCGGCGAGAACACCATCGTCATCGACTGCGACGTGCTGCAGGCCGACGGCGGCACCCGGACCGCGGCGGTGACGGGGGGCTACGTCGCGCTGGCCGAGGCGGTGGCCTGGCTCAAGGGCCGCAAGCGGACCAAGGGCGACCCGCTGCTTACCTCGGTGTCCGCGGTCAGCGTCGGCATCGTGGACGGCGAGCCCCGGCTCGACCTGTGCTACGAAGAAGACGTGGCCGCGCAGACCGACATGAACGTGGTGTGCACCGCCGCAGGCGACTTCGTGGAAATCCAGGGCACGGCCGAGCGGGAGCCGTTCAGCCGCGAGCTGCTGGGTCAGCTGCTCGATCTCGCCGTAACGGGCTGTGGTGAGCTGACCAGGCTGCAGCATGAAGCCCTTTCCTTATCTCAGAACGGGCAGTGCCTCCCGCCCACCCGCAGCTAACCCGGGAGCCCGGCGTGGCGGATGACACCCTCGTTCTCGCCACCAGGAACGCCGCCAAGCTGCGCGAGCTGTCCCGGATCCTGACCACCGAGGGTCCCGACCGCCCGCAGCTCGCGCTGGCCGGGCTCGACGCGTTTCCCGGCGCGCCCGAGGTGCCCGAAACCGGGGCCACGTTCGAGGAAAACGCGCTGCTGAAGGCGCGCGCGATCGCGGCGTACGCTCAGCTGCCCGCGGTGGCCGACGATTCTGGCCTGTGCGTGGACGCGCTCAGCGGCATGCCCGGCGTGCTGTCCGCCCGCTGGGCGGGCGGGCACGGTGACGACCAGGCCAACCTGGACCTGGTGCTGTCGCAGGTGGCCGACGTGCCGCAGGCTCGCCTCGGTGCCCGGTTCGTCTGCGCCGCCGCCTTGGTCGTGCCGGCCCCGGACGGCGGGACGTCCCGCGAGTGGGTGGTGACCAGGCAGGTCAAGGGCCGGCTGACGCGGGTTCCGCGCGGCGCCGGGGGCTTCGGCTACGACCCGATCTTCGTGCCGGACGGCTTCGAGCAGACCACGGCCGAGATGAGCGCGGAAGCCAAGGACGCGATCAGCCATCGCGGCCGCGCGTTCCGCTCGCTGGCCCCGTTCATCGCCGAGGGGCTGGCGGGCGGGTCTTGACCGCCTGAGGCTCGCTGGTCCAGGCTCTCCCTGGGGGACCGGTACGCTCCGGAGGAGGGTCGGTCTTGTTCAGCTACCACGAACGGCGCTTTCGCCCCGAGGGCGAAAGCGGACCCGTGGTCACCTACCGGCAGGACGGCGACCTGCTCTGGGCCGAGATCCCGGCAGGCGGCGATGTCCGGCGCGGTTCGCTGGTCGGCCGGGTTGCGTCCGACGGCGCCATCGATTTCGCCTTCTGCCTGGTGCTCGAGGACGGCGAGGTGGTCTCGGGCCGCTGCCACGGGACGCCCTTGCGCCGCCCCGGCGGCGGCGGCAGCATCCGGATCCGTGCGGAGTGGGAGCGCTACGGCCCGAACGCCGCCACCGGCGTCTCCTACGCCGAAGAGGTGGAGGTGAGTTAGCCCGGCTATGCTGGCTCCCGGACTCCAAGCCCCAACACCCACAGCAGCCCGACCCCTGCCTGGAGCCGATCATGAGGGAGACATTGGTGACGGACAAGCGGCTCGCGCCCGGTGACCCGGCGCCGGACTTCACCTTGCCGGACGCGGACGGCAACCAGGTTTCGCTGTCCTCCTTCCGCGGCCAGCGGGTGATCGTCTACTTCTATCCGGCCGCGATGACTCCCGGCTGCACCAAGGAAGCCTGCGACTTCCGCGACAACCTGGCCGACCTGAACCACGCGGGCGTCGCGGTGCTCGGCATCTCCCCGGATCAGCCCGCCAAGCTGGCCAAGTTCCGGGAGAAAGAGGGCCTTACCTTCCCGCTGCTCTCCGACCCCGATCACGCGGTGGAGGAGGCCTACGGCGCCTACGGCGAGAAAAAGCTCTACGGCAAGACCACCGTCGGCGTGATCAGGTCCACGTTCGTGATCGACCCCGACGGCAAGATCTCCAAGGCGATGTACGCGGTCAAGGCCACCGGTCACGTCGCCCGGCTCCTCACCGAGGTCGGTGTCTAGCGCGGTACATTCACCTCACGCGGGCGTGGCGAAATGGCATACGCGGCAGGTTTAGGTCCTGTTGGTGGCGACACCGTGGGGGTTCGAATCCCCCCGCCCGCACCCCGCTCGGCTGTCATCACGGGGGGAGCCCAGACCGACAGCATGACCACACCGATCCCGAGCGCGGCGAGCGACGCGACGGCGCCGGCCACGTACCCGGGACCGACGCTCAGGTACTCGTGGAAGAGCTCAACGCCCAGCGCGATGCTCGCCAGAGGGTCGACGATGAGCAGGGTCGCCTGGGAGGCGGCCAACGGCCCGGCCGCGTACGCGGCCTGCAGCAGGACCGTGCCCAGGACTCCGGTCGCGATCACGGCGTACAACGGCCAGCTCATGACCAGGCCCAGCGGGCCGCCGTGCGCCAGCACGTCCACCGCCTGCTTCACAAACGCGGCATCCACGGACCACACGACGGCCGTGGCCGCTCCGAAGAGAGCGGCACGACGGGCAGGCGAGCCGTAACGAGCGAGCAGGAGCAGGACCAGCACGGCGAGGGCCCAGATGCTGACGGCCGCAATCCACCCTCCGGCGTCCGCGTCATGCGTGCCCTGCGCGGGCGACGCCACGACGAGGAAGGCGGCCAGCCCCACGCAAATGGTGAGGGCAGCGGACCAGGTCCGCAACGCGATGTCGTCGTGGAGCAGGAAGACGCGCAGACCCAGAGTGAAGATCAGCTCCAGCACCAGGATGGGCTGTACCACCGACAGGGGGCCGAAGTACAGGGCGACGGCCTGGAACACGAACGTACCGATGAGGAAGAGGGCTCCGAGGAGCCACACGGGCTGACGCACGAGGTCGATCGCGGTCCGCCAACCGGAACGCGCCCCGGACGTGCGGCTCACGACGGCGAGCCGCTGCAGGATGGCGCTGCAGGCATTCGACAGCGCGGACAAGACGGCGAAGATAATTGCTACGGTCATCGTCGCGGTCCTAGCTCAGCCCGGCCGCGCAGCGGGCCGGGACAGACTGCGGCTGCGGCGTGAGCTTCAGCTTCCACGACAGCCACGGCAGCGAATCGGAGAAGGCCTGCTTCCAGAGGGTGAAATCGTGGCCGCCCGGCGGCGTCGCCAGGCAGGTGCCGATCCCGGCGCCGGCGGCCAGTCCTTGCAGGGCATGGGCGGCCTTCACGGCCGCAGCGTCCTGGGCTCCGGCCTCGAACCAGCCAGCTAGCCCGGTGAAACGCTGCTGGGTCAGGAGGTACGGCGGATTGTGGGCGTTGTAGCTGGCGGCCGAGCCGCCGAACAGGGTCTGGATGGTCTGCTGCTGGTTGTCGTTCTGGTACGTGGGCGACTCGTTGCCTGAGTAGTTGCCGAAGGCCGCGTATTCCTTCGGGTTGTTAAGGGCCAGGGTCGTGGCGCACAGACCGCCCTCCGAGAGCCCGGCTATCGCGTCTGATCCGCGGACGGTGCTGGCGTTGAAGTTCTTCTGCATGTATTCGGGCACGGTCTTGGTCAGGTACGTCTCGACGTCGCCGTACATCGTGCTGTTGACGCACTCGGTGTCCCCGCCGAACGACCCGTTGATGTCCGGCATGACGAGGATCGGCGCCACCCCGTGGTGTTGCTCGGCGAAGGCCAGCGCCGTCGCGTCGGCGTAGCTCGACTTGGTCCAGTCGGAAGGATCGCCGGGCGTGCCGTGCAGCAGCTCGATGACCGGCAGCTGCGGACGGTTGCGCGCGAACCACGCCGGGGGCACCCACACGTACGCCTGACGGGGCGTGAATTTCAGGTTGGTCCCGGGGATGGAAACGCTCAGGGTGGCACCGTGGTCGGGCAGCTGGCCGGTCTTGTCCACCTGCGTGCGCATGGCGCTGAGCTGGGCATCGTCGAGGAAGTGGTTGGCGGTCTTACCGAGCAGGCGGTCGAAGGTCGGGTAATACGCGAACGTCTGGTTCACGGCGCTGCCCGCCGACACCACGGTGAGGAGGACCGCGACGATGCCGCAGCCGCGGCGGAGCCAGTGGGCCCGGCGCCATCCGGCCAGGACCAGGCCCGCCACCAGGCACGTCACGCACAGCCAGACGTACATGGACCCGGGCGCGCCGGTCGGGATCGCCTGGGTGAGGTGAAGCCCGGCGAACAGGACTCCGATCAGGACGAGGCCAGCCGGAATACCGAACGCGAACTCCCTCAGCACGTCCCGGCGCAGGACCACCGCGATCACGCAGGCCGCGATCGTGGCCCAGGACAACAGCGTCGGGAACCAGCCACCGACGATCGACACGCTGCCCCAGTTCACGGTGAGGCCCAGGACCGTCGCGCCGACGGCCGCCGCGGCGGTCGTGACGACCGCCAGGAGCCAGCGCGGGAGGCGGAAGTGCGGCCGCAGGCGGAGGCCGGATCGGCTGGCGGCGTGCCGGCTGCTACCCGGCTGGCTAGTACCCGGCTGGCTGGTGTCCGGCTGGATGGTGTCCGGCCGGCTCGTGCTGTCGGTGCTGGTGCTCATAGCGAATGTCTTTCTCGGCTCGGCTACTGGTGTGATGAGTCCACTCTCGGCTGGGCGGCCGCCCCAGTCCCTAGGCGAACTCCCTAGTTCGCCTCCCTAGGGCGCCATCAGCAGACTGGCTGCGCGGCTGGGATCACGTCCGGCTGCTGTCCGGCCACCGCCCGTTCGTACACCGCCATCGTGTCGGCGTTGAAACTCGAGCTGTAGGACACCCAGTTCACGCAGCCGCCCTGATGCCGGCCTCCCGTCACGCCGTACAGGTCACCGCGACCGGTCTGGGTGTTGTACTCGGCGAGCCAGGGTCCGCCGCTGGTCCCGCTGACGAAGCCGCCGCAGCGGAAGGCCGGGTAGCCATCCCGCGCGAAGGGCTGGTTGAGGCAGATGACGGGTTGACCACCGCTGCCCGCGGGGTACCCGACGACGACGGCCCACCGTGGCAGCGGGCGCCCGATGACCAGCGCGTCGCCGCCCACGACGCTCTGGACCGTGCGCTCCGTTCCGCCGGCGTGCTGCGGGCTGACGGTCAGGAACGCGAAATCTGCCTGGGGATCCTGGTCCTGCATCCAGCGCTGGCTGACATAGGCGCCGGTCACGTTCCACTGGCCGTAAGGAGCTTGGCCGTCGTGGTACATCGGGACGAACTCCAGGTCCTTCGCGTTCCCGGATAGGCAGTGGGCGGCCGTGGCGATCACGTCCCCCGAGGGGCTGTCCACCACGCTGGCGGTGCAAAAATGCGGGTTGCTCTGCCACGCTCCCTGGAACAGGGCGCCCACCTGCGGGAGCCCAGTGAAGGGGGCAGCGTCAGGGGAAACGCTGTTCCGCGGCAGCAGAATCGCCCCGAGCGCGACTACGGCGGCGACGCCCGCAACGGCCCAGGCAGTGACCCGGCTGGAAAGTACGTGCCGTGCTGCGCCGGAGAAACTGCGATGGGTGCGTTTCGGCGTGCGGTCGGGCCGCAGCGCGCTCGAGAGCATCTCATGCTCTTTCTTGCGTTCCCGGCATGACCAGGCTGGGGTCTTCCTGGGTGTCGGACTTGAGGGAGGGGCCCCGGTGCAGCAGGAACGGGGTGCCGATGATGGCGATCATCCCGAACGCCATGACGGTGACGTAGGCGATTGTTCCCGCTGCTGACAGGTGGCTGGCGGGGATGAACCCGAGGAAGAAGGTGAACACGGCGCCAGCGATCCCGGCCCCGGTGACCAGTACGAGCCCCGGCGTCCCGCCCGGGATCTTGACCGGGCGCGGGAGGTCTGGCCTGGTGCGGCGCAGCCGGATGACCGACAGGTACATGAGGAAGTACATGACCAGGAAGGTCTGGGCGACCAGCGCGGTCAGCATCCAGTAGTAGGTGTTGATGTTGTTGACGAACACCATGGCCAGGGCCAGCACCGAACCGAGCGTGGCCTGCAGGATGAGGACCGAGGTGGGAGCGCCGCGGCGGTTGGTCCGCCCCCACCACGGGTTCAGGTGGCCGTCCGCGGCGACCCGGCGCATCCCCTCGGCCGGGCCGATGCTCCAGGACGCCAGGCCGCACAGCACGCCGATGATCACCAGCACGCCGAACGGCCGGATCAGCGAGGAGATGCCAAGCTTGGCGAAGAAGATCGACACCGCCTGCATGATCCCGCCGGCCAGCTGGATCTGCTTGGCCGGCACCACCATCGCGATGGCCACGCTGCCCAAGATGGACAGCGACGCGACCGTGGCCGCGGCCATCAGGACCGATCTGGGGTAGGTGCGCCGGGGGTTCTTGGTCACGTGCGAGTAGAAGCCTCCGATCTCCATCCCGGCGAACGCCACGACGATGCCGGCCGCGTACACCAGGCTGGTCAGGCCGTGCCAGGCCGGCACGATCGCGCTGGCGTGGAAGGGGATCTGCGAATGCTTGCCGCTACCGGTCCACCACAGGCCCAAGGCGATGATGGCCGCGGTCGGGACCGCGGTCCCGATCACCACTCCCACGCCCGTCCAGCGGGCCGACTTCAGCGATCCGAACAGCGAGGACAGCGTCACCGCCCAGAAGATCACGAGCATGACGGGCACCAGGAAGGCCTTGTTCTGGGACAGGTTGGGGTTGATCACGTACGCGGCCGTGGTGGCCAGGAACACCAGCACGGTGGGAAACCACACGATGTTCTCCGACCAGTCACACCACACGGCCAGGAAACCCCACCGGGACCCGAACGCCTCCCTGACCCACCGGTACATGCCGCCGCCGACCGTCGTGGCCAGCTCGGCCGAGCACAGGGCCACCGGCACCAGGTAGGTGAGGACGGCGATGCCGTAGAAGAAGATCGCCGACCAGCCGAACGTGGCCGTGGCGGGCAGGTTCCTGATGCTGTCCATGGCCGCGATCAGCACCAGGCCCAGGCCGATCACGCCCAGCCGGCGGGCGCCGGACTTGCCCGCCGGGACCTCACCGACCAGCCCGGCCGGGGCAGCTGGCCGGTCCTCGGCCAGCACCCCCGTACCGCCGCCGGCGTGATTTCCGCCGGTCAGATGCCTCTGTTGGATGGTCATGACACGAGCTCCTTCTGGCGAGTGTCGGCTGCGGGAGTCCTGGGCTGCATGAACCTGCCGACGACAGGTAGCTCGGACACCGATTCGGCCCGGGCGATGGCCAGCCCGGTTCTCGGCAGATGGGCGCGGTCGTCAGCAACCGAATACCGCGCGCGCCACTGCGGGTCGTACTTCTTGTTGAAGTTCCAGAGGGACTCAATCTGCATGCTGTCGCTGAACCGGTGGAACAGGGACTTCTCCGCCGAACGCCACCGTCCAGAGCCGGCCTCGCCGGCTACCACGGCGCGCATGACGGCGAAGTTGAGACCGAGGCCGTTCAGTCCCCGCTCGGCCATCCAGTTGATCGTCTCGAGGATCACGAAGTCGGTCAGGCCGTTCGGCGCGTCAGGGTTGCTCGTCCGGCGCATGAGGTCAAGGGAGTACCCGTTGACGTGGCTCGCGGGAACGTACTGGTTGAACGCCACCGGCAGGCCCTCAGGATCGGTGCAGACGGCCAGCAGCAGACCGGTGTCGCGCTCGTCGAACATCCGGCTCAGGGTCATCGAGAAGCCGCGCTCGGCCTCGCCCTGACGCGTTTCGGTCGCAAGATCCTCCAGCTGGACCCGGAGTTCCGCGCTGGTGTCGAGGGCGGGCATGACGGCGACGTGGTAGCCGGACTTGGACATCCGGTTGTAGGCCCCGCGCAGCGACTTCATCGACTTGCCCTTGAGCGAGAACGTCTGGCAGTCCACGACCGCCTCGTCACCCATGTAGACCCCGGTCAGCCCGGCGGCCCGGTAGATCGGCAGCCAGGGCGCGGACGCGCCGAGGACGCTGATATACCAGCCGTTGCTGTCGGCCAGGTCCATCGCGTCGGACCAGGCATCAACGCGTTCGTCGACGGGCCCGATCGGGTCGGGTGACACCAGCATGACGCGGTTGATGACCGAGTAGGCGATGAGGGTGTTCCCGGAGAAGAGCCAGGACTTGTCGTCGCGCAGGGCGAAGTAGTCGAGGGTGTCGCCGCCGTAGCGATCGAATATCGCTCGCGCCCGCTCGAACGCCCTGACCCGCGCTTCGCCCGTTCGCCGGTGCTCGCGGCCGGGCAGGCCCGTCGCCAGGACGAGGACCGCGGTCCCCAAGATGACGGCCAGGACGACATCACCGGTCTCGCGGCCGCCCAGGTAGGCGGCGCCCAGCCCAGCGGCGAGGGCGACTGCTACCAGGCCGGTCATGATCGCCCGACCCGCGACCCGGCGGAAGCCTGACGGGCTGACCCGGAAGTGGCGGTGCTCGAGCAGCAGCCACAGGCCGCTCGCGCAGGCGATGACCGACCCTTCCGGCCCCACGTCCCGCACCAGGCGGTAGACGGTGCTCGCCAGCAGCAGCACCAGAGCCGCAACCCATGCCCTCCGGTAGCCGAGCCGTACCCCTCGGGCCACTCCGGCCAGCGCCAGCCCGCCTATCACGGCGGTGATACCGCTGACCGGGTGGATGCCGAACGGCAGCCAGGCCTCGACCGGATGGGTCCAGTGCACCGGCCGCAGGAGCGCGAAGACGATGTTCAGCAGTCCCGCGATGAGCAGCCCGAACGCGGCTACCCGCCGGATCCGGCGGCGCCGCACCCATGGCATCAAGGCTCGTTCGCTGATCGGCCAGATGGCTCCGTCGGGCAGACGCCCCACGACCTCGAGCGTCCGGGGACGCTCTCGCTCCGGCGCGAGCACCAGCCGCTCGAGAAATGAAGGCTGACCGACGGGGCGTTCGGCCAGAGACAAACTCACCGATAGCACCGGGCCCGCCGTCAACTCGATCATCGACAGCCGCCGCACGGCCAGGAACGGCGTCGGCAGCCCGAACCTGGCCTTTCGCCCGCGTACGACCTCGGTCGCGCATCCGGTGTTGGCGTAAAACCCCTCGCCTACCTGGGCGAGCTCGGGCTCGTGAGTATGGCCGGTGATCAGGCCTGCGTAACCCGCGGAGATCAGCCGGGCTGCCTCGGCCCGGACCGTCGCGTTGTGCGCCGATGCGTCGCCCCGCTCGCCGACCGAGGCGTCGGCCAGGGCGCGGTTGACCCGGAGCATGGTAGCGATTCCCGTCACCGCGGCGACCACCGCGATCGCGACGACCAGGATGCCGAACCAGACCAGCCACCGCTCGGCGTGATGGTTCAGCAGCGGCTTAACCCCCGGCGCAAAGGACAGGAAGCGCAGCACCAGCGCCGCCGCGAACGGTACCCCCAGCCACCACAACCATCCCGCGACCATGCGATAGAGCAGGCGGGATCCCAGGAAAGCCGACGGATCTCCATTGCACCACCGGACCCCCTCCAGCAGCGCGCCAGGCTGGTCGCGCATCGCGAGCTTGGGCAGCACCTGTCGCACGATGTGATGGCCCAGCGGTGTGTCGACCGGGGACCGGGGATCGTCGAACGCGTTGTACTGGTCGAACTGGTGGCCGTGCATCACCTTGACCCGCGCCGTGCCGTCTCCGGTCTCCACAGCCAGGTCACAGGTCAGGGCCACGTCGGTCACGCCGAGGCGGTCCCGCAGCAGCGCGACCGAATCGCGGTCCCAAGCGAGCTGGCCGTCGTGGTTTCCGGGGGTCAGTACGACCCGATGATCCTGAGCGAAGCGCTTGACCGCGTCGGTGAACTGGGGATGGGAATCAAGGATCGCGGCCACGTCGGGAGCCGCGGCGAGCATCTCGAACCCGTCGCCGGCGATCACGAGGATCCCGGGCTGGTGGAACCCGTTCAGCAGCTCCGACAGCTCCTCGGCGGCCTGCGTGGACACCTCCGACGCGACCGGGGCGAGGTGCAGGTCGCTGACCACGACCACCCGGTCGCCGCGCCGGACGTCGAGCTGGATGAGATCGGGGACGAAGAAGGCGGCGGCTGCCGGATCTTCCGTCGTCGCGCGGTCGGGGGCTTGCGCCGGCGGGGCCTGCGCGCTACCACTCATCATCATCGGCTCCTGGGTTTCGATCACATCGGTGGTCATGACACTGCCTCCGTCCGCATCAGCGGGAACAAGATGACGTCGCGGATCGCCGGGACCTCGGCGAGCAGCATGATCAGCCGATCGATGCCGATGCCGATGCCGGAGGTAGGCGGCAGCCCGAACTCCAGTGCCCGCACGAAGGCGACGTCGGCCGGGTGGGCCTCGGCCTCGCCTCCGGCGGCGGCCGTCGCCTCGGCCTCGAACCGCCTGGCCTGCTCGTCGGGGTCGTTGAGCTCGCTGTATCCGTTGGCGAGTTCCCGGCCGCCGATCACGAGCTCGAAGCGATCGGTGACGGTGGGGTCCTCCAGGGACCGGCGGGCAAGCGGCGAGACCTCGGTGGGGTAGTGGTAGATGAACACCGGCCCCAGGGTCTGGCCCATCAAGATTTTGTCGTAGAGCTCGAAGACCAGCTTCCCGGAGCCCCAGGACGGCAGGTAGGGGACTTCGTGGGCGTCGCAGACCTTGCGCAGGTCCGCCGTCGGCATGGAGGGATGCACCCGCTGGCCGAGCCGCTCCTCGAGCATGTCGAGGAGGTCGCGGCGCGGCCAGGGCGGCGTCAGGTCGACGCGCTGGCCCGCGAAGTCGAACTCGAGCCGGCCGGCGGCACCGCGGGCGGCCGCCACGATCAGGTGCTCGGTGAGGTCCATCCCGTCACGGAAGTCGCCGAAGGCGCGGTACGCCTCGAGTGAGGTGAACTCCGGGCTGTGCCTGGTGTCGATTCCCTCATTGCGGAAGTTGCGGGCTACTTCAAACACCCGCTCGTAGCCTCCGACCACCAGCCGCTTGAGGTAGAGCTCCGGCGCAATACGCAGGCTGAACTCGGCGTCCAGTGCGTTGGCGTGGGTGAAGAACGGACGGGCTAGGGCCCCGCCTGCCTGCGGCTGCAGGATGGGGGTCTCGACCTCCAGGAAGCCCTGTCCCTCGAGTTGGTCGCGCAGGATGGACAGCGTCCTGAAGCGGATGTCGAAGACCCGCCTGCTTTCCTTGTTGGCCAGCAGGTCAACCTCCCGCTGGCGGTACCTGGTCTCGGCTTCGCTGAGGCCGTGCCACTTGTCGGGCAGTGGCCGCAGCGCCTTGGACAGGATCTCCAGGCCGCTCACGTCGACCGAGAGCTCGCCTCGTCGGCTGGTGATCACCTCGCCGGTGGCTCCCACCCAGTCGCCTAGGTCGACGAGCGCCTCGACGGCGGCCGCGTCGGCCGGAAGGTGGTCGGCCCGGAACATCAGCTGCACGGCCCCGCTGGCGTCCTCGATGGTGGCGAAGCGCAGTTTGCCGTGGCCCCGCATCGAGGCCACCCGCCCGGCGACGCTCGCCACCTCGCCCGTCCGCGTGTCCGGCTCGAGTCCGGAGTGCGCCGAGTGCAGCTCGGCCAGCGTCGCGCTGCGCTCGAACCGGGTGGGATAGGGGTTGATGCCCAGGGCCTGCAGCGCATCGCGCTTGGCCCGGCGTTCGGCGGCCTGCGTGGCCTGCCCTCCTGGGGCGGCGGGCTCGGCCGGCTTGCGGCTTTGATCGGGGAGAACTGCGGTGCTCATGGAGGGTGTCCTTTGGGCTCAGCTCGACTGTTCGGTGTGGATGAATCCACTGTCGGCTGAACCGGGACCGCAGTCCCTAGGCAAACTCCCTAGTTCGCCTCCCTAACCCGCCTCCCTAGTACGCCTCCCTGGTTCGCCTGGCTATGCAGGCTCCCCCTGCGGTCAGACGGCGGCGGGCTGGCCCCACTGCTCGACCAGGCGCCGTAGCTGCTGGCGTCCGCGCAGGCCGCACTTGGCGTAGATGTTGCCCAGGTGGTACTCCACGGCCTTGCGGCTGACGAACAGCTCGGCCGCGATCTCGGGGTTGGACAGCCCCTTGCCGACCAGGTGAGCGACCTCGGTTTCCCGGCTGGTCAGCGACGGCACAGACTGCTTCTTGGCCGGTCTGCCCGGCAGCTGGCAGGCCGCCAGTTCCTCTTCGGTCCGGGCCATGAACGGCGCGGCGCGCAGCGCCTGGTACATCTCGCTCGCGTGCCGAAGTCGTTCGACCGCCAGGCGCCGCTGGCCCGTGCGCCGCAGCAGCCGGCCGTGGGCCAGCAGCAGGCGGGCGTGGTGCACCGGGCTGGGGATGCCAGCGTTGTCCTCGCCGCTCTGGTAGAGGTGCAACGCCAGTTCGGCATCGCCGCGCTGCTCGGCCAGCCACCCGTCCAGCCACGCCAGCGCCGGAGCCAGGTAGCTGACCTGGCCGCTGCCGGCCCGCAGCTGGGCCAGGACGGCGGCGGCCTGCTCCAGCTGGCCCGATCCGGCTAGGCCCTCCACGAGCAGCGGCCGCCACAAGACCGCCCACACCCGGCTGCGGCCGTCCAGGGCCGCGTCGTCCTGCCACGGGCCCAGCGCGTCGGCCATGCCCAGGTAATCGCCGGCTGCCTGGCAGATCAGTGCTCGGGCGACCGCCGCGTATACCCGTTCCCGGCCGTAGTCCACGCTGGCCGCGGCCTCGTCGGCGAGCCGGGCATGCCGCTCGGCCTCCTCGGCCGCACCACGCCCGGCCGGCACGGTCACCGCCGCCAGGTGCAGCAGCGGCAGATCGAACCGGCGAGGATGGATCGCGGCGGCGGAGAGCCCCTGTTCGACGGTGAGCAGGACGTCGTCCCACGCCCCAGCCAGGTACTGAGCCAGCGCCAGGTAGAAATAGGCCCGCAGGCCCAGGGTGAGCGTAGCGCCCCGGCGCGCCAGTCCGAGGCTGGCGGTCAGGTCGCCGATGGCCTGTCCCAGGTCCCCGGCCAGCAGCCGGAGCATCCCCCGGTACGACAGGCCGTCCACGTCGATCGCCCGCACCCGCACCGGATCGGCCTCGAGATAGGCCAGCTCGGCCAGGCCGGCCCGCGGCCCCGATACCTGGGCGGCGCCGATGGCGATCAGGGTACGCGTCCGGCTGGCTGCCGCGGGATCGAGCGCGCCGGTGCCCAGCGCCTGCCGCCCGAGGGCCATCACCTTCTCCCCGTCCCCCAGCAGCGTGTAGGTGCTGGCCAGCCGGTTGGCCATCAGGGCGGCCAGCGGCTGGCTGCCCGGGTCATCGCGCGCCTGGGCCAGCGCCTGGCTGAACTGCCGTTCGGCCTCACCGAGCTGGCCCGAGGAGTACGCCATGGTGCCCAGCACGCCACTGCGCAGCGGCGACGGCGCCGACGCTTCCACCGCCTGGCGCAGGGCCAGGCCGCGGGACTCCTCGGCCAGCATCAGGTGCAGCGCGGCGGTCAGCAGGCGACGTTCCCGGTCGGCGAGGGCGGGGGAGATGTCCGAGGCCCACTGCAGGTGCGTCGCGGCCATCGCCAGGCGGCCGCCGGCCGCCTCTTCGGCCGCCAGGTGCTCAAGCTGGGCGGCCAGGCCCTCGTCCAGCTGATCCAGGGCGGCCACCCGGTGCTCCCACGACGCCGCCTCGCTGGCGAACAACGCGGCGCGGGCGTGCAGCTGCCGCCGCCTGGTCATGGTGATACCGGCGTAGATGGCGTCCCGCACCAGCGGGTGGCGGATGGCCACCGGGCAGGTGGGATCCTCGGGCTCCCAGCTCACCAGGCCGGCCGCCACGGCGGGCTCGATCGCCGTGCCGGGCGAGCCGGCCTGTGCCGCCTGGCCCAGCTGCGCCAGCGGCAGGCGCAGGTTCAGCACCGCGAGCATCTCCAGGATGACCCGGGTCTGCGACGGCAGCCCGCGCAGGTGATCACCGACGGCGGCGGCCAGCGACCGGGGCAGCGCCGGACGCCCAGGCGCCCTCGGATCGAAGCCGGAGCCCTCGGTCAGCAGCGTGCGCAGGTACAGCGGGTGGCCGCCGGTGTCCGCATGCAGCCGCCGGACCACCTCATCCTCCAGCGATTCGGTCCCGAGCGCGGCCGCCAGCGACGCCACCTCGTCCAGGCCCAGGCCCTCCAGCGGTATTTGCAGCCGGTTCTCCACGCTCGACAGCATCCGCTGGGCCGCCTCGTCCAGGCGGTCACCGGGCCCCCGGTACGTCACCACCGTGATCACCGGGTCCACCGACAGCCGCCGCAACATGAACGTCAGCGCCTCCACCGACTTGCGGTCGGCCCACTGCAGATCGTCGATGAAGATCGCCAGCGAGCAACTGGCCGCCTGCTCTCCCACCACCTCGAGCAGCCGCGCGCCCGCGGCAAATGACGAGGTGTCCGAGCCGGTCCCGCTCACGGGCACAACGAGCCGGGAGACCCTCGCCGCCCGCAGCAACTGGTCGACGAGCCCGAAGTCCAGATCGGCCTCGGCCTGGTCGGCGCGAGCCGCCAGCACTCTCAGGCCGGTGCCCTCGGCCTGGGCCAGGCAGTGCCGCGCCAGGGCCGTCTTCCCGACCCCCGGATCGCCTTCGATCGTCACCAGCCACGGCTGCCCCGCCTGCACCGTGGCGATGACCTCCGCGGCCCGGGCCAGTTCCGCCGCCCGGCCCACGAAAACCCCGAGCGGCGGCCGCCCCTCCTGCACGCGCCCACCTCGCTCCCGCCCGCGGCGTCAGCCACCCCGGATGAATAGAGCGTAACGCGCCGGCGATTGGGCGCAGCCAGTCTGGGATGATGATCTGCGTCGTTCCAAATGAGACGATTGGGACGTAACTGGAACAGGCCAGTAGCTCCCAGACCAAGGCGCATTGTCCGGACTACCATGATCTCGTTTAACAGCCTGCTGATCGTCGGCGTGGTGGCCGTCGCAGTGCCTCTGGTCCTCGGACTGGTCCCGGCCGTGAAGGTACCCCCGGCAGTGTTCGAGATCCTGTGCGGGGTCCTGGTCGGGCCGGCGGTGCTGGGCTGGGTGCATCTGGATGTTGCCGTCCGGGTGATATCCGACCTGGGCCTGGGTTTCCTGTTGTTCATGGCCGGCTACGAGATCGACCTGCGCCGATTCGACCGCCGGGTTCTTTCCCTGGCCGGCCGGGCCTTCGCCGCCTCCGCCGCGCTGGCTCTGCTGGTGGCCTACGGGCTCCAGCTGGGCGGCCAGATCAAGGACGGCCTGCTGGTGGGGATCACGCTGATGGCGACTGCGCTGGGGATCCTGGTGCCCATTCTCAAGGACGCGGCCCAGACCGAGACAGGTTTCGGAAATCTGATCATGGTCGCGGGGTCGCTGGCCGAACTGGTCCCGGTCCTCCTGCTGTCGGTATTCTTCTCCGCGTCGTCGGCCAACCCTGGCGTGGAGCTGGGACTGCTCGCCGGGTTCATCGGGCTGACGGCGGTCGTCGTGGTGGTGACCCAGCGGGTTAGCGGATTGAGGCCGTTGCGGGAGGTAGTGCGGCGGCTGGAGAGCACGAGCTCTCAGCTGGGTGTCCGGCTGGCCATTACGTTCGCCCTAGCCTTCGGGGTGGCGGCCGAACGCTTCGGGCTGGCCACCATCTTGGGGGCGTTCCTGGCCGGGATCATCGTGCGCCGGACCGGCGAGTCGCCGGCCACCCACGAGCAGTTCCAGGTCAAGCTCGAAGCGATCGGCTTCGGGTTCTTGATCCCGGTGTTCTTCGTGAGCACCGGCGCCGGCCTGGACATATCCGCATTGTTCTCGAGCATCCGGGCGATCGTTCTCGTGCCGGTGTTCCTCGTCGCACTGCTGGTGGTACGGGGCGGGCCGGCTGCGCTCTACGCGCGGGCGGTTGGGCGCACCCATGCCTTGGCTGCCGGTTTCATGCAAGCCACCTCCCTGACGTTCATCGTGGTGGCGACGGTCATCGGCGTCCAGACCGGTCATCAGAGGCCGTCCACGGCCACCGCGCTGGTGGTGGCCGGCCTGCTGTCGGTGGTCATCTATCCGCCGCTAGCCCTGCGGTTGCTGCACAGCGCGGCAGCCCGTCCTGGACCCCCCGAACCCGACACTGCTCCTCAGTCCGTGCCGCGACCGGACTAGGAGCCCCTCCTGGGGAGGCGAGACGGACAGCCAGGTGACATCTGAAGGTTATTCGGCCCGTCGCCAAAGGCGCGGTCCCGATCGGGGATCGCGCCTATGCGGTGATATCCAGCCAGGACTGCAGGCGAGTTGCTCAGGGTCGAACGGCCGGCGGCAGCTGGGTGATGGTCATCTAGTTGCCCGAGGCGCCTCAGCTCTGGCTGCCCGGTGCCACGGGAGTGGTCGGGACGGCGGGGTTGACGGTCGGCCCGGAAGGCTGCGCGGGGTTGACGGTCGGCCGGGACGGCTGCGCGGGGTTGGCCGGCGTGTGGGGCTGGGCCGGGACGGACGTGGAGGTCGACGGGCCGTTGGTGGCCGGGGCAGCGCTGGACTGGCCGTGCCATAGGGCCAGGGCCAGGGCGGCGAAGGCGACGGTCACGACCGCGGCGGCGGCCAGGATCCAGCGCCGGGGCCGGGACGGGCTGGTGACGTGCTGGTTGGTGGTCCCCGGGTTGGTGGTGTAGGTCTGGGTGCTCAATGGGTGTCTCCCTTTTCAGCTGGTTGCATCTTGTGGATAGATCCAGTTTCGATCTCGACAAGAGCAAAATCCCTAGGGAGACTTCCTAGTTCTGCCCCCAGGACCGCCGAATAAGGCCGGTTCCCGAGCTCTCGCCTCGCCTCGAGTGCGGAGGTGCTGCCGGCCGGGTGTGCGGATGGATTTCAACGGGTATGGCCGGTTGGGACCACAGGCATCGAGGATGGACGCGGCTTCGCCAGCGCGTCCTTTTCGTCTGGATGGCCGACGTCACAGGCGAGAGCGAGGTGCGCGCGTGCAGGACCGGCTCAAACCGCTCGACCCTTTCGTCGGCAGAGCGGCGGAACTGGCGCGCGTCGCGGAGGTCATATCCCGGGTCGAGGCCGGGCAGCCGTGGCTGGTGGCTATCGAAGGCGACCCCGGGGTAGGGAAAACGGCCTTGGCGCGGCGATTCCTGGCCGAGGCTGCCGACCTGCGGGTGCTTTCGGCTCGCGCGGATCAGGCCGAGGCCGATCTGGACTTCGGAATCGTCGACCAGCTGCTCAGGGCGGCCGGAGGCGTGGTACCGACGGCCACGCCGAACGGCACCGCTTCGTCGTTCTCCGTGGGAGCCGGGCTGCTGGAGGTAGTGGGAGAACAGCAGGCGGCTGCCGCGTCGGCCATCGTGATCGATGATCTGCAGTGGGCCGACCGGAAGTCGGTGGAGGCCCTGACGTTCATGTTGCGGCGGCTGTCGGTTGACCCGGTGATCGCCATCGTGACCTACCGCGGGCCTAGCGACCGCCTGGACGAGGCGGCCCAGCGGCTGCTGCTGAGCGTCGAGAACCGGCTGTTCATCCCGCTGGGCGGGCTGAGCCAGGAGGAAGTCGCGTCACTGGCCGCCGCCCTCCGGGCCGGAGCGCTGGACGATGAGGCCGCCGGCTGGCTTTACCAGCACACCGGCGGGCACCCGTTGTACCTGCGCACGCTGCTGAGCGAAGGGTTCGACTTCGATCCCCGGGCCCCCGGACGGCCCGCGCTGCCCCGGACGCTGGCTGCCGCCGTCGCTGATCACCTCAGGGTGCTGCCGGCCGAGACCCGGGTCATCCTGGAGATGCTCTCGGTGCTGAACCTGCGCATGCCCCTGGCCCAGGTGGGCCAGGCGGCGGAGGTCGGCTCACCCAGCGCGGCCATCGAACCGGCGGCGGCCTCCGGCCTGGTGGACTGGTGGCCGGAAGAGCCGAGCTGCCCGGTGGCGATCCGCCACCCGCTGGTCCGGGATGCCATCTACGCGGGCATAACGGCCGCCAAGCGCAGGATGCTGCACGCCCGAGCTGCCTTGATCGTCAACGAGTCGGCGTCCTGGGAGCACCGGGTGGCCGCCCTCGATCGTCCCGACGAGGACCTGGCCGCCCAGCTGGAGCGCCTGGCGGGCGAAGAGACGGCCGCCGGCCACCTGGCACTGGCCGCTACCCACCTCCAGTGGGCATCTGACATCTCCCCCGAGCGGGCCGACCGGGAACGACGACTGCTGACCGCGGCGCTACACCTGATGCTGGCTGAGGAATCCCGCGGCCTGGCCCTCCGCCAGGCGGTCGAGGAGTCGGCGCCGTCCCCGCTGCGCAGCTGCGTGCTGGGGACCATGGCATTCTCCTCGGGCCGGCTCGCCGAGGCGGAACGCTGGTTCATCGAGGCGCTGGAACAGGCGCGGGATGACCCTGGCAGCCGCCAGCTGGCCGCGATGATCGCCAACCGGCTGGCTGGCACCTACACGCTCCTGGGGAACGGGGAGAAGGTGATGATGTTCGGCAGGCAAGCGCTGGAGGGCGGATACCTGGACGCGGCGGCCGCCAGCCAGACACGCACCCTGATCGCCATCGGCGCCTCCCAGGTGGCCGGCCCGCACGCCGCCCTGGCCGAGCTCGGACACCTCGACGCTGACGCGGTCCGGGTCGGCCCGGTCGACGTCGACGGCCTGTCGTTCCGCGGAGTGTTCCGGCTGCTGGCCGGCGACCTGGATCAGGCGGTGACCGACATGACCGCCAGCCTCAGGCTGGCGCGCCGGGGCGCCACCTTGACCCTTGGCCTGCGCGCCTACTTCTACCTGGCGCTGGCCCAGTACCTGGCCGGAATGTGGGACGACGTGCTGCTCACCGCCGAGCAGGGGTTCTCGGCCGCCGCGATCCATTCCCGCCGCTACGAGCTGCCGTTGCTGCACCTGGCGGCGGGCTGCGTGCCGGCCGGGCGCGGCGAGGCCGCGGAGGCGGAACGGCACGCGGTGCTGGCCGAGGAGGCGGCGGCCAGCCTGGATTACGGCCAGGAACGGCTGTACGCCGCGATGATGCGGGCCCTGGTATGCCAGGCTTCGGGTGACTACCTGGGCATGGCTGACGCGCTCGGTCACTGGCGGGACGAGAAGACCCTGGACGGCCGCAGCCGGGTCTACGCGGTGCTCTGGCGGCCGCTGCTGGTCGAGGGTCTGGTCGGCTCGGGCCAGCTGGAGCAGGCCGCCGCCGTCCTGGACGCGCTGCGCGCCGATGGCGGTAAGGCCGGCTATCTGCAGCAGGCCCTGGACTGGCTGGACGGCTGGCTGGCCGAGCAGCGCGGCGACCCCGACCAGGCTCGGGAGATCTACGCCCGCGGCGAGGACGCCGCCAGCACGCAAAGCCCGGTGTACGCGGCCCGGCTGCAGCTGGCCTACGGCCGGCTGCAGCGGCGAACGGGCCACCGGCGCCCGGCGGTCGAGCACCTGCGACGGGCGAACGACCTGTACCAGACCCTGCGCGCCGAGCCGTTCATCGCCCGGACCGAAGAGGAGCTGGCCGCCTGTCATCTTCCCGGCAGTCCGGCGAAGAAGCGGTCTGTGCTGGCGCTGACCAGCCGGGAGACGGAGGTGGCTCACCTGGTCGGCAAGGGACTGTCAAATCCGGAGATCGCGGGCGAGCTGTTCGTCAGCCGCAAGGCCGTGGAATACCACCTGGGCAACATCTACGCGAAATGCGGTCTGCAGGGACGGCAGGAGCTGCGGCGCTTCGTCGAGCAGTGGCGCCAGCCGGCGGCAGTCTGACCGGTCCCAGATCGTGCGCCTGGAACCGGTTACATGTTTTCCGGTAAAACGGCCGAAGACCGGGAACACGGTCCCGGCCTTTTCGGTCGCTGGTGGAGAGTATGGGTGCCTGAATCAGCTGTTCCCGCCCATCTGGTTGTTGCCGTGGGCCAGGTAGTTGGCCAGCGCGGCCTGGGTAGCGGCGTTCATCTGGCCGGTCTGCGGCAGGCCCGCCTGACGCTGGAGATCCTTGATCGCCGCGATCGTCTGAGGCCCCATGAGGCCATCGACCGAGCCTTCGTAGTAGTTCAGCTGCCCCAGCTGCCGCTGCAGCTGCATCACCGCGGTCGAGGGCTGGACCGGGGTGACGGGGTGGGACGGGGTGACCGGGTTGGCCGGGGTGGTGGGGCTGGCCGGGGCAGACGTCGAGGATGACGGGCCGGTGGTGGCCGGGGCCTGGCTGGAATGCGAGTGCGACAGGGCCACGGCCAACCCGACGATGGCCGCCACCATGGCCGCGGCGATGACCACGGCAGAGATGCGGAACCAGGACGGGCGGCCACCCTGATGGCGGGGGGTCTGATGGCGGGGGGTCCCCTGGTAGGGGGTCTGCTCGTCGGTGGTCTGCTGGCCGGGGGTGTAGAACTGAGTGCTCATTTAGGGTTTCTCCTTGTCTTGACTCAGTTGCTCTGTGTGGATAGATCCACTGTCGCTCGAGCCGAGAGCAAAATCCCTGGGGAAACTCCCTAGTTCTCGGGGTTCACTAGCGGGCGCCGGTGGCAGTGGCCGCGATCACCTGGCTGGGCGGCCAGACTCCCGGGTGGTCGCGATCCGTAAAGTAGGCCCTTGACATCCTCCCCCGCCTGAAGGCCGGGGGATTCCAGCTACTCACATCCGGGTAAGGAGATAAGCAGTTGAGGTTCGCGGTTCACGGGCCCGGCATCCCGGCAGCCTCCCCGCGCAGTCACGGCGTGCCCCGCCGCGATGTTCCTGGCCGCGTTCACATCAGCGTTGCCGGCGAAACCGCAGGCCGTGCACTGGAAGACGGCTTGACTCTCGCGCGACTTCCCGTCCACGTGCCCGCACGCCGAGCAGCGCTGACTGGTGTAATGCGGCTTAATCTTCTCCACCCGATCGGGCGCCTTTTCCTCCAGCCGGCGCACCAGCAGCCCCCAGCCCGCCCGCAGGATCTCCCTGTTCAGCCCGGCCTTCTGGCGGACGTTCCGGCCGGGATCGCACCGCGTGCCTTTCGCGGACCGGGTCATGTTCTTGATCTTCAGGTCCTCGACGCGGATCACGTCGAACCGGCGGGCGATGCCGGTGCTGGTCTTCTCGGCCCAGTCTTTTCGCCTGTCGGTCTCCCGGGCCCGCAGCCGGGCGATGGCCAGCCGTACCCGCGCCCGGCGGTTCGAGCCGCGCCGGGCGCGGGCGAGCTTACGCTCCAGCCGCCGCATCCGCCGCCTCTCCCGCGCGGTCAGGGCAGGGGCGTGCAGCATCTCCCCGGTGGACAGGGCCGCGCTGACAGCCACGCCGCGGTCGATGCCCACCACCTGGCCGTTCCCCGGCGCGGGAACCGGCTCGGGGATGACGGCGAAGGTGACATGCCAGCGCCCGGCCCGGTCCATCGTCACCCGGTGGGACTTCACGCCCGCAGGCACGGCGCGGGACCACCGGAACCGTATCCATCCGGCCTTGGGGATGCGCACCTCGCCGACGTGGCGGGCCAGACGGCGCACGTCGCCGGGCTTCAGGGCGACAACCCGGAATCCCTCGTTGCGGCCGGCCTTGCGCCACGACGGCCGCCCGGTCGGGTTCTGCGGGTCGAAGAACGCGGCCATGGCGTGGGTGAAGTCCCGCAGGGCCTGCTGCTGCACCATCTGGGAGCCGGCGGCCAGCCACGGGTGCTCTGCGCGGGCGGCGGTCAGCTGCCGGCACTGCTCCAGGTAGCCTGGAGCGCCCGCGCGGCCCGGGTGCCACTGCTGGTGCTGCTCGACCGCGAGGTTCCAGACGAACCGGGCGTGTGCACAGTGGTCCCGCAGCGCTGTCTTTTGGGCGGGCGTGGGGAGCAGACGGTACCGGGGCATACGAACACACTAGCGACTACCACTGACATTTCTGGGGAGGTGAAGCGGCGTTTCCTCCCCGGCCTGAAGGCCGGAGTCTCCACGCCGCGATCCTGATGAGACGTCGCCTGCCCCCGGTCGGCGAGCGCACCTTGGTCGCGGCCGACGAGCGGGTCCTGGCTCCGCCGGGGCAGCCACTGATCTGGGGCGGGCCGTGATCAAGCGGCTGCTCGTCGCCAACCGGGGCGAGATCGCCGTCCGCATCATGGCCACGGCCGCGGTGCTCGGCATCGAGACGGTCGCGGTCTATCCCGCCGACGACGCCGCCAGCGCGCACGTCAGCCGCGCTGACGCGGCGGTCGAGCTGCCCGGGACGGGCCCCGCGGCTTACCTAGACGTGAACGCCATCATCGCCGCGGCCACCGGCTCGGGCTGTGACACGCTGCACCCCGGTTACGGTTTCCTCGCCGAGCGGCCGGAGCTGGCTATCCGCTGTGCGCGGGCCGGGGTGCGTTTCGTCGGTCCCGGGCCCGACGCGCTCGCGCTGTTCGGCGACAAGACCGCGGCCCGGACCCGGGCGCGTGAGCTTGGCGTGCCCGTCCTGGCCGGTACCGACGCCGTGACCTCGCTGGACAACGCCTCGCTGGAGCCGGCGCAGGCCCTGCTGCGCCAGCACGGCGCGGTCATGGTCAAGGCGGTCGCCGGCGGCGGCGGGCGCGGCCTGCGGCCGGTGACACGGGAGGCCGATCTGGCCGCGGCGGTGCGTCGGTGCTCCTCCGAGGCGGCGGCGGCCTTCGGTGACGGCGCCGTGTACGTCGAGCAGCTGCTGACCGGGGCCCGGCACATCGAGGTCCAGGTCATCGGCGACGGCACCGGCGCCGTGGCCGTGCTGGGCGACCGCGACTGCAGCCTGCAGCGGCGCCGGCAGAAACTGATCGAGATCGCCCCGGCCGCGATCGGCGACGCGATCCGCGCGCGGCTGTCCCAAGCCGCGGTGGCGCTGGTCGGCTCGGTCCGCTACGCGGGCCTGTCCACCGTGGAGTTTCTCGTCCAAGCCGACACGATCGCCTTTCTTGAGGTGAACCCCCGGCTGCAAGTCGAGCACACGGTCACCGAACAGGTCACCGGCCTGGACCTCGTCGAGCTCGCGCTGCGGGTGGCCGACGGCGCGACCCTGGCTAGCTTGACCCTGGCTGGCCCGACCCTGGACACGCTGCCCCCCGCCGGACCGCCGCGTGGCGTCGCGATCCAGGTCCGGGTCAACGCCGAGACCCTCCGCACCGACGGCACGCTCCAGCCCGGCGCAGGCACGCTGACCCGGTTCCAGCCCCCGGCCGGGCGCGGCGTGCGGGTCGACACCGCGGGCTACCGGGGTTACACCGTCAATCCTCGTTACGACTCCCTGCTAGCCAAGGTGATCACCGACGGCGCCACCCTGGAGGAGGCCGCCCGCCGCGCCGTGCGCGCGCTGGCCGAGTTCGACATCGCCGGAGTGCCCGTCAATGTGGCCCTGCTGCAGGCCCTCCTGCAAGCGCCCGGGTTCGGCACGCTCGAGGCCGGCTGGGTCGACGCACACGTCACCGACCTCGCCGCGGCCCCCGCGATCTCGCTCGTCCCCGCCGCCGATTCGCACGACACGGTACCCGTCGATCCGCACGACACCGCATCCACCGATCCGCACGACACCGCACCCGTCGATCCGCACGACACCGCCGCGGCCGCCGCCGATCCGCCGTCCGGCGCCGCAGAACTGCCGCCCGGCCACGCAGCGGTGGCCGCGCCGCTGGCGGGCACGGTCGTGTCGGTCGCGGTCGGGCCCGGGGACCTGGTCGCGGCGGGCGACGAACTGCTCATCGTCGAGGCGATGAAGATGGAGCACGAGCTGCGGGCCCACGCCGCAGGCTTGGTGCGCGAGGTGCTCGTGGTGGCGGGCGCCACGGTGGCGGCTGGGACTGTGCTGATGGTACTGGCCGAGTCCGGGACCGATGTCGCCGAGCGGGCACAGGGCGGCCCCGTCCCCCTGGATCACATCCGGCCCGATCTGGCCGAAACGCGGGAGCGGCACCGGATCGGGCTCGACGAGGGCCGACCCGAGGTGACGCAGCGGCGCCACGCCGCCGGACGCCGGACGGCCCGCGAGAACATCGCTGATCTCGCCGACCCAGGCAGCTTCGTCGAGTACGGCGCGCTGACGAT
>Ga0302235_10000683_pt1 | contig 26259 bp, 20 predicted proteins | sample II_Palsa_N3_3_FD_193577 | JGI IMG/M metagenome (GOLD analysis project Ga0302235, IMG submission 193577) | Peat permafrost microbial communities from Stordalen Mire near Abisko, Sweden - II_Palsa_N3_3 | ecosystem: Environmental > Terrestrial > Soil > Palsa > Peat permafrost | place: Sweden...
TCACCACATTGGCGACGGGACTGGGATGGACCGGGGCTGGGAAGGACCGGGGCTGGGATGGACCGGGGCTGGGAAGGACCGGGGCGGGGCTGGGATGCGGCCGGGCTGGGGTCAGGTCTCTTGGCTCAGGTAGGCCGCGCGCAGCCGCTCCTCGGCGGTGACCGGCGCCCTGACGTGATCCAGCCCGAGCAGCGCTGCCCCGGCAACCGCGGGGACATCCACAATGTGCAGGAACGCCCCCGGGGCGCGGGCCGTCAGTCCGGCCGCGATGCCGTCCGTCAGCATCGGATCCCGCGCGGTCAGCATGCCGCCGCCGAGTATGACCGGCACGGCGTGCCCGGTCAGGCCAAGACGGCGGATCATCGCGACCGCCATCGTCACGATCTCGTCGGCCAGCCGCGCGACTACCTTGCGCGCCACCTCATCGCCGCGGGCTGCGGTGCGCAGCAGCACCGGCGCCAGCCCCAGCAGCTCGTCAGCGGGAATCTTGCCGTAATGGATGCCGATGCCGACGTCGCTCGCCGTCGGCACGCCGAAATGGGCTGCCACCGCGTCGCGGAGCATCGTCTGCGGCCCGCGGCCGTCCTCATCCCGGACCGCCCACCAGAGGGCCTCCCGGCCGAGTCCCTCCCCGCCGCCCCAGTCACCGGTTACCTCGCCGAGAGCGGGAAACCTGGCCTCGCGCCCGTCCGGTGCCACCGCGACGCAGTTGATTCCGGCGCCGCAGGTCACGGCCACGCCCCAGTGCCGGACCCGGGCACCGCCCTCGCCGGCTGCCCGCCCGCTGGCTGCCCGCCCGCTGGCTGCCCGCCCGCTGGCTGCCCGCCCGCTGGCTGCCCGCCCGCTGGCTGCACGCCCGCTGGCTGCATGCCCGCCGGCTGCACGGCCCGCGCCGGTGTCGATCAGCCCGGGCACCAGCCCGGCGCGCAGGATGGCGAACGTGTCATTGACGACAGTGCACGTCAGCGCGTGCCGTTGCGCGTGCAGCGCTGCGCCGAGCCGCTCTTCATCCTCGGCAAGATCGGCCCCGGCCAGGCACGCGGACACGTGCTCTGCCACCGGGGCGCCGCCGGCTGCCAGGCCCGCCTGCCGCGCGGCCGCGGCGGCCAGCTCCGCGATGATCGACATGGCCCGGTCCAGCCCGATGATGTGCGCGTTCGACCCCGGACCGCGGACGGCCGCCAGCAGGGCGCCGTCCCCGGCGACCAGCGCGACGTCGGTCTTGCTGTTCCCGCCGTCGATGGCCAGGACAGCGGCACGGCCCTGAGTCACCGGCCAGTGGCCCAGGGCAGGTAGCCGCTGTTCTCCGCGATCAGCCGGTCAGCGAGGCCGAAGGCCAGGTCGAACTGGCCGACCAGCGGATGCGCGAGCAGCGCCATGGCCACCCGGTGCCGCCCGCCGCGCAGCGCGGCGTCCACCGCCAGCTCCTCGTACGCCGACACGTGCGCGACCAGCCCGCGCATCAGCGGGCTGAGCGGGGCAACTCCGACCGGCTCGGCGCCGCCGGCGGTGATCACGGCCGGCACCTCGATCACCGCGTCGTCGGGCAGGAACGGCATCGTGCCCGCGTTCCGCACGTTCACGACCTGCGTGTCCCCGGTGTCGCCGGCCAGCGAGGCGAGCAGCGCCACGGCCGCCTCCGAGTAAAAGGCACCGCCCCGCTCGCCGAGCAGCTCCGGCTTGCGGTCAAGCGCGGGGTCGGCGTACATCTCCAGCAGCCGCCGCTCGATCCCGGCGACTTCCTGCGCTCGCGTCGGCCGGCCCCGCTCTGCCGCCACGACAGAGTCGTGCGCGTAGAAATAGCGCAGGTAATAGGACGGAACCGCGCCAACTTCATGAATAACGGATACTGGCAGCCCAGTGTGCCCAGCGATCTGGGCGCCATGGGCGGCGATCAGGGCGGGCAGCCGGTCGGTGCCGTCCACCACGGCGGCTCGTTCCCAGGTCAGGTGATTGAGCCCGACATGGTCGAGCAGCACCTGCCCCGGCGGGACGCCGAGTAGCGCGGCGAACTGCCGCTGGAAGCCGATCGCGACATTGCACAACCCGATGGCCCGGTGCCCGCCGTCGAGCAGTGCCCGGGTGACGATCCCGACCGGGTTGGTGAAGTCGATGATCCAGGCGCCCTCGGCGCCGCGCCGCCTGGCTCGTTCGGCAATGTCAAGAACCACCGGTACGGTGCGGAGTGCTTTCGCCAGGCCGCCGGCCCCGGTCGTTTCCTGGCCGATGCAGCCGCACTCCAGCGGCCAGGTCTCGTCGCGGTGGCGGGCCGCCTGGCCGCCCACCCGCAGCTGCAGCAGCACCGCCCCGGCACCGTCCAGCCCGTCGTCCAGGCTGGTGGTCCAGCGGAGCGCTGCCGGATGCCCGTAGGCGCGCATGATCCGCGCCGAGACCGGGCCGACGACCGACAGCCGGCCCTCGTCGGGGTCGACCAGGGTGACCTCGGTGACCTTTACGTCGCCGGCCAGCCGGGCGATCCCGTCGATGAGCTCGGGCGTGTAGGTGGACCCGCCGCCGATCACCGCGAGCTTCATCCGAACGCCCTGATCCCCGCGTCGGCCCTGGCCACGTGGCAGGCCGCGTCGTGGTCGGGCAGCAGCTGCCGCAGCTGGGGCGTGACGTGGCTGCACTCGTCGATCGCCAGCGGGCAGCGCCAGCGGAACCGGCAGCCGGGCACCGGGTCGATTACCCGCGGCGGCTCGCCGCGGTCGGTCTCCGCGGTGATGCTCAGCGGCGCGCGCGGGTCGGGTACCGCGGAGAGCAGCAGCTGGGTGTAGGGGTGCCGCGGGCTGGCGAGCACGTCCTCGACGGGCCCGGCCTCGGCGATCTGCCCGGCGTACATCACGATCAGGCGGTCGGCGATGTAGCGGGCGCTGGCGATGTCGTGGGTGATGTACAGGATCGACACGCCCTGGGAGTCGCGCAGCTCGGCCATCAGGTTCAGCAGGCCGATCCGGATCGAGACGTCCAGCATGGAGACCGGCTCGTCGGCCAGGATCAGCTTCGGCCGCAGCGCGAGGGCCTGGGCGAAGCCGACCCGCTGGCGCTGGCCGCCGCTCAGCTCGTGCGGGTAGCGCTGCAGTACCTCGGCCGCAGGGGTCAGCCCGACCGTCTCGAAGACGCGCGCGGCCTCCGCTGCGCGCTGCGGCTTGCTGAGCTCGGGCCGGTGCAGCTTGAGGCCGCGCAGGATGCCGTGCGAGACCCGGAAGACCGGGTTGATCGAGCTGAACGGGTCCTGGAAGACCATCGGCACCAGGCTGCGGTACCGCAGCATCTGCTCGCGCGAGCGCAGGCCGGACAGTGGCTCGCCCTGGAAGTAGATCTCGCCGCTGGTCGGCTGGTAGATCCGGGCCAGCAGGCGCGCGATCGTGCTCTTGCCGCTGCCGCTCTCGCCAGCGAGCGCCACGATCTCGCGCTCTCCGATGGCGAGGCTGACATCGTCAACCGCGTGCAGGGTCTTACGGGAGATTCCGCCGCCGATGCGGAAGTGCCTGGTCAGCCCGTCGGTCCGGAGCAGCGGCCCGGTCGCGGTGGCGGCCGCCCGCGCAGCTGCCTGGTCTGGCGCCTGGTCAGTCACCGGCTGGCCCCCGGCCGGCCTGCAGCAGGCAGCGGACCTGAATATCGTCCACCTGGTAGAGCGGCGGCGCCGTGGTCTCGCAGGCGGGCATCACCTTCTGGCAGCGCGGCGCGAACCGGCAGCCGCCGGGCAGCTTCGCCAGGTCCGGCGGGCTGCCGGGGATACCGGTCAGCGGCACCTGCGGCCCCCTGATCGACGGGAACGCGTCGAGCAAGCCGACACTGTAGGGGTGCAGCGGTGCGTCGAAAACCCGCCGGGTGGGGCCGAATTCCGCGACCTGGCCGGCGTACATCACCATCAGCCGGTCGGAGAAGTGGCTGACCAGCGACATGTCGTGGGTGACGAAGATGATCGCGAAGCCGAGCTCGGCCTGCAGTTCCTTGATCTGGACCATCAGCGAGCGCTGGGCGACCACGTCGAGCGCGGAGGTCGGCTCGTCCATGATCACCAGGTCAGGGGTGAAGAGCAGGGCCATCGCGATCATGGAACGCTGGCGCATTCCGCCGGACAGCTGGTGCGGATAGCTCTTCAGGTGCGCGCCGTCGATGCCGACCATCGCCAGCACCTCGGCTGACCGCTGGGCGATCTCCCGCTTCGAGCTGACGCCATGTGCCCGCATCGCGTCGGCGAACTGCGAGCCGACGGACTTGACCGGGTTGAGCGCGTTCATCGCGCTCTGCATGACGACCGACAGCTCCTTCCACCGGATCGCGGCGAGCTGCCGCTCGGTCAGCTCCGTCAGGTCGGTGCCCTTGAAGCTCACGCAGCCGCCGGTGACCTGGGCCGGCGGCGCGAGCAGCTGCGCGATCGCGAACAGCAGCGTCGACTTGCCGCAGCCCGACTCGCCGACGATGCCGAGGAATTCGCCCCTGGCCAGGTCGAAGCTGACGCCATCGACCGCGGTGACGTCGCCGCGCCGCGTCTGGTAGGCGACGGAAAGGTCGTCAACCTGAAGGACGGGAACACCGGCGTCCGGGGGGACGCCCAGGGGGACGCCCGGGCCCGCGAGCTCGCGGACGCGATCAGCTGGCGCGCTTCGCACGGATCCTCCAGGGTGCGGTGTACCGGCTGCGGCGCGCGGCGACCCGCTGCAGTGCCGGGTTGCCGATCTCGTCGAAGGCGTAGTTGAGCAGGGCAAAGGCGGCACCGAGCAGCGCGATGCACAGGCCAGGCGCGATCGCCCACAGGTACTGGCCGGTCTGCAGGGCCTCACCGTTCTGCGCCCAGTAGAGCATCGTGCCCCAGCTCAGCGAGCTCGGGTCACCGAAGCCGATGAACTGCAGCGAGGCCGCCGCGATCACGTTGTAGACGGCGGTGCCGAGGAACACTGCCATGATCAGCGAGGTCATAGACGGGATGATCTCGACGAAGATGATGTACGGCTTGCGCTCGCCGCGGACGCGCGCTGCCTCCAGGAAGTCGCGGCCGCGCAGCGACAGCGCCTCGGCCCGCAGCTGGCGCGCTCCGTAGGAGTACCCGGTGATCACCAGGACTGCCATCAGCGGGACGAGCCCGCCGTGCGGGAGGTAGGCCAGGATGACGATCAGCAGCGGGAACGTGGGGATGACCAGCAGGATGTCGGTGATCAGGTTCAGCCCGTGGTCCCACAGCCCGCCCAGGTAGGCGGCGGCGATGCCCATGATCATCGACAGGATGGTGGACGCCGCCCCGGACGCCAGCGCGATGATCAGCGTCTCCCTGGCGCCCCAGATGGTCTGGGCGAAGAGGTCCTGGCCCAGCGCGTTCGTGCCCAGCAGGTGATGTAGCGACGGGCCCAGGCTGCGGCCGTAGGCGAAGGCGCGCGGGTTGTCATGCGCGATCTGGCCGGGGAACAGGGCCATGATCGCGAAGATGGCCAGGATGATGGCTCCGGCGGCGGCCTTCTTGTTGGTCCGCACCGCGCGCCAGACCCGCCCGGCCGTGCGCTCGCTTGCCCTCGCCGGGCCGCCGGGCTGGGATCCGTCCGCCGCCTGGCCGGCTCCGGCCGAGATCTGCATGGTGGCCACGGCTAGCTGCCCGTCCTGGTGCGCGGGTCAAGGAGCGCGGTGAGGACGTCGGCGGCCAGCACCGCCACCAGCACGGCCACGGTGATCAGCAGGAACAGGGCCTGCATCAGCGCGTAGTCCTGGTTGTCCACGGCCTGCAGCAGGTAGTAGCCGATGCCCTGGTAGGAGAAGAGGTACTCCACCAGGATCGCTCCGGACAGCACGAACCCGAGTGACATGGCGAAGCCGGACAGGTTCGGCAGCATGGCGTTGCGCGCCGCGTAGTCGAACATGATCCGCCAGCCGGGCAGCCCTTTCGCCCTGGCCATCCGCACGTAGTCCTCGGCCAGCACGGTCACCATGGTGTTGCGCATGGTCAGGATCCAGCCGCCGATCGAGGTGATCAGGATGGCCAGCGCCGGCAGCAGCGCGTGCTGCAGCACGTCGACGATGAACGGCCAGTTGAGCCCGGGGGTTGCGCCGTAGGAGTAGGCGCCGCTGAGCGGGAAGTGGACGAAGAACTTGCCGACGAACAGGATCAGCAGCATCCCGATCCAGAAGAACGGGATCGACGAGGTGATCACGAATACCGGCGGCAGGATGCCGTCGAGCCAGCCGCCGCGGCGCCAGGCGCCGACGATGCCGATCAGCGTGCCGAGTATGAACGCCAGGATGGTGGTGACGCCGATCAGCCCGAGTGTCCACCAGACGGCTCCGCCGATCACCTGGCTGACCGGCTCGGTCTGGGTCAGCGACATGCCGAAGTTGCCGGTGAAGGTGTTACCCAGGTACTGGAAGTACTGCACGATCAGGCTGGTGTGGGTCTGGATGCCGAAGGCGACCTCGATGGCCTGCAGCGCCTTCGGATTCAGGCGCCCGTGGTACTTGGCCATCATGTCCAGGATCGGGCTGCCCGGCATCAGCCGCGGCAGCACGAAGTTGAGCGTGAGGCAGGCCCACAGGGTGACGGCAAAGAAGCCAAGCCGGCGGAGCGCGTATCTCATGCTCTCCTCCTCGTGCTCATCATCGCTCCCTTACCGTCAGCCTGCGGAGTGCCGTTTGTCGAGTGCGTGCGCGCCGGGGCGGTCAGCCCTTAGGCGCCAGGTGCAGCAGCGTCCAGCCGAAGTCGGGCGTCACCGCGGGCCCGGGCTGTGAATAGGGGTTACTCTGCGTCGGCCATCCGCTGAAGTCGGCGGTGTTGTACTCATACCAGTCGACTCCCTCGGTGACCGGGATCAGCGGCACATCGCTCAGCATGACCTGCTGCAGCTGGTCCACGATCTGGTGCTGCCGCGCCGGGCTGGCCGCCGGGTACTCGGCAAACAGCGCGTCGGTGGCCGGGCTGGAGTAGCGCTCCCAGTTGGTGGAGGCCGTATGGCCGATGGGCGCCGAGTTGCTCGACAGCAGCCACTGACGCAGCTCGTAATAGGGGCCAGGCCCGCCGGACTCGGTGTTATAGCCGAGCTCGTAGTTGCCGTCGAACATGGCGGCGTCATAAGCGTTGCTCGACATGTTGTCCACCGTCAGGCCGATGCCGGCGGCCTTGAACTCCTGCTGGATGATCTGCAGTGAGGCAACCCAGTCGGAGTAGTCGCCGATGTTGACCACGGTGAACGACAGCGGCGTGCCGGACGCGGTCTGGAAGATGCCGTTGCTGCCCATCTTGAAGCCGGCCGTCTGCAGGATCTGCCTTGCCCTGGCCGGGTCGTAGTCGTAGTTGTATTTCGCCGCCTCTTTGGTGTCCAGCCAGCTGGTGAACGTCGGCGTGACGATGCCGGTCTGGTTGGCCGGCGGCTCGTAGCCGTACTCGCCGATCTGGGAGACCTTGCTCCTGTCGATCGCGTACGCCATGGCCTGGCGCACCGGCAGCTCGTCCAGCAGCGGCTTCTTCAAGTTGATGAACAGGTCGTTGTTGACCACCGGCGGGAACCAGTACTTGTTGGCCGGGTTCTTGGCCGAGTAAGCCTGCTGGATGCTCGGGATGAACTGGTTGCCCCACTGAGCCTGGCCGTCGGCGAGTTCCTCGTTGGCCGCGTTGTTGGACAGGAAGGCGGGGTAGTTGACCGTGGCGATCTTGGGCTCGCCCGGCATGTAGTAGTGCTTGTTGGCGACGTACTTGATGTTCTCCGGCGTGCACGAGCCGAGCGTGTAGGCGCCGGTGCCGACCGGGTTATCGTCACCCCAGGTGACCGGGTTCTTGACCGAGGCCCAGATGTGCTCGGGAATGATGGGAGTCTGGTCGGCGGCGTAGTAGAAGTCAGCTGTGCCCGCCGTCTTGAAGGTCATCACGACCTGGTCGGAGTCCTTCTGCGCCACGCTGGACAGGAAGTTCCAGTCCGACTGGATGTCGAGTCCAGGGAACTTCTTCAGCTCATTGAAGGTGAACACGACGTCCGCGGCGGTGAACGGCTTGCCGTCCGACCAGGTCACGCCCTTGCGGATGGTGAACGTCACGACCTTGTTGCTGTCGCTCCAGGCCCATGACGTGGCCAGCCAGGGCGAGGTCTTGCCGCTCTCCAGGTTGTCCATGTACACCAGCGGCTCATAGACCGGGCCGAACGGCAGGATGGTGACGTTCGGGTTGAACGGGTTGAACTGGCAGGTCCAGGTGGACCCGAACTCGTTGGAGATGGTCAGGGTGCCGCTGGCAGCGGCCGGGCCTGACTTGGTTCCGGTCCCGGATGACGAGCTGGTCCCGCAGGCGGCCGCTGCCGTCAGCAAGCCAGCGACCCCGATGATGACCCCGATTGCCTTAAGGCGTCTCATGGCTGCTGCCCTTCAAGGAGTTTCCGCGCATGGGCGCGGGCCAGGGTCCTGGCCGGCCGGACGCGCATGCGCGGGAGGATGAGCGAGCCGGCCAGGCCAGGCCGGCCGCGGGAAGGCATGCTGGCTGCCCGTCATGCCATGGTGTCCTGATTCAGCGTGATCCCGGTGCCGTCCGCGCCCGGAACCTGGTGATAGACGCCGCGCGCCGCGACGTCGTGACCGGCCTGCGCCGCGTCGACCGCCAGTGCCACCGCGCCCAGCAGCGGGGCGTCGTCAGGGAAGCGCGCGACCACCAGCTCGGGCGGGAAGGGGACTCCCGAGCTCAGCGCGTGCTGCAGGTGCGGCCGGAGCCGCTCCCAGGACCGGACCATGCCGCCGCCGACAGCTATCCGGACCGGATTCAGGCAGATGGCCAGGTTCACCAGGTGAAAGCCGAGCTCCGCGGCGAAGTCGGCGAGCAGGTCATGCAGACCGCTGTCGCCGGGCCCGGCGTCGAATACCGCCGCCGCGGTGAGCGGCCCGTGCTGACCGCCGGCCCCGGCCGCCCGCCGGGCCAGCGCCTGGCCGCTGACCATGTCCTCCAGCGGGATGCGCTGCTCCAGCGCGAGCCCGACGTCGGAGAGCGACCGGAGGTTGTAGCCGATCTCGCCCGCGGCGCCGTTGGCGCCGGCCAGGACGGTGCCGCCGATCACGATGGCGGCCGCCAGGCCGGTGCCGAGGTTGAGGTAGACGGCCGGGTCGCAGCCCGCCAGCGCGCCCCACCTGGCCTCGGCCTGGGCCGCGGCCTTCGCGTCGGTGGCCATCCTGATCACGGCACCGCCGAAGGCGGCTCGCAGCTCGCGGCCGAATGCGAGCCCGTCCCAGCCGCTGATGGCCGGCGCGAGCTCGACGCGGTCGTCGAAGGGAATCCCGAACGTGGAGACCCCGACGGCGGCGAGCTGGCTGCCCGGTGCCGCTGTCTCCAGCAGGTCGCGGGCGGTCTCGACGCCGCGGTCGAAGCTCGCGCGGGCGCCGAGTTCTCCGCCGCTGCTGACCGTGGCGGTCGCGAGCCGGTTACCGGCCAGGTCGCAGACCGCGATGGCGATCTTCGTGCCGCCGAAGTCGAGCCCGAGCACGACCGTGGCTTGGCTCATCGGGACCTTCCGGATTCGGGGCGCGACTTCGGCGGCTGTTCATGAGATAGTTAGGACAGTATCCTAACTATCTCGGGAGCGACAAGGCCCGAAGCTGAAAATGCCCGGCATTCCGGGGCCGGCATCCGGCCGGGCATTCCGGCCGGGCATCCGGGCCGGGCATCCGGGCCGGCGGGCGCAGGCGATGCGCCGCACGGCCGCGGTGCGGGAAGATGATGGGGGGAGGTGGCCGTGAAGGTCATTCCGGCCGGTGCGCCACGGACTGCAGCGGACGGCGCCGACGGCGCGGAGACGGTCAGTTCCTATGTGCCTGCCCAGGTCAATGGCGGGCTGGCGGCGCGACCGCAGCTCATCCGGGCGATGAACGAGCAGCTCCTGCTCGGTCACATCCGGCAGCTCGGCCCTTGCTCGCGCGCTGACCTGGCGCGCTTGTCCGGGCTCTCCAAGCCAACGGTCTCGCTCGCGCTGGCCAACGTGGAGAGCTCAGGCCTGGTGCGGATCGCCGGGCAGCGGACTGGCGTGCCTGGCCGTTCCGCCCGGCTGTATGAGATCAGGCCTGGCGCGGGCTTCGTGCTCGGACTCGACATCGGCCTGCGGTACCTGCGCGGCGCGCTTGCCGACCTGACCGGCGAGATCCGCGCCAAGGCCTCCGCGCGTGCCCGCGCGTCGAGCGTGACCGGCCGGGTGGCGGAGCTGATCCGGCTGGCCGACGCCCTGTGCGCCGAGGCGGGGCTGGAGCCCGCGGCCATTACCCAGACGGTCATCGGCAGCCCGGGCGTGTATGACCCGCGGCGGAACGCCATGGCGCTCACCGGCCAGCTTTCCGGCTGGAGCCGCCCGGCCGTGCTGGCCGGCCTGCGGGAGGCGTTCGGCCAGCATCTTGTCGTCGAGAACGACGTCGACGCCGCGGCCCTTGCCGAGCAGGCACATGGCTACGGCCGGGATTTCGCCAGCTTCGCCTTCGTCTGGATCGGGACCGGCATCGGCATGGGGCTGGTGCTGGACGGCAGGCTGCACCGCGGCGTGCACGGCGTGGCGGGCGAGATCGCCTTCCTGCCCATCTCCGAGGGCCTCGGTACGGACCCCGGCGATGCCAGGAAGCGGGGCGCGCTGGAGGCGGCGGCATCGGCGCAGGCCGTGGTGCGTGCCGCCCGCCGGGCGGGCATGCGGGGACCGGTGTCGGCGCGCCGGGTATTCGCCGCGGCGGCCAGGGGGGACGAGCGCGCGGCTGCCGTGGTGGCGCAGGAGGCGCGGCTGGTGGCCAAGGCCGTCTGCTCGGTCGTCACGGTCGTCGACCCTGAGCTCGTCGTGCTCGGCGGGGGAATCGGCCAGGCTCCTGGTTTCGCCGCGGCCGTGACCGATGAACTCCGCCGGCTGGCCCCGGTGCTGCCCGAGGTCCGGGTCAGCGCGCTCGGCACCGACGCCGTCGTGGACGGGTGCCTGGCGTCCGGCACGGAACTGGCGTGGAAGCAACTGCTGGCGCTGCTTCCGTCGGCGCCCGCACCGGACGGCGGCGCGGTGCCAGCCCAGCCGGGAATTCGCTGACGCAGCGGTCCCAGCCCGCGGTCCCGCCCCGCGGTCAGCGGCCCCCGGTCAGCGGTCAGCCCTTTCCGGGGTCAGCCTTTTCCGCCGCTGGCAACTGATTGGCTGAAGAGGCGGCAATGTACTGGCTCGACTCCCCGCGCCACAGCAGGATGATCGCGCCGAGCCCGGCCAGCCAGACCAGCCCGCCGAACGCGAGTGCGGCGGGCGCATGCGCCCGGACGGCCGAGAGGAGCAGGTCCAGGGTGTTGACGGCGAAGAGAACCGTCGCCACGATCCGCGCCCATTTATGCCCGGCTCCGTTCGCCCGGGCCATCACGATCCACAGTCCGACCGCGATCAGCCCGCTGATGATGGCTGCGCCGAGCACGGACGTCTGGATCGTGTGCAGCCTGCTCGCCGTGTAAAGCGGATGCTGCTTGAGGATGGCGGTCTTGAGGCTGTTGATAGTCGCCAGCGTCAAGATAATGCCGATCAGCTGCAAGCCCGCGCCCACGTACATGATCTTGACCGCCATCAGCACCGGCGGCGGCGCGACGGGCCGCGGAGGCTGCTCCGGCATCTGCGAGCCGGTCGGGTACGGCTGGTACATGGCTGCTCCTCACGCGCTTGACAATGACCATCATCCCGTACGACCCCGCGTATCACGCGTTCGCCATGGTGTCACGCGTTCGCCATGACCGAATACGGATATCGCGGCACGAACTATCTTCGGGCCAGTTCGAATCATCCACCATGCTGACCCGGACGTCATGCATGCCCCGGACGTCCCGGTGGCACGGCCGGTAGGCCGCCGCCGGTAGCATCACCTGAGTCAGTTTGGTGGGCACTGAATCAGCTTGGTGAGCAGATGTCCCCGTCCCAAGGCATTTGGCTACGAGAGGTAATGCGGATGGAAACAGCGCGTTCCGGGCCGGACGTAGCCAGCGACGTGCCCCAGATCAGGGGCAGTCGCCAGATCCAGTGCGATGTGCTTGTCGCGCTGGCGGAATGCAGGAACCACCGGAAGTGGTTCGCCCAGTTCGCGGAGCCGTATCTCGGTGACAGCCCGATTGAGATTGGCAGCGGCCTCGGCGATTACGCGAAGGAATGGATCCCGCTGGTGAGCAGCTTCACCGCTACCGACGCGGATCCGGCCTCGGTGCTGGAACTGAAGAAGGAGATGGCCCCCTACCCGGGCGTGTCGGTGCGGCAGATTACCTTGCCAGCCACGGAGCGGGCGGCGCACACCTGCCTGATCGCCTACAACGTGCTCGAGCACATCGACGATCACGTCGGGGCGCTGCGCAGCATGGGCCTGCTGGTCCGCGGCGGCGGCTACATCGTGCTCGTCTGCCCGGCATTCCCGTTCGCCATGAGCAAGGTGGATATCGCGACCGGGCATGTCAGGCGCTATACCAAGCGCTCGATGCGGGCCGCCCTGGCCGGCGCGGGCCTGGAAGTAGTGTCCGTGCGGTACGCCAACTCGCTCGGGCTTCTTTGCTACTACGTGTTCACTAGCCTGCTCGGGAAGACGCCGTCAGAGGGCGGCACGATGACGTTTTATGACCGTCTCGTGGTCCCCATCGTCCGCTTTGCCGAGCGCATCATCGTGCGGCCCCCGTTCGGCCAGTCGGTACTCGCGATAGCGCGGGTTACCGATGGCGGCGCCGGCCAGGCCGGTAGACGGACACGCCGTCAGCCCGGTAACTGAAGCGGAAACCGGTGGCTGTCAGGTAACTGCTGACCGCGGGCTTCAGCCGGTGCCACGCGAGCACCCAGCCGATGTCCATGCCCTCGGCGTCCTGCCGCGCGGCGGCCAGCAGCGCCGGCCGGCTGCGATGCCCGTGCTGGGCCGCGATCAGCCCGCGGTAGAAGGCGTGCGCCGTGATGGCGGCGGCCGTGGGAGCGGGTACCCAGGAGCTATAGGACATTGCCCGGGGATGACCGTCAGCAGTCGCGAGCAGCAGCGCCCGGGGGGAAATCGCACTGCCGTACAGCGGGATGCCGCCGCGCAGCCCGAACGGGATATCCAGCACGATGGAACCGGAGCGGTCAGCGGCGATGGGCCGGTCGAGGGCGGGCAGCGCGGTGCGCATCGTCCCGCGGTGCGGGATTCCCGACCAGCCGGCCTCCAGGACGGCGAGCGCGAGCACCGTTACCGCCAGCGGCCGCGCGTGATCCCGGAGCCAGTCCACCGCGCTCCCGGCCAGCAGCGCGGCAGGGACCAGCCCGAGCAGGGCCAGCCGGTCGGCTTCCCGCAGGGCGGACAGGCCAGGGATCCGGACGAACCACGTGTAGGGCAGTGCCAGCGATACCCGCGCGCCGTGCCATGTCCCGGCGAGCGGGACGTACTGCCTGCGGCCGGCGTACAGGGTGGTTCCCAGCGCCAGGGCGGCGCAGCCGAGCCATAGCAAGGCCAGTAACCACGCGCTGTGCCGGCGCCAGGAGACGGCCAGCCCTGCCACGGCCAGCGCGGTCAGCACCAGGCCGAATGTCGGCACTCCCTCGGCTGGCTGCCGGTACTGATAGATGGCCGCCAGGCCGGACAGCCCGAAGTCGGCAACCCGCGGCGAGGGCCCGAACAGCCCGGGCAGCTGCGCCCCGTACAGCCCGTAACCGTGTGCCTGGGCGGCGGCCGGCGCCGCGGCGCCGCCCGCGCTGGCCTGCTGGGCCATCGCGATGAGCTGCGGGCTGGCGACCACGGCGGCGACCAGGGCGGCAGCGGACACTCCGGCCAGCCGTGCCGCCACCGGGCGGCGGACCAGCCGCGGGGCCAGGATCAGCGCGGCCAGGATGACGGCCATCACCGCGGTCTCCTGGTTGACCAGCACCGACGTGCCCAGGACCAGCCCGGCGATGATGCCGCGCCGCAGGCCGGGAAGCCGGCGCAGCCGGACGGCGGCCTCCACGGTCATCGGCAGCCACGCAGCGCCGATGGCGATGTTGAGGTGGTACCAGTCCTGCCAGGCCAGCATGGCGGACAGGCCGAACAGCGCCCCGGCCGCGATCGCACCCCAAGAGTGCAGCCACAGCCGCGCCGCCCGGAACATCACGTAGCAGAGCAGCCCCGGCATGGCGATCGTGAGCAGGAAGAACGAGCTAGCCGGGCCGAATGCCACGGTCACCGGCGTCATCACCAGCCCGGCCAGCGGCATCGTCGTATCGAATCCGAGCTGCATCCCGGCCGGCGCCCCCATCTGGTGGGTGAACCACGGGTTGCCCAGGCGGGATACCTGCCGTGCCACCCACCACAGGTCCCACACGTAGCTACTCACATCGCGGACGGCCGGCACCCTGCCGGTCAGGTACGCCGCGCGGGGCCAGGTCGCCGCGATCCCGGCGGCCAGGTAGCACGCGAGCAGGGCAACGTGCCGGCCGGCCGGGCTGCGCGCGGCCCGGGCACGCAGGCCCGGGCGGTCCGCTGCCGCCTCGCGGTCCGCTGCCGCCTCGCGGTCCGCCGTGGCCGCCGGCCGGGGAGTCGTGGCCACCGGCTAAAGTCCTGACGTGGCTCTACGGGAGGAAACCGGCCTTAGCCTGCCGCCGAGGCGGCTGATCGGCTGGGAAATTTTCGTGGTCTTCGCCGTTTCGCTAGGCGCGAGCGGCCTGAACGCGCTGATCGAGCTGATCGGGTCGCTGACCGCGCCGCAGTCCCTGCGGCAGCAGCAGGCGCTCCTGGTGGGGTCGCTCGCGCCCGGCCGCCCCCTACTTGACCTGGTTCTTCAGCTGGTCAGCGTAGCGGAAGGGCTCGCCCCGGTCGCGCTGGTCTTCTACCTGCTTGCCCGGTCCGGCGAGTCGCCCTCGGATATGGGCCTGGACGCAAGCCAGCCGGGCCGCGACGCCGCCTGGGGCGCGCTGATTGCCGCGGTCATCGGCGGCACCGGGCTTGCCCTCTACCTGACCGCGTTCCATCTGGGGATCAGCCTGACCGTCGTGCCGGAGAACCTGCCCGCGGTCTGGTGGCGCATCCCCATCCTGATCCTGAACGCGGCGCAGGACGGCATCCTGGAGGAAGTACTGGTCATCGGGTACCTGCTGCGCAGGCTGGACCAGCTCGGCTGGACGCCATGGCGCGCGATCGTGTTCAGCGCCCTCCTGCGCGGCTCGTACCACCTGTACCAGGGATTCGGCGGTTTCCTCGGCAACGCGGTGATGGGCGTGATCTTCGGGTACCTCTACCGGCGGTGGGGCCGGATCACCCCGCTGGTCATCGCGCACACCCTGATCGACTCGGTCGCGTTCGTCGGCTACGCGGCACTGCATGGCCGGGTGTCCTGGCTCCCGTAGCCGGAGTTTCGCGCCGGGTATCCCCGGCCTACCCGCGGCTCGGTCCCCCGGCCGCTGGATTGGCTGCTCCGGCGCGAGCCGCCGGGCCGGCCCGCTGGCGGCTGGCCCGGGCAAGCAGGCGCCTGGCAGCTGGCAGGTCCAGAATGAGCGCGAGCCCGCAGACCGTTCCGATACCGACAGCGGCGCCGGCCACGGTATCGGTGAAGTAGTGCCATCGCAGGCCGATGACGGCGATAGCGACGACGCCTCCCAGCACGCAGGCCGCTGCCGGGATCACTGCGCGCAGTGCCGCTGCGCTGGCCGGCCGCGGCGGGATGAGAAGCAGCACCGTGACCACCGCGGCAAGCGCGAACATGGCCGTGGTATGCCCGCTCGGATAGCTGAGCACGCCCAGATAGGTGCGGTGGAACAGGTGCTTGAGCAGGCCGTCGGTCAGCCCGACGGCAGCAAGTACCGCGGCCGCGGCAAGCACGGCGCCGTTAAGCCGGCCGGCCAGCAGGCAGGCGACGGCAATGGCCGCGCTCGCCGCGCCCGCCGGAATCAGCGAACCCGGGGCTGCAAGCCGCAGCGCGAGGCCTGGGTGGCCGCCGAACCAGCTAATGATCGGAGAGTCGACGGCCTGATCGAGCCAGTCTGCTTTGGCCTGGTGCGCGAAGAGCACGCCGAGCAGGACGACCAAGACCGCGCAGCAGGCCAGCAGCGCGCCAGCCCGGGAACGGGCGGAAGCGGCCAGCAGGGGCCGGCCGGGCCGTAAATGGTTTCCTTCCACGCCGCTCCTTCAGTTGCCTGCCGGCGAGGCGCGAGCCCGCGACCCCGGCCAGCCAGCCTACTGTCCCGGAGCCAGCCTTACCTGCCGAGACCCTCCAGCACCAGCGCGCCGGGCAGGCGGCCGAGCCACTCGCCGGGCAGCGCCAGCTTGGAGCGCCGGACGCCGCTGCCGACGACGATCCGGGGTGCGGCGGCGACAGCCGCGTCCACGAAGACGGGCCAGTGCGCCGGCAGGCCGATCGGCGTGATACCGCCGTACTCCATCTGAGTCTCCGCGACGGCGAGCTCGACGGCCGCGAAGGATGCCTTGCGGACATCAAGCTGGCGGCGGACGACGCCGTTGACATCGGCTCTGGTGCTGGCCAGCACCACGCACGCGGCGAACCTGGTCTCGCCGCCGCGCCGCCCGGTGACCACCACGCAATTCGCTGACTTGTCCGGCGCCACGTCATAGCGCTCGCAGAAAGCGGCGGTGTCGGCGAGCGCGGGGTCGATCTCCGCGACGCCGACCGCGCCGGCGTCCAGCGTGCCGCCGGCGGCGGCGAGCGCGGCCGCCACGGCCGGGGCCAGCAGATCGGGCCGCCCGAGTGCGGTGACGGTGTCAAGATTGCCGATGCTCATGGTCACCCCGGAAGTCTAGATCCGCGCTGGTGTAGGGTCCGGGTGACTTAGCACCAATAACTCGGCCGGGAAACCGGTCTTGAGTACGCGGTTCAATCCGTTACCGGCGGTGGCAATTGCTTGCGGACCTGGCGCGCGCCTTCCTCGGCGCGATTGCTGCGGGCGTGCTGCCCGGGTATTTCTGGGCCGGCTTCCTGCGCCCGGCGGGCGGCCTGGGGGAGCGGCTGGCGTGGTCGGCGGCTCTGTCGATGGCGTCCGTGCCGGTACTGGCGCTGGTCGTAGCGCGGGCCGCCGGGACCGGAGTCACCCTCTGGGTGGCCATCGTGTCCATCGCCGTCGTGCTCGGCTCCGGCGCCCTGGCCCGCATCGTGCGAGGCGCGCCCGTCCCGCAAGGTGCAGCCGGCCGGCCGGCCGGCCGGCGACGTGCGCCGGACGGCCCGGCCCGCCGGCGCGATGCGCCCGATGGCCCGGCCGGCCCGGTGCTGCCGCGGCCGCCGGCAATCAGCGACTGGCGGACGCTGGCGCTGATCGTCGCCGCCTTCGGCCTGGCGCTGGCCGTGGCGCTCGGCCTGCCATCGCCGTGGTGGCTGCTGATCGTGATCCTGGCCGCGCTGGCCGTGGCCGGCGCCCTGGCAGCGACGGGAACCGAATCCGGCTGGCAGCCCCCCGCGGTGCTCCGCGAGCCCGTGCTGGCGATCGTGCTGGCCCTGACGGCGGTGCGCGCGTACGCCGGGCCGGTCCGGCACGACTGGCCCTACCTGCGCGGCAGTGACCAGTTCTCGCATGCGGTGATGGCCGAGCAGATGCTCGCTCATGGCTCGTACGCCAGCTACCTGATCTACCCGCCGGGATTCTCGACGCTCACTGCGGTCATCTGCCGGGTGTCCGGCCTGACGCCGCTGGTCCTGTTCCCGGTGCTGGCGCCTGCCCTGCTGGTGCTGACGACGCTGGCCGCCTATGCACTGGCCACGAAGCTGTGGGGCTGGGAGTACGGCCTGGCGGCGGCGGCGCTATCCGGTCTCGTGCTGCGGGGCCCGTACGCGAGCTTCGCCGAGGGCCGCTATCCCGACCTGACCGCCGCGTACTTCCTGCTCGTCATGCTGGTCGCCGCGCTGATCACGCTGTACGGGTCCCCGTCGGTCCGGTCCGCGCTGCTGGTCGCCGTCGTGGGCGCGTCCGTGGTGCTCTACCACTCGGTGGCCACCCTGTACCTGGCGCTGCTGCTCGCCGTCGTCACCGTCGTCGGCCTGCCGTACCTGCTGCTGTACCGGGGCCGATCGGGAGCACACGGCGAAGGCGGCACCGGACGGCGTGCTGAGGTACGCGCGGGACGGCGTGCTGACGTGGGCGGCGAAGTGCCCGCCGGGGCACGCGACGAAGTGCCCGTGGGAGGACGGGAGGAAGTGCCCGCCGGCGCACGCGAGGAAGTGCCCGCGGGAGGACGGGAGGAGCGGCGCGCGGATGGCCGGGCGGAGGCGCGCCGCCTGGCGGGGTCGCTGACGCTCGCGCTGGCCGGGCTCGGGGTGCTCTCGGTGGCGTACGCCGCCTACACCTACCTGCTCGGCAAATCCGGGACAGGTTCGTCGGCGACCTCCACTGCGGTGTCTATCGCGGTGGGCAGCCAGCCCGTGCTCAGCGTCACGAACGTGCTGTCCGCGCTGTCATCCTCGGTCGTCTGGCTCGGTGGTTTCGGCCTCGCGGCGCTGGTGGCGGGAATCAGGTACCTGCGCCGGCCCGGGCAGGTGCTCGCCGCGCTGACGCTGGTGCTCTGGTGCGCCCTGATGTACGCGGGCAGCAGGACTGCGGCCGACGGCTTCCCGCAGCGCTTCGAGCGCGACCTGGGCGGCGCGCTCTCCGTGCTCGGCGCCCTTGGCGCTGGCCTGATCCTGCAGTCGCTGGCGCGCTGGCGGGCCCCCAGGCGGATCGTTGTCGTGCTCGCCGCCATGGCCGCCGTCGCCGTGGTCGCGATCGCGGGGCTGCAGGCGATCCGCGCCACGGTGGACGAGAGCCACCCGGTGCACACCGGCATCCTGGACCCGCAGATCGCTGCCGCGGGCGCCTGGCTGGGGCAGCACAACACCGGCGGCACGATCATCTCGACCCCGGCCATGAACTCCGGCATCACCAACCGGGCCGTGCTGGCCATGGGCGGATACACCGGCCTGCAGTCCTACAGCCCGTTCCGGATCGCGCATCCCCGGTCGCTGCCAACCGCCGGCCGCGCGCCGCTGCTGGAATCCCAGGAGGTGCTGCAGCATCCGGCCAGCTGCCGGTCGGCCAGCATCTTCGCCGGCCAGGATGTCAGGTTCATCGTCCTCTACCGGCTCGGGCGCGCCGCCGACCTGGCCGGGTTCCGCACCGACCCGGCGCGGTACCACCGCGTGTTCGAGAACCCGTCCGTCGTCATCTACGTCCCGTCCCGCGCCCCCGCCGTGGCATGTCCGGCGGCGCACTAGCCCGCCGGCGACCCGCGCCCGCCCGCCTGCTGACGACCCGCGCCCGCCCGCGCGCCTGCTGACGACCGCCCGCCTGCTGACGACCCGCCTGCCCGCCATCCCGCCTCTCCCACGCCCTATCTGATTAAAGCGAAGGATCCGCGTCCTAGGACGCGCCGGATCCTTCGCGCTAATCACGCGGGCGGTGATCTGTCCTGAATCAATCTGGCTATAACGTTTTGCAGTGGTACAGTCACAACATGTAACTATTGCCGCAAGTGGCGTTCGGGGGAACCGTGGGGGTTCAGAGGGCGGATTCCGCAGCGGGTCGGGAGTCTGAGCTGGCCTCGCGGCTGGCGGCCATCGTGGAGTCGTCGGATGACGCCATCATCGGCAAGACGCTGGACGGCACGATTACCAGCTGGAACGCCGGGGCGGCGGCCATGTACGGCTATGCCGCCGGTGAGATGGTGGGGCGCAATGTGTCGGTGCTCGTCCCGCCGGACCGGCCCGGCGAGCTTGCGCCCATCCTCGGCCGGCTGGGGCGGGGAGAGCGGGTCGAGCATTTCGAGACGAAGCGCCGCCGCAAGGACGGAAGCAGCATCGACGTATCGGTGTCGATCTCCCCGATCCGCGACAGCGGCGGCGCGGTGATCGGGGCGTCGACCGTGGCCAGGGACATGACCGAACGCAACACGGCGGAGGCTGAGCGGCGCGCCATAGTTCAGGTACTGCAACAGACGGAGCGCCGGGAGTCTGAGCTGGCCTCGCGGCTGGCGGCCATCGTGGAGTCGGCGTCCGTCGCCATTATCGGCGCGGCGCTCGACGGTGTCGTCACCAGCTGGAATTCTGCGGCGGAACGCGTGCTGGGTTACGCCCCCGGTGAGATGATCGGGCATGACGTGTCGGTGATAGTCCCGCCGGGCCAGGCCAGTGAGCTGGCGCCCATCCTCGGCCGGCTGCGGCGGGGGGAACGGGTCGAGGCTTTCGAGACCCAGCTTCGCCGCAAGGACGGAAGCATCATCGACGTGTTGGTTTCCATCTCGCCGATCCGGGATGCGGGCGGTGAGGTGGTCGGCGTGTCGTCCATGTCCCGGGATGTGACGGAAAGCAAGCGCGCGGAGGCCGAGCGACGCGCCATAGAGCAGCAGCGGCAGCAGTCCGAGCGCCGTGAGTTCGAGCTGGCCTCGCGGCTGGCGGCCATCGTCGAATCGGCGTCCGTCGCCATTATCGGCGCGGGGCTCGACCACGTGGTCACAAGCTGGAACGCCGCGGCGGAGCGCATGCTGGGTTACGCCCCCGGTGAGATGATCGGGCATGACGTGTCGGTGATAGTCCCGCCGGATCAGGCCGCCGGGATTGCGCACAACTACGAGCGTCTGCGGCGTGGGGAGCGGGTCGAGTACGTCGAGACCAGGCTTCGCCGCAAGGACGGAAGCAGCATCGACGTGTCGGTTTCCGCCTCCCCGATCCTGGACGCGAGTGGCACGGTGGTCGGGGTGTCGGCCTTGACCAGGGATATGACTGAGCTCAATCGCGCGGAGGCCGAGCGCCAGGCGCTGGAGGGCCGGCTGCATCAGTCGGAGCGGCTTGAGAGCCTGGGCCAGCTGGCCGGCGGGATTGCCCATGACTTCAACAACCTGCTGGCCGTCATCATGAACTACGCCGGGTTCGTGATCGAGGAGACGGCTGACAGGCCCGCGGTGCTGGCCGACGCCGAGGAGATCAAGGCCGCCGCGCAGAGCGCCGCCCGGCTCACCAGGCAGCTGCTCATCTTCAGCCGGCGCGAGACCGTGCAGACGGAACCACTCGACCTTAACGCCATCGTGGCCGATGTCCGCAACCTGCTGTCCCGTAGCATCGGGGCACACGTCGAACTGCAACTCGAGTCGGCGGTGAACCTGCCGGCCATCGAGGCCGACCGTGGCCAGCTCGAGCAAGTCCTGCTCAATCTGGCCATCAACGCCCGCGACGCCATGCCCCAGGGCGGCATCCTCACGATCGGGACGAGCCTTGCCGGGCTCGGCGAGAGCTACACCCGGCTGCATCCCGGCGTCAGCCCAGGCCGCTATGTCGAACTGGCCGTCAGAGACACGGGCACCGGCATGAGCCCGGACGTCGCGGCTCGCATCTTCGAGCCGTTCTTCACCACCAAGCCGCAGGATCAGGGCACCGGCCTCGGGCTGGCCACCGTTTATGGCATCGTCACCCAGGCCGGGGGCAGCATGAGCGTCGATTCCGAGGAAGGCACGGGCACTACCTTCCGCCTCTACTTCCCCGCCGTCGGCGCACCCGCCATCCCGGCGACGCCGGCCACCGCTCCTGACGGCCGCGGCAACGGGGAGACGATTCTGGTTGTCGAGGATGAGCCAGCCGTACTGGCAGTCACCTCGCGGATCCTGCGCCACAACGGCTACGCCACCCTCGAGGCCGGCACATTCGAGGAAGCACTGTCGCTGGCGGCCTCCCGCGACTTCCAGCTGCTGCTGACCGACTCCGTCATGCCCCGTATGTCCGGTGCCACACTGGCCGAACGCGTGGTCGAGCTGAGGCCTGGGCTGCCCGTCCTGTACATGTCCGGCTACAGCGAGGGAGCGCCTGCCCCGCTGTACGCCGTCGACAAGGCAGCAGCCCATCTCCAGAAGCCCTTCGACCAGCAGACCTTGCTCGAAAAAGTGCACGCGGCGCTGAATAGTCCTCCCACGGCATAGTCCTCCCACGGCATAGTCCTCCCACGGCGCCACCCGGTGGCCCGTGACGGCCTGCCCGTCACCAGCCCGCACCCGCCCGCCCCGCCATCCCTGCGCCCTGTCTGATGAACACGAAGGATTAGCGTCCCATTTGGCGCCGGATCCTTCGGGATCATCAACGCGCGCCGTTACGACCCGGGTGACCGCGTCGAGCCTCGTTGCGTCCCCATGGGCTGTTATGCCATCCTGTCCGATGACGACAATGGGTAATCGGACGATTGCTTAAGGTGATGGAAATTTGGCGTCAGGCACGGACTTCGTTCTAGTCGTCAGGGCGCAGATCACTTTCTGGCGGCTGAGCAGGCCGCGTTCCCTTGCCTAGACGGCCGCCGTATCAGGTCGGCGGTCTCGTTCGTCTGCACTGCCGCGCCGCCGCGGATCGAACGGGGCCCGCCGGGCCAGGCCGACGCGACGCAGAACGGAAAAGGGGATCCGTGATGACTTCATCCGCCTCAGCGCGGTTGCGCAGGACGCGGCGCTATACGCTCATGGTCTTGCCCTCGGCGGCCGCGCTGAGCATGGCCGCGCTGCTGATGGTGCCTGGCGTCGCTCAGGCCCAAAGCGCCCGCAGCGTCATGCTCCCGGTGCCCGCCGGGAGCTTCCTGCCCTCGATCTCCACCCAGCAGATGCAGCCCTGGGAAGGGGTTTCGGACGGGCAGACAGTCAACAGCGACGCCAGCTACGCCGGGGTGCTCTGCGTCGGCTCCACCGTCTACGTCAGCCTCGAGCTTGCGCAGACCGATTTGCCCAATGCTGACTTCAGCACGGGCTACAAGCTGGACGGAAACGCGCCGATCCCGACCGGAAAATTCTTCCGGACCAACGCGCAAGGTACCGGCTTCGCCGGGTTCCGTATCACTGACGTCCCGGCCGGATCACACAACGTGGTCGTCGAGGTCAACAACAATCCGCCGCCGGGATACACCTACTACATCAGCGCCGGCGCCAACAACGGCAGCGCCTACCCCGGTATCCCGTTCTCCTGCCAGACTTGACTTTCTCCTGCCAGACCTGACTTCGCCATCGCGGATGCCAGCGGCGGCTCCGCGCCCTTGTGGCGCGGGCCGCCCTCGGCCGTTCAATTATTATCTGATCATGGAGGAAGCCGGATCCAGGCGCGAGAACATCGGCGGTACGGGCATCGACGCGGCCACGGCCACGGTCGGCGGGCTGCACCGCGCCATCGCGTCCGGCGCGCTGACCTCGGCGCAACTCACCGCGTTCTACCTGGCGACGATCGAGCGGCTCAATCCGCGGCTGCGCGCCGTGATCCAGGTCAGCGCCACCGCCGCGGCCGAGGCCAGCGCCAGCGACAGCGCACGGGCGAACGGGGCGCCGGGCCGGCCGCTCGAAGGCATCCCGGTGCTGATCAAGGACAACATCGCCGTCGAGGGAATGCCCGCCACGGCCGGCTCTCCTGCGCTGCAGGACTCGGGGAACGGGGACGCGTTCCTCGTCGGCAGGCTGCGCGCGGCCGGCGCGGTGGTGCTCGGCAAGGCGAACCTGTCCGAGTGGGCGAACTTCCGCTCCCCCCGTTCGAGCAGCGGCTGGAGCACGCTAGGCGGCCAGGCGGTGAACCCGCACGGGACGGGCCGCAATCCGTCCGGCTCAAGCTCCGGCTCGGCCGTGTCCGTCGCCGCGGGGCTGGCCCCGGTCGCGGTCGGCACGGAGACTGACGGCTCGATCATCAGCCCGGCCAGTGCCTGCGGGATCGTCGGCGTCAAGCCGACCCTGGGTCTGGTCAGCCGGACCGGCATCGTGCCCATCTCGCTAGCGCAGGACACCGCCGGCCCGATGGCCCGCTCGGTCGCCGACGCGGCCGCGCTGCTGGGCGCAATGTCAGGCCCGGATCCCGCCGACGAGGCGACGGGACGGGCACCCGGCACGCTGGCCGACTATACGGTCTTCCTCGACGCCGCAGCCCTGGACGGCGCGCGGCTCGGCGTCTGGCGGGACGGGTCGGCAGCGGCCGGCCCGGCGGCGGTCGCGCTGCTGGACGCGGCGGTGGCGCGGCTGCGCGGCTGCGGCGCCAGGGTCATCGATCCGGTGGAGTTCCCCGGCGTGGGCGTCATCGGGGAACCGGAGCACGCTGCCCTGCTGCACGAATTCAAGCACTACCTGAACGCCTATCTCGGCGCGCTGCCCGGCAGCCATCCGGCGACTCTCTCCGACCTGATCACCTTCAACAGCAATAACGCAGCCACCGTGCTGGCTCACTTCGGCCAGGAACTGTTCGAGCAGGCGGACGCCACCAGCGGCGACCTTGCTGACGAGTACTACCTGGCCGCGCGCGGCCAGGCGAACAGGCTGGCCACCAGGTCACTGGACGGCGTGCTGCGGACGGACCGCCTTGAGGCGGTTATCGCGCTGAGCGGCAGTCCCGCCTGGCTGACCGATCACGTGCTCGGCGATCATCATGTGTTCGGCTCATCGTCGCCGGCTGCCGTGGCCGGGTACCCCGCAGTATCCGTTCCTGCTGGTTTTGTCGCCGGGCTCCCTGTTGGCGTGTCCTTCATAGGATCGCCGTGGAGCGAGCCGCGGCTACTCGCCCTGGCATACGCGTTCGAGCAGGCTGGACGTGCCGGGGACGCTAGCACGGCCATCGCTCGGTAGCCTGGCGGCTATGGAATCCTGGCGCTCCGCGAGCGTTCCCGAACTGCCCGGACACGGTAACGAGCCACGGATCAGTGACACCGCGAGCGGCGAGCTGGCGGTCGCGGCGGACGGGCGCGCGGCGACCCTCTATGCCTGCGGGATCACGCCCTACGACGCCACGCATATCGGGCATGCGGCGACGTTCATCGCCTGGGACCTGCTGGTGCGCGCCTGGCGTGACGCCGGCCACGAGGTCAGCTACGTGCAGAACGTCACGGACGTCGATGATCCGCTGCTGGAGCGCGCGGCCAGGGACGGCGAGGACTGGCGGGAACTAGCTGTGCGCGAGATCGAGCTGTACCGGGCCGACATGACGGCGCTGCGGGTGCTCCCGCCGGCCAGTTTTGTCGGGGCGGTCGAGGCGATGGGCCTGATCGAGCGGTTCAACCTGTCGCTGGCCCGCCATGGCGCACTGTACGAACTGGACGGCGACATGTACTTCGCCCGGTCCTCCGATCCGGAGTTCGGCACGGTCTCCGGGTTCGACCCGGCGGTAATGATCGAGCTGTCGGCCGAGCGCGGCGGCGATCCGGCCAGGCCGGGTAAGAAGGACCCGCTGGACGCGCTGGTCTGGCTCGCGGCCAGGCCGGGGGAGCCGGCCTGGGAGTCGGAGTTCGGCCCCGGCCGTCCCGGCTGGCACGTTGAGTGCGCGGCCATCGCGACGGAGTACCTGGGCGCTGTGTTCGATGTTCAGGCTGGCGGCAGCGACCTGATTTTCCCGCACCATGAGCTGAGTGCCTCGCACGCCCGGGTGGCCGGCGGCGGCGGCCCGATGTTCGCCCGCCGGTACGCGCACGCCGGGATGGTGCGGCTCGACGGCGAGAAAATGTCCAAGTCGCTGGGCAACCTGGTGTTCGTGTCCGCGCTGCGGTCGGCCGGCGTCGACCCGATGGTGATCCGGCTGGCGATCCTGGCTCATCACTACCGGCAGGACTGGGACTGGACTGAGGAAGGGCTGGCCGCCGCGGCGGACCGGCTGGCCCGCTGGCGCAGCGCCGTGGCTCTCGGCGCGGGCGGTCCCGGCGGCGAGCGGTCGGCGGCCCTGGCGCTGCTAGCCGAGGTGCGCGATCGGATGGCCGACGACCTGGACGCGCCCGGCGCGCTCGCCGTGGTGGACCGCTGGGCCGACGCCGTGCTCTCGGATTCAGCGGCACCTGCCGCGTCGCTGGTCAGGGAAACGGTCGATGCCCTGCTCGGCGTGGCGCTGTAAGCGGACGGTGCGCCGGATCTCCCGCGCCGTCTTGATAGCGCGCCGATATCGTGATATCCCTGCGGTATCGCTGACCGTGCTTTCTCCCTCTTGGGAACGATCATGACAAGAACGCCGCCAGATCCGGATCTGCCCGGCCCCGCTGACAGCTCCCCGGCCGCTCAGGGCGATCCGGTGCGGCTGCTGGTCAGTGCAGTGGGGCAGCTTCCTGCGGAGCAGCGGGACCTGGTCCTCACCTGGCTGCTGCGTCAGCGCCCTTCGCTGACGAGGCCATGGACGCTCGGCGCAGGATCGGGATCGGGATCGGGAGTGGATGCCCCGGAGCTGCAAGCCCTGCGGCGGGTCGTCGCCGGGCAGCCCTTGCGGGGGATGGCGCCAACCGCACAGCAGGTCGTGCCAGTGAGGTTCCCAACGCAGCAGCACGCGCAACTGCGGGAGTGGTGCGCTGAGCACGGCTTCTCGATGGCCACGGTGATCCGCGGGCTGGTTGCCCGCTTCCTTGAGGGCCAGTTGCCAGAGCACAACTGAGCCCCACCGCGCCTGACTGGGCG